>TARA_B110000503_G_scaffold92333_1_pt1 | contig 17979 bp, 14 predicted proteins | sample TARA_B110000503 | Tara Oceans TARA_B110000503 (sample SAMEA4397472) | marine metagenome | biome: Polar Biome; feature: [SRF] surface water layer (ENVO:00010504); material: water (ENVO:00002006), including particulate matter (ENVO:01000060) such as... | depth 5 m | reverse complement strand
ATTGATTGATTGATTGATTGATTGGCTGACCGACTAATTAACACACCGACGTCTAGACGTCGGACACTTTTTAAACGTTCACTAACGAGGATTAGGACAATGGCTGAAGAAGTATTGATGGATGTCACTGACGGCATTTTGACCGTCACACTTAACCGCCCGAAAGCTAGAAATGCTGCCAACAAAGCACTCGCCGAAGGCGTCGCTGCCGCCATGGACAGACTCGACAGCGATGACAGTATTCGCGTAGCGATTCTTACCGGCGCTGGCGGCACGTTTTGTTCTGGCATGGATTTAAAAGCTTTCGTTACCGGTGAAACACCGAATGTTGAGGGCCGTGGATTTGCTGGCTTGACCGAAGCAACGCCACGCAAACCGCTTATCGCTGCGGTTGAGGGCTATGCCCTGGCCGGAGGCCTGGAACTCGCCATCTCCTGCGATCTTATCGTTGCTGCCGATGACGCTAAATTTGGCATCCCAGAAGTCAAACGAGGTCTCGCAGCTGCCGCCGGCGGACTCATTAAACTCCCGAGACAAATACCCAAGCGACTGGCGATGGAACTGGCCTTAACCGGTGATTTTATCAGCGCCCAGCGTGCCTATGATATTGGCCTGATCAATGAGGTGGTGCCAGCAGGAACAGCGCTTGAAGCGGCAAAAGCCCTGGCCGCCAAAATTGTAGCCAATGGCCCACTGGCTGTCGAGATTAGCAAACAGGTTGTATTACAATCCGAAGACTGGTCCGCCAGTGAAATGTGGCAAAAGCAGCAAGAGCTGACGATGCCAGTATTCACGAGCGAAGACGCTATCGAAGGGTCAGTCGCTTTCGCTGAAAAACGCGCCCCTAACTGGAAAGGCAAATAAGGAGTAACACAATGACAGACGCATGGATTATCGACGCCTGCCGCACACCGCGCGGCATTGGCAAGAAGGGCAAAGGCGCCCTTGCAGACCAACACCCACAGCATCTCGGTGCCACAGTGCTCAAAGCCATCGCTGAACGCAATGACCTCAATACCGCCGATGTCGATGATGTGATCTTTGGCACCAGCTCCCAAAGAGGACGTCAAAGTGGCGACCTAGCTCGCATGTCTGCACTGGAAGCGGGCTATGACATTCGCTCCAGCGGCATGACCTTGGACCGCTTTTGCGGCTCTGGCATCACTTCGGTAAACCTTGCAGCCATGAGCATCATGTCTGGAACAGAAGACTTGGTGATCGGCGGCGGCGCAGAAATGATGTCGATCTATGGGGAAGAAGGAGCAACCCCTACCCCGTTTCTCGATAATGGCAACCTAGCCCTAAGAGCCTTGCATCCGCAACCTCATCAGGGCGTCTGCGCCGATGCAATCGCGAGCATGGAAGGTATCGACAGGCAAGCGTTGGATGCACTCGCGTACGTCTCGCAGCAACGAGCAGCTAATGCAATTAACAACGGCTACTTCGACAATAGCTTGGTGCCGGTCTACTCTATTGACGGCACGCTGGCGCTGGATAAAGAGCAATTTCCCCGTCCTCAAACGACCCTAGAAGGCCTCGCAGAACTGAAAGCTTCATTTGCGCCGATAGCGGATTATCCATTAGATGAAAGTGGCCTGACATACCGCAGTATGGTGTTGCAAAAATACCCAGGGCTAGAAATCACCCACATGCACCATGCGGGCAACTCCTCCGGCGTAGTCGATGGTGCGGGTGCAGTGCTACTGGCGTCACCCGAGTATGCCAAAGCACACGGCATGAAACCGCGCGCCCGTATTAAAGCGATGTGCAACATGGGTGACTGTCCTACCCTGATGCTGAACGCTCCGGTTCCAGCGGCCAGAAAAGTACTGGCAAAGGCGGGCCTGTCCATTGACGATATCGACCTGTTTGAGATCAATGAGGCCTTTTCTGTGGTGGCGGAAAAATTTATCCGTGACCTGAACCTCAACCGCGACAAGGTCAATGTTAACGGTGGTGCGATGGCATTAGGCCATCCGATAGGAGCGACCGGTGCACTATTAATCGGCACCGTGCTGGATGAATTGGAGCGTCGAGACCAGCAGTTTGGCCTCATCACCATGTGCGCAGCCGGCGGCATGGCACCCGCAATCATCATCGAGCGTATCTAGCGCCCCCAACGCGTGGCGATAACCCTATCGCCACGTTATTTCACCCGCTACGGAGAGCCGTGTGTTCGATTTCAGTGAAAAATCTCGCAGGTACCAGCAACAACTCAATGCGTTCATGGCGCAGAATATCTACCCTAGAGAAGAAGAATACACTGCCCAATTGCACGTAGCAGAAAATCGTTATGGCTACTTGCCCATCATGCATGAACTCAAGACTAAGGCGCAGGAGCAGGGTCTGTGGAATTTGTTCATTCCACCTTCACTGGCCGAGTTCAGCGATCACGGTGGCCTGAGCAATTTTGACTATGCGCCACTGGCCGAAACCATGGGACGGGTTTTGTGGTCTCCCGAAGTCTTCAACTGCAATGCGCCGGACACGGGCAATATGGAAGTCTTCATGAAGTACGCCACACCCGCTCAACAGGCGCAGTGGCTAACCCCGCTTCTAGCCGGCGAGATTCGATCTTCCTATGCCATGACGGAACCACAGGTCGCGTCGTCAGACGCCACTAATGTCGAACTTAGCATCGTGCCTGAAGGGGACCAGTGGGTATTGAACGGCCGCAAATGGTTTATTACCGGGGCGCTGTACGAGCGCACCCGGATATTTATCGTCATGGGAAAATCAGATCCGCACAATACCAATCGCCACCATCAGCAGACTCAGGTGCTGGTGCCCAAGGACACACCTGGATTACGACTGATACGCCCACTGACCACGCTCGGTTATGATGACGCCCCTATCGGACATGCCGAGATGGTATTCGATAATGTGCGCGTACCGCTGGATAACGTACTACTGGGTCCAGGACGAGGTTTTGAGATCGCCCAGGGTCGACTAGGTCCAGGCCGCATTCATCACTGCATGCGACTGATCGGCGCCGCCCAGCGTTCGCTTGAATTGGCATGCAAACGTGTTGCATCGCGCACCACCTTTGGCCGCACCCTCAGCCAGCACCAGTCCGTCCGCGAGGATATCGCCCGCTGTTTTTCAGAAATTGAAATGGCGCGCTTACTGGTACTGAAAACCTGCAAGAAAATGGATGATGCAGGCACCATGGGTGCACTGGATATGATCGCGGCCAGCAAAACTACCGTGCCTCTGATGGTCCAAAACATCATCGATCGTTGCATGCAGATGCACGGTGCTGGGGGTCTAACGGCAGATTACTGCATGGCAGAAGCATTTAACTACGCCCGCTGGTGCCGCCAGGCAGACGGCCCTGACCAGGTACACCAAATGGCGTTAGGCAAGATGGTCATTACGCGCTATTCCGAGGATGCATGAGCAACGTTCATTGGAAATACACTGCGGCATCAGTGATACCCCGCGGAGGCAAACCACCCTTAAATCAGTCGCATTAGACTTAAGACTCTATCGACCTCACACTTGGATTTAAGAGTACTTGCCCTACCGCTGTTTGCCCTGCTCAGTTTGACTGAAGCAGTCATTACCCTCTAGCGCGGGCACCCTGCTTCGACGTCGCTTTATCAGCAGCTGCCGCCTTTGGCGTGGACACAATCTTCTTGCGTGCGGCAGGCTTTTTCTTCGTGGCCACCTTCACTGGATCCGAATGCTGCCGCTGCTCGCGCAACGGCTCTCGGTCTACACTGGTGGGTGATGGACGGCGTCGCGAGCTACGCGGGCGATGATACTCGACCGCGTCAGGGCGCAGATCACCCTGCTCAAAACGGTTCAGGATCTCCTCCATGGTACGACTGATTCTGGTGCAGATACGAATGGCTTCCACAGTGGGATACGCCGAATTTTCGCCGCCCTCCATCAACTCTACCAGGTCCTCTTCAGACAGATGCGACAGTAGCTTGGCGGGGTTGTACCAACTGAAATTGGGGACAATATTGATATCGCCACTGTACTCCTGGTCTATCAATCCGTGCATACTGCTCACCAGCATATTGACCCGCGGCCAGCTATCGCCGCGCTTCTGCACAATGCCCCGATAAAAGTTGAGAATTTCTCGGCCCACGCCGATACCCATGGTGCCTAAAGCCGCACCCAGCGCACTGCGTTCTCCATTTTTGTTCAAAAAGGGTATGGCAATTGGGTTTACCATGCTCACGATAAAATGATTAGTGCTGTAGAGCCGCTGTAAGCGTTTTGCAGGCAAATCATCGGCGATCGAGCCATCCACCCATTTTAGGTTGGGCAAGTAGGGCTGAGCCTCTCCATGCTGATTCTTTGCCATCAGCATAACCGGAGGGAACACTCCCGGCACGGCGCAGGAAGCCATCACCGCAGCACGTAAATACACATTCGGTGACGTGATGGCATTGAGCAAGCGCGACTGCTGGTGCAATTCTGCGGGTGCAATTGAGATACTGATCTGCCTGCCGGTCTTTTCATAGGCCTCATGAAAGGTTAAATCAGGGATCATGCGAGCGACCATCTTCTCAAGGTCACCCACTTCTATACGCGGGTTAGCGCCAAAGAACATTTTAGACAATACGCTCGCCTCCTGCTCTGCTTCAGAGACCACATTTGCGGGATCGTAAAAATACTCAAGTTCTTTATCGGTGTGCGTACCGATGACTGCCGCCACCAGAGCACCCGCACTAGAACCGGAAATGACGCGTGGAAGCAAACCCTCGCTCAGTAGCGTCTTGACCACACCCATATGGTAGAAACCCAGCACACCGCCGCCACTTAGCATAAGCGCGGAGCGGCCAAAGCAGATATTGGCGCGATAAAAAAAGTCGAGCTTTTCCTGGGTAGTAATATCGTCACTCTTCAACTCCGCCAGAAAACGCAGAGAGTCATCGATCTCATCAACATACTGCTCTATCAAGGTTTTGGTGCCAAATTTTGCACGGCTGTAGAGACTATGCCGCCCCATGCCGCCCAAGTTTCCATGGATACCCTCATTGAGCGTAAATAAAAGCCCTTGGTAATCCTGGCGCGCGCGCAAATAACGCAGTTTGTCCAAGCGTAATCGGATCTGGGAGTAATCGTATTGACTCGTCTTGTCTACCCCGCGCCAGCGCTTCTGCCCAGAAACTTCATCGTGCTGCTGAGCAGACTCGCTCCACTCCTCATAGGTAATGGCCTGGTCCATCTGCTTCTGGAGATTCTTTAGTTTGCGTGCATGTAACAATGAGATACCTCTATGAGAGAGCGGCTATTTACGCGTTATTGAGCTAGCATAAGCGAAATACACACTAACTCATAGCACCCAATGAGCCCGGTTCTCCAGCGCTCGTGCTCGTCGTCCTAGACGGGTCAAATTTTCAGCTATTCATCGCTAAGACAAAAAGCTTTTGGCACAATTTGGCCTCTACTAGTGCGCGTTGTGCTCAAAGCACTTAATATGAGCACATCGGGGGAAAGATGACAGAACCACGGCAAACTCAATAACATAAAGGAACCGAGCCTTGCGCGCTTATTTATTCATTGTCCTTCTACTGTTGCTTATTTTTGGCAGCATTGCAGCTTTTCTGTACGACAAGTTTTCCACACTCGCCGGGGTGGATTTCACCCCGCCGCCCATCACCATTGCCGCCGCCACCGCACAATCGTCGCTCTGGCCCGTGGAACTCGACGCTGTTGGCACTATTCGAGCTGCGCGGGGCGTGCAATTGAGTGCGGAAACCAGCGGTGAAGTCATTGTCATTAACGTAAAGTCTGGCGAAAGGGTCAATGCTGGGCAACCCATAATGACCCTCAACAATGGCAAGGAAAGGGCTGGCCGCCTCCGAGAGCAGGCAAACTTGAAACTAGCGCGTCAGTTATACGAGCGGGATGCTCGCTTGGTGAAGCAAAAATCCATTCCGCAAAGTCAGTATGACCGGTCCTTAGCCGACCTAGAGGGCGCTATCGCGCAATTGGCCCAGACCGATGCCCAACTGAATGACAAGCGTATCGTCGCACCCTTTGAGGGCACTATTGGAATCTTCAAGGTCAAAGTCGGGGATTACATTGAGTCCGGCACACCGATCACCAACCTACAAGACCTCAGTGAATTGGAAATCGATTTTTCTGTGCCTGATCGATACTACCCCAATCTGCGACCGGGATTAAAAATTGCCGTGCGTGTTGCGGCGTTCCCAGAAAGGGTATTAGAGGCAACACTGAGCGCGCTCGACTCCACCGTCGATAGCGACACTCGCAACCTACTGTTGCGCGCGAGTCTGCAAGACAGTGACGGCATCCTTCCAGGAATGTTTGCACGATTGGTTATCGATCTTGACCAACCGACACGAGTAGTCACCGTACCGGAAACTGCAGTCAGCTATTCACTGCATGGCAACACCATCTACGTTCTGTCACAAGGCAAGGGACAGACTACTGTACAACCACGCGTGGTAAAAACAGGTGCAACGCGGGACGGACAGACCGCTATTCTTGAAGGTCTTCTGAGCAGCGAATGGGTGGCTACCGTCGGACAAAATAAATTGTATCGCGGCGCCCGCGTCACTATTGACGACACCGTGAAGCTGTAGATCCAAATGGCCTTTACCGACCACTTTATAAAACGCCCCGTACTGGCCATCGTGGTCAGCAGTCTATTGCTGTTACTCGGCGGCACCGCTTTGTCTAGAGTGAATTTGCGCGAATTTCCCGAAATTGAGCGCAGTGTCATTTATATCGCAACGACGTTCCGTGGCGCCAGTGCACGCACCGTTCAGAGTTTTGTCACCACGCCTCTACAAGTCAGTATCGCCGGCGCGCGCGGCATTGAGTACATGAATTCTACGAGTCATCCGAGCATCTCGGAAATCGAAGTCCATGTGCGTCTGGGAGAGAACAGCAGTAATGTGTTGTCGGAGGTAATCGCCAAAGTCAATGAAGCGCGGGGAGATCTGCCGCGTGAAATTGATGATCCGGTGGTCACCACTGTCAGCGGTGGTGACGCCATGATGTATCTGGCGTTCTTCAGCGAACAAATGACACCGTACCAAATTACCGACTACCTCCTCCGTAATGTGCAACCCCAGCTCGCCACGCTTGAGGGTGTTGGCAAAGCCAATATCTTTGGCCGCTTTCTGGCCATGCGGGTGTGGCTAGACCCCGTGCGCATGGCCGCGTTTGGAGTGACGGCAACCGATGTAAACGATGCTATCCAGCGAGATAATTATATCTCCACCTCCGGCGCTACAGAGGGTGGCCTGGTGCGGGCAACTATTGACGCCCGCACCGACATGAAAAGTGTCGCTGATTTCAAAAAATTGGTCGTCCGGCAGGTGGGCGAGGAAAGGGTTAGATTGGGCGATGTGGCAGACGTCGAACTGGCGGCAGAAACCTCTCAGCTCAAGACGCTATCCAGTGGACGCGATGCGGTATTCATGTCAATTGCACAGGCCCCTGACGCGAATCCGCTGGACGTCTCGCGGGAGGTCCACGCGGCGCTCCCTGGCATCAGGGAGAACCTGCCGGCCGATATGGAGCTTTTTCTGGATTGGGACGGCAGCGTTGTCATCGACGAAGCACTCAAGGAGGTCATCACGACACTGGTAGAGACCAGCCTAATTGTCATCCTGGTCATTTACTTATTTCTTGGTTCATTGAGGGTCGTATTAATTCCCCTGGTTGCCATACCACTGTCACTCATCGGTGTTGTATTTCTGATTCTGGCGATGGGGTTCTCTCTGAATCTTCTCACACTGCTGGCGATGATTATTGCCATTGGTTTAGTCGTCGATGACGCTATTGTCGTGGTGGAAAATGTGCATCGGCATATCGAGATGGGCGCATCACCACGAGACGCCGCATTAGTGGGTGCTCGCGAGGTCGCTTTACCCGTGGTAGCCATGACCCTAACACTGGCGGCGGTCTACGCACCTATCAGTTTTATAGGGGGCCTCACTGGCGCCCTGTTCAGTGAATTTGCGCTGACACTGGCGGGGGCAGTTGTGGTATCTGGCATCGTCGCGCTCACTCTGAGCCCAATGATGTGCTCCCGCGTACTGAAAGATAGCGAGCATCAGGGGCGTCTCGCCAACTGGCTGGACCGAAGTTTCGATCGGCTGAACAGATACTATCGTAGAGTGCTGTCGATCTGCCTGAAAGAACGCGGAGCCGCTGTGCTATTCGCTGCCAGCATCCTGGCGAGCCTACCCGTATTGTTCATGTTGGCGCAGGAGGAACTCGCACCCGAAGAAGATAGCGGAGGCCTCTACGTCACAGGCGTTTCGCCGCGCTATGCCAACATCGACTATACCGACTACTTTCTCAATGAGGTGGTAAAGATCTGGAAGGAGATACCCGAGTTTAGCCACTCCTGGCAGGTTATATCTCCCAACGGAAACTTTGGCGGCATTACGCTGAAGCCCTGGTCTGAACGACAACGCACGCAACAAGAGGTGCATGCTGAATTCCAGAAAAAGCTCGGCGGGGTCGCGGGCATGCAATTATTTTCCTTTGGCACACCGCCACTGCCGGGGTTCGATGCGGGGCTTCCGGTCAGTTTTGTGGTGGCCTCCACAGCACATTATGAAGAGGTAATGCGGGTGGGCGATGAGTTGGTTAAAGCCGCCAATGAATCAGGACTGTTTATTTTCATTACTCAGTCGCTGGATTTTGACCGCCCTGAGGTCAGGGTCAACATCGACAGGGAACTGGCGGCAGATTTGGGTATCTCCATGCGAGACATCGGGCAGACACTGTCTACAATGCTGGGCGAGGCGGAAGTGAATCGTTTCAACTTAGAGGGACGCTCTTATAAGGTAATCCCTCAGGCCGCAACGGGTTTCCGCCTGACCAAGCAGGAGTTGGAAAAATACTACGTTCGCACAGCCAGTGATGAACTTGTGCCACTGTCTGCCATTATATCATTGGCGTCAGGCGCAGAACCGAACGAATTGACCCAGTATCAACAACTGAACAGCACCACCATACAAGGCATAATGATGCCGCCCAACAGCTTGGGCAGCGGATTGGAATTTCTACGCGAGACGATGAAAGAGATCGCGCCAACAAATTTCAAGGCCGGATATACCGGCGCCTCACAACGCTTCATGCAAGAGACTGGCTCCTTCCCCATCCTGTTTGCCCTGTCGCTGGTTCTTATCTTCCTCGTGCTCGCGGCACAGTTCAACAGCTTCCGGGATCCGTTCATCGTGTTACTCAGCGTGCCATTGTCAATTTTTGGTGCAGCAGTGCCCATCGCACTGGGCTTCGCCACATTGAATATTTACACGCAGATTGGCCTGCTGACATTGATAGGCCTGATCAGCAAGCACGGCATTCTCATCGTAGAGTTTTCCAACAAACTCTCTTTGCAAGGCATGAGCCGTCGCGACGCTGTCCTCGAAGCCGCCTCCCTTCGACTGCGCCCAATACTCATGACCACATTTGCCACTGTCATGGGTGTATGGCCGCTGGTGATTGCCACAGGTCCAGGCGCCAACAGCCGCTTCAGCATCGGTCTAATGATCACTGCGGGCATGCTGGTCGGCACTCTGTTCACCCTATTTGTTATCCCCGTGTTTTATCTGCCTTTTACGGCGCGCGGAACAGCATCAGAGCACACAAAAGAATCCACAGAGCTTGCTCCCTCCTAGTCTCTTGAGGCAGCTCGGAGCTGCTGCGTAGCCGCCAAACTCTATACCTTGCATCCAAAACCCACCGTGCCCAACGGATTTTTGTGGGTGTAATCGTGGCGCAGTGTGACGTACCATCTATGCCATGTCACCGTTGCTCCAATCTTCATCCATATTTAGCCATCAGCCTCACACTGAGGTATATTTACCGATTACCGTTTGCGATAAGGTGTTTGTTATGACAGCAATCCACAAAAAACTCTATTTTCGACTCCGCCAATCTCTGGCCAGCACACTTTTCCTCAAGCCGCAGCCAAAACCAATGGTATTCATCGGAGAAGGCTCCACTGTCCAGTTGAGCAAGGCTATTGGTCGCTTCGGTTTGCGTAAAATTCTGGTAGTGACCGATAAGCCACTCCACGATTTGGGGGTTCTCAATACAACACTGGAAGCGCTGCACCAGGCTGGTGTACAGACAGCCATTTTCGATGGTGTACTGCCAGATCCGACAGCGCAGATAGTGGATGAAGGTATTGTCTGCTATCACCAAGAGCGCTGCGACTCCGTACTGGCATTTGGCGGAGGTTCTTCCATTGATGCGGCTAAGGTAATTGCTCTGGGAGCCGCCAACAATTGCAATACAGCGGGCTGTCTGGGTATCGGCAAATGCACACTACCCGCCGTGCCCTTTTTTGCCGTGCCCACAACGGCAGGCACAGGCTCTGAAGCAACCTTTATCGCCGTGATTTCCAATAACGAAACACATGCAAAGGACGCCGTTGTAGATCCATGCCTCATACCTAAGGCCGCAGCGCTAGATCCCGAAATAATGCGAGGGCTGCCAAAACACATTACAGCCGCAACAGGCATGGATGCACTCACCCATGCAATAGAGTCCTATATCGGACGCTGGGAGACAGACGATACAAACTATTACGGGCTCGCCGCCTGTCGACTCGTGTTCGACAATCTCGCAGAAGCCTGTCGCAACGGCGATAATTTGCAGGCACGCGAATCAATGGCACTGGCATCACATTATGGCGGGCTGGCCATTACCAACGCACTGGTTGGATACGTGCATGCGATTTCTCACAACCTGGGTGCCAAGTATGGGGTGCCGCATGGACTGGGCAATGCGTTGCTATTACCGCATGTGCTGGAGCTCCTTAAAGAGGATGCGACGGAGAAGCTTGCCGATATCGCTGTCTACTGCGGTATGGGTGCGCGCACTGAAACATCCACCGCGCTGACACGTAAATTAATTGACCAGATCTGGGCTCTTAATGATGAGATAGGCATTCCACGAACAACTGATGTCATTCGCACAGACGATATTGAAGGACTGATTACAGCGGCTTTGACCGAGGGTGGAAATTATCCCTCGCCGCGATTCATTACCGAAAATGAGTGCCGCGGCGTGCTAATGGCTATCAGTTCCTGATCAGGCTGCATCCACGTTTGCGGATACTGGATCTTCAGTCTTCCTAGTATTGTCCGATATTGGGAAGTGGCTTTTGAGCCCTATACGTCTCTGCTGGAGCTGCCCCTAGGCTTGGGGCGAATCCGATTCAGCGGATTTTGTGTTTGTATCACCAAGCGCCTTAGCGCGATACTCTTCTACCAAATGGCGCTTATACAGTTTGCCGTTGTCCATGCGCGGCAGCTTAGGATGAAAGTCCACTGAGCGCGGCATCTTGATGCTGGAGATACGTTCGCGCAGCCATTCCATAATCTCTATAGCCGTCTCATCTGTGGCGTCTGCCCAGTTCATAGGCTCGATCACTGCTTTAACTTCTTCTCCAAACTCCTCGTTCGGAATTCCAAATACCGCCACGTCAGCCACTTTATCGTGGATGGCCAAAATATTTTCAACCTCTTGAGGATAGATATTCACTCCACCGCTGATGATGGTGAAGTTCTTACGGTCGGTAAGATAAAGGTAGCCTTCGTCATCGACATAGCCCACATCACCGGTGGTTGCCCAGCCTTTGTCGTTGTAAGCATCCTCCGTTTTTTCCGGCTCATTGTGATAATGGAAGCTTCTTTGTTGACCGCCGAAATAGACTGTTCCTATTTCTCCGTGTGGCAGTTCCGCGCCCTCATCATCGACAATATGCAACTCGCCCACTAGCGTCACGCCCACAGAACCTCTGTGGGTTAACCAGTTGGCAGAATCGATCAAAGTAAAGCCGATGCCTTCGCTGGCTGCGTAGTACTCCATGATGATCTCACCCCACCACTCGATCATCTTCTCTTTCACTTCGACAGGACACGGAGCGGCAGCATGAATGGCAATTTGCATCGAACTGACGTCGTAGGCCTGTCGTACTTGTTCGGGGAGTTTAAGCAGCCGATTAAACATAATGGGCACCCATTGACTGTGGGTGACGCGATGCTCTTCGATCAGCTTCAGCGACAACTCGGGCTCAAATTTTTCCATAATCACGGACGTGCCGCCGTTATAAATCGTCATCATGTTGTAGTGCAATGGCGCCGCATGATACAGGGGAGCAGGCGACAGATAGACGGTCTCCTCTCCAAAGCCAAACAGCACACCTAGGGTGGGTGCTGCCCAAGGAGGCGTAGTAACGTCTTTCGCGTAATCATTGACAAAAACCCCTTTGGGCTGTCCTGTGGTCCCCGAGGAGTAAAGCATGGGAACCCCATTACTCTCATCGCCTATCGGGGTATCTGGCTGCCCATCTGTAGCCTCTTCCCAAGACTCGAAGCCAGGCTTGATGCCGCCCACCATGTAGTAGTGCTCAACGCCTGTGGCCTCTGCGAGTAACTGTTCTGCCACGTCCGACAGGGCAAGTGAACCAATAAACAATTTAGCCCCGCAATTTTGCAGAATGTAGGCCGTTTCCGATTTCTTTAAATGCGTACTGATCGGTGTAAATATCAAACCACTGCGCTGGGCCGCCCAGACAATCTCCAGAAACTGCCGGTTGTTTTCCAGCATCATGCCAATATGGTCACCCGACTTCAGACCCAGTGAACGAAACAGTTGCGCTGCCTGATTGGAACGCTCATCGAGCTCCTGATAGGTCACAATCTCGCCTGTCGAACCCATAATAATGGCAGGTTTATGGGGGTAGGTCTTTGCGGTAACACTGGGATGCGGCATGGACTATTCCTCACTTATTTGGCGTGCTCGTTCAATACTATAGAAGTTTCCATCAAAAAGTGACAGTGGCCTAACGAAACCGCATCACGCCCTGCTGCATAGTAGTCGCCACCAGACGCCCCTCTTGAGTATAGAAGCGACCACTGGCTAGGCCTCGACCGCCACCGATGCGCTCTGCTTTAACCGTGTGTAACAACCATTCATCGGCACGAAAATCCTCGTGAAACCACAGAACATGATCAAGACTTGCCACTTGAAAACCGACATGCGCGAAGTGTCGTCCATGCGCTATCAAGCAAACATCAATAAGAACCGCATCAGACAAATACGCCAGTACCGCCTGATGCAGTCCGGGTTGGTCGGGCATCGGGCCGGTTGTCTTCATCCACGCCTGTAAGACCGGCTCCCGTGCCACCGGATTGTCCCAGTCTACTGGCTCGACAAGACGAATATCCAAGTCTTCTCCGGTAGTAATCATGAAGCTTTCGTCCAGATTGTCGTGTTCCAAACTCAACTGGCGCTCACTGGGCAACGCCTCTGGAGGCGGCACCTGCGGCATATCAGGCTGATAGTCATCACCCGTGGATGGCATCTGAAATGACAGCGAACTGACCAGAATAGGCTTGCCTCCCTGCAGTGCCACCACGCGCCGGGAGCTGAAGCTAAGACCGTCTCGGGCAAGTTCCACCTCGAATATAATGGGTTTAGTCGGATCGCCCGGACGCAGAAAGTACGCGTGCTGCGAATGCAGAATACGATCGGCGGCAACGGTTGCCACGGCAGCACTGACGCACTGAGCCAAGACCTGACCGCCATACACCCTAAAAGCGGCAGGGTGCATATTGCCGGCACTGAATTTGTTCTCACCCAGAGACTGGGGCGTTAGCACGTCAAGCAGTGTGTTGAGCACGGTTGTTACCCTGTTGCCAATTGAGGCGCTATTATCCAGATTTGTGGGCCAATGCCAAACAGCGTTTGATGACATCGACGCACAACAACATGCATTACAGGCAATATATTTGATATTCTCAACCCTGAAAGCAGTATCGACCGACACAAGGAGGGGCCATGAACAGCACGGTAACGCCGCTTGAACTGCGCCGCGCGATACGGTCAGGAGAGCATACTGGCAACACCTCTGGCATGGCAGCCGGCTTCGTACAATGCAATATCGTGATTCTCCCTGCAGAAAATGCCGGCGATTTTCTCCGTTTTTGCCAGCTAAATCCTAAACCTTGCCCACTCATTGCCGTGGGAGACGCAGGCGCTGCAGCGCTGCCCGAGCTGGGCGATATCGACATTCGCGCTGATGTGCCCCGCTACCGAGTGTTCCGCGAGGGCAAAATGACGGAAGAAGTCACGGATATCACTGTTCTGTGGCGCGACGATCTGGTGAGTTTTGCGCTGGGTTGCTCGTTTTCCTTTGAGGAGGCGTTATTAGCCGAGGGATTGGAAGTACGCAATGTGAGTCAAGGCCTCAACGTGCCCATGTACCAAACCGATATTGACTGCGCTGAGGCGGGCCCCTTCTCTGGTAAAATGGTGGTCAGCATGCGCCCGTTCAAGGCCAGCGATGCCATTCGCGCCATTCAAATCTGTACAGGGTTTCCCGCAGTCCACGGCGCGCCCATCCACTTAGGCGACCCCAGACTAATCGGCATTGAGGATTTAGAGCGACCGGATTACGGCGACGCAGTACTGATAAAAGAGAATGAAATTCCACTGTTCTGGGCCTGTGGCGTCACTCCACAAGTGGCTTTGACTGCGGCCAGACTGCCCTTTGCCATCACCCACAGTCCGGGGTGTATGCTGATCACTGACGTGCGCAACAGCCAATTGGCCGTGCTGTAATACCGGGGAGAATCAATGCAACTTAACTGCGATCTAGGCGAAAGCTATGGCAACTGGAACATGGGCCATGATGCTGCCGTCATGCCCTATATCGACCAAGCGAGTATCGCGTGTGGCTTCCATGCGGGTGATCCCCTGACGATGCGCAAAACACTGGCGCTGGCGGCACAGCACGGCGTAACAATCGGCGCCCATCCGGCCTACCCTGATATCGTCGGTTTCGGCCGTCGCAGCATGACACTCAGCCGCGATGAAATCATTGCCTGTCTGCACTATCAGGTGTCAGCACTGGAGGGCATGGCGCAGAGTCAAGGCTTAGCACTGTCCTACGTCAAGCCGCACGGTGCCCTGTATCACGACATGATGGCGCAGGCGGGCGTGCGCGCCGCCATTCTCCATGCGATAGCCAGCTACCACCACCCACTGACACTGATGATGCAGTCCACCTTAAAAGCCGATAGGCACCGAGAAGAAGCAAAGATAGCCGGCGTAAAACTCGTCTTCGAGGCATTTGCTGATCGCTGCTATGGCGACGACGGTAGTCTCGTGCACAGAAGCCAGCCAGGCGCCGTTCACAACCGCGAGCGTATGCTGGCGCAGGTGCAGCAGTTGCGACAGGACAGCACCGTAACCACCTTGAGCGGCCACATCATCCCACTGCAAGTCGATACCCTTTGCGTACACGGTGACAACCCTGAAAGCGTGGGATCCATCGAAGCGATTCGTGCGTTGGTAAACGGCGGCTGAATCACTGTGAAACTGCGCATAGTGGGCGAAGATGCCCTAATGGTCTATTTTGGAGACGTCGTGGATGCTCAGACTTCCGCTCGTGTCCAGGCCGCCACCAGCGCCATCGAGTATGTCATGGGCGAGGACCTTATCGATCTGGTGCCCTCCTATGCCTCGGTACTGATTCTCTATAACCCTTTGCGCACCAACCACGCAAGCGTAGCGAGGCGCGTGCGGGACGTCCTTAGCAATGTGTCCACACCAGCCACTGTCGAATGTCGCACTGTGGTGCTGCCAGTCTACTACTCCCCCGAGGCAGGTATCGATCTGGAGTCCCTGGCTGAGCGCGCCGGTCTGTCCGTCAGTAAAGTGATCGACCTGCACGCAGGTGCCGAATACAGGGTTTACGCTATTGGTTTCGCGCCCGGCTTTGCCTACCTAGGAGCAGTGGACGAACGCATTGCGGCGCCACGCCTGGCGACCCCCAGAGCCAGTGTCCCGCGAGGCTCAGTTGCCATAGCCGATCGTCAGACCGCCGTTTATCCCTCCGTTTCACCGGGTGGCTGGAACCTGATCGGCCGCTGCCCGGTGCCAATGTTCGACCCCAGCGCCCAACCCTGCATGCCGGTAGCCGTCGGCGATACGGTGCGCTTTGAACCCATCAGTCGCGAGCATTTTCTGACACTGGGAGGCGATCTAGCATGAGTATGCGCGTAGTCCAGTCAGGCGTACTGAGCCTACTGCAGGACAGCGGACGATACGGTCAGCACCGCCTCGGGCTGAGCAATGGAGGGCCGATGGACCGAGAAGCGTTCCACTACTGCAACCGTCTACTGCAAAACTCGCCCGCCAGCACCGCCATCGAAATCAGTGTTGGCGGTCTGCAACTGGAATCTCTCGTCGACACCTACATCTGCCTCACGGGTGCGCCCATGCCGCTCAGCATTAACGGCCAAGAGAAGTCTTTGTGGGCCGTGCAACGCGTATACGCCGGCGACATCATACAGATCGGTTTCGCCAGATCAGGCTGTCGCAGTTATTTCGGCGTGGCTGATGGCTTTACCATCGAACCCTATTTTGGCAGTACCGCAACCGTGGTGAGGGAAAAAATCGGGGGCTTGCGGGGCCATCGCTTACAGGTTGGGGATCAACTGCCCTGCCCCACTGCAACCTCGCGCAAACAGTATTATCTAGCCGACAGGGACAAACCCCGCTATCAGGATACGCTCACTGTGCGCGTCATCCCGGGCTACCAGCAGCGCCATTTCAATCGCGTCGAACAACGTCGATTTTTCGGTAGCACCTATAAGATATCCGAGCGCTGCGACCGTATGGGCTATCGGCTGGAGGGGCCCGTCATCAAATGCGATATCGAGGGCGTCTTGTCCGAAGGCATCTGCTTTGGCGCCATCCAATTACCGCCGGACGGACAACCGATCGTGCTGCTCAATGACCGCCAAACCATCGGGGGCTATCCCAAAATTGGCGCAGCGTTGTCGCTGGATGCCGCACGTATGACCCAATTGGTGCCCGGGAGCAGCGTACATTTTGCTCCCATAACCCACCACACCGCCCATAAGGCCCTGCAGCTGGCACAGCGTTTTACATTACGCAAGCCTCTGCAAGAAGGTCGACAATGAATGAGCAGCAACTGAGCGAGTCTATCGAACAGCTGTTAGTGTCGAGAGATATGCGCCACATGACCGTCGCCCAAGCGGCTCTCCAGCCCGGCTACTATCTCCGCGCTGCCAGACACCTGCGAGACAGCACCGGCACGGTTATCATTGGTACCGGATTTCCCGTTTCCAGCACCTTTGAAACCGATGGACCGGTCGGTGCCATAGCACTCTACCAAGCTCTAGAAGCGCTGGGGGCGCGTCCCTATATCGCCTGCGGGGCGCCGTTGTCACACGCACTGGCTCCGGATTACCGTGTATTGAATTTGACCGCACGCAACCTAGAGGCGGCGCGTATAGAGGCTACGACGCAACTATCGGCTTTACAACCGCACGCCATCGTCGCGATCGAGCGTCCCGGCATTGCCGCAGATGGCCGCTACTACAATATGCACGGGGAAGATATTACCGCTCACTGTTTTCATTTCGACCCCTTCATCAGCCAAGCGAATTGCCCTACCATTGCAATTGGAGATGGTGGCAACGAAATCGGCATGGGAAATATAGCCACAGCTTTGACCCGTCTGGACATCACCGCCTCGGTTACCTGCTGTAATGAACTGCTGGTAGCCGATGTCTCCAACTGGGGCGCCTATGGCCTAATCGCTTTTTTGGGTTTATGGTCGCGGCAGGATCTACTGGCGAACATCTCGCCGGAGGACTTGCTTCACTATCTCTCCGCCCGCGGCAGTGTTGACGGCGTGACCAGACAAAATACGCTCACCGAAGACGGGCTACGGCCCTTTGAGGGAGCAAACATCATTGAGCAACTGCGCGTGCTCACACATTTTTTGCCGCGCGCACTATAGCGCGGCTGCAGTGAAACAATGGGCACATGAATGAGTACTGTTTATCTAAACGGCAATTATATCCCAATGAATGAGGCCCGTATCTCCCCGATGGATCGAGGCTTCCTATTCGGCGACGGTATCTACGAGGTAGTACCCTCGTACGGCGGCAAACTCGTCGGCCTTGCGCCGCACCTGAA
>TARA_B110000503_G_scaffold128303_2_pt1 | contig 17998 bp, 16 predicted proteins | sample TARA_B110000503 | Tara Oceans TARA_B110000503 (sample SAMEA4397472) | marine metagenome | biome: Polar Biome; feature: [SRF] surface water layer (ENVO:00010504); material: water (ENVO:00002006), including particulate matter (ENVO:01000060) such as... | depth 5 m | reverse complement strand
GGTAAACATTTAAGACATTTGCCTTTTACGCCTGATCGCGTCTTGGCGGTTTTAAATAACTAGGATTTCATCCAGGTACCCGCCTAATGGTTAGTGGGATTCCTTAGAAATCTATAATTAAAAAAAGAAGTGACATACCAAAACCCCAAGGTGGATGAATACCTGAATCTTTCAAAAAGGTGGCAAACAGAAATGGTGCAATTAAGGATAATTTTGCTCAGTTGCCCCCTCGTCGAAACATTAAAATGGCGCCAGCCCTGCTACATGTTCGAGCAACAAAATCTCATAATTTTGGGGGCTTTTAAGGCGTTCTGTGTGCTTAATTTTTTCAAGGGGGCTTTGTTGCAAGATGCCCACGGCTTACTAAAAAAGCCCGGAGAACATACACAGGCTGGGCGCTGGATGCAGTTTGCTAGTGTCAACGAAATTATTGAACACAAAGGAATCATTCAATCCTATGTCTATGAGGCCATTGAAATAGAAAAAGCGGGATTGAAGATCACCTTGAAAAAAAATAGTGACTACCCGCTCCCCGGAGAACTTGAAAAAAAATGGAACGAGCTTCCCGCCTTTAAACGAGCATTTGAGGCCTTGACGCCAGGGCGACAACGGGCCTATCTGTTGTATTTTTCAGCCGCTAAACAGCCACAAACCCGCGAATCGCGCATTGAAAAATATTTACCGCAAATTCTCAATGGTAAGGGCATCAATGATTGCACTTGTGGGCACTCCAAAAAATTCCCCTATTGTGATGGCTCACACAAATTAATAGGAATATCCAAATAATCCCTGACGTCCGACTGCAATCAGGAATTGACGCATTTTCCACAAAAAGACCTCCTCTGCAAATTGACAAGTCCCAAATAGACGATGCTGATCATATCGCTATCAACACTTACAGCCACCCTCAAGTTCTGGGTACTTCACTACGGACCAACACGACGCACAAGTTGTTATTAAATAAATGGATACTTAGCTTTACTACATGCTCACCAAAATCGGCCCTCGTCTTGCTACTGCTCTAATCAAAACCCTCGGCATTTTGCCTCTGACCGTACTACAATTACTTGGAGCAGGCGCTGGCTGGGTCGCCTATTTCTTACCTGGAAAAATCAAAGAGCGTGCCCGTACCAATCTGAAAAACGCCTTTCCTGACACCTCAGTGGCTACACTTCACTCTGCAATGCTTAGCGCTACACAGTTATTCTTTGAAATGGCGTACTGGTGGACACGACATGATGATGCCTTTATTAATGCCAAAGTGCCGTTCGATAACTGGCAGGTGTTCCAAACAGCACTGGATAAAGGCAAGGGAGTCATTGTCCTGACGCCACATGCCGGCTGTTTTGAGCTAGTTCCACTCGTTTATACAAGCCACTTTCCGGGAGCCGTCTTGTTTCGTCCCCCTCGCAAAGTATGGCTACAAGACTGGATTATGAAGATGCGCTCCAGACCAAAACTCATGATGGTACCCGCTAACCTAAAGGGCATTCGCCTGCTAGTCAAAACTTTGTTGCGCGGCAAGTCAATAGGTATTCTGCCCGATCAGGTACCCCCGGATGGCGAGGGTGTCTGGGCGCCATTTTTTGGTCGTCCCGCATACACCATGACACTAGTACAACGATTGCAAAAGCTTACAGGTGCTCCCATTTTTATTTTGGCAATCAAACGCAATGGAATAGGCAAGGGCTACACGTTGCACTACAAAGAGCTCATCGAACCTCTTGCCAAGGACGAGCTAGCTGCAGCCCGCACGATCAATCAAGAAATGGAAGAGATGATTCGAAAGATGCCTGAACAATACCTTTGGGGCTACAACAGATACAAAGTACCCAAAACTAAAATGTTCAAAACTCAAGAAACTTAACCCTCAGATTGCTTCAAGCATTATCTGCCAACTCTCTAGTGACGTTGCTTATTTAATAAAAAGAAGGGTTACGATGCACTCCCCCTCTTGAAAATACAGAACCTACCGATACAGAAGTGGCGGAAAAATGCGCCCGCTCTTCAAAGGCAAGGTAATACCAGCCTTCTGAGATTTTATGATTGACTGCATTTTTAACGAAAAGAACTTCTAGCAATAATTGATGTTAAATAAACTAGAAATCTTTGCAATTAAATCCTATTGTAAAAGTAATCCTAGATCCAGAGGGTCCTGCATCTCCTAAATAAGGATCTTTTCTATCTACAGAAGGAACAAAGCCAATATTTACTGGCATATTCACACTTCCTATTTTGAAGTTTTTACCTATGGCTAAGATTGGAGCAAAACCAGTAAGGGATATATTTGCTCCAAGGGCAAATTCATAACCTTCTTCACCTCTAACGCCCATTAAAGCAGAAAAAGAGGGTAGAAGTACTCCTTTTTCTAATCCACCAACACTGACTAACTATTCTCCTAAAAAGGCAAATTTAAGAGAGTCATTAGTAAATCTATTTTCCCATTGATAGCCAAATTGCGTGATAAAATTAGACTCGACTCTCTTTGAAGATGTGCCATCTGTTAAGAAAGTAGCACCAATTCTAGGACCCTGGAGTTGTTCTACTTGAGCTTTACATATACTCACAGAAATGAGTAGAAATGAGTAGAAATGAAAATATTGATAACTGCTTAATTAGATTCATGATACTATGATTTTGGTTAATTTATTATCATAATTTACAGATTTATATTTTAAAGACAACGGTAAATTTACCAATTTTTCTTTCTAACAGAAATAAATAAGGGATTCTTATAAAGATAGTATTTGCGCTTAGCCCTTATCTGGTACAGTTTTGATCATATCGAACCTAATTATAGAGAGTATCTTCATTGGGAAAATAAAAATATTTTTTGGAATCATCTGGAAAGGTAAGGTGTTTCCGAAAACCTGTAGGAATATACACTCCTGTATTTCGCACTTGATGGTCAGCATCAAAGACCAGCTCAATCTTCACATCAATATCACCATACTGCTTTGACCATTTTCTTAATTGTGCTTCTATTTCTGACCATTCTCCTTGATTGAGCCTGTCAAGTTGCATGGAGCAGTTCACAAAGGAAAAGGGGGTCTTTAGATTTGTGTAAGAATCACTGAATGCAGCAGCAGGAGCGTTAACCGGTTGTACACGACAGCCCCCTATACTTCCTCCCTTTTGGTAGCTAATTAGCGCCTCTCCATCCCATTATCCCTCCATCCCCACCTATGTTCTGTACCGTTTATGACTATTAATAAAACCCTCGACACTACTGAACCCATTTCTTTTTCCTATTGATAAATTTCAACTAACTTTAATTGACTACTGTATTATAAAATAGTATCTATATGACTTCAAGAAGACTTTTCCTCAAAAAAGGCATTATTGGTGGATTAGCGGCTCCCTTATTGACTCAGGACAGCCCGGCGATCCCAAGTATCAGCAACCTCCAAGAAAAAAACATCAATGATGCCGAATACTGGCAAGCAGTGAGAAAACATTTTGTACTCCGTGAAGATCAGGTATACTTCAACAATGGAACCATGGGGCCCACACCTGGTTATGTAATCAATAAGATTTCTGAACACCTGTTGCACTATAATGTGCACGCTGCCGAGACCGATTACAAAGATGGCACTGGACCCGAATTGCTGACGGGATATTTCTCATACGACTCCATCCGTCAAAAAATTGGCTTAATCATCAATGCTGATTATCAATCAATCGCCCTTACCCAAAACGCCACCTTTGGGATGAATTATGTGGCCAATGGCCTTGCCCTCGAAGCGGGTGACGAAATCATCAATACCAACCAAGAGCATGGTGGGGGCTACGGCGCATGGATGTCTCTGGCCAAACGCCATGGATTGGTGTACAAACAAGCCCAAATACCTATTCCAGCCAACGATCCAGAGGCGCTTTTCGATGCCATATTCAAACTAGTAACCAAAAAAACAAAGGTCATCGCCATTCCTCATATTGTATCCGTTTATGGCACGGTCATGCCTGTAAAAGCCATTTGTGCTGAAGCACGCAAGAGGGGTATTTTCACCGTTCTTGATGGGGCACAATCGGTAGGTCAGGTACTCGTGGACGTCCAAGACATCGGCTGTGATGCCTACTATTCTAGCCTTCACAAATGGCTCCTCGCCCCAGCAGGAAATGGCATTCTGTACATCAATCCCGAACGCATAGGGGAAATATGGACCACCATTGCAAGCTATAATTGGGATAATCAAACGGACCACGGATTTCGTTTAATGCAAAATGGCACCGGCAATCCTGCATTAATGGCGGGATTGGATGCTTCACTTGATTTCTACAATACCATTGGACAAGATCGATGGATAAGTAGAATCAAAACCCTAGGTGATTATCTCCGCAACCGCTTGCAAGCTATGGATCGTATTACCATCCACTCGTCAACCCATCCACAGATGTGTGCGGGATTGACTACTTATGCCCTCGACGGCTGGACAGGTCCCGATTTGCAGAAAGCCATGTGGGCACAAGAAAAACTGCAACCGCGTTCGGTAGGCACCGAACTACTGCGACATTCGGTACATATTTACAATAATGAATCTGAAATTGATCGGGCCATTGATGTCATGAATGGGCTAAAATAAATTCAGCGCAGCTTTTAGCGTTCGGATTCAGGGTAATCAGTAGGTAATCCAAGGTATTCAAACTGGTCAATTTCTTCGCCAAAATCATGTAATTTGATTTTGATTCGAGCATAGGCCGGACCTCCAAGGGGCAAATGCAAGGGGGGATTCTTGAGTTGTGTCAACTCATACATTGCATTAACCGCCCTAATTGGGTCTCCTATTTGCTTTCCACTTACCGCTTGAATGGCTTTGATGTTTTTATGAGCCGTCTCGTCGTAATCTGCGATTTCCGCACCAACAAAGGTGGCAGAGGTCCCCGCCCAGTCTGTTCGAAAGGGTCCCGGCTCTACATTTGTAACATTAATCCCCAAATGCTTAGTTTCGGCCGATAAGGCCTCTCCGATACCTTCCAATGCAAATTTGGATCCATTATAAATACCCACTCCGGGGAACCCATTAAGGCCAGCGATAGAAGTAATGTTCAAAATATGTCCGGATCTGTTTTTTCTCATAAATGGCAATACTGCCTTGATCATGGCAACCGCGCCAAATACATTTACCTCAAATTGTCTCCTAATCTCGGCACCATCAATGAGTTCAATAGGCCCCAACGACCCATAACCCGCGTTATTTACCAAAACATCTATTTTTGATCCATACTTCTCTTGAATCAACTGATGGATGCGTGCCTCGGCATCCTCCTCCGTGACATCCAAGACAAACCCCCTAATCGAGCCGGAAGAAAGCGCCTCAAGCACTGGCACTTGCTCTTTTTTTCTGACCGTACCTATTACCTGATCTCCCTTATCTGCTACCGATTTTGCCAATTCCCTCCCAAATCCAGAAGAACATCCTGTGATTAACCAAACCTTCTTTTCCATTAAACTCATTTAAACGTTTCTATTTGTTTCGCTATGCAAGCGAATTGTGAACAATATAATGATATCCACCCACTATTAATTGCCGATTCTACAGAAATAATTACGCCTCATAAAGTACCTTTTAAATGCAAACAAGACGCCATCGATTTGCTTCAGTTATCTAAGGGATTAATAAATCTTTTGTCATCAACGGGCGTGCCAATGGTAATATTGGAAAATATATATTCCGAACGAACACTGGCAGTATAAACCTTAACGTGAGTCGCAAAGATCAATCCATTGATGTCGGTATATTTAACCACCTCTCTGGTCAATTTCTGACTCCCGGTGGGGAGCTCTCTGGTAATGATGGTTTTAAAAAGTAAATAACTATCGGCGGAAATAAAATACTCCCTGGTTTCTATGCCCCTTAATTCCATAATCCAATAATACCATTGGTCCTCAATAGAAATCTTCCCTTTGTAAACCATGTCCATGGATGCCCCCACTGGCGTTCCAAATATGAATACATTTTGGTGGATAAGCGCCTCGTCAGCTGTCATTAAAACCGCTTCATCACTTGTCCATTTGGCAATGGTCCATGAATCTATCCCGTTGTAGGCTTCAAGAAATCTTGATCGCTGACTAACCATCAGAAATTTATTTGGCCTCTTCATAAAAAAAGTGACGGGATAATCCCCATGACTCCCCAGCCAAAATCCTTTGGTACTAACTGTTTTGATCCCTTCCCAATAAGCTGGCTGATGTGCCTCTGCATGCATGTTCATTAACTGCTGAAGACTGTCTTGAGCACTAGCCGTGGCAAAAAAAAGAATTAAAAAAGTATTGATCAAATACCTACGCACCATCTATGTTTACCATTACTACAACAAAAATAGGGCCATACAAATTAAAACGAAGCGAACCGCTCCTCGGGAACTGATTCCAAAACCTCTACCTCGGTCAGCTCTCTTGTCCCCCGTTCGTTCGATAACAGGATATTTCCCAATTGCTGATAATTGCCCCATGGGGAAAGAAATCGCGGTTCCAAATCTGTGAAATGGGCATAATATGCCCACTGTTTTACCAAATTTGTTTCTTTCGATACCCAGACCCAATAGGCATTCTCTGGACTTACTCCCACGTTGTCAAAAGTCAATTTGAGTACATCTGACCATTCCCCCATTTGAGTAGTGTCCTCTTTGAGATAAGTCAGTGTAACTCCTGTATCTTTTAATTTATAGGGCATTACCAACCAATAAGAATCATTAATCCATGTCCGCCAACCTTGCTCCAAATAGTAACTGACGCTATCCGTATTTACCTCTTCCGTCCCACTTCGAAATACCCGTCCTGTCATTTCCTTTAGATCTAATAAAACAACTTGATCATCTCGGCTGTTTTCAATACGTACCCGTCCTGCCGTTTTGTCCCACAATAATTTGCGGCTTCCAAAAAAATTCCAGCTGAGGTATCGGGTTTGGTCCCAGGCACGTCTTCCACCCATCGCATGCATAACGCGATCAGCTATAACAATCGCCAAGGGATCAGAACTTTCCAAATCAAAACCCTCAGCAGGGGCATTCAAATCCTCCTCGTCAAATGAACTGGAACTCCCTCCTGTATCCCCGCTAAACTTGCACTGACTCAAGGTAAGACCTAGTACCAACAAAAAAATAACGTTCTTCATGTTTTATCTAAATTACCTAGTAATAGCTCTGGGATCTGACCTCAAGAGCCTCCATTGTCTCTATTGTTTGGTAAATCTGCGACAACGTATCAATTATCCTTCTTGAATTTATCAAAGCGAGTTGGTATTACCATTTTGGGAAACCGATTATTACTTTGATCTACATCCGCAGTCGCCTTATCAGGATCTATGAGAATATTAACGACTTCTTTTTCTTTAACAAATATTTTGGTGAACGCTTGCTCGTTGTGTCTCCAAATCTCCGCAGGAAGGGTCTCCACCTCTTTCGTTCCGTCAACATACGTCCATTCAATAATGACCGGCATGACTAGCCCTCCCTTATTGACCATCTTCACTTCATAAAAGTTTTTATCTGCTAATTCCTCTTTTATCTGCTGTTCATCCAACTTGTTTTTGAACTCTTGGTAATCTCGCGATTTGGTGTTCTTAAAAACAAATGTTTCAGCCGCCTCTGAAAATGATTTTTTATCCTCATTCAAGTTTTGATCTGTTCCTTTAATCTGCTTTCTTTCTAGTTCATTTTCCTCCTTTTGCATTTTAAAATACCTTACTTGATCAACACCAATATCCACGTTATCGGTGGTATAAAACCATCCTCTCCAAAACCAGTCCAGGTCTACGGCAGAAGCATCTTCCATCGTTCTGAAAAAATCAGCGGGTGATGGGTTTTTAAACGCCCATCTTTGTGCATATATCTTAAAGGCATAATCAAAAAGCTCCGGCCCCATAACTGTCTCTCTTAAGATCGCTAATGCTGCCGCTGGTTTGGCATAGGCATTGTTGCCAAATTGAAGAACCTGTTCTGAATTGGTCATGATGGGGCGCATCAATCCTTGCTGACCACTCATATAGGGCACAATGCTTTCGGCCGAGCCTCTACTTATAGGAAAATTGGGGTCATAGTCTTTGGTAGCAATCGACTGGATAAAAGTATCCAATCCTTCGTCCATCCATGTCCATTGTCTTTCATCTGAATTGATAATCATTGGGAAAAAATTATGCCCAACTTCATGAATGATTACCGAAATCATACCCCACTTGGTTTGATCGAAATACGTCCCATCTTCCTTGGGACGTCCAAAATTGAAACAAATCATTGGATACTCCATACCAATACTTGCCGCATGTACCGAAATGGCAACTGGGTAAGGATAATCTATTGTGTGTCTGGAGTAGGTAATTAGCGTTTGTCTTACCGCTCTAGTAGAATGCGCTTCCCATAAGGTATTTCCTTCCTTGGGATAATAAGACATGGCTAGCGGTTTTTTACCGTTTAAATCGACCGCCATCGCGTCCCAAATGTATTTTCTAGAAGCTGCAAAGGCAAAATCCCTCACATTTTCTGCTTTGAAATGCCAGGTTTCTGTTCCCTTACTTTTGTTTTTCTCACTGTTCCGCGCCTCGGCCTCCGTGACAATTATTACCGGATCTTTAAAGCTATTTTTAGCTGTTTCAAACCTTTTTATCTGGCCCTGCGTCAGCACTTGCTCCGGATTTTGTAACCACCCTGTAGCTCCGACAATAAAATCATCCGGAACAGTAATCGATACATCAAAATTTCCAAAGCTTAAGGTGAACTCACCTCTTCCCAAAAACTGCTTATTTTGCCATCCTTCGACGTCATCGTAGACAGCCATCCTTGGATAAAATTGGGCAATAGTATAGGAGTAATTGTCATCTTCTGGAAAGTATTCATATCCCGAACGTCCCTTCTGAGACATGCGGTCATTGATATTATAGTTCCAATCAATATTGAAAACTATCGAGTCTCCTGAGATAAGCGGTTCATCAAGATTGATCCGCATCATCGTTTTATTGATCACATAGTCCATGTCCGCACCTCCAGCATTCGTGATTTTTTGAATTTTAAATCCCCCATCAAAATCATTGACATAAGCAAACAAATCTTTTGCTGACAAGCTGTCTAGCATATTCGATTCCGTAACCAGCGGCGTATCCGAATCTTGCGCCCTAAAGTTTTGATCCAATTGCAGCCATAAATATTCAAGATCATCTGGCGATTGATTGAAATAGGTAATGCGCTCGTTTCCGGTGATTTGTTGGCTCTGATCATCAAGGGTGATTTGAATTTTATAATCTGCCCGCTGTTGCCAATACGCTTTCCCTGGAGCCCCTGAAGCGGTTCGCGTACTGTTGGGCGTTGGCAGTATAGTGCCCAGCTGTTCAAATTTTTGTCCCCAATTCGGATCTGTTTGGGCCTTAAGTTGGATAACAAACGGTCCAAGCACTATCAATATTATAAGTAATTGTTTCATATTCAAGTATTAAATTAAATCCAAAATCTGGCTTCGATCATTAAAACAAAAGTGATGCCTATAATTATGGAGGAAATGATGATTTTCCAATCACGTCGATCTACTCCAAATAAGCCAACAAAAAATGCACTTATGATCAGAAACAAAATCATTACCACGATCTGTCCGACCTCTAAGCCCAAATTAAATGCCAATAATTGTTTTATTATCGCTGTGTCCCTACCCAGGATTGCCTTCAAATAATTAGAGAATCCAAACCCATGAATGGTACCAAAAAACCCAGCATACAGATAATTAAGAGATACCTTTCTTGTCGAAGGAATATATCTATTGCGGTCTCTAGTGAACAAATTAGATCCCGCTGTAATCAGAATCGTCAACGGAATTAAAAATTCTATAAGATCCGAATCAACATTGACCAAATCGAATGTTGCCATCGCAAGCGTAATGCTATGGCCAAAGGTAAAGGCTGTTACCAAAATTAAAATTTTACGCCAATCACTTGCCAAATACAATGCCGATATTGCAACTACAAAAAGCATATGATCGTAGCCTGCAAAATCCAGAATATGGTAAAGTCCTAATTCAAAATATATTATAAATTCTGTCATTAACTTATTGTTAAATAAATCAGCATGCATTACACACTATTCATTCTTATTGCTAAAGTATACCTTCTGCATGCATTTCATGTCAGTGTTTGTGATGTGGTGTACAATTCTGATGATAAACATCTCAAAATAAGTGTTCGACTGTTTTTGGATGATTTAGAAAAGGAACTAAAAATCTATTCCAAAAATCCTCAATTGGACATTAGCCAAATAGACCCCACGACATTAAATCACACAATGGAACAATATTTTACTGATAAATTTGGCGTTAGTGTCCAAGAGGAAAAGATCAACTTGGTTTTTCTGGGGAGTGAAATTGAAAACGACGCCCTGTGGTGTTATTTAGAATACGAAAAAATGAAACCATTCCTAGAAATGACCATTTCAAATGAACTTTTGTTTTTGGCATTTGACGACCAAGACAATTTAGTTCATGTTCGAAAAGATGGCGTGGTCAAGAGCCTGCGGTTATATCCCAAAAAAGCAATAGCAACTGTTAGCTGGTAACATTAAAGTGAAAGACATCTGTCTCTTCCCATTGGACGCCATCATGCTTTAACAGCGAAATCCCATTTACTGAAAACTGTCTATCAAAGGATTGCGTTTGAAAAAAATCCCATGCCTCAACAAAAATAGCCCTTTTCAAATCGCGAAAAGCAATCGTAACATGTGGATGAAAGGCTTGATTTTTATACGCTTCATTGAAAACATTCCCTTTCTTCATGAATAGGGCCACCTGCTTTTGTAATTTGTTTAGCGGTTCGGTTTCCTGGACATTGACAAAGATAACACGCGGCTCAAAACACCCAAAATTCTTTAAATTCAATTCGAATGGTGATAATTCTTGAACCAATTGACCTAATCCTTCTGTGAGACTTTGTTTCTTGTTAATTTTCCACTTGAAGGGCATGTGAAGGGTAATATGAGGTGGTGACTTCATGGCATGATGTGAGTGATAGTTCTCGGAAACAATTTTTTTAAGAACCATTACTTCTTTCCGAATATCCTGAGGTAGTACCACTGCAATAAAAAATAAGTCCTCCAAAATTGCTTCTCGCTATATTTAATAACTTTCTGATTAAAGAAACCTTTTATTACTCAAAATACAAAGAAATGAGAAAAATACTACTTGGATTAATTATCGCTACGTGTCTCTCTGGAGCGTCTGCCCAGAAAAAAGGTTCTTCCAAAAATAGTCCTTCTGCACCCACTTCCCATTCGATTGCTGCTTTTACTAATGCAATGACACGCACCGAGGGTTATTTCAATTATTTTTATGATGATGCCAAAGACAAATTGTACTTAGAGATTGACCTTAATGGTCGTGATTTTCTTTATGTAAACTCCCTTGCTGCTGGGATTGGCTCAAATGATATTGGGCTTGATCGCGGTCAACTAGGCAATGAAAGAATTGTACGATTTGAGAAACATGGCCAAAAATTAATGTTGATGCAACCAAATCAGGACTATCGGGCCGTTAGCCAAAATCCTGACGAAGTCAAGTCTGTTCAAGAAGCATTCGCCTCCTCTATCCTTTGGGGATTTTCTATTGTCGCTCAAAATGACACCCATTATTTAATTGACCTTTCGGATTTTCTGCTCAGAGATTCCCACCGTATTTCTAACAGGCTAGCACAGACCAAGCAAGGTAATTATAAAATTGACCCTACCAGGTCCGCATTGCATCAGCCCAACATAATGAACTTTCCGCAAAACACTGAATTTGAAGCAACGCTCACGTTTACCGGTGAGCCCATAGGTGCCTATATTCGCTCCGTTGCCCCTTCCGCCGACGCAGTAACCGTTCGTACCCATCATTCTTTCATTCAGCTTCCTGACGACAAATATGTGCCTAGGGATTTTGATCCCAGAAGTGGCTTCTATAATATCTCCTTTCAAGATTATGCCACTCCCGTAGCCTCCTCTCTTGTAAAACGCTTTATTGCTAGACATCGCCTAGAAAAATTGAATCCTGAATTCGAAAAATCCGAAGTAATCGAACCCATTATCTATTATCTGGATAGAGGTGCGCCCGAACCTATTCGATCTGCCCTCATGGAAGGTGCACAATGGTGGAATCAAGCATTTGAAGCCGCTGGTTTTATAAATGCCTTCCAGGTAAAATTGCTACCCATTGGGGCGCATCCAATGGACATTCGCTACAACATGATTCAATGGGTACATAGATCTACCCGCGGTTGGTCTTATGGAAGCTCTGTCGTGGATCCCCGTACAGGTGAAATCATCAAAGGTCAAGTGAGTCTTGGCTCATTAAGAGTGCGACAGGATTTTCTAATTGCCCAGGGACTATTGAATGAATACAGCCAAAGCAATGGCCCATTAATGGCCCTAGTCTTGGCTAGATTGCGACAATTGGCTGCTCATGAGGTTGGCCATACCCTTGGTATTATGCACAATTATGCGGCCAGCAGTAACAACCGCGCCTCTGTCATGGATTACCCGCACCCATTGGTAAAATTAACTTCTGCCGGTGAAATCGATTTGTCGGATGCTTACGATATTAATATTGGCGAGTGGGACATTGCAGCTATAAAATTTGGCTATACCCAATTCACAAAAGGTACCGACGAATCGTCTGCATTAAATGAAATTATTAAAACCGCTCATCGAGAGGGCCTCCTCTACATAACAGATCGAGATGCAAGAGCTGCCAATGGCGCACATCCTGTTGCCCATCTTTGGGATGGTGGCGCTTCAGCGACGAATGAACTCAATCGCATGATGGCTGTCAGAGAAAAAGTACTACTCAATCTATCCGACAATAGTTTACCAAAAGGCGAACCCTATTCTTCATTGGAAGAAATATTGGTTCCCATGTATCTTTTTCATCGCTATCAAATTGAGGCCGCATCAAAGGTGATCGGAGGGCTAGATTATACCTATTCCGTGAAAGGAGATGATCAATTAAAAACAGCGCTATTGGATCCCTCCCTTCAAATAGATGCATTACAGGCACTGATCAATACACTTCAACCCAAGGCGTTAATGCTCCCCAAAAAGCTTCTCATCCAAATTCCACCCAAAGCTCCTGGATATAATAGAGGCCGAGAATCATTTATCAGCAAAACTGGCCCTGTTTTTGACTACTATTCGGCCGTTGAAACTGCCGCCGAAATGTCTCTTACCTTTCTATTAAATGCAGAAAGGGCCAATCGATTGGTCATGTACAACGATTTAGATGCCAATCAACCGGGCTTAAGTAAAGTGCTCAACCTCCTATTAGCGCAAACATGGAAAAAACCAAATAATAATCCAGAAGAACGTGCGATTCAGCGAATAGTAGAATGGCAAGTAGTGGAGAAACTGATGCACTTGAGAGTAAATACAAATGCTCAAACGGATGTTCAATCCATAACTGAAGCAACCCTAAACGACCTTTCTGCATACTGCAAACTGACAAAGGCCTCCAATTCAGAAGATGCTGCCCACTATGCCAGAATAAGTTCAACTATTGATGCTTGGCTAGAAGCGCCTGGCGAGATTACCTTCCCCAATCCACTTAAAGCACCCGATGGGTCCCCCATTGGACAGGATGAAGATTTCTTGAATTATTGTGGCGCAGCATACTGATCTATGTTTCTTGTTTTGGACAAATCGGAATGATACTTGTCTTTTTATGAAAGGAAATAAGAGGTGAAGAGTCCCTTAAGCGCATCACAGGAAATATTTAAACTGAATATTTAACGACAAATTATATTTTCTGTCATCCCACACATAATATCGATTCGCAAAAAAACTATTGATCATTTTTGCTCCTATGGCCCAATTTTCATATTCTCTTTGATACTTAAAACCTAGATTAAATTCGTTTTGATGTCTCAAGTAAAGAGGGCGCTGACTCCACCCTAGGTCCATTTCTGAATAATAATCATCGTCAAATCTTATCACCTGGAAGTCTATCCCATACAGTCTCTTTTGGTCATATACACTCATCCCTATGAATTGACTCATCGATCCTCCTCCAATTCCTGCCCCCAATAGTTGTCCCTGATGCGTATATCCTTGATCTATAATTATGTGCTGATAGTAGACTGGACTGGCACGATAACGCCAACTTTGACTCCTTACAAGATTGGAATGTTCCAACATAAACAAAAAGTATTTCTTTCGCGCTAAATCAAAAACCTTTTCAAGACCTATGGTGTAGGCTCGACTATGCTCGGGTTCCATGGTCAGTGACCACCACCCACCACTAAAATCATTACGCGCCCACTCCAAGTAGACTCTCAAATCGACTTCTTGAAATTTCCAGTCAAGAAACACTGAGGACAATTGATCAAATGTATCCCTTGTTTGAACAGAATCGACCATTATGCCATTATCAAAAATCCAAAACCATGCCGCCAAATCGACTGGCGTAAAATATTGCTCTTGTTTGTATAAAACTTTGTTGAATCCCAAAACAAGATTTGATAAAAATGGCAAACTATAGCCAATTGACATCCCTGTAAAAAAGCGCTTGTCATTCTCTGGAAAACTATCAAAATAGTTAGATTCCGAAAGCCGACCTAAAAGAATTTTTGTGTCAATTGTACCTAAATCTATGTCCTTGAAATACATTTTTATCGGTCGTGACGTACCAATGTCCAAACTAGGAAATCCACCCGCATTTCTACTTAAAATTATTGGGTTCAATATTGATGGTCCCCATTTGAAATTTTGTGTGCCAACTCCGACCGTCCATAGTCGATCTTGATACCGAATTTCGGATTGTCCTGGATGAAAATTTACGAACGCATTATCCCCGTATCGTTGAACCCAATCGACCCGATAAGAAACGGCAAATTTGTTTGCAAATTGATACGAAAACGGACTTACATCATCCTTTATTTGCGTTGCAAGTTCAAAAGGTAGGTTTTGGGAGTAAAAAATATTTGGAACAAACATAACTGAAAGTCTATTTTTTTTCCATCTCAGGCCAAGGTTAACTTCTTGGGTTATTCCTTTTCCCTTCCAAACCGGACCATCGTTAAATCCTCTAGCATAGGAGGAATTGATATGTGTTTTAGCCCCCGGGTTCAAAATAGTAAGTCCTTCCTTAAATTGATCCCCTTTGGATCGGTGGTCCCATAAAGACCAAGTCAAAGAATCTACGAAGGGGTCAATGGTTGGCCAGTAACCCAAATGAGTAACCTGCTCATTTTTGAGCGCTAACAACCGAAAGTATTCGTTATCTAGGTCACCAGGCACATCTATTTGCGCACTGCTAAAATGAATATTAATCCATAAAAGTAAAAATATTAAAATGAGCTTCTTCATTAAAATGAGCTTCTCGATTGACTAAAGAATGATTAAACCATTAAATTTTAAACGCGTACCAAACCCATTAATTTTCCTCGAAGAGATGAAAACAAAAGCAGCTTTTCTTTAGTCCTTCATTCAAAAACAAAATAGACTATGCTGATATCCGCCTATTAACTTCATTTCATGTCATTTAAACAAAGGTAGCTTGTTACCTACTTATCTCACATAAAACATCAAGGTTGCCTTTAACGCCCTATATCATACAAAATTGCTTTCCTAAGGCTTCATTAACTAATATTTTGGCTACAAAAATGTCTAGCTTGTCCCGAAGCTGTTAATTCTCCTGTCCTTTTCCTGTCGTTAAAGATGGCCTTAGCGTACCATTTTGTCCTTTTCTTATTATTAATTATTGCCTCATTTTATACGTGCTCAGGCAACAAAAGGTCATTAATCGATTTTACTGGATTGAACGTGATTAATGGAACCTCTACAAAAATAGTATTCCAAGAAGCCATGGCCCCATTCCAAAGTCCAGGAAGCTCTAACGCCTTGAGAGGTTTCCCGTCTTTGGATTTTTGAGTGATGAATCCCGTACTCGGGTCTCGATATTTGATTAAATCAAATTTTATTCCTTGAAAGTTTCTTACCCCACAGACAATATCCACTGGATTAAAATGAGTGGCTACCTCAAAAATTTGTTTTTGGTCCTTCTGCTCAAAATTAACTTGGGCCGTTTCCACAATTTGTAGGGTTCGAGCTTCCTTATTTTGTACCCAAAACGGACCTCCCCCAGGGTTTCCTTCACTCTTGACCATCCCACAAACCCTCATAGGTCGGTTCAATACTTCAAATAATTGCTTCCGATCTAAGGGCGCGTCAGATACATATCCTAAATGATCCCTAACCCAGCCATTTATTTCGATGACCTGCTGGTCCGTAGGCGCTTGTTCTAGGATGTTCAGCAAATCAAATGCTACCGATTGAAACGAGAGTAGCGTTCCCGCCAATAATTTCTTATATCTAATCGTTTCAAATTTTAATCTATCTGGAACAACATTGTCAATGTTTTTTATAAAGATTAAGTCAGCCTCAATCCCATTAAGATTTTCAAGCAACGCACCATGACCTGCTGGTCTAAAAAGTAAGGCGCCTTGTTGATTTCTAACGGGATTATTTTCCAGATCAACGGCTATGGTGTCCGTGGCTTTTTGTTGCTGGCTATAGTTTATGACTATCTTGACACCATACTTAGTCTGGTATGTATCCTTAATGATCGCCACGTGTTCCTCAAATTTTTCTTGATGTTCTTGAGATACCGTAAAATGCAAGTATACCTCTCCTGCGCCACTCGATGCATAAGCACAAGCCTCCACAATATGCTCTTCAGTCGCAGTGCGTAGGATCCCATCCTCTCGATGGAATTTTATAAGTCCCTTGGGCAGCTGCCCATAATTCAATCCCTGCGCTGTTAACAAACAGTTCAATATATGAAACGGGTCATCGACTGACAATCCCTTATTAATAAGTAGCTGCTCCAGCTCTTCATAAAAGGCAAAATCCTTTAACTGCTTAAAAAAAGTTTGAACCGCTTTATTTTGAACCGCTAAGGACGACAAACCTAATCCTTCCGTCGTCGTCCCTAAACATTCAAAAAGTGCCTGAAACATCCTCGTTGCTGCGCCCGAGGCTGGAACAAATTTGACTACTTTTTTAACGGCTAAAGATGATTCATATAGCCTTATAAGTTTCGTTAATTCCGCCTGATCAAATGTTAAAATCCCCTGATTGAGTAACGCCGGTTTTATTAATTTTACCGAGGGGAATCCCTCTTGGAAATCCCGCAATTGTTCCTGAACGGAAATCTCACTCATGCCTAAGGCTTCTATTTGCTTTTTATCTGATTGAATGAGCATTTTAAAATTATTAGTTCTTGCGATAATCAAAACAACAATCTAAAAATATCCATTCTTATTTAAGAATCCCTGCTTTAGCCAAAAAATACGCAACTGTTTTATTAATTATAGAAAATAGCCCTGATTTATTCCCTTTTTTCATTGAAAACAGTAAAAATCGGCTCATTTTGAAAAAGGTTTCCTTTTTGGACATGGAAAGTTTTAATTTTGCCCTCCCATTTAAACTTCTTCATGGTACCAGACGACGTTGTCTCTCTTTTTGAAAATGATACTGCACTCAATTTGCTTTTGGCATCCATTGACCAAAATCCTGTTAAAATCAAATTAAAAGGATTGTCTGGAAGCGCCGATGCGATCAACCTACTCGCCGTTTCAAAAAAAACCAATAGACCCATTTTGGTCATTCTTCATGACAAAGAAGAAGCCAACTTATTAATCAATGATCTATTCAATTTGAACTACAAAGGTTCTTACTCCCTTTTTCCTACCTCATACAAAACCCCATATCAATTTGATTTAATTGACAACGCTAATATCCTGCAGCGATCGGAAACATTAAATCACATCATGAATACAAAAAATCACATCGTACTCACTTATCCTGAGGCCCTTGTGGAAAAGGTACTTAATAAAAGATCACTTATTCAAAATACCTTCAAGGCAAGTGTTGGAGAAAGTGTTGATGTCGAATTCCTTTCGGAATTATTTATCACCTACGGGTTTGAGGGAACAGACTTTGTTTATGAGCCTGGTCAATTTGCGGTAAGGGGAGGGATTGTGGACGTCTACTCCTATAG
>TARA_B110000503_G_scaffold1730_1_pt1 | contig 18010 bp, 15 predicted proteins | sample TARA_B110000503 | Tara Oceans TARA_B110000503 (sample SAMEA4397472) | marine metagenome | biome: Polar Biome; feature: [SRF] surface water layer (ENVO:00010504); material: water (ENVO:00002006), including particulate matter (ENVO:01000060) such as... | depth 5 m | reverse complement strand
CGGGGTCGCCCAGACGGGGTCGCCCAGACGGGGTCGCCTCTCTCGCCATTGCCCGATGCTGACGGTGCATCAAACTTCATCCGCTCCAGAGGCACATGGTCTCTTTCAAGCACAAGAGATTGGAGATCATTCAGGTCTTTTGCAGAATGCGAACCGCATTCAAATATCAGGGTGTTAGACTCCTATAATCTCAGTACTAAAGCCCTCATATAGTAATAAATATGGCGTATCAGATGGTCAGAGCAGGTAAGGTGCTAACAGCTGCCTATCTCATAACAACACTTCTAATCGCCTGCAGCGACACCAACGACCCCCGCGGCAAACCCGGCACTCGCGTATGACTTGCCAGGCGATATTGCGGACACCGAGCAAACCGGTGTTGATCAATATTCATGGAAGACCTTTCTGGCACTTAACGCACCGGTAGAGGGCGTGTGGGTTTCGCTCTAGGGTGGCAACCCTACCCATTAAGTTTGCTGGTGCCTGGATCAAACACTGGCCGCTGTCGCGGGAAAATCCCAGCTGCGCCGACAGGTTCCGGTTGAGGCAAACTACCCCATGGAATCTTACGTGCGTTCCAACTGTAATGCCTGTCACGGCAAATCAAACATTAAACAGTAGGATGGGACGGCCCGGAACATGGATTTTGTCTACTGGATCCCGGTGGAATCCGGTGCCGTCTGGTGTGACCTGAACGCGGTAAACCCCTGCAGCTGTTAGAATCCAATCAGTCAATGACTGCAGCAGGCATGGCCACGCGACAGGCCTGCGGTTTAACGCCCTTAGAAGATATTTTCAAGCTCGGAGGCGGGCGTAGTTGCAGTAGGCCTCGGCACGACCTTTTTTACAGCCGTTGTCACAATGGGAGCTAGCTCTATGGCGCGCGACTGTGGCTGAATGCCCAACGGTTCTTCTATGAATGCAGGCGCTGGGGAAATCCCTAACGGCTCATCCTCCGGCGTAAGTACTGGGGAAATTCCAAGCGGGTCTTCATCTGCTAAAGAACTCGAGGGGTTTCCCAGCGACTTCTCGTCCAGGGCTGGCGCTAAAGGGACCAAGTGGACCACTGGCTCTGGCATCATTACCGCGGTGGGAACGGATTCGAACTCGCTTTGTACGGGGATTGGGTCTGGCACAACGGCTGGTTCCAGTTGCTGAGGAAACAGCTCTGGCCAAATCGCTGATTGAACCGGCGGGGCTGACTCTTCTGCAACAGGCTCCACAGCCAACTCAACTTCAGCCTCTATCGGTATCTGGCCTGCCTCCATCTCGCCCAGCAGAATACCGACTGCTGTGAAGAAGCGCTTGTAAAAATCCTTATCGTCGATAGTTTCTTCCGAAACCTTCACCAGTGAATCGACGCTCTGACCGATGGGCAGCGAGATTGAGCCAAACGCGCTGAGACCAACACTAGCGGAACTGCTGTTCTTTTTCAGGTCGTAAGTACTGACTACGCCGGTGGCAAAAATCGTGCTGCCGCTGTTCTCGGGTACGCAAACGATGTTCATCTCGATGAAAGCGTTCTCCCCCCTGGTAGCCTTGCGTGCTTTAACTGCATCACTGTTGGCGAGATCAATCAGGTAACCCTGCCCAAGCAGAGAGCGACGTGCGCTTTCACAGGCCAGGTCAACGCCGCCATCGACTCGCAACTTGAAGGGGCTGTCGTTGGAGAAGCTCTCGTTGATATAAACAGCCTTTTTACTGCAGGCGGCCACAAACAGAACACTAAGAAGTAGAAGCAGTATTTTCGATCTGTATTTCATATCAATGCTTGTTGGCACGCCGGGGGAAGATAGGACTACAAACTATAAGTGCAGTTTAGTAAAATTCACACCCTTTTCAGGCTGCATTTATGCATGGGATTTTCACCAAATAAGCCTGACAACGGCAGGAATTCGGTATCGGTATTTCCTACCGGGTAGCGCGGATATCAATCGACAGGGGCACAACCCTGCGTGCACACCCAGTCGCACGTTGCATAATCTGAAAACGAAGCCCATGAATTACAGGGCACGGTCCAGCCAAGCCTGAGTCGTCACCCAAAGGCGGCTGGCTGCGACTTTCGCGAATGCTAATAACGAGTATCTCCAGAAAATGCTGACGATACGTCATGCCGCTCGCCAAATCAGGTTAAAATATGGCCCAACACATCCCCGCCAAAAGGTGCGAAATCGTGATCGTAGTGTTTATAGTCAATCTGACCATCATTGGTCTGGCGGTGATGATTCACTACGAGTTCCTACACCGGATCACGCTATTGATGCCGAAGCTGACAATTCGGCACCGCTTTCGTATCGTGCTGGGCGTATTCTTCGCGCTTTCTGCACACGCGGCAGAAGTCTGGATTTTCGGGATCGCCTATTATTTTATGAACCATGCCAACGCCTGGGGTTCCCTGACTGGGTATTTTGATGGCAGCCTACTGGATTGTGTTTACTTTTCCTTCACTTGCTACACCACGCTGGGCATCGGCGATATCGTACCTGTTGGCGATCTGCGCTTTCTCGCCGGGCTTGAATCCCTCACCGGATTGGTACTGGTTACCTGGACCGCTTCCTTCCTCTATCTTGAAATGACACGCTACTGGGATGGCAAGTAATGCCGCGAGCTTGAGGCGCTTTCATTAAGTGGTGATTGGACGGTGATGGCTAATACTTGCGACTGCTATGCTATGCTGATCTACCCAGCGATCATGAGAAGCTTTTCTCAGACACGTACATCCAGAGTGACATGAATATTCATCGTAGAAAATTACTGGCCGCTGCCGCTGCCGCGGCGGCGGCCGCCGTCGTTGGGTGCAGCAAATCCACATCGGTTAATCTCGATACCCTGACGGCAACATCAGCTGCTGATAAAAATGCACGCACGCCCCTCAAACAGGCCCTGGGCGAAAAGCCAAACATTCTCCTGTTGTGCATTGACGATTTGAATGACTGGGTAGGCTACCTCGGCACACATCCCGGAGCCTACACACCCAATATCGATCGCCTGCGTGCCCAGTCGTACTCCTTCAATCGTGCCTACTGCACTGTGCCGGTGTGTATTGGCAGTCGCGCTTCAGCGATGTGGGGACTGCGCCCGGAAACGACACAGGTGCATGAATCCTGGGATATGGCCGCCTATGGGCAGTTGCTAAAATCGCAAGAATTGCGCCCTCTGCCGCTGTTTTTTTCCGAATCCGGATACGAGACAATATCCACCGGCAAAGTATTTCATAGGCCCATAGGTACCAAGCGTTTCTGGGAAGTGTACCAGCCCTATAAGACTATGCCGCTTACCTTCGGTGACCATGGAACACTGTTCGATTACGGCTTGCTGGAACCCGGTGAGGTTCACAGCGACCAGATTTCGGCCAATTTTGCGATCGATCAATTGAATTCCAGTCGCACCAGGCCCTGGTTCATGGCGATTGGTTTGTTTCAGCCGCATGTGCCATGGCGATTGCCGCAGTGGGCGTTTGACCTGCATCCCCTCGACGAGGTCGTGCTCCCCGAAGTCCGCGCTGACGACCTGGACGATATTCCCCGGGGGGGTGTGGCACTCGCCGACGAACCGCTAACCGAACTCAATGGTAAAAGAATCACGCAGAACGAGCTGGTGCTGGGGTCCGGGCTCTGGAAGGAGCACATTCAGGCCTACCTCGCCGCGTGCAGCCACACCGACGCCATGGTCGGCCAGATACTTGATGCGCTGGATGCCAGCGCCTATGCGAACAATACCGCGGTCGTCCTGTGGTCGGATCACGGTTACCATCTGGGTGAGAAGCTACACTGGCGCAAAATGGCGCTATGGGAACACGCAAACCGCGTTCCCTTGCTGATCCGCGCACCCGGCATGGTCGAGCCGGGCGGCGGTTTTGACCTGCCTGTTAGTCTGCTTGATCTGGCACCAACACTCACCAACATCGCAGGTATTCCGACGCCCGCTCAATTTGAAGGCGCCAGCCTGTTGGGGATAACACCAGAGATCGCCGCGACGCGCCCGGCCCAGATGCGCTGGGGAGATGCTGTTTCCACACGCATCGGAAAATGGCGTTGGACCAGATATCCCGACGGCGGCGAAGAGCTATACGACCTCTCCATCGACCCCCAAGAGTACAACAACTTACTGGGAAAAACGGGCAAACATACAGGCGGACTTGCCACGCTCACCTAAGGTCCAGAGTGCGACGACCAAATGGGCGATTAGTCGAGTTGGATAGGCGTTGCACACGCTGGCACTGGGTTCGTCACTGCACCAATGATGCGTGCCTCGGTATATCCGCCATCGTGCAGCGCCTCGCATAGGCCCTCAGACCGCTCCGGGGGTAACGCTATCAACAAGCCACCACTGGTCTGTGGATCAAACAGCAGCTGTCGGCGCGCTTCATCCACCGACACTGAATGCTGTACAAAGTGGCCCCCGCTGTGCGCGTTAGCGGCATGCATGGTACTCACAATGCCAACGCGAATCTGTTCGAGTGCACCGCTGAGCACCGGCAACTGTGACAGCTCCAGGCGCGCACCGTGCACACCCGCCAACATTTCCAACAGGTGCCCGAGTAGGCCGAAGCCGGTGATATCCGTGCAGGCACTGGCGCCATATGCTACGGCCAGCTCTGCCGCTGCCCCATTGCCCTGCAGCATGGCCGCTATCGCGGCGCTGATATCGCGCCCATCTGCCGCAAGCTGCATATGTGCGGCGAACAGGGCACCGGTGCCCAGAGCTTTGGTCAGCACTAATTGGTGGCCCGGCTGCGCGCCGACCTTGGGCAATAGTGCTCCATCGTGGGCCATGGCGACCCCGTTGACGACAAATCCGAGGCTCAGCTCCGCACCCTGCATGCTGTGACCACCCTCCAGACGACAATCCACAGCGGCGAATTCGTGCAGTGCACCTGCCAACAGTTGCTCTAGCTCACGCTGCAACATCGCGTTGCTGGCATAGGGCAGAATCACAGCCGCCAGCGCCGAGACAGGCCGCGCACCGCAGGCATAGAGATCACTAAGCGCATGTTGCGCAGCGATGCGCCCCATCTGCCAAGGATCTGACACCAGTTGGCGCAGCACATCCAGACTTTGCACCACCGAGCCTGCCGGGGGGGAGTGTAAGGCCACAGCATCATCGCCGGTGCCGACACAGTGCTGAGGGTAATCGAGACTGAGCTGCGCCAGCGCTGCGCCCAGCGCATCCGCACCCACCTTGGCTCCGCAGCCACCGCAGACCGGTTGCTGTGAAGTGTGCTGCAGCTCCGGCAAGCTGTCCTTTGTCTTGTCGCCCATACTGAGCGGCAGATTCTCGAAACGCGCCATGAACGCCCTATCAATACTGTCCTTCCACCGCCAAACCCAATGGCCCGTTGCGCTGAAACCGGCCCTATCCGCAGTCGCGAGTTTATCGCCCAGCGAGATCAAGGAGAGAAATCGCCGCTGCGGGCGATGTTGCCGCAACACCTTGTGCAATAAAAATGCGCGTAGGTTGTGTGCGAGCACAGGGCCTTGTCGCACGGCGTAAACACCGGCTTTAGGGCGGGGATAGTTGACCTGCACGGCGATGTCCCCGGCACCGAATATGCAGTCATCGTGCATCGCCTGTAACGTGTCGCGCACGGTCAGGAAACCCCGTTCATCCGTGGCTAAACCACTGGCAGCAATCCACTGCGCAGGCGCTGCGCCGGTACACCAAAAGAGCTCGTCGTAGGCCGCGCGGGTTCCATCCGCCAAGGTAAGTTCACTGCCAACCACCGCCGCAATACGCGCATTGCAGTGCACACGAACACCCCAGCGCTGTAACTGTGCCATCACTGACCGGCGGGCGCGGGCACCATGACCCGGCAAAATTTCGGGTGCGGCGCACCACAGATCAAAACATCCCCGCCTTTCCTGCAAGCGGTACGCCATTGCCAGCACCAGTTCAACGCTACCAGCGCCACCACCCACCACGGCAATGCGGCAGTCTTCGCGTTCGTCCCAGGCGATAACGCGGCCGTACACCGCCTGCCAACGCTGCCACAATCCCGCCACCGGCTTTACCGGGGTGGCGTGTTCCCGCGCGCCGGGAACCGAATTGAGTTCGGGCTGAGAGCCTATATCGAGGCTGACGACGTCGTAACTGATCGGTGGACGATCAGACAGCGACAGACACTGTGCGGCTGGATCGATAGCCGTCACTTGCGCCGTTATAAAGCGCACTTCGGCCCACTGACACAGGCGCGCCAGATCAATATGTGATTCTTCAAAGCGGTAGTGGCCGCAAATAAGGCCCGGCAACATGCCGGAGTAGGGGCTGTGACTGGCCGGGGAGATCAGCGTAATGCGCAGCCCCGCGATGGGCTGCATGGCCAGCATGCGCAGCGCCAGCACATGGCTGTGGCCGCCGCCCACCAGTACCAGGTCGCGGTGCAGCTCTTTGGCCGCCTGCACGCTAGGCGCCCCGCTCCGCCCAGGCCACGACGGCCTGGCGCTCGCCACTGAACAGCAGTTCTCCCGCGCGCTTCGACAGCTGATACTCGTACATCGGGTCGTAGTATTTCTCCAGCAGCAGGGCGACCCAGTGCCGGTGCAGGGACAAATCCGACGTCTGCCATTGGTGTTCAAAGGCCAGACTCATCGCTTCACTGACCTGCTGGCAACGCAGACCACCGAGGCGCTTGCTAATCCGTCCCAGATCCTGCTGCAATTTTTCACTGTGCAGTCGTGCGCCAGCCTCCCCGAACTTCCGTGTATATCGCCGGCCCAGGTCTACCACGTAATCCCCAATAACCACATCGATACGCTCGTCGAGGCTCTCCTCTACGACCATCATAGGCGCGACACGCATTTTCTCGCGCAGCGATTCCGGCAGGGCCAGATTGCCGATCAGGCGGCCCTCATCTTCCAGAAAAATGCGCGGCTGTCCCTGCGCCAGCAATCGCAACAGGGCGATACTGATACTATTTTCAAAATCGATCTGGCTGGGTTGCGGTGTGAGCATCTGGCCAAAACTGGAGCCGCGGTGATTGGCCAGCCCCTCCAGATCGACGGCGCGTGTGAGCCGGGCGATCACCCGCGTCTTGCCGGTGCCTGTTTTGCCACTGATCAGCACAAAAGACGCACTATCGAGCGAGCGCTCCAACTCCTCCAGCAAAAATCGCCGCATGGCCTTGTAGCCGCCAAGAACCAGGGGATAATGGATACCTGCGTCGCGCAACCACTGCTGTGCGGTTTGCGAGCGCAGGCCGCCGCGGAAGCAATAGAGGTAACCCTGTGGATGCTGCCGGGCGAACGCCGCCCACTGGGCCACGCGCTGCGCCTTCAGTTCACCGCGAACCAACTGATGACCCAACGCAATGGCCGCTTCCTGCCCCCGCTGTTTGTAACAGATGCCCACCTGCGCGCGCTCGTCGTTGCTCATCAGGGGCAGGCTGAGCGCGGAGGGAAACGCACCGCGTGCAAACTCCGCCGGCGCGCGCATATCCATCATGGGGGTGGGGCTAAGAAATAGCGCGCGATAGTTGTCGATGTCGGGGCGCGCTGACATGATTAGCGTTTACTGCACCTCGCCGCCGAACAGCGCCAGCACGCGTTCCTGCAGACCGGTGATTGCATCGGCCATCAAGGCGAAGTCAGCGTCCAGACGTGCGGCCTGGTCTGCTTCGGGAATGTCTTCGTTCTCTGTCATCAACTCATCCGCGAACTTCAGACGACGCAGGCACAAATCCTCGGCCAGCAGCAGCGACAGCCGCTCGTCCCAGTTCAGTGCGAGGCGGGCAACCTGTTTGCCCGCGTTCAAATGAGTCTCCACTTCTTCACTCAATAAATCAACGCCGCGGCAGCGCACCACGCCGCCTTCGTCGCCCGGATCACGCAGCTCACACTCCTGCCCCAATTCAAAATCGTCTGGCAGGTTCTGATGCGACAGCCAAGCGGTCATCACCGCAGCGGGGGCATTATTAACCTGTGGCAGCACGGCCGGAAAGCTACCCACACACTCCCGCAGCAGGCCCAGTAGCTCCTCTGCGCGCGTGGCACTGGCAGCATCGACGAAGATCCAGTTCGCCTTCAAATCGATGTAGGCATATACATAGGTGGAGCGACTGAAGGCCCGGGGCAGGCAGTCCTGGACAATCTCGTCTTTCAGATCGAGCCGCTCCTTGCGATAGACCTTGCGACCCTGCTCGGATTCGATATCGGCTACTTTTTGATCCAGCTGTTCGCGCACCACCGTGGATGGCAGCAGCTTTTCCTCGCGCTTCAATTTGAGCAGAATACGTCCAGTGGCCGCGTGCACCAGCGCACTGGATTCCTCGCCCAGTGGCGGCACCCAGCCAAACGTCGATGCCTGGGACTTGGCGCAGGGCACAAAACTGCGTGGGTCGAGTTTCTCTGTCAGCACTTCAGGTGAGAGGCCAAACGGTTGGGTCAGGCGATAAGCGCGAATATTCTTGAACCACATGGGGGGTTTCTACCTCTGGCAAAAGCGGTGGATTGTAACCCAGCGGCGTTCTAATACCAGCGAGTATCCTGGCAGAGGCTGAGACAACGGTCAAAAAGGCCGTGGGGGGAAGAAAGCCACAGCCCGTACAATTTATTAACCTACCTGACCCCGGGCGCCGTTGTAAGCGCGGCTCGAAACCGCTTTAATCCCCTATCGTGAGCCAGCTTGCCCCGGGCGCGCCCCGCGGCGCGCCCACTACCGAGGTATGCAGTTATGTCCAACACCGCCAAAACCACCCCTTCCCGAGCGCGTAAGCTACGTAACGTCGAACATTGGGATCTGGAAACTGATGTCGCCATCGTCGGTTTCGGTGGAGCGGGCGGCTGCGCCGCCATTGGGGCTGCGGATGCAGGCTCCAGCGTCACTATCTTCGAAGTGGCCAGTGCCAGCGGTGGCTCCACGGCCATGTCCAGCGCGGAAATTTACATGGGCGGCAACGGCGGTACGCGAGTGCAGCAGGCCTGCGGCTTCAAGGACAGCACCGAGGACATGGTCACCTACATGATGATGTCTGCGGGGCCGCAAGCAGACGAGGAGAAAATTCGCAACTACTGTGACAACAGCACCAACCACTTTCAGTGGCTGGTCGACATCGGCGTACCGTTCAAAGACAGCTTTCACCAAGAGCGCGCCATCATGTGCCTGACCGATGACGGCCTGTTGTACACCGGTAGTGAAAAAGCCTATCCCTTCGTGCAGCAGGCCAAACCCTGCCCGCGCGGCCACAATCTATACGTAGAGGGCGACAATGGCGGCCCACTCTTTATGAAGATTATCACGGAGAATGTGGAAAAGCGTGACGCGATCAGTGTCGAGTATGAAACCCGCGCTCTCACCCTGATAGTGAATGATGACGATGAAGTGGTGGGCCTGGTGGTACGCAAAAACCAGCAGGAACTCAATGTGCGGGCCCGCCAGGGCGTGATTCTCTGCGCTGGCGGTTTCGTTATGAACGAAGAGATGATAGGCAAATACGCACCTATGCTGACCCGCGGCAACACGCCCATCGGCAACCCTGGCGATACCGGCGCCGGCATTCTGATGGGCATGTCTGTCGGCGCGGCCGCGATAAACATGCACGAAGGCTTCATCACCGTACCCTACTACCCACCCGCCAGTATGACCAGCGGAATTGTCATCAACGATCAGGGCCAGCGCTTCATTAATGAGGATGTCTACCACGGCCGCCTTGGCGCGTTTATCCTGCAACAACAGTCCGAGCGTTTTTACTTTATTCTCACTGTCGCGCAATACGGTGATTACGAGCGCGTGAGCTATATGGGAGCCGAGGTCGCCGGAACGGGCGAGACCGTAGAGGAGCTGGAGCAGGAACTAGGACTGCGCGAGGGCACCCTGCAACAGACACTCAAAGTGTACAATGAGGATTGCGCCAACGGCGAGGACACCCAGTGCCACAAGGCTGCTGAGTGGCTGGAGCCACTGCTACCGCCTCTGGTGGCGCTTGACATAACACCTGGACGCGGTACCTTTTTGCCCTATTTCACGCTTGGAGGCCTGGACACGCTGCCCACCGGCGAGGCGGTCGACCCGGAGCGCGAAGTGATCCCCGGGCTCTATGCGGCCGGTCGCACGGCCTGTGGTGTGGTGCGCCGCGCCGAGGGCTACAGCAGCGGTATGTCGGTGGGCGACGCGACGTTCTCCGGGCGCCTGGCGGGCAAACAAGTTGCAGGGAGACAACGCACATGAGATTTCTTCACACAATGGTGCGCGCACGCGATCTGGATGAAACACTGGATTTCTACTGCGACAAGCTGGGTCTGATCGAAACCCGTCGCTATGACAGCGAAGCAGGGCGGTTTACGCTGGTCTTTCTGGCGGCACCCGGTGATGTCGAGCACGCCGAACAGAACCAGAGCCCCGTGGTGGAGATCACCTGGAACTGGGATACCGAGGAGTACCACGGTGGCCGTAATTTCGGACATCTGGCCTACAGCGTCGATAACATCTACGAGCTGTGTCAGCGACTGATGGACAAAGGGGCAGTGATCAATCGTCCGCCCCGCGACGGGCACATGGCATTTATCCGCTCGCCGGACGGCATCTCTATTGAGGTATTACAGGCGGGAGACTCACTGCCGCCGCAGGAGCCCTGGGTGTCGATGGAAAACACTGGCAGTTGGTAAGCTACCTGTTGGCAGTGCTCACGCCCTGACGCGCAAGAAGTTAAGAATCCAACCGGCCACACGGTTGCCTTCGTGGGTACCCTGTAAGGATGCCACACCCGATGTGTAGACGTCCTCTCCAATCAGCTCGCGTCTGAAGTCCATCACTTCACGGGACAGTTCGGGCACGAATTCCGGATGCCCCTGAAATGTCAGTATATGGTCGCCGACCTGAATGACGGCATTCTCACAAAAGTCGCTGCCCGCCAGCACCTCCGACCCATCGGCCACTTCCAGTACCTGATCCTGGTGGCTGACCAGTATTTGAAGATTCCTATCGCCCTGATCGTGCCATGCCGGCGCACGGCTAAAATAGTGGGTGTGCAGGCCCATACCCCAGCCCTTGGATGATTTCTCCACTTTTCCACCCAGCGCTTGCGCGACCAACTGATGGCCAAAACAAATGCCCACCAGTTTTTTGTGCCGGTGATGTAATTCGCAAACAAACTCCATCAGTGGTGCGATCCAGGGTTTGTTTTCGTACACGCCAGATTTACTACCGGTGATCAAATAGGCGTCGGCCTCATCAATATCCACTGGATATTGACCCTGCTCCACATCGTAAACCACAAACTCCAGCTTGGGATCAGCCCGCCCCAAGATTGCGATGAACATATCCGGATACTCTCCGAACCGGGGCACCCATTCGGGACGCACCGCGTCTGCTTTCAATATCCCCAGTTTCATACTCTGCCGTCTGCGCTCGCTTTAAAGGTCAAATTCCACCGCGAATGGTCGCAGATGCGCGCAATCATAGGCAGCGCGTGTGATACTGTCCATACCAGAGACAGGCTGGTAATGTGTGCGCTTCATCTACCATCGGTAATTACGACGTGATTTCCCCAAGGTTTTTTCTCACTATAGGGCTTCTGTTCAGCTCCGCCCTCCATGCATTCAGCGGTTCAGAATCCTGCCAGGGCTGCCACGCCGAGCAATACACACAGTGGCAGGGCTCCCATCATGATCTTGCAATGCAATTACCGGACGAAAACAGCGTGCTGGGGAACTTCAACAACGCCAGTTTTACCTACAACGGCATTACTACCCGATTCTTTCGTAAAGGTGACAAGTACATAGTCAACACGGATGGCGAGGACGGCAAATTACAAGATTTTGAAGTCGCTTATGTGTTCGGTGTTACGCCACTGCAGCAGTATCTGTTGCCGCTGTCACGCGGTCGACTGCAAGCCCTGAGTATTGCTTGGGATGCGCGATCGTCTGCCGAGGGCGGCCAGCGCTGGTATCACCTGTACCCTGATGAAACGATAGACTACCTGGATCCATTGCACTGGACAGGTAGCTACCAAAACTGGAATACCAGCTGCGCAGAGTGCCACAGCACTGACCTCAAAAAGAATTACACCGCCGCCTCGCGCTCCTTTGAGACAACGTTCGAGGAACTGAATGTCAGCTGCGAAGCTTGTCATGGCCCCGGCGACACGCACCAGGAGCTGGCTGAGGCGGGCAAACTCAAAGGCACATCGAATGGTGGATTTCCAACCGCACTGGCTCAGCGCGGACAGTGGGCACTGGCTGCCGATGCGCATATTGCCCAGCGCACCATGCCCCTTGAATCGAATGCACAGATAGACACCTGCGGCCGCTGCCATTCACGGCGCGGTACACTGGGCGACTATCACTACGGCGCCTCGCTGCTGGACACTCACCGCCTCGCCTTACCGCAGTGGCCCCTGTATTACCCGGACGGCCAGATTCGCGATGAGGATTATGTCTACGGCTCCTTCGTGCAAAGTAAAATGCACCAGGCGGGAGTCGTCTGTAGTAACTGTCACGAGCCGCACAGTCTGCAACTGCGGGCCCCGGGCAACGGGGTGTGCGCCCAGTGCCATGTGCCAGCACGCTATGACAACCCACAACACCACCACCACGTGGAGGAGTCAACCGGCGCCCAGTGTGCCAACTGCCACATGCCCGAAACCACCTATATGGGCGTCGATCCGCGCCGCGATCACAGCATGCGTATTCCCCGCCCCGACCTGAGCATGGTGATGGGAACACCCAATGCCTGTAACCAGTGTCACGAGGAGAAGGATGCGCCCTGGGCGCTGGATGCACTGCGTCAATGGGGTATACAGTTTCGCGATACCAGTACTCACCCCGCACGCGCCTTTCAACGCATCGCGCAGGGCGACAATCGTGTCGTGCCACAGCTCGTCGAGATCGCGAGCGATGTCAATGCTGCGCCCATCTGGCGCGCGACCGCAATGGAAGCACTGGGGGAAGTTGGCGGCGGACAAGCGCTGCAAACCGCAAGCCAGATATTGTACGACGACGACCCGCTTCTGCGGGCCAGCACCGTGCGTGCGCTGGAGTTCATGCCACTGCCACAGCGCATCCAATTGCTGGATCATTTGATTGATGACCCGATCACCGCCGTACGCATGGAAGTTGCCTCATCGCTGGCCAGTGTAACGCTGGACCAGCTGCCACCCGAACAGGCAGCAAAACTGCGTGTATTGTTTGATGAATATGTCAGCATTCTGCAGCAGGATGCCGATATGCCCGCTGTGCAACTGCAACTGGGTATCTTCTTTGTCACCCGTGGCGACCCGCCGGCGGCGGAAGCGGCCTATCGGGAAGCCCTGTATCTGAACACACAGTTGATCCCGGCCTACCTGAATCTCGCTGATTTGTTGCGCGCCCAGAAAAAGGATGACGAGGCGCGCAAAGTGCTATTACAAGCGCTGACCGTGGCCCCACAAAACGGCAATACGCTGCACGCGCTGGGCCTGTTGGAAACGCGCAGCGGGCAGTCCGAAACCGCACTGAAGTACCTGCAGCAGGCCGCGGCAGTGGAAACCCAGGGGACACGCCATCGCTTTGTCTATGGGATTGCGCTGCACGACCTCGGGCAACCGGCAGAAGCCATCGTGCAATTGCAGGTTTTGCTGCGCAGTGTGCCACAGAGTGAGGAAGTCCTGCTGGCTTTGACGAATTACAGCGCGGAACTTGGCCAGCGTGAAAAAGCGCTCAACTACGCCAAGGCGCTGACGCAAATTGCGCCGGGCAATCGTTCCTACCAGCAGTTGTATCAGAGTCTTGGAGGCAAAAGTGCCTAAAAACTACAGCTTATGGGACCTTCACAAACTGCAGCTGTAATGTCACAGGAACCGCTGTGCTTATCGCTTGTAGTCCCGCTACCTTTTGCAGGGCCGCCACACCGGCTGTGAGATCAAAATCTGCCGCGTTGAGCAGTAAGGGGGACGCCGTAAATACATGCAAGCGGCTTTCCCCTTCTCCCACTATTACCAGCGATGCGGTCAGCACTTTTTCCTGTCCGTGTAGCGAAAGCGTAATGGGTAGCTCTGTCGTCACAATGCCCCCCCCTGCGGCCATCGCGAGTACCGCTGTATCCACCTGTGCGCTCACCGTAGCGACGGGGAACGTCACGGTCTCAAACAACATTTCACGCATTCGCTCGTTGCGGATATCTATCAGGGTCTGCACACTTTCCAACTTAACGGAGAGCTGTGCATTGCCCTCAGCACCGATATAACCCACCAGCGAGGGAAAGCTGTGAACTTCGGCAATACTGCTGTTTTTGATAGAGACAAAGTTGATTGTCGACGTAGTGTTGTCGAGTTCCCAGTCAGCCCAGGCCACCCCACAGGCGGCGAGCAAAAAAACGGCCAATAGAAAATGTTGGAATCTTCGTACGATACGCATGGTGCTACTCCCGCCTTCTGCAGCGATTGCCGCAGGTGTGATGGTATTCAAAGTCCGACAATTGTAACGTAAACTGTTTGTTGCGCGTAGTCCAAGTCCAGCCATTGCAGCGCTTTCGAGTGCCGATACCCGCACCCTGGTCGCTTCATGCCCGATAAAGCGGGGCAGGCTCTACGATTGCTCTGCCCGGTTATTCTCATACTGCTTAGCGCCGTGGATCTCACCATCCTGGTCAATTGCTCTGCACAGATAATGCTGCTTGTCACTGATCTCGACGAAGACTTCGTCGATATAGAAAGTGTCGCCATAGCTTTGGTGCTTTCGTTTCAACCCGCGTGAATAAATGGCACCAAACTTGATACAGAGCCTGCCCTGTAGGCGTAGCGAGTGCTTTGAGTACCACAGACGGATCGATTCACCGCTGACTGTGAAGCCTCGTTCAGCCAGAAGATTTTCGATGTCTCGATAGCTCAGGTTGAATCTGTGGTAGAGCTAGACAGCATATGAAATGATATCGGGTGGGAGTCAGTGGCGCTTATAGGTATTCAAGGGCCGATTCTACCAAGTTGGGACAGTTAAGTTGGCAATACCCAGAAAACAGGTATCGATGGTCGCTTTCGCTCAGGAACTCAAGACGCACAGCGCACGTTTTTTGCTGGCGTCGGAAGCCACATAGGTGGTCGTAGTGCCTTTGGTCAAGATCACGATCCAGGTCGACATTGAATTGCTCGCTTCGTTGCTCCAGGCCCAGGGCCCGGTTAAACGAAACAGTGGTGATACCTTGCAGGTAAAGCCCGGCCCACAATTAATGTCGATCCTGCTTGATTTATCGTAGATCGACTGCAGTTCTGCTATGGAGGGTAGGCGCCAGCCAGCTCCTTTGCTGGCACAAAATCTGCCGGCCGCTGTCCAGTCGATATCTGAGCCATTGTCGGATTGCGCCCATCCAAGACCGGTAGCGACCTGCCTCAGGAGCCCGCCTCCCTGATCTGTCACCGTAGTGCTGGCATTGCCATCTGCCACAATTACCGGACTGGCGTTTACAGCAACTGAGCCTGCCAATACGAGGCACATAAAGATGTTCTTGGTTGGACGCATAGCGCTCACTACAGGGCAAATAGTGCCGATCATTCTCTCCGTTTTACTGGTAATGACAAGAGAGTTTGTTGACGATTTTACGGTATTTCTACAGCAGTGAGACAACTCAGGGTAATGCGGGTTATTTGATACACTGTGAAACTGACAAGAGAAAAATTATGCCAGTCGTTTTGGATACAATGGGTGATCAAAAAAAGGATGGACCGCTTCGGCAGCGCGCCCTTTTTACTCTCTATCCTGAATTGGAATCTATTGTTGCTGATGCCAAGCGTAAGGGAGCTGAACGCACTGTAACCTTGGGGGCCATAGGCACAAACCATGGGGTTGCTACTGCGATGATGTGCCAACAGTTTGACTTGGAATGCGTGGTGTATTTGTTTGATCAGCCATCGTCTGAAACGGTGACACAAAATCTGAGGCGAATGCAGGCTTATGGCGCTACTCTAATTTACACGGGTTCTCTGTTTATTACGGTGATGGCCTATTACATGAGCATCTATCGTGCGAAGAAAGGTTCATACTTTTTGTTTGTCGGTGGTTCCAATCTTTATGGCACTCTTTCTTTTTTGTCAAATGCTGCCTTTGAATTACGCGAGCAGGTTGATCGAGGCGAATGTCCGCAACCTGAAAGGATTGTCCGCCCTGTTGGCTCCGGTGCAACCCTGGCTGGATTAACGTATGGCTGTCATCATTTGCCCAAAGTGTTGCAGAAGTTACTCCAGCCAGTTGCGTTAAGTGAGTCGTCGAGTCAGCGCTGGTGTTCGCTAGGGCATTTTCTTTCGTCTTTGTCCACATAAAGTGGCAGACACGGTCATTGTTCAATTTTCTTCGTACTCATAGTATTTGCTAACTGATTATAGGACTACACCATGACAGATGTACTTGCGTACCCCGCCTTTGATGCGGACAACCATTACTACGAAGCGCAGGATGCCTTTACCCGGCACTTGCCCAAGGATATGCGCGCACGTTGCGTACAGTGGGTGACAATGGATAATCGCCAGCATCATCTTGTGGCAGGCAAACTGGCTCGTGCTGTGAGAAATCCTACCTGGAATCCTATTTCGTTTCCTGGATCAATCGCTCCCTATCTTCATGGTAAGAAACTGACAGATGAAGATATCGCGCGCATGAAGGCACATGAGCCACTGCCGGAATACTACTTGAACAGCCCGGCGCGGGCGGCAAAGCTGGAGGAGCAGGGCCTGGAAGCTGCGTGGTTATTCCCGACGCTGGGTGTCCTTTACGAGGAATTGCTCAAGCATGATGCCGAGGCCGTGACAGTGCAGTTCACGGCGTTTAATCGCTGGTTGGATGAAGACTGGGGCTGCAATTTCCAGGACAAAATTTTTGCCGCACCCTACATTTCCCTGTGTGATGTCGATTGGGCATGCCGGGAACTGGAATGGGCACTGGAGCGAGGCGCGCGCGTCGTATGCATGCGTCCTTCAGCGGTCACCCTCGCTGATGGCAGCACCCGTTCACCAGCCGACCCCCTGTTCGATCCATTCTGGGCTCGGCTGAATGAGTCGGGTATTACGCTGGTCGTGCACGCTTCGGACTCCGGCTACTCTACCCAAGGCTATGTGAAGGATGGTTTCTCGGCAGATTTCAATGGCGGGGTTTTTTCGCCCAACATCAAGCACTTCAACATCGAGCGAGCCGCTTACGATTTCCTGATAACGCTGTGCTACGAAAAACTGTTTGAGCGCTTTCCTAATTTGCGTATTGCTTCAGTGGAAAACGGTGCAGAGTTCCTGCCGGACTTGTTTCGCAAGTTGAACCAGTCACGCGACCGAATGCGCAGCTATTACAACGAGGACCCCGCTGAGATGTTTCGCCAGCACGTGTGGATCAATCCATTCTGGGAAGACGATGTAAATGAGGTGGCGCGCTACATGGGTGCCGACCACGTCATCTTTGGCTCAGACTGGCCCCACATTGAAGGGTTGCCCACCCCACTGGATTACGTTGGTGAGCTAGAAAAATTCAGCGACCATGAAAAGCAGCTGATCCTGCGTGACAACACGCGTTCCCTGAACACGCCACGGCCACTATAGTCGGATGGAGCGGCAGCCACGCGTGTTGTGCACTGTTAGTTTAGGAATTATATGTGCCGTTAAAATCCTCGTAGTCGCGATTTATCTTTCGATGAGCATATGGAAAAGTTGGAGGTTACCCATGGAAGGATTGATGAGAGTATTGACATTCGTTGTACTACACCACCGTGCCCAAGCCGGGCTTTGACTTTGTGAAATGGCGGGACGGGAGCGGCAGGTGTGTGCTCCGGCAAGCTCGGAGGTGTTGATGTTACCGGGTGGACCTGGGGCTCTGGAGAGGAGGTGACCGATCTTCTGAATGCGTTCCTGGGTACGGAATTGGGTGCAGTGCCCGACCGGATTGAAATGCCCGGCTGGACAGAGTTTAGCCCCAACATCTTCGATGGAATTGCCAACTTAATGTGCCGAAATTGCTAAGATCTGCCAATGAATACTTAAAAGCGCCACCGATGCCCGCCAGATATCATTTCCTACACTGTCCGGCTCTACCACAGACTCAATCCCAGTCACCGAGATATTGAAGATCTC
>TARA_B110000503_G_scaffold16482_1_pt1 | contig 18064 bp, 15 predicted proteins | sample TARA_B110000503 | Tara Oceans TARA_B110000503 (sample SAMEA4397472) | marine metagenome | biome: Polar Biome; feature: [SRF] surface water layer (ENVO:00010504); material: water (ENVO:00002006), including particulate matter (ENVO:01000060) such as... | depth 5 m | reverse complement strand
GGCGGCAATGACATCAGGATGGATTCGACTCGACCGCCTGTTTGCAGGCCAAACAATGTGCCCCTGTCATAGACTAAATTAAATTCAACATACCGCCCTCGACGATAGAGCTGAAACTCCCTTTCTCTATCACCCCATAGTATCGATTTTCTACGCTGCACGATTGGTAAATAAGCATCTAAAAAACTATTACCTATTGAAGACATCAATCCAAAGCTATCATCAAAACCGTGCTGATTAAGGTCATCGAAAAAAAGCCCTCCTACGCCTCTCGGCTCGTTGCGGTGTTTGAGAAAAAAGTAATCATCGCACCATTGTTTTAGTCGAGGGTAGACATCCTCTCCAAAAGGCTGGCAGGCTTCCTTTGCAACTTGATGCCAGTGCTGACAATCATCAGTATTTCCATAATAGGGCGTTAAATCGTAACCGCCGCCAAACCACCATACAGGTTTTTCTCCTGGCTTCTCGGCCACAAAAAATCGCACATTTGCATGCGCAGTAGGCACATATGGATTTTCTGGATGCATAACCACAGAAACTCCCATGGCCTCAAATGACCTACCTTCTAATTCTGGGCGTGCTGACGTAGCTGAAGCAGGCAGTTGTGTGCCGCGGACATGAGAAAAGTTAACGCCGCCTTTCTCAAACACACCGCCATTAGTGATTGTCCGACTACAGCCCCCGCCGCCTTCTTCTCTGTTCCATCTATCCTCTTGAAACAAAGCCTTGGCATCCTCGGCCTGCAAGGCATTACAAATACGATTCTGCAAGTCTAACAAGTATTCTTTTACTATTGTTTTGTTTGCCATACATTAAAATACCAACTAAAAATTAAAAAGAAGTTTTGTGTCATCTCGACAGCCCGCCTGATAGGGTTCTATTGGTCTTAACGTAGTCTTAACGTAAAATTGCACCCGTTTTTAAATGCTTAATTGACGTAGGATTGGGGTTCTTTCCCAGCATACCCGGCACCACGCAGTCTAGTTGTGTGCGAAAGTAACTGTTGAGTTTTAGCTTACTTTTTGCCGGAGGGAGCCCATGAGGATTTGCTGATGTTGAAACCAGCGGCCCATCAAACTCCGCACAAAGAGCTGCAGCAACCGGATGGTCAGTGACACGAAGTGCTAGTGTGGGTCGACCCCCGGTTATCCATGGTGGGGCGACATTATTGTTAGGGACCAGCCATGTTTGTGGGCCCGGCCAGCTTGCTTGCAATTCATCCAATTCTTTTGATGATATATCAGTCAAAAAAGGCTGAAATTGCTCAATATCTTTGGCTATAAGAATGAGCCCCATTCCTCGTCGTCGTCGTTTCATGGTCAATATCTGCTCAACAGCGCTTTCAGAAAAAGGGTTGCATCCAAGCCCCCAAACAGCCTCGGTAGGATAAGCAATAACGCCATTAGCATTAAGGGCGGCTACGGCCTGCATGATTTGAAGAGAGTTACGACCAGGAGCAATCATCGCGAGCGATTGTTCAGCGGTTTTTTAGTTTTTCTTGCAGGGCGACATCCTTTGCAATGACCGCCTGAGCATTGGCCTCGCGCTCCCTAATAAGGGCCTCATACAGCTTGGCATTAGAAACTGCCATAATTTGTATTGCTAAATAAGCTGCATTTATCGCTCCGGCTTTACCAATAGCAACGGTGGCAACAGGTATTCCGCCTGGCATCTGTACTGTTGAAAGCAAGGAGTCAAGGCCGTCCATGGAGGCGGCAATAGGAACTCCGATGACCGGACGAAGAGTGTTTGCTGCCACAGCGCCCGCTAGGTGTGCCGCCATCCCTGCCGCACAAATGAAAGCTGTGCAGCCTCTTTTGTCTGCCTCTTTGACAAAGCAGTGTGTTGCTTCAGGGGTGCGGTGGGCAGAAGTTATTTTAACCTCAAAAGGAATATCAAATTTTTGCAAAGTCTCGATACATGACTCCATCACGGGCAAATCGGAATCCGAACCCATAAGAATTGCAACAAACGGCTTGCTCATTGTGTATAATTCCTTAATTATTTGTATAAAAAGTACCCTATATTAGCAGTGGTTAATGCCTAATGGCCAGAAACTCGTTAAAAACAACATGTCATTACTAAATATTCTTGCGTTTCCCGACGCACGTCTTCGCACAGTAGCCAGCCCTGTTGCAAAGATAGACGGGGCGGTCAAAAATTTAATCGCTGATATGCTGGAAACAATGTATGCGGCTGATGGGATTGGTCTAGCCGCCACACAAGTTAATGTTCATTTGCGCATAATAGTGATCGACTTACAGAGAGGTGGTGGCGATCCGTTGATATTAATCAACCCAGAACTTGAGGTGCTAGATCAGTCGACATGCCCAACCGAAGAAGGCTGCCTCTCTGTGCCAGGGTTTACCGAAACCATTAATCGTCCAAAAAATATTTGCGTAAGGGCTCTAAACAAAGAAGGCCTGGCTTTTGAACTTGAGCCCGATGGATTATTAGCTGTATGCATACAACATGAAATTGATCATTTAAATGGAAAGTTGTTTGTAGACTACCTGTCCTCATTTAAACAAGAGCGACTCAAAAAAAAATTGGGGAAACAGCGTCATCAAGATTATCCATCATAATAATGGCTAAGAATGAGAACCAAGAGGGACACTCCGTTGCGCATTGTATTTGCTGGCACCCCTGAATTTGCCGCACAACACCTCAAGATACTTTTGGGTGATAATGGCGTTCATGAAATTATTGCTGTTTACACACAACCAGATCGCCCAGCAGGTCGAGGCAAAAAACTCGCCTCCAGCCCAGTAAAGATGTTAGCTGAAATAATGGGGCTGCCGGTATATCAACCTATAAGCCTCAAAAGCCGCGAGCAACAGCTCATCTTAACCAACCTTCGGCCTGATCTAATGGTTGTTGTGGCCTATGGCTTGTTGCTACCACCAACAATTTTGGACATACCTAAATATGGCTGCGTCAATGTGCATGCATCTCTCCTGCCTCGATGGCGCGGCGCCGCACCAATACAAAGAGCCATAGAAGCAGGGGACACTAAAAGCGGCATCACCATTATGCAGATGGATGCAGGGCTTGACACTGGTGGTATGCTAAATTATGTAGAGTGTAAAATAGCCTCTGATGAAACTGGGGGCTCGCTTCAAAATAAAATGTCCGCTATAGGGCCGCCCGCTTTGCTCCATACGCTAGAAAAAATAGCGCGAGGAGAGGCCGTTCCTGTCAAGCAAGATGATGCCTTGAGCACTTATGCAGCAAAACTAACGAAAGACGAAGCTTTTGTGGATTGGTCGATGCCAGCCGAAATTCTCTCTCGAAAAATTCTAGCCTTTAATCCTTCTCGAGTTGCTTGCACCACTCTAAACAACGAGCACATTCGAATTTGGCATGCAGAGCCAAACATTGACTGTAAAGACGCTGTTCCTGGAACCATAATAGGCGCCAACAATGATGGTATCCAAGTAGCCACGGGGAAAGGGAGCCTGCTGATAACTCAACTTCAACTGCCTGGGAAAAAGCGTTTACAGGCATCAGAAGTGCTGCGATCAAGGGCGGCTTATTTTGCTCCTGGTAACCTCTTTGGGAAAAAGGCCAACGATCAATGAATCCTCGTGTCGCTGCCATTCACGTCGTTACCAGCATACTGCACAATGAAGGGTCTCTTAGCACGCTGGTTCCACGCTATATCTCAAAAGTAGCCGAGCCCGATCGTGCCCTGATGCAGCAGCTGTGTTATGGCACCCTTCGTTACTACCCTATGCTGTCGGCTTATTTAGGTGTTTTGCTAAAAAAACCCTTTAAGAGCAAAGATCAAGATCTTGAGGCGGTGCTCGCATGCTCTATTTACCAACTACTAGAAACCCGTATTCCCTCCCATGCGGCGGTCAATGAGGCCGTTGACGCATGTAAAGCATTAAAAAAACCATGGGCGACAGGGTTGGTAAATGCAGTACTGCGTCGTTTTCTGCGCGAACAAGCACAATTAGATTCAAGTTTAGAGCAAAATTTAGCTTTTCAGACTGCGCACCCAGACTGGCTAGTCAAGCTTTGGCAAGAAGCCTGGCCCGAACATTTCACTACGATTATTGAAGCAAATAATGCACAGCCGCCTATGACTCTTAGAGTAAATCAAAGCCAAAACGATCGAAGTCAATATCTAAGCCTACTCGAAAAGGCAGGGATTGCTGCTTCTGCAACACTCGCTAGCTGTGATGGGCTTTCTTTAGAGCACCCCTTAGAAGTAACACAGTTACCTGGATTTTTAGGGGGCGCTATTAGCGTTCAAGACGAAGCAGCACAATTGTCTGCTCATTTGCTTAATTTAAGGGCCGACCAAAGGATTCTGGATGCTTGCTGCGCCCCTGGCGGAAAAACCTGTCATATTTTAGAGATACTTGAAAAAAAATATGCGCAAAGTAGTACTGTAACGGCCATTGATATTTCAAAAAAACGACTGGAGCGCGTAAAAAACAACTTAGATCGTCTGGGGTTGGAGGCCAAGCTGATTGCCTCTGATGCTCTTGAAACACAGGACTGGTGGGATGGGGTGCCCTTTGATCGTATTCTGCTTGACGCGCCTTGTTCCGCCACAGGCGTGATTCGTCGTCATCCTGATGTGAAACTACTGCGCAAACCGATAGATATTGATAAGCTTGCCGTATTGCAATTGGCGCTATTGAAAGCACTCTGGCCTCTACTAAAGGAAGGAGGGGTTTTGTTGTATGCCACGTGCTCTATATTGCCGCAGGAAAACGACATGGTAATTTTAAGCTTTGTTGCTTCCACGCCAGAAGCGGTTGTAGAAACAATAGATCTTGATATTGGGGTGAAGACTTCAAGCGGGCGTCAATTGCTCCCAAAGCTTGGCGGCCATGACGGTTTTTACTATGCTCGGCTACAGAAAAATAAAAAACTCTGAAGCTGTAATAAGCTGTGTTTATGAACGCATTGAGCGGTGTTAAAAAGCCAGAAACACAAATCACGCTATTGATGAGCGCTGAGGACTATCTGTTATGAAAATAGTAATTATCGGGGCTGGTCGAGTAGGCACTACTCTAGCTCAACACTTAGCAGGGGAATCAAACGATATTTCAGTGGTGGACCTGAATGAGACAAAACTACTAGAGCTGCAAGAGCGGGCCGACATAAGGATTGTCCATGGGATGGGCTCACATCCAGATGTTTTAATACGAGCGGGCATCGAAGATGCAGACATGCTGGTCGCTGTAACAAAAAGCGATGAAACCAACATTGTTGCCTGTCAGGTCGCTCAGTCGCTATTTCGAACCCCCACCAAAATAGCCCGAGTAAGAAGCGCAAGTTATACTTCCGAAAAATATCATGGTCGTCTATTTCATGAAAAAAATTTTCCTGTAGATTTTATTATCTCGCCAGAGCAGGTGGTTACAGACTACATATGTCGTCTCATTAAACAACCCGGCGCTTTGCAGGTGCTAGATTATGCAAATGGGCTGGCCCAGCTGGTTGCCGTTAAGGTAGAGGAAGGCGGGCCACTCCTTGGAAAAGAGATAAGGGTACTGAAGGAGCACATGCCAAAAGCTGACGCTCGGGTCGCTGCAATTTTTCGAAAAGATCGACCCATCATTCCCCAAGGGAACACTCTAATCGAAAAAGATGATGAAGTTTTTTTTATTGCCGCAAAGAAAAATATTCGCCAAGTTATGGGCGAGCTTGGCAGACTGGATAATCCTTATCGGCGACTGATTATTGCCGGCGGAGGCAACATCGGATATAGCGTTGCCAAAACACTAGAAGACGACTACAACATCAAAATTATCGAATACTCAGAAGATCGCTGTCAGTACATATCTGAACGTCTTAACAAGACCTTGGTACTTCATGGTTCTGCTACTGATCAAGATTTACTGCTAGAAGAAAATATTGACAAAACAGATGTTTTTCTTGCTCTAACCAATGATGACGAAGTGAATATTATGGCCTCCTTGTTAGCGAAACGGCTTGGTGTTAGGAGCGTCATGACGCTAATTAATAACCCCGTTTATGCCAACCTAATGCAAGGGGGTGTAATTGATATTGCCATTTCACCCCAGCAGGCAACAACCAGTGTTCTTTTGGCGCATGTTAGAAAAGGGGACACCGTCAGCGCCAACTCTTTACGAAGAGGTGCCGCTGAAGCCATGGAAATTATTGTGCATGGGGACCACAGGTCGTCAAAAATAGTAGGCCGAACTATTGGGGAAATTAACGCCCCTTCGGGGGTTACAATAGCAGCATTGGTTAGAGATGGAGAGGTTATAATTGCACACCATGACACAGTAGTGCGCAACAATGATCATGTCATTTTGTTTGTGGTGGACAAAAAGCAAACTCGGGAAGTTGAACGGCTCTTTTCGGTTGGTTTTAATTTCTTCTAACCAGATATATGCGTTTACATGCAGAATCAAATAACAACATAAAAAGCCAAGAGTGCTATATAAGATAATGAATTTTTCGATGATTTCAAAAGTTCTCGGCATGCTGATGATGATATTCAGCCTAACCCTGCTACCCCCAATTTTGGTTGCCAGCATCTATAGCGAGACTACACACCAAGATTTTTTCTTCTCTTTTGCAATTATTTTTTCTATCGGGACACTCATGTGGCTTCCCTTTAGCCGCAAAAATATTGCGCTTCGTACTCGCGATGGATTTTTGATCACCGTAATGTTTTGGTTAGAATTAGGCGTTGTTGGCGCTCTACCATTTTATCTTACTGATGCTATTAATTTATCTTTTACAGACGCTGTGTTTGAGTCTATATCCGGACTTACTACAACTGGAGCAACCGTACTCTCAGGGATAGATTTTCTTCCAAAATCTATCCTTTATTATCGCCAACAATTACAGTGGCTTGGCGGCATAGGCATAGTGGTAATAGCTATTGCTGTTATGCCTATGCTTGGTGTTGGCGTTATACAGCTTTACCGGGCAGGGTCAGCCGAAACAGCTAGCGAGAACAAGCTTACCCCTCGCATAACAGAAACTGCAAAAGTGTTATTTATTATATATATATGTCTAACTCTATCTTGCCTGATAGCTTACTGGGCAGCGGGTATGACTTTTTTTGATGCTCTCTCGCATAGTTTTTCTACCGTGGCCATAGGTGGCTTTTCTACTCACGATGCGAGCATGGGGTTTTTCGAGAACAGTCCGGCCATCCTCAATATTTGTATTGTTTTCATGGTTTTATCTGGGCTAAGTTTTGGCTTGCACTACTATGCCTGGATAAGAAAATCTATTTTTCACTATCTACACAATCAAGAGGCTGCGCTGTATTTGGTGATGCTTTTAGCTGGCGCTATAGTGGTGTCTCTATGCCTCTATTTCAGCGGCACATATAACCAAAGCGGGAGCCTACACCATGGCGTCTTTCAGTTTGTGTCAATTATGACTACCACTGGTTTTGTAACAGACAAATTTGCTAATTGGCCAAGTTTTTTGCCTGTCTTTTTAATATTCTTTTCCTTTTTTGGCGCCTGCGCTGGATCTACCGGAGGCGGCATTAAGGTGGGAAGGTTGCTCATAATTGCAAAAAAAATTATGTGTCAGATCTATAGACTCATTCATCCAAGCGGGGTTTTTTCAGTAAAAATTAAGGGCAGGATTGTGCCTCATTCTGTTACTGATGGCATTTGGGCTTTTTTTGGTATCTACCTTGCGGTATTCTATTTGATGCTTCTGTTGCTGATGGCCTCAGGACTAGATCATGCCAGTTCATGGTCTGCTGCTGCGGCTTCTTTAAATAATTTGGGTCCTGGTCTTGGCGAGGTCTCTGAGCACTATGGAAATATTAATGCTTTTGCAAAATGGGTGCTTTGTCTCGGCATGATCTTGGGGCGGCTTGAGATATTTACATTGCTAGTAATCCTTACGCCTATGTTCTGGCGAAAATAAACCCCTGCCACGAAGTCACGCTCTAGCTACTTCTCCGCTTCTAGTTCTCGCGCTCGATAGTAGGCTTGTTCGGAAATCTTGTGATATTTTTGTATCTGTTTTTTAAATGCCCTTTGAGACTCATAGGCTTCTTTAAACCTGGGGTCTTCCAATACCATTTTATTTAGCACTTCGTCAGTGATTCGACGTAACTCTACCAGCACGTCGTCGGGGAGCTGCCTTAATTGCACATTATGAGTGTCCACCAAAACATCTAATGCCGCCTGATTACGCGCGGTGTACTCATCCAACATATCTTGATTAATTGCTCGCGCAGCGCCTTCAATAATTGCCCGCAAGTCTTCAGGCAGGGAGTCGTAGGCTTGCTTGTTGACGATTAACTCAAGAGTGGGGCCGGGCTCTTGCCAGCCAGGGTAATAATAATATTTAGCGACCTGATGGAATCCTAATGCAAGATCATTATAAGGGCCCACCCACTCGACGGCATCAATGACCCCCGTTTGCATTGCAGTATAAAGTTCGCCGCCTGGAATATTCACAGTCTCTACGCCCAAACGACTAATAACTTCACCGCCAATCCCAGGAATCCTCATTTTTAATCCTTTTAAATCTCCCAGATTCTTAATTTCTCGATTGAACCATCCTGCCATTTGAACGCCTGTATTTCCTGCAGCCAGCGGCACCAAATTAAACGGCTCATACAGCTTTCTCCACAACTCTATGCCTCCGCCATAATGCAGCCAACTGTTCATCTCTTGCGCGTTGAGCCCAAAAGGCACCGTAGTAAACAGGGCGGCCGTTTGTGTTTTTCCCTTCCAATAGTATGCAGAGCCGTGCCCCATCTCAGCCGTCCCTTGAGATACAGCATCAAAAGTTTCTAGGGCCGGCACCAGCTGACCGGCGCCATACACCTTAATTTGAAGACGGCCTCCGCTCATTTTGTTCGCTAAAATAGAAAAATTTTCTGCTGCCAAGCCTAATCCAGGAAGATTTTTTGGCCATGTGGTCACCATTTTCCACTTGTAAGTTTTTTCTGGGGGCTGCTGTATGGCCTGATAAGGCGGTTGATTTTTCTCAGGGCTACTACAACCAGCTAGCCCTGATGCGCAAATCAAACATAAAACGGTCTTGCGGAGAAAAATATCTGTAATCATAAGGGCTGGTCGCTATTAAGGTCGTATTTCTGTGCAAATTTTATATGGGGGTCAGCTTAGCATAAGACTGCACTAGCCATTTGCTGCCTGCATGAGAAAAGTTCACCTGTATTCTGGCATTAACCCCGTTACCTTCAAAATTCAAAATGACGCCTTCGCCAAAAATTTTGTGTGCCACTCTTTGCCCCAAAGCCAGACCAGTGTCTGTGCCTTGATCGCTAAACCTGCTTGCAGTTTTTTTTGCATAATTGGTAGGACGAGCCACCTGTCTTCCTAGCCTGACCTCCTCAATATGCTCAGAAGGAATGTCGCGCACAAAGCGCGAAACATTGTTGTAGGTTTCTGTGCCGTATTGCTGACGTGATTCTGCAAAGGTAAGGTATAACTTTTTCATGGCGCGAGTGATACCCACGTACGCCAGACGACGTTCTTCTTCTAGTCGAGAGGGGTCTTCTGCAGACATTCGATGCGGAAATAAATTTTCTTCCATTCCAGCCAAAAAAACCAAGGGAAACTCAAGCCCTTTTGACGAGTGAAGAGTCATAAGCTGAATTGCATCTTCATCTTCATCTGCTTGTCTATCTCCAGCATCCAATGCCGCCTGGTCAAGGAATTGCGGCAAGGCGGCTTGCTCTTTATCTTCGGGCTCAAAACTACGGCAGGCAATCACCAGTTCTTGCAAATTTTCTACCCTAGACTGACCTCGGTCGCCTTTTTCTTGGCGATGGAAGTCAATCAAGCCAGACCCAAGAATAGCGCTGTCCACCTGCTCTGGTAAAGCCAGCCCTGTGGCATCTTCGTCTAGCTTGTGAATCAGACCCAGGAAAGACCGGATAGCCCCACCAGCGCGACTAGAGAGCCTCTTTTCCGTGACAGCTTTATCTGCTGCGGCCCACATGGTTATGCTTTCATCGCGAGCAAGCTGCCTTAGCATTTGAACTGTCTTGTCTCCGATTCCCCGCGTAGGGGTATTGACTGCTCGCTCAAACGCAGCATCATCGTTGCGATTAATAACTAGCCGCAAATAAGCCAAGGCGTTGCGTATCTCTTGCCGTTCATAAAATTTTTGGCCGCCATAAATCCTATATGGGATCTGTGAGCGCAACAAGGCTTCTTCCAATACCCTAGATTGCGCATTGGAGCGATACAGAATAGCGGCTTCGCTTCGCAAACCTCCGGTTTTAACCCAATCCTTGAGACATTCGGCAATAAAGCGGGCCTCGTCGTGTTCATTAAACGACGCGTAAAGAGAAATAGGCTCTCCTTCATGCTCTTCAGTCCAAAGACTTTTGCCCAGTCGGTCAGTGTTACGAGAAATAACTGCGTTAGCGGCGGATAAAATATTTTTGGTTGAACGATAGTTTTGTTCAAGCCTAACCGTAGCGGTTTCAGGATAATCGCGATTGAAATTTAAGATGTTTTCTACTTTTGCTCCACGCCAACCATAAATAGATTGGTCGTCGTCGCCCACCGCGGTGAGCCTGACGGTCTGGCCTGCTAGCAGCCTGACCCAAGCATACTGAATCGCATTTGTGTCCTGAAACTCATCCACTAAAATTTGACCAAAACGCTGCTGGTAATGCGCCAGCAACTCAGGTTTATTTAGCCAAAGCTCGTGTGCCCGTAAAAGCAGCTCCCCAAAATCCACCATGCCCGATCTTGCGCATGCTTCCTCATAAGCCACATAAATTTGTAGCATAATTCTCTGATAGGGATCTTCAGCTGGAGACAGGTTTTTGGACCGCAACCCTTCGTCTTTTTGTTTGTTGATGAACCCCTGGGCTTGCCGATATGGCCATTTACTATCGTCTATCCCCAGCGCTTGATAAACACGCTTAACTAACCTTAACTGGTCATCGCTATCTAGTATCTGAAAATGTTCAGGTAGGCCGGCATCTTGCCAGTGTGTTTTTAATAATCTGTGCGCAAGACCGTGAAAAGTCCCTACCCACATACCCGAAACAGAAGGCCCCAGCATGTCTTCTAGACGAGCACGCATTTCTTTTGCAGCTTTATTGGTAAAGGTCACCGCCAAGATACTATAAGGCGAATGATTCTCAACTTGGATTAACCAAGCAATGCGGTGAACCAGCACGCGCGTTTTGCCGCTTCCTGCGCCAGCTAGCACCAACAAATGCTTGTCGGTACTAGTTACAGCCTCTCGTTGGGCGGCGTTTAGTGGGTTAAGAATTGTCGTTACGTCCATAGCGTCAAATTTTAGCAGAACAATCCGCCGATAGGTTGGTATTAGCGCTTTATAAAACAAATTTTTTTAAACAACGGCTACAAAAATTCCGCTTTCTTGTAACGTATTTACAATAAGGCAACAAACCAAGGAAAAATAGTCGCTACTAGCGCCGACTCTGCTTATTAAATACGCCTTTAGCGCTTTTGGCTCTACTGTTGATGCGCCCCTAAAGATTAGCGTTTCAATAGGCTTGGAGGTGCCTAACTCTGCCGCAAGTGCTCTGTGTGCCTCTAGATGAGTAGAAAGTTTTATGGCTTTGGGGCTTCTGCGGCAATAGTCCCTTCACGTCGACGCAAAAGAAGATGTCGAGGCTTATGCATCTCTTTATTCTCGTGTTGCGCGTTTGGTCGTTATAGGTGTGTTGGCTGTTGGGGTGGCGGTATCAGGGGGCCCGACCTACAAGAACGCTTATTAGCTCTTCGGGCTGGTTTAGAGGCCCTTAGGGTTTTTCTTAAAAATGAACTAGTACTTACTACGTCTCGAAAATTTAGTAGCAACGACAACCAAACAACAGGCGGCTAACTGGGCCGCGATGAACCCCAATATATCTAGCGGCCGCATTCCCACAAAAGTATCTGTAAGGCTTCGGGCTACAGTGACTGCAGGATTAACAAAAAATGTCGACGAGGTGAACCAATAGCCAGCCATAACGGTCATGGCTACATACGCTGGGACTTTGTCGTTTTGCTGCTTGATACCTAACTGGATAACCATCAATAAAATAACTGTAGCCGCCAGTTCGCTGACCAAAATACCCAGCCCCTCTCTTGGTTTAGCAGAGACCTGGATGATTGGCAGGCTAAACATCAAGTGTGTCATCCAAATTCCTGCAATTGCGCCTGTAAATTGGGCTACACAGTATCCTGCTAATTCTTTTGGCTCTAGCTCCCCGCTTGCCCAAAACATTAACGAAACAGCTGGGTTAAAATGTGCGCCAGAAACAGGGGCCAAAATAGATATTAAGACATATAGCCCGGCGCCAGTTGCTATGCTGTTGCCCAGCAAGGCAACAGCGTTATTGCCATCTGACAGCGCGCCCCCCATGATCCCAGAGCCGGTTATCACCGCCAATAAGATTAATGTGCCAAAAAATTCAGCGAATAATTTTTTATTCATCAACACTATCGATGCTCTTAAGTGCCGCCTGAAGAGCCCTGTCGTTTAGTGGGTCCCCAGCTAATAACTGAATTCTTTTTCTTAATTCAGATAAAATTTTGATAAAAGCGCTACGCTTATCTTCATAAGAACCCTGCACTTTGGATGGATCTGGAAAACCCCAGTGTATTTTTGCTGGATTGCCAGGCCAAAACGGACAGGTCTCTCCGGCGGCGCTGTCGCATAGTGTGATGATGAAATCCATACGAGGTGCCCCCACTAATGCATATTCGCTCCAATTTTTGGAAAAAATTCTTTCGGCCGGATAGCCCATCTGTATCGCTAATTCACGAGCAATTGGATTAACGTCCTTACCGGGCAAAGATCCTGCAGAAAACCCAACAAGCCGGCCATTCGTTTGCGTCGAAGCCAGGGCCTCTGCGAGAATTGATCGTGCCGAGTTATGAGTACATAAAAATAAAATGTTATAGGTGTTCATGTCGGTTACTTTAAGCGCCATATATGACGGGTGTGTGTCGCACCCTGTTTCTTCTCCGCAAAAAATTACACGGAATTTGATTTGCTGCGATGGTCCTTAAGGTAATCATACGCTGATTGGATTTCTTGAGCCCTTTCTGTGGCCACCTTAATCATGTCTTCCGGCAAACCCTGGCCTATCAGTTTGTCTGGGTGATGTTGGCTCATAAGTTTGCGATAGGCCTTTTTGAGCTCCTGGTCAGTGCACGTCTTGGCCGCACCCAAAGCTTTGTATGCATCTGCTATGCCTGATTCAGAGATTGGGCTGTTTTCAGAGAACCGGCCTTGGTTAAGGGTCATTTCGAGAAGACCCTTAAATTCAGCCTGACTATAACCTAAACGCAAAGCAACTTTTTCTAACAGCTGTTCTTCAACCAAATCTAAACTATTGTCAGCCAAAGCCATAACTATCAAGTACATGAGCAGCGCCTGCTTTAAATGCAAGGTCTGCCCACAAGCCTCTAAAAACACGGCCAACACACCCTCAATTTCGGCTTCATTGGCAGCGCTGCCCCGCTTAAACTGCAGAATGGCTACTTGCCGATGCTCTCCCGTCATCCCAATTTTTTGAATGAACGCTTCAATATGATTAACTTCCTCTTTAGAGATATGGCCGTCAGCTTTAGCTAGTTTTCCCATCATCACAAAGGTGGTTTCTAGAAAAACCGCTTGTCGGCGTCCTCGCCCAAAAGGATTGACCCCTCCTATACCATAACTTCTTGCGCGGTCAATGCTACTACCGACGCAATAACCCAAAAACGCCCCAACCAGCCCTAGTAGCTGATATCCTAAAAGGGCAACAATGTATTTATACATGCGAGTTCACTCTAATTTTTGATGGCATGGATCTATTATAAAATATTATATCAGTTGGGCCGCCTGCTAGAAAGGCGCCCAAGACTATCAATTGCGCTTACAAGCCTTTAGCTGCAGGCGTTGCTCCCATGAAAAACCGCCCACCACTCTCAATTCCTGTGGCTGGTAGTTCCATTGTGCCGATTATGGTTTTTTCCTGCGGCCACGAGCACTATAGCCAAGAAGGCATCATGAGCGCGCTTCAGCAAACTTTCAATAAAATTGAGTTTTTAGTTTTTGTCGACGAGCCACAGGACAACAGCGCTGCTATAATTTCTGCGTTACCCAAAAAATATAATTTCTTCTTTGGGTCACAGCAAGGTATGGGTCTCCCTGCTGCTGCCAAGCAAGGCGCTGTCTGTGGCCAAAGACGTACATTTTGTTTCATTTGACCCAAGCGCCGCCCTGTCGTTGGGCGGGACTGAAAAACAAGCGTCTTATATAGAAAAGGCCTTGGCGTTGCTATAATATTAAAGCCCTCAAAGGGTTACGTAGGATAACTTTATAAAGGGCGTCTGGTGTGTCTTCAAAAATACCTATCGTGTCGTTGTCCTTGCGCGCCTCTAAAGAAAAAGCCCCTAGGGCGGCATTCCTTGATGTCATTTAATTAATATAATTTTGTGGTGTGTTTCTATCGTGTCGTTGGTATATTTAGACCAAAATGAATATAAAAAACTCCATGAGAAGGCGTATGCCTTAGAAAAAAGAAGACTGCAAATTGAGTTATTAAAGCTTCAAGAAGACGTAATAAAAAATAAAAGAAAAATTTGTATTGTTTTTGAGGGCAGAGACACCGCCGGAAAGAGCTCCGCTATAAGGTTTTTTTCAGAATATCTAATACCCAAAAACTTTAAATATGTTCAATTAGGCATTCCTACGAAATGGGAGTCGAGTCGCTGGTTTCAGAGGTGGAAAAAAGTTCTTCCCGCAGAAGGAGAAATAGCCTTTCTAGACAGGTCTTGGTACACAAGGGCGGTAACGGAGCCTGTTATGGGGTATTGCTCAGAGAGTCAATACAGAAGCTTTATGGAAAAGGTTCCCGGCTGGGAAGCCGACCTAATAAACTCCGGCACTGAGCTTACTAAATTTTATTTTTCGTTGTCTAAAGACCAGCAAGAAAGGCGCCTAGATGCAAGAAAAAACTCAGCACTAAAGTATTGGAAGCTGTCAAAAAACGATGAAACAATTATAACAAGGTGGGATACTTTTACTTTATATAAAGAACAGATGTTTGCTAAAACTGGAACAGATATCTCGCCCTGGGTGGCCATCAATTCAAACAACAAGATGATTGCAAGATTAACCTCTTTAAGATACCTCCTAATTAAGACAGACTATGAAAATAAAAAGATTCTAAAGCCGGCACAGTGGTCAAAAGGCATTGCCAACTATAGCGCCTTAATAGAAGGGGTAAAATTCGAAAACCTTAGCTATGAACAATTCATGATCATCGCCAAATACAGCGACGACATCTGATCTATCAATCTATTTATTTCCGCAGCTCGTATTTAAATTTCTGCGGCCAACACATACGACGGGAAGGCCCGCTAGAGTCAACTATGGAAGGAAAGCTGTTTGTAATTCTTGGCAATCAACTATTTGAGCCTCAAAAATTAAAAAATCTAGGTTGCAAAGAAGTCTTCATGGCAGAAGACTATGGCCTGTGTTCTTATGAAAAACATCACAAATTAAAACTCTATTTTTTTCTTTGCGCTATGAGAGAGTACAAAGACGAACTGCAACTAAATAATATTAAAGTGCATTATTTCAAATTAGGCGAACGCAAAGAAAGCCAGCCTTATGTCGAGCTTTTAAAGGAATTCATAAAAAAGCATCGGCTGCCCTCGGTCCATTTTTTTGAGATTGAAGACAAGCCTTTTGAAGCTACGGTTTATGGAGCGCTGAAAAAAGAAAATCTTTCTTATGCAATCCACCGCTCGCCTATGTTTATGTTTTCAAGGGAAGAGTTCAAGCTGGTCGTAAAAGGGAAGAAAGTTTTTAGAATGTCATCGTTTTATCAACAGGGTAGGAAAAAATTCAATATTTTGTTGGATGAAAGCAAAAAGCCCCTTGGCGGAAAATGGTCTTTTGACGAAGAAAACAGAAAAAAAGTACCTGCGGGTGCCGTCATCCCTCCGCTTCCTCAACACAAAAGATCAGCCCATCACGAAGAGGTTAGTTGCTTGATAAAACAGCTATTTCATGATCATCCCGGCAATCTTGAAAATATCTGGTTTCCCGTTACAAGGAAAGCGGCGGCTGAGCACCTTGAAGACTTTCTGAAAATGCGGGCAGGCAGCTTTGGTACATACGAAGACGCTATGGTCGAGGGTAAAAATTTTCTGTTTCATAGCTGTCTTAGCGTCGCCATGAATGCCGGCCTTCTGTCTCCATCAGAGGTAATCCAAAAACTAATCGGTCATGCAAAAGAGTTTTCTGTTCCCATGAACTCATTAGAAGGCTTCATAAGACAAATACTGGGTTGGCGAGAGTTTATTCGGGGCGTTTATCAAGAGAAAGGGGACCACCAGCTGGCTCAGAATTATTGGGGGCACAAAAGAAAGCTTTCTGAAAGCTGGTCTTCAGGATCAACCGGGCTGGCTCCCCTCGATGACTGTGTTCAAGGTGTCCTTCAATATGGTTACAGCCATCATATTTCGAGATTAATGGTAATTAGTAATCTGATGAATCTTTGTGAAATAGACCCCAAAGAAATATATAGATGGTTTATGAAAATGTATATCGACTCATCGGAATGGGTCATGGTTCCAAATGTTTTTGGAATGGCTACTTATGCAGACGGGGGGCTTATGTCGACAAAACCTTACGCATGCGGATCAAATTATATCTTAAAGATGAGCAACTACAAAAAAGGGCCGTGGTGCGACGTGGTAGACGGTCTATATTGGCGATTCATGGAAAAAAATAAGCAGTTTTATCGGTCTAATCCTAGGCTGTCGGTGCTGGTAAGGTCGCTAGATAAAATGGCCGACGAACGAAAAACTTTAATTTTTGAAAAAGCAGAACGCTTTATTCGAGAAAATACTAAGTGGGCCTAACATTTACCTTTTTAGAAGTTTTGCAAGTTCATCAACCTTTTCATTAAGGCCTTCTCTGCTCCCCAGCGACTCTTTTATACAGTTTTTTAAGTGGGTATTTAATATTTTTCCTTCAACGGTAGTGAGTGCATTTTTGACTGCCCGGATCTGGTTGAGGGTGTCTATGCAGTATTTTCCCTCTTCAATCATTTTTTCAACGCCACGCTCTTGGCCTTCAATTCGACGAAGGCAGGATGCTTATTCTTTATGACAGGGGTGTTTCGTGACCTATAAAAGCCTCGGGACAAGGCATGTGAAAAGCGCAGGCAAGACACAACAAACCAACATCAGTCTTGCTTAAAGGTTTTTTCTATATCTCTTACATAAAAATCACAAACCATTCCTTTTGTCCCCAAACAAAACATGGGGGTTTGTTTATGTTCCACAAAAAATACATAATTAAAAATTATGTATAAAATGAATTACATGCTTGAGTTTCATGATAATGCTATTTATGATTCGTTTAGTATTTTTGTCTTCTAACGAACAACATAAAAGGAACCTACGATGACAATGCAGTTTAATGGAACGCAACTACTCAATGGCGCCACTGTCGTCGCCAACGTAACCGGCAATAATGCCTCAAAAATGACCTTTGGCAGAGGGAAGAACAGCACAATTATTTATGATGGAGCCGACAACCTCAAGCCCCTCTTAAATATCAGACGCTTTATTATGTATGAGGGCATTGGAACACTAAAACCTGTTGCAATTGTAAGAGAAGACAAGATCTATAAGGGTCTCAGCCATGATGTCGTGCTAGGAACCATGAAGGATGTTGAAGCCGCTATCGCGGGTCCGGCAGACGGCATTGTTAAGGCTGCGCTTTGGGTAGCAAAAATGCAATAATACTTTTTATTGCATTATTGCACGTTTTTCTTTAACTGAGCCCCTCGGCCTGGTGCCCTGGGGTTTTTTAATTAATCACAAATAAGCAACCTATTTGTAGTGTTCTCGGCGATCAGAGAACACTCGCACTCTTTTCCTCCAGGCTTGGTAGGAGCCTGTTTTAAGGCTTGCTCGCATGAGTTTTTTTACGTCTTTTTCTAGCAAGCCATATAGGTTTCTTATGTTTTGAAAGCTCGCATGATCTGAAAGAGCCATTGCAATAATTTCACTTTTTTCGGTTTCTGAGGGCAGGTCTGTCATGTTGGGCTTGACTCTGATTCGCGTGTTGGTGGAGGAGA
>TARA_B110000503_G_scaffold85888_1_pt1 | contig 18080 bp, 18 predicted proteins | sample TARA_B110000503 | Tara Oceans TARA_B110000503 (sample SAMEA4397472) | marine metagenome | biome: Polar Biome; feature: [SRF] surface water layer (ENVO:00010504); material: water (ENVO:00002006), including particulate matter (ENVO:01000060) such as... | depth 5 m | reverse complement strand
CGCTGGCCGAACTTTGAGGGCTATGAGGCGATGCTGCGTCAGCCAGGGCCATGGATTGCCGGTATGGACTTTCCGTTTGGGCAGGCGCGGCGATTTATTGACACCGCAGGCTGGCCCGGGAGTTGGCATGGTTACGTATCCCATGCTGCGAGTCTAGGTCGGGTCGGCTTCGTGGACGCGCTGAATGACTATCGAGTGGGCAGAGCGGTTGGCGACAAGGAGCATCGTCGTGAAACAGACAAACGTGCCGGCTCAATCAGTCCACAAAAACTGTACGGTGTTCCCGTGGCTAAAATGTTTTTTGAGGGAGCCCCTCGGCTGATGGCGGCCGATGTGACCGTTCCCGGGTTACAGCAGGGAGACCCGCGACGCATTGCCGTGGAGGCGTATCCTGGTGTCTTGGCGCGCTATATAATTGGTAGGAAAAGTTATAAGAATGATACCAAGAAAAAGCAAACTGCAGTGCTCCGTGATGCCAGACTGCAAATTTTGCAGGGGCTATCACGCGGCGCACTAAAAGCGGCTTATGGCCTTGAGGTGGCCGCACCATTGCACCTGGCTGAAGACCCTTCCGGAGATAGTCTTGATGCGCTTCTGTGCGCGGTGCAGGCCGCTTGGTCGTGGCTGCAGAGGAACAGGAGCTACGGCGAGCCAGAGGGATCTGATGCTCTGGAAGGATGGATTGCGGATCCTCTAGCAAAAAGAGAAGTGATCTAGTGGGCGCGATGCAAGCCCCTTGCCCCGCATTTTACTCTCCGGCCATCAGTCCCAGCACTCTGTCACGGAATAATTGAGTAAACCTGTCCACTTCAACCTCTAGGGCAACCTTGGCGTTAATGTCGGGACGATTAAAGATCATGCGTTGAAAAGGTTTGTGGTAGGAAACACTCATTCCCTGTGCTGGGCCAGCCCCCACTTCCATTTCTACATACGAGTCCTCCAACGTGACTAGGCTCGTATCCATAGCCACCGCCATCGCAAGACTGTCATACAGGTGCAAAGAGCCCGATCCAGAGGCTCCCCCCATGATCTGAAACCAGGGCGCCGAGGACGCCTGTACAAACTGCCCTAGTGGCGTGCCATGGCTGGCACATTCCTCAACCTGTGAGGGATACAGATGGGTTTGATGACAGACATCGAGGCCTACCATGGTCAGGTCAGCACCTGACCGAAAGACAATGTCTGCGGCGTCTGGGTCCTGCCAGTAATTGAACTCCGCTGCCGGTGCTATATTGCCTGCACATTCGGCGGTGCCGCCCATCATGACGATATTCTTTAGTGCAGAGGCAAACTCGGGGGCTTGCTGGATGGCTGTTGCGACATTGGTGAGCGGTCCGATGGTCACCAGAGTAATTTCACCGGGGTTGGACAGTACGGTATCGATTAGGAATGAAACCGCATCGGCGTCTGCACCTTTCGGTTCCAGCATGGGGGTGATTTGCTGGGTGGCATAGCGCTGTTCGAGAAACGTTATCTGAGTAGTTCTTTGCGCATTCATGGGTCTCAGACACCCTCTTCGTAGCGGCACATCCTGGCGGCCCAACAAGCTGAGGAGGTGGTGCGCGTTGGAGTAACCCTTTTCGGCCGGCACATTGCCCTGCACGACGGTAATGCCCTCAATAGTGACCCCGGGAGAATTGAGTGCCAGCATAATAGCAAAACTATCCTCTGGGTCGCCGCCAAGTGTCCCCATAGCGGGGTCTGTATCAATGATGATTCGCATGATTTTTTAGCCTTTAGAACACACTATTCAAACGACTATACTAAACGTGTTGTCGCTGTGCGCCAATGTTAATTACTCGTTACACCTTGCAAGACCGAAGGAAATATCCATAGAATTCCAAGACGCTCGTTTCAGTGCGCGAGCAGGCAAAGTAAATGACCTGGCTCCTACTGGGGGTTAGAAGTCCGGCTCGCGACTTCCGAGAAAAGGACCTTGTCGAACAAAGTCGCGAGTGTCTAACTGCTGCATCATAAACTGCGCCAGTTCACCAGCGCGCACGCGAAAAGCCGGCGGTGTTTTGAGCGATACCAAAGGTGGCGAATTGAACGGTTCGGGATCTATCAGCGGACAGCGCACCAAGATCCAGTCAATGTCACTGTCTGCCAATAGGGCATACTCTGCCTGCTTGTCCTGCAGTGCGCCGCGCAGACCAATTTGCGCCAGTGTTCGTATCCACCAGCCCAGTAGATTGCGGTTATCACTAGGCATCACGACCGCTGCGCCAGATACTGCGATATAGAGGGAAATATCTTCCGCTGGCATCGCCTCCAGCACATTGCGAGTCACCGTCGTATTGATAAAGCGTGATGCATCACCATCCGCTTTTACCGGCCCCAATGCACTGATAACGGCGTCACTGCCGTGTAGCAGTTTGCGGATCACCGCGGGGTCGCGAGCATCACCTGTGATGATGGTGATGCGGCTGCCAAACTGTGCGAGTTTGGCCGGAGTGCGCGCCAGTGCCCGCACGGTATAACCGCGCCGCAAAGCGGCTTCCACTAGATATTCGCCCACCATTCCAGTAGCGCCCAATAGTGCCACTGTGTGGTGGCGATACAATTCCGCGTCGGTAGTGGGGTCGGTCAAGCCCTCCTGTTTTGCCGGCGCTGCGCAGGCGAGCATTAGGCTGGCGCATAAGACGAGAATCAGTGTTCGCAAAGGCCATCGCAGCGATCGCACCGAATCCCGCCACTGTGGGAAACTGCGCGTTAATACATTGACTTTTAACATGATCTTAGCTGTGCCCTTTTATCGCATCGACACTGTAGCAGATGTCCCTATCTGTTGGACGGAATCGTCATTTTTTCGTGGTCTGAGGTAAGCTGTGATGAGCCGTAATACAGCTTTTTGAACTACTGCGCGCTTATCAATATCGGCGCCTGATTGCGCGCATAGTAGCGCTATACAATATGTGGTGGAACTATTATTGTATTTTGAACTCTGAGGGTGAGGCCTTTCGACGATGGCTGATGAAGCAATAGAGCCATGCGATAAAAGGCTGCTATTTGAGAGATCTGAGCACAGCCCCAGCGGGAGCAGATCTACCATTTATTATAAAATACTGAGTGCGATGAAATGAAAAATTATGATGTTCCTGTTCAGACAACAATCGCTAATGTAAAAAAGGCCGTTAGCATATTCCAAGGTGTTTTTGCCTTCGGTGTAGCAGTCTTGCTAGGCGCCTGCTCCAGTGGCAGTAATAATGATGACAATGGGGGCTTGCCGCCTGCCGCCGTGCCATTTCAAGAGCTCATTGATCAAGGGGTCACGCGCTATATGGGCGAGTATTCACCCAGCACCACTGCGCAGGTCGGGGACTCTATTGAATATACCTTTGGCGTCGGTGAAGGTCCGCTTTGCCTCTATGGTGAGCCCTATACAATGGCCACTAGGGACAGCGGTTCATCAGCTCTGGTGTTATACCTGCAGGGAGGCGGTGCTTGTTGGTTTCCAAATTCCGGTGGTCTGTGTGCCGCAAGTAGCAGCGCTGCAGGACAACTGCCTATGCCCAGTAATGGTCTACTCTCACCGGATCCCTCTAAAAGTCCGCTGGCTGGAATGAGCGCGGTCTACGTACCCTATTGCGACGGCGGTCTGCATGCCAGCGACGCTGACTACGATAGCAACGATGACGGTAACATTGATCTCTATCACCGCGGTTTACACAATCTGTCAGCGTCACTTGATGTGGCTATGGGCGTTTTTCCAGCGCCGAGCAGTATCATTTTGGCTGGTGTGAGTGGCGGCGCATACGGTGCCCTTTTTGCGCTGCCTCTCGTCAGTCAAGCCTACCCGGGTGTGCGGATTGATGTGCTCAATGATTCGGGGATTGGCATCACGAGGCCTGACGATCCCGAGTTCAATCAGGCCGTGGTTGAGTACTGGAATACCGAAGCTTTTTTCCCCGCCAGCGTGCCAGGCGCGCTGCCTCAGGGCGCTCCAACAACCTTGCTCAACTGGCAGTTGAAGCAGGATACTAACATCAGGATGGGTATGTTGAGCTACGCGCAAGACTCAACGATAGGTACCTTCTTTCTCGGTCTCGACCCCTCTGTTTTTGAGGACCTGTTGCGTTCGACAGTGGCAGATGTCGAGACCGCAAATGAGCAAAGGGTGCGCAGCTTTATCGCTGACGGTGGCAGTCATACGTTTCTTGGGGGAGACTTATCCCTCAGTGTAGAAGGGGTAACGCTTTATGATTGGGTTGATGCCATGATTAATGAGCCGCTCGAGAACTGGAAATCGGTATCAGGTGCACCAACAAGACCTGAATAGCTTGGTGGTTGACTCCGGTGCCTTGCGATGCGTTATCGAATCGCACGGCACTGGGGACAACTTTTCTGCCATTTAGGGTATAGTCTCTGCAAATTCATCTGACAGGACTGGAACAATGGACTCTGCCAATATCAACGATGAAGTGTTCGGCGAACTGAAGAAAAACTGGGCTTGGATGTTATCCTTGGGCATCGTGATGGTGATGCTTGGCGTCATTGGTCTCGGCATGACCGTCTTGTTCAACGAAATCGTCGTAATGTACTTTGGTTTTCTGCTGTTATTTGGCAGCGGAGTGCAGCTGATGCAGGCCTTTCGTGCCGAGGCGTGGAAAGGACGCGTGTGGCATGTGCTGATTGCATTGGTTTATATTGTAGGTGGCATTATCGCGGTCACTGAACCGGTGATAGCAGGCATGACCCTTGCCCTGCTCATCGCCTGGACCCTCATTGTAATCGGCGTGCTGCGTCTGTTTATGGGATTACAAATGCGTGGCGCTAACGGCTGGCTGTGGACGCTGTTGGGTGGCGTCTTAAGTGTGGTTTTAGGCGTTATGATTATAAACGAGTGGCCGCAGTCCGGCTTATGGGTGATTGGCCTTTTTGTTGCAATAGAAATATTGTTTGCTGGCTGGTCGCAAATCATGATCGCGCTAGCAGCAAAGAATTATACCGCCAAAGACGCCGCAACAGCGTCTTAAGCCGTACCGCGTTTACCGGCCCGTCTCGTGCGCCTACATAGCTCGTGGCGAGCCTCCCGTTAAAGGGACGCGCGCGGTGAAGGTGATAACGTCCAGCAGCCGTTTTAACATACCTTCTTTGCGTCAAGCGCCTTACTCCTCAGGGAGCAACTCATCATTCGCCTCGATCGCTATCTCAGTAAACGTGTCGGCATCAAACGCAAAGACGTGCGCCTGCTGTTGGCGCAGGGCCGCGTCGAAATTGATGGTGAACGCGCCAGCGATGTAGGACACATTATCAATGCATTTTCGCACGTTAGTGTCGATGGAAAAATTAGTCAGAACAGGGTCCGCCGTTATCTCATGCTTAATAAGCCAGCGGGTGTGGTGAGTGCCACCGTGGATATCCGGCACACTACTGTGATCGATTTGTTAAGCGAGGACTACCGTGCAGAGCTGCATATCGTCGGTCGGTTGGATTTTAATTCCACCGGGCTGGTGTTGCTGACTAACGACGGCCGGTGGTCGCAGAAGATCAGCCAGCCAGGAGGTAAACTACTTAAGCGCTATCGCGTCACTGTGGAAAATCCACTCACGCCAGAGTACGTTAGCGAGTTTCAGCGGGGTATGTACTTTTCCTATGAGGACATTACCACACGCCCGGCTGAGCTCACTATTCTCAGCGATTACTCTGCGGAAGTCGGGTTAGTGGAAGGCCGCTATCATCAGCTCAAACGCATGTTTGGTCGCTTCGATAACAAGGTGTTGAGTATTCACCGCATTGCGGTCGGGGCGTTGCGGCTGGACGATCAGCTGCTCGCTGGACAGAGCCGCGACCTAACTGTTGCTGAAGTTGGGTTGATTTCCAGCAAAAAAGTGATTAAGCCCGCTGTTAGCGCAGCAATCTAGCGACCGCACACGAGTCTGACTTGATTGCCGCTGTGGTTTGAGATCCAGCACACAGGACTTGGCGCGCTTCCACAGATCTTATTGAAAGGGTTTGGCTCGCCGGCAAATAATCCGGCACTCTCTATCTCGTAGGCGCCCTCTATTGTCTGCTGTTCTGCACTCTGTCTTGAACTGTTGCAGACATTATTGTCCGGCGGTAGTGCGAAAAAAATGTAGTCGATACGACGCCTCACATTAAGCGCGGGGCTTTCAATTGCGTCCAAACGGCTATTGCGACCAGAAGTACATCCGACGCCTGTGGTGGAGTTGCATTCAGCCTCACCGGCGGCTAAATGACTATCCAGCCAGCCATGATTGATCATAGCCAGATATTCGGTGCTATTTGGTACCGCGTTGAAATCTCCAGCGATAAGTGCCAAGTTCTGCGAGTCTCGGGTTTGTTCGACATAAAGAATGACTTGCTCTGCCTGACAAGCGCGCACGGTATCGCCCTTGTTGCATTCAATGGGACAAGAATCTCCATCGCAGACGCTGGTTGCAAAATCGGAGCCGGAGGCGAGGTGAGTGTTGTAGACATCCACCTCACCGGACGGATGGTCAATTCGAGCGTGCAGTACGTGTCGAGCGAAGATCAGAGCGCCAGTCACTTCATTATATAATGGGCCATACAATATCCGGGTGCCTGTCTGTAATACCGGGTAACGACTTAGGATGAGTTCCTCGTCTATCTCGGAAATAGCCACCGCTAAAAGTGGCTCATAGACTATCCGGTAATCGAACCCGCAAGCGGCTGCTAGGTTGGGCAATTCCGCTACTATAAGGTCTAGTATGGATTCTACTGGCTGACCTTGAGAGGTCGGCGCGAAGTCGCTGTTAATCACCTCTTGCAGTGTGACAAGGTCAGGACATCCCTCTGCGATCAAATGCTCCGCTAGCAAAGCGATACGCTCGCGAATTCGACACTGCTGTGTGTCAGTGTCTGGTGAATCGCAATCAAAACCGTGCAGCAAATTTAGATTGACCAGTGTGACAGAAGTATTCGATGTCGCGTGACTATCATTGTTATCGCAGCCACCCAGCGCGATGAGGACGGGTAGAAGAATAATGGATAAACACGTAGTGGCTTTCATTAGATGCGGCCGCTCCTAGGATGCAGTGGTCTTCCCCGCGCCGCTTTCTTACAGGCCTCCGGCAAGCAGTGGCTTTCAGACGTTGCACTTATGCGCGCAATCAGGCGCAAAAGATAACTCATTCTGTGCTTTTCTATGTCGCGCCGGATTTTGGTTAGCCGAGTGTCTAGGGCTGTTTCCTCCCGTTCGATGGCTGCCTGGTGGACGCTATTGGAACGACGAAAAAGCACGGTTGATGGCCTGTTAAATGGAGGATTAATGAGTCAGTCCAGAGTCTGCAGCAAGCCACGACCGGATTTTACACCAAAGGCGGTCAGCGGTGTCTCGATCATAGCTGTCGTCACTGCTTTTTTCCACTTGCCAATCTTTTCTGGTCGTTTCTAGGCGGCAACCCACAGGACCGCATGCCGACTTCTCTTTCGATGCTGTCCTTACTAGGCATGAGTAAGCGGCGTAAAGCCCGAGCCTTCTCAAGACCGCCTAGTACGGGTTTTTATTGGCGGGTGATTGTGCGTCGTCAGACCTTAGGCGCCAGCCGTTTGAGCCTTTTCCTGAGAGACACATAAACATAAGCCAGCAGAGGCTTTACGCCCTCATTTTATCGCTCATCGGCTTCCACTGTACCCTGATCGGCTGGCCGGTAATTGAGTCCACGCCACTGATTTCGACATAGTAGCTCTCTTTGTCTTCGGTCCGCTGCGCTAATGACGCTAAGTAACCCTCCACTGTCGTATAGCTTTGCTTGATAAGATCAACATTAATCTTTTCAGGCTTGTGCGAGTCTATAAACTGCTGTGCAGCCTCGTTGATATACATGGGACTATCTCCTTTTGATGCTTTTGAAGTTCGCTTGTGTCCGGCAGTGTAGCGACGATAGCGGCTTGTGCCAAGGTGATGGAGCGCGCGAGCGAACGCTAGATAGAACGTCTCTGGACGCTCATCAATCCACCCCTCTGGTATCTGTGGCTGTTAAGTGGCTGCCTCCTGTGGCGGCCGTTCTGTTGGCTCGTTTGAACGCTGACACCCGCGCATCAACTAGCGGAAGGCTATCATCCCGTGTCAAGCTGGTCTCTTCTCTATAATAGGCTGATAGTTCAGTCTGCCCGCAAATAGAATCCCCACGGCTTTGCTCTGAAGCGCTAAATCGGATATAAGAATAGACCGTCGTTTTGAGCATTTTCGGAGGCCAGCACGATTTGCGGCTATTAGTCTGCGACCTGTTACACTCTTAGTGCTTATAAATGCATTTTCCGGCGAGGTCAGTGCAAAATAAATAGAAAGAGGATAGTTTTTTGGACGATATATTGGGTTATTCAGGCAAGACAGTGGTCATTACCGGCGCGGCCTCGGGTATGGGGCAGGCTGCTGCTCAACTGCTTGTGGATTTAGGCGCACAGGTTATAGCGCTAGATATCGCACCGGTTACGGCTTCGGTGGCGAGTGCTATCAAGGTTGACATGAAAGACCCCGCCTCGATAGACGCAGCCGTGCAAGCAATTCCCCAAGAAATTTATGCGCTGTTCAATTGCGCAGGCGTTCCTTGCCCCCCCTTTTCGAATAGGGACACGTTGCTCATTAATTTTGTGGGGCTGCGCTACCTGAGCGAAGCACTGCTTCCACGAATCGCCGAGGGTGGCGCAATTGCCTCGATTGCCTCTACCGCAGGTATGGCCTGGAAAGGCAATTTAGAGAATGTGAAGACATTTTTGCAGCTGGATAATAGTTTTGAATCAGCCAATGCTTGGTTTGAGAAAAACCCTGAGGCCTGTGCAGATGCGTACGGATTTTCTAAGCAGTCGATCATTGTGTACACGATGATCCAAGCAAAAGTGCTGGCACAAAAGAGCATCCGCATTAATTGTATCGCGCCTTCCCCAACGGCCAGTGGATTTATGGATAAGCTAAAAGGCGAAGGGAAAATGCCAGATGAGTTGGTTGATCTTTTTTTGCCCTCAAATGGCCGCTATGCCACCGGCGCTGAAATGGGAGAGCCACTGGTTCTGCTGAATAGCAAGTTGGCCAGCTTTGTCAGTGGTAATAACCTGCCTGTAGATTTCGGCTTTTGCGCTGAGGTGTATATGGGCCAAAGAGACGATCTATTAAGTATCTCTCAGTAGATTCTGTACGTTACTTTTACCCCGTTGCGAGCTGATAAAAATGCCTGAATTCTCCACAACGCCCGATGCGCTGAGCCCAGAGCAATTAACGAAGTATCTGAAAGCCAGTGGTGCTCTGGGTGACGGGCGAGTGGTGTCTGCGCAGCAGAAAATTATTGGTACCGGCAAGATGGGTGACAATGCACGGTTTACGCTGCGCTACGAGGGAGACCAAGAGACTGAACATGGCAGCGCACCTGATACGCTAATCGCTAAGTTTCCGGCAGCGGACGAACAGGCGCGAGCCATGGCGGGTGCCCACGGCGCTTACTATAATGAAGTGATGTTTTATCGCGAGCTTGCCGCCAGTACTTCAATGCGTACGCCAAAGATCTATGGCAGCGAACTCAGTGATGATCGCTCGTCTTTTTTACTTCTGATGGAGGACATGGCGCCCGCGGAGCCTGGCAATAATTTGTTAGGTGAGTCGCGGGAGCATGCTGCGTTAGCCCTTGGGCAGGTGGCCAAACTGGCCGCGGCCTTTTATGGCGACGCGAGTCTGGAGCATCGAGATTATGTCGTGTCTGCAGCGCGGGATGATGGTGGGGCGTTTGCTCAGTCACTTATGGAGCAGTGCTGGTCAGGTTTTGTAGACCGCTTTGGTCACGGTCTCACGCCGCAATGCATCGCGTTTGGTGAGCATTACGTGGGCAATGTCTGTCACTTTGTGACTCGCTATCAAGGTCCAAAAACATTGATACACGGTGATTTCCGCAGCGAAAATATTCTCTTCACGTCAGATCAGGCGGCCACCGTCGATTGGCAAACCGTCTCTGAGTCCTCGGCGCTAGCAGATGCCGCGTATTTCCTGGGTGGTAGTGTTAGTGCTGAGGACAGGCGACTGTGGGAGCATGATTTAATAATGGAATATCATCGTAGTTTGGGGGAGGAGGGCGTGGAGATTCCTTTTCAAGAATGCTGGGAGCAGTACCGAGAATACTCCATGCACGGTTTGATGATCATAGTTTTGGGTGCGAGCTTCAGTAGTGCAGATGAGCGCAGTGACCGTATGTTTCTGACTTTGATTCAGCGTCATTTGCAGCATTGTGTAGACGTTAATGCCGCAGAGTTTTTGCCGTAAAGGTTGTTGCGAATTTAGCGTGTCGCCCCTAGGTCTCTTCAATTCTTATGAGGTGTAGCCCTTTGGGTTTCGCCTTAGGACTTAATTTGTCTTGCTGGTGCTCCTGCAGATAGCGCGCAATATCACCGAGCGTCACCTGCCCTTTGACAAGTTCATGCAACGCTCCCATGAGATAGCGAATCATGTACTTTAGAAATCCGTCACCTATAATTTTTAGATAATAGACATTATCTGCCAGTGGCAGAAAATTCGCTTTATGAATATCGCAGTAAAATACTTGCCTAATGGTTGTGCCGGCATTGCTCTGGGGACTACTAAAGTTGTAAAAGTCATGTCGGCCCATAAAAAGCGCACAACCGGAGCGCAGTAATTCAACGTCACCTTGCTGGTTATCGTTCATTGGTAAATGCAGCGCAATATCTGAAGTCGCCACATTATCAACCGGTGAAATTGAAAAATAGTAGTGATACTCCTTTCTGGTGCTGGCTTTATTAGGCTGATAATGTTTTGTTGATGGTGCGCAATCTAAGATGCGGATGTCGGCGGGCAATAAAGAGTTAAGACCTAATAAAAGATGCTGGGGGCTGATCTCCAGAGGCAGAACAATTTTTGCTATCTGACCTTGTGCGTGAACGCCGCCATCAGTGCGACTGGCGGCTGAAATTGCGCATGGTTGATAGTGTGCCATTTTTCTCAGGCAATTTAAAATAGTGCCTTCTACAGTCGGTTTTTCCTCATGCGAGGTGTCTGCCGACTGTGCCTGCCAGCCAAAGTAATCAGTACCCTTGTAAGCAATCGTCACGCGAAAATAGTACATAGTCGTGTTTTGTTGTCTCATCTCATGCTGAAGTTGTCGTAGTGACGCCCACCGCAATACGTGGCCTTGTTTTAAATATTCAATGCCCCATAATTTTTAATGCAATATACGGCACGACGATAAAAACCAACGTTGCGATTTTATAGGCACTCAAAAAGCTAAAATACAGAGCGCCCAGTTCCTTTTCATCTATATCGAACATCTTGCCGTGAACGGAAAAGAGCACTCCTCTCATAAACATCAGGGCCAGCGCGGCGAGACAAAGATAAGCGATATTCAGCACGGATGCCCATCCTAACAATGTTGTTAACTCGGAAATGGTTAGCATAATGTCCTCGCTTATTACGAATAATAAACCTACAGGTCTTAAGCTGCTTGACTACCCTTCATGCAACCACACTAAAGCAGCCGCTTCACTTTCAAAATATTTTGCTTCACCAGATACAAACCAGGAACTAATTTTAGTCGCCATTTCTAACCAATTTTGGTTGCCATAAATGGCTATTTTGACAAACTGAGTGCCGTGATTTAAGCCCAGTTTAAAGTCGTCCCAAGCGGCTCTAAGCTCCCAGCCCTTAAGCTCTGTTACGTCCACTAAAGCCTTAATGTGCGGTTGCTTAACTTCCATTAAAGCCGAATCAAGCATCGGTGTGATTTTTTCGTAATCTTCATGACTGAGTTTTCCTGATAGCTTCAGTGTCAGAAAGAAATCGCTGTTAATTCTCTCGATTCCTATCGTAATGCCGTGCCTTTGAACGGTCATAATAAAAGCCTATCGTTTGGTTTCATGTGTAATTTGGCCTACCCTCTAGTCTATATCACAAGATTGCTTTTGGATGCCATCTCAATCGGGCGTCGAGCCACTATCTGCGCAATGGCTTGTTGCCGGCCACTCGACTCACTGACACTCAGCCCCTCGAAGCTATGGAGAATTTCCCAGCCGTGAAAGATGTCTTCTAGTTCTCCGGCCTGTAGGAGGAAATTGGGGTTAGTGGGCCGACCGAAGCGCGGTTGATCGACGGTATAGGTCTCGTAAATCACCAGGCCTCCAGGGCGCACCGCGCGCTTGATTGCTGGCATGAGTGGCCGGTGGAGATAGCGAAAGACAAGGATGGCAGAGAACGAGAGCCGCTCCAGTGGGTCCTTTGCAGGCTCCTCAAAGTCTACACACCAGTAATCGGCTAATGCGTTGGTCTGGAGATCGTTCGAGAGTTGATCTAGCCTGTCTTGTTGGCGATCGGCAAAAACGACTCTCTGACCCTGGGTGACGAGATAGAGGCCATTGCGCCCGCTGCCACAGGCAAGGTCCAGTACTTGGCCGGTGAGCCCGGCTTCGCGGATGGCGGGCAAGGTCTGTTTGACTAGATTAGAAGCCTGCATGGGCGCCATAGTATCAAAACCGAGTTTGTCTGAGGAAGTGCGGTAAGCGGGCGAGTTGCAAGAGCGTGCAATCATTAGACTCAGACGCTGCGTCCGCAGAAGCCATGCTTATTCTTTTGCTCACCGAGAAATGTCATAGGTGCGGTCACAGATCACGGAGCTATGGGATTACGGTTAGGTGTTTACATCCCAGGACGGCGAATCGGCTACGGATTTTGGAACAAAGTTCCAGCGCTCGCGTAACGCTTCGAGCGGCTCAGATGCGACCGCGAAGAAGTCGAACATGTGGTAAGTGTCAAACGTGCATTCGCGACCCCGCCGCAGTGCATCTGCGACCCGCTCCGGCCCTCCCGGCTTTTCAAGGATGTGATCCCCATGGAGACCGGTTAGGGCACTGGGCATAATGCCGCCCTGATAGAATGCGAGTTGACCGGCGATGAAGGTGAGCGCCGCGCCAGGGTCGTCCGTCGTTGTCATGCGAAAGGCGCCGACTTCAACTTCACCCATGGGGCTCGTGCCATAGTCGGATAAGACATGAACCCAGTCGTGATGTGACTCGCCTTTGCTGGCTGCGCCAGGGGTGCCCGGATAGGCGAAGTTGCGTTGCCGATAGAAGTCCCAGACACCTCTGCCTAGGCTTCCGGGTGGGCAGTGTTCTAGCGTCGCCCAACGAGCGCTCTCGAGTGGATCGGCGGTGATCGTCAGGGCGAACGCCCGGGCACCGTTCGCTTCGATGAGCGCGGAGAATGCCGGGTCAATCTCTGTGCACGCACCCCAAAAGCCATTACGGTAGAGGTCGTATTGCGCACGGGCTTGGGCGCCTTGGGCCAGCTCGCGGGCGACCGTTAGGTCGATGTCGTTCACGCCAAGGTCGGCTGCCCAGCGATCGATCGAGTCGCTCAGTTCCTCGGGGATTTCGTGGAGGCAGAGCTCGCAGGTGAGCATCAGATCGACGATTTCGCGGCGCTGTTCGGCATTGGGGAACGCTGCCGCAACCTCGTCGATCGTCGCCGCTGGCAGGGTGCGAAAGTCCTCATCGAAATTGAACAGCGCGGAAAAGATCGCACCCAGCAGCTGGGGCTGAACATCCAGTGCCCAACCGCTCTCCCTGCAGGCGCCGACGATAGCGGCGGCCATCATCGGGACCTGAGACGTATTGATGTGCTTGAAAAACATGGCTTTATTATACACCTCCAGCCGCTGTCGAGTCATCCACTAGGTCTCTGTAGGAGGCCACTGTTGAACACGTAAGCAAAGGATTGGAGCAGGCCTTGCATCATCAGGTTGTCAGGAAGCGGTCTGAAGGCTATTGTGTGCAGCCTCAACGGTGTCGCAAAGAGGCTCGAATGAAAGAACTAGACGGTAAAACAGCAATAATCAGTGGTGGGGCAGAGGGGATTGGCCTCGGCATAGCGCAGGTGCTTGGTCGCTACGGTATGAATATTGTGATCGCAGATATCAATGCTGAGCAACTGGAAAAAGCAAGGCAGAACCTTGAACAGGCCGGCACGCCTGTGTTGGCAGTAAGCCTGGATGTTGTCGCAGTTGAGCAGTGGCGTAAGGTTGCTGAGCAAGCGATGGATCGATTTGGCAAGGTTCACATGCTAGTGAACAATGCCGGTGTAGGAGGTGCCCCAAAGCCCATTGGCACCAGCAGCGAGCAAGACTGGCGCTGGGTTGTAGACGTGAACTTGATGGGTGTGGTCAACGGCGCGCAAACGGTCATTCCGCTAATCAAGGCGCATGGTGAAGGTGGGTGGGTTGTGAATGTTGCCTCAATGGCCGGCTTTGTGCCGCTGCCTATGGCGAGCGCCTATTCAGCGACCAAAGCGGCGGTGGTTGCCATGTCTGAGTCTTGGCACGCTGAATTGCAAGACCAGAATATTCATGTTGCTGTGCTTTGTCCTGGCTTTGTTAAAACCCGCATTAACCTTTCACAGCGCAATAGGCAGGCGCAGTATGAATCTGATGACAGTTCACAAAGCGGCTCAAAACTACAAGCTAAGCTCGGCCAGCAGATGCAAAACGTGCTCGATGCTGGTGCGCCGCCGGAGCTAATAGGGGAGCGTGTGGTTGAGGCCATTGCAGCAAAAGAGCTCTATATTGTGACGCATCCTAATTTCCGCTCAGCAGTAGACGCACGCTTTTCAGCGATCACGGAATGCTTTAAACGCGCTGAGTCCAGTCCGCTATTGGTCGATATTGTTAAACAAAAGATCCCAGGTTTGGATTGAGACTGAAGCCCACGCATGTTCACGCACAACCACTATTTTTGAAATAAGGAAGACAGACTATGTCAGAAGCACGAGAGCTAGGTATTATTGTTTACGGTGCAACGGGGTATACGGGTCGTCTCGTGTGCGAGTACTTGAACAAGCAGTATGGCGTTGGAGGTGACGTGAGTTGGGCGATGGCTGGGCGCAGCCAGGACAAGCTAGAGCAAGTGCGGGATGAGATGGGTATTCCTGTCTCTGTGCCTTTAATCGTAGCCGATGCAAGCTCTTCGTCATCGGTCGATGCATTGGTGCAGCGCGCTCAGGTGATACTGACTACGGTGGGCCCCTATCAGCTCTATGGAGCTGACGTGGTGCGCGCTTGCGCCCAAGCCGGAACCGACTATGTTGATTTGTGCGGCGAGCCTGCATGGATGCATGACATGATCACGGCCCACGGCGAGGCGGCGAAGGCCAGCGGCGCGCGCATTGTTTTTTCCTGTGGTTTCGACTCCATACCCTTTGATCTGGGCGTATTTTTCTTGCAGCAAGCGGCGCAGGAGAAAATCGGCGGCGTAGTGAGTCGCATTAAAGGTCGTGTGCGTTCGATGCAAGGCACGCTCTCCGGCGGGACACTCGCCAGCTTCAAGGCGACGATGGCGGCGGCGGCTAAAAACCCCGAGATGATCAACGTACTCATGAATCCTTTTGCGCTTACCGAAGGCTTTACTGGCCCGGAGCAGCCTTCCGGTTTTGCACCCATCTATGAGGAAGATCTCGGCAGCTGGTCCGCACCCTTCGTCATGGCAACCATTAATACCAAGAACATTCACCGTTCTAATCTGTTGCTGGACCACGCCTATGGCGAGAACTTTGTTTACGACGAAATGTTGCTGACGGGGCCTGGCGATTCAGGCGAAGTCATTGCCAAGGCTGTCGCGGCAGACAAATCAATGGCTGAAAACCCGATCAAGCCGGGGGAGGGCCCGACGAAAGAAGAGCGCGAGAACGGCTTTTACGAAGTCCTGTTTGTGGGTTCAAATGCAGAGGGCAAAACAGTCAGTGCCAGCGTCAAGGGCGATAGAGACCCGGGCTACGGCTCCACCAGTAAGATGATCGTAGAAAGTGCGGTCTGTTTGCTGCTGAATCCGGACACAAAACCCCGGGGTATTTTAACGCCCGCGCCGGCGATGGGCTCCTTACTAATTGACCGTCTGCAAGCGAATGCGGGGCTAACGTTTCAGATTGAAAGCTAGCGCGCATTGCGTGCTGCTTGATGCGGTTGCTTATTCGCCAGACGCCTGGCGCGCCCGGTAAAAACGGGCCCCGACGTGAAGTTTCAGGCGCCGACGTTTGCCAATTCATTAGGTGCGTTTTGTTTAACCACAAAGGCAAACCCGAGTAATAGAACCAGCGCGGCGATGCATACCCACAGGGCAGCGGCATAGGTGTCAAAGTAGTCTAGCCCGAGGCTGAACAGGGCCGGACCAATGGCACTGGCAAACACCATAATCGAGGTGCAAAGACCGGTAATTTCGCCAAGGTGGAGTGGGCCAAAGTTGCGGATAAAGGCGAGGTTGGATGTCACAGACCAGAGTCCGCCGCCTATTCCGAAACCAACGACCAGTGCGGCGTAGCCCCAAGTGTGCTGTAGATGCAGCAGTCCTATCGCACCCAGCAGGAAGCCCCCCAGCATGACAATCATAAAGGGCTTGAGGGAACGCTTATCGACCAGCCACCCGCACAAGAGGTTGGTAGCGGTGGCAAATACGGCAGTAGGGAGAAAATAAGCGAAGGCCTCCGTCTGACTGCGGCCAGCCGCTGCAAATATTGAGACAATGTGAAAGGTGACGGCTGTGCCGAGTAGCGAATGTATACCTAGGCTAAGCGTCGCCAGCCAGAAGACAGGGGTGCGTCGTGCCTGATCAAGTGTCGCGCTGGGCCGAAAGCGGGTTACAGGTACTTGATCTTCGTGAGTGTGCCCGTCAACCAAAACACCACAGGACCGAGGGTTGTCTCTGAGAAAGACCAAAGCGATGCCCGCAAAAACCAGACACACAAAGGCAAGTTCCCACAGTGCTTCATGCCAGCCGGCTCTAACGATAGACCAGGCAAGTACCAAAGGTGCTACGGAAAATCCGAAACTTACGAACATGCCTCTGGCGCTAGTCACCAGCCCGCGGCGCTCTTCAAACCAAACCAGCAAGACATTGCGCGAGGCATTGGTCAGTATGCCCTGACCGAGAAACCGCACGCCAAAATACCCCAGCGTGATCAACAGAAAGCTCACCACGACGCCGCCACCGAAGTGAATGGCAAGGCTGTCGGACACTGAGATAAACAGCACCATGATGGCAAGGCCTGCACTGGCGGCGGCCATCGTCACGCGGCCACCCAAGCGATCGTACCAACGGCCTGCGCGGGTTAGGAACAATGATGAGCCTACGGTGCCGATCAGATAAGCCATGGAAAGCTGAGTACGGCTCAAGTGCAAAGCCTCGATGAGATAATCGGTAAATACCGCCATGCCCATGGTTTGCCCAGGGATGCTGATGAGAATACCCAGGGCGCTGAACCCCCAGATGACCCAGCCGTAATAGAACGGCAGGCGGCGGACGTCAAACGGCCAGTTCGCTCTAATGGGTGATTCTGTCCGTAGGGTCACGGGGAGGTAAAATAGTCTTAAGGAATAGACAAAATAAGGCAGCGCAAGGTTATTAATTTCACCGTGACGCTCGCCGCGGGTGAGTGTGGGAACGCCCTGTTACTTGAATTCACCACAACCGCGCCACCCTTGGTCACCTCAGCCTCCACCGGTTTGTGAGCGCCACTGGCGTGGTGCCCACTCGATGATAGCCTCAGCGTCTTCGAGCAGCAGAAAGCCCTTGGCTACTGAATTATCTGTCGCTGCAGTGACGGCCTCGACATAGCCTGCTTCATCGACATAAAGGCTGGCCATCTGCTCAGCACTGAACAGTGCAGTAGTGCCAAACAGTCGACAGAAGCTATTGCCAGAATTGGGCTCGCCGCGGAGGGTCGCTGAGGGCGCGTCGGCATGCGCACTGCGCATGCCGCCCACTGCGTTGCCCAGAGCGTCGTAAATATAGTCGGAATTATCGTCATTAGTCTCAAGCAGTGGCGAAGTTACAGGCAGTGTGCCTGCGCTGACCCAGTCATTTAGTGCGCGCACAGCGGTGTTGAAGTGGTAATGGTGTGGCCCATTGTTCATCGGTTTGTCACAGGTGATAAAACCGGCTATCGAAGGCTCTTCAATCACCGAAGCGAAGACCGGATCGCCCACCTTATCATCTCGGCCAGAGACGAAGGTGTAGTAGTCTCCGTGCGCTGTCAGTGCCACTTCCCAGGTTCGAATTTTATCTGTATCGGGCTGGCGTGCGTTCACAAATTCAAGAAATACGACGTCGGTCTCGGTCTCGAA
>TARA_B110000503_G_scaffold111014_1_pt1 | contig 18124 bp, 16 predicted proteins | sample TARA_B110000503 | Tara Oceans TARA_B110000503 (sample SAMEA4397472) | marine metagenome | biome: Polar Biome; feature: [SRF] surface water layer (ENVO:00010504); material: water (ENVO:00002006), including particulate matter (ENVO:01000060) such as... | depth 5 m | reverse complement strand
CTCAGAATAGAGTCAAATAAACAGAGTTTTGAACGTTCATGAACGGGGATAAGCATCCCTGATTGCACCATTAGTTGTAGGAGTCCTACAGTTTTAAGGGTAATGCTTTTTCCACCAGCATTAGGACCTGATATGACGATGATCCGACTTTCGGTGGTCATGGTAATGGTTTGTGGAAAGGTGGTAATCCCTTCACTTTTATTAGCAACGAGTAAGAGGGGATGGTAAGCGTTTACAAGATCAATTTCTTGGTGTTCTGTAATTTCTGGAGAAATAGCATCTATAGATTTCGCGTATTTAGCTTTGGCATAAATGACATCCAATTTTGTCAAAAATAACTGATAGGATTCCAAAAGCGGGGAGTAGCCACTGATAAAGCTTGTGAGTTCAAGTAAAATTCGCTTAACCTCTTCAGCTTCTTCAAATTCTAAATTATTGAGATCACGTTGGTGTTGCTGTGTTGTGTCAGGTTCTATGTAAACGATACTCCCTGTTTTGCTAGCACCCATGATGCTGCCTTTTACTTTACGTCTGTACATGGCTTTAACAGCCAAAACACGACGATTTTCCATGACTGTTTCACGAATATCGTCTAAGTAGTCTGCACTGTTATACATGCTTAGAGCAGAGTTGAAACTTGTATTTACTTTTGTTCGTACCGCTTGAATTGATTTTCGTACAGTATAGAGTGTGTCAGAAGCATCATTTCTAATCTCACCATATTTATCAACGACACTATTGATGGCGTCAGAAATACTTGTGTTGGTTTCTATTTGAGAAGAATGCCCGTGTAGCAACGGGTAGTATTCATGAAATTTCTTAAAGAATTTTAAGAGCACATTTGTGGTTATGCAGATACTTACAATTTTTCGAAATCCGTCGATTTCCAAATAATTATTTTCAATTTTAATTAATTTCAATTCTTTAGTAATCGCATCAAATCCGTGGTTAGGGATCCGATTCTCATTTTCAAAGGACGCTACAAATTCATTAGTAAGTTGAAGGGCTTCAACCACATTGGTTCTTTTTGAGAATGGAATGGTTTCGAGAATCGCCGTTTTCCCTAGGGATGTGACGTTGTGAGATGCCACCTGTATAATAACAGATTCAAATTCTAAATCTTGTAAAGTTTTCTTGGAAATATTAATCATTGCGTTCGGACATAGGCCTCTGCAAATGTAAGTATTAATGTTTAAAATATATAGTTTAAATTTGACGTCTAAGACTTAAATATAAAGTGATTTAAATTCATATGTTACAGTTACAAGGAACCTGGCTCTCCCATCTTAAATCGGAATGTGATAAGCCCTATTTCAAAGCGCTCAGTGCGTTTGTTCAGTCGGAGTATGCTGAGCAGAGTTGTTACCCTCCGATTGATCAACTTTTTAATGCATTCAATAGCTGTTCATTTGAAGCGATTAGAGTGGTAATTATTGGTCAGGACCCATATCATAGTGAAGGGCAAGCCAACGGTTTGTGTTTTTCTGTAAATGAAGAGATGGGGCATCCACCGTCTTTGAGAAATATTTTTAAGGAATTAGAAACAGACATGAAGCTTTCTTACCCTAAAAGTGGTGATTTAACTGAATGGGCTCATCAAGGCGTTTTTCTTCTAAATGCCACCCTAAGCGTCCGTTCAAAAGAAGCGGGTAGTCATCAAAAACAAGGATGGGAAGACTTTACAGACTCTGTGATTAAAACTCTTTCCGAACAAAAAACAGATCTTGTTTTTCTGTTGTGGGGTAGTTTCGCTAAAAATAAAAAGAAGCTAATAGATACATGTAAACACTTTGTTTTAGAAAGTGGGCATCCGTCTCCTATGAGTGCAAATCGTGGTTATTGGTTTGGAAATAAGCATTTCAGTAAAACGAATGCGTTATTGTCGATTAAAGGAAAGTCAGAAATTAAGTGGGGATCGTTTTAAAGAGTGGTTACCAATTGATCATAAGTCCATTTTTCAGAAATAATATTTAGCTGTAGTAGCTGGTCTTGAACAGCCTCGACTGTAGCAGGGTCTATGTTTTTTTGTGACCACTCCGTTAATTCAAGCCATGCTTTTACATCTTCATTTTTTTGTTGGTATCGCTCAGAAATAATACGATCTATTTCTGGAATCTCTTTGAAACTTGTTGTGATTTCGTTAATCGTTTTTAGAATGCTTTGAAGCGTATCTTTCTCATTAATAATAAATTCGTCACGCACTGCAATCACAAAACAAGGCCAAGGGGTTGGACAGTCTCCTAAGCGTCTAAATATTTTTTGGTCTACTAAGGGTTTGGTAGTAAATTTCTCCCACATGAAGTAATCGGCTTCTTTATTACTTAAAGATTCAACGGCACCATCAAGGTCTTTAACTACTTCAAATTTTAAATCCGAATTTGTGTCCCATTTTAGTTTCATTGCATTTACATAGGCCATTAAATGCGACCCAGATCCATATCTACTGATAGCGGCTCGCTGTCCTTTGAGTTCATTAAGGCCCTTAAAAAGAGAGTTTTGAGCGACGTGAATGCCCCAAATCAAAGGCGATTCAACAAAAACCTGAACAATTTTACAAGGGTTTCCTTCTGTGATGTCTTTGATGATTCCTTCTGTTAAAATCACTGCCATATCAATCTCATTCTCACGAAGTGCTTTAGTCATTTGACCGGTGCCACCAAAATAATCCTTCCAACGAACCTCCACTTTGTGTTGTTTGAAGTGCCCTTGTTTTAATGCTAAGTACCAAGCGTAATTAAAGTGTTCTGGAACGCCGCCAATCCGTACATTTTTCATTTAAGAAATAAGTTTATTCAAGGTATAGATTATTAATTTATCGATTGTTTCTTGAGGGTTTTTGCTAAAGGTGCCCAAAGCTCTATTCGCTAATATAGCATTCATAGAACACGCCTTGTGGCCCAATAATTTAGACAATCCATAGATGGCAGAGGTTTCCATTTCAAAATTAGTTACTTTCAATCCCTTGAAATCAAAACTATCCATTTTATGGTTTAGACTGTCGTCCTGCAATTCTAAGCGCAATACACGGCCTTGAGGCCCATAAAACCCACCACAAGTGGCAGTCATTCCTTTCAGGGTTTCATTACTACTAAGAAGGGTTTCTAGTCTTTTTGAATTAGTAACGATTACGGGATACGGTTTTTTTGGACTCCACTTTGTGTGCTTGACAAAGGCTTGTTCGATCGTGTCATTTTTTATGCTTTCAATGTTGTAGGACTGAAGCATTCCATTGATATCCATTCCATAACTGCTTAACACAAAACTATCAATAGCGATGTCTGGTTGCAGCGCTCCTGAAGTACCAATACGAACAATAGACAAACTAGTTTTAGTATTTTTAATTTCTCTGGTTTTGAAATCAATATTTACCAAAGCATCTAATTCGTTGAGAACGATGTCAATATTATCAGACCCTATCCCTGTTGAAATCACAGAGAGTCGTTTTCCTTTGTAGATTCCTGTTTGTGTTTTGAATTCTCGACTTTGAGTTTCAAAATCAATGGTATCAAAGTGCTTTGTAACTTCGCCAACCCGGTCTTGATCTCCCACAAAAATAATCGTATCCGAAATATCTAAAGGTTTGAGATGAAGATGATAAATGCTACCGTCGGAATTGAGTATAAGTTCAGAATTTTTTATAGACATTTTAGTGTTTTTTAACCTCCAACTCGTTTTACATTAAAGCCAAGTTCTTTTAGGAAGCTCATAATTTTATCACGGTAATCGCCTTGTATTATAATGGTATCATTTTTAAAGCTACCACCAACACTAAATCTTTTTTTCAGGTCTTTCGATAAAGATTTAAAATCTTTATCCGCTCCAGTATAGCCTTCAATAATAGTGATTGGTTTTCCTTTTCTTTTTTCATATTTGCAAATAATGGGAGCGTCTTGCATCCAAATAGAAGTTTGTTTTTCTTCTACTGCGGCTGCAGGACTTTCAGTGTGCTCAGGAAATAGGTTTTTTAATTGATCTTTTAAATCCATTATTTCTTGCTTAGTCCAAGTTCTTTGATCCGCTGGTTTAAATAGTCGCCAGCTGTAATGTCTTCAAATTGTTTTGGGTTTTCAGCATCCATGCAGTTCTCTAATACATTTAAATTCATGTCACTAATAGGGTGCATGAAAAATGGAATTGAATAACGAGAGGTTCCCCATTTTTCTGGTGGGGGGTTTACCACGCGGTGGATGGTTGATTTTAATTTATTGTTGGTGTGTCTGGATAGCATATCTCCCACGTTAATCATAAGTTCATCAGGCTCTGCAATTGCATCAACCCATTTGCCTTCATGGTTTTGTACTTGTAAGCCTTTTCCTTGAGCCCCCATTAGCAAGGTAATAAGATTAATATCGCCATGCGCTGCTGCACGTTCAGCATTTTTTGGTGCTTCTTTAATTGGTGGATAGTGAATGGGTCTTAGAATACTATTTCCATTATGGATGTAGTTATCGAAATAATATTCATCTAATTCTAAATAGATAGCCAACGCTCTTAAGACATATTTAGCTGTTTTTTCAAGCATTCTGTACGTCTCTTTTCCAACCTTATTGAATTCAGGTAGTTCTAGAACTTCAATATTATTATGATATTCTTTTTCCAATTCTGGATTGTTTTGTACGAATTGTCCAAAATGCCAGTATTCTTTTAAATCCCCCTCTTTTTTACCTTTAGCACTTTCCTTTCCAAATGATACATAACCTCGTTGCCCTCCAATTCCAGGGACTTCATAGTTTTGTTTCTGTTCAGTAGTTAAGTCAAAAAACCTTTTCACTTCAGAATAAAGAGAGTCGACTAGAGTGTCGTCTAAAAAATGACCTTTTAGGGCTACAAAACCAATAGTTTCGTAGGCCACGCCAATATGATCAACGAATTTTTGTTTGTCTGCTGGGTTATCAGATAAAAAATCTAAAAGATTAACACTTGGGATTTTATTCATAGCTTTTGATTGGTCTTGTTCTAAACAAATATAACAAATCAAAAAGATTTAAAAAAGCTATTTATTGAAGTTAAACTTTTCTAACTATTATTTTCTTATTTTTGAAAGACAAACTAAAGACATTTGAAACCTATTTTCCAATACGCCCCTAAAGAGGTTAATCTAGATACTAGAAAATCATTGTATTTTAATATGCTTAAATCTAGGCTTATTGAACAAAAAATGTTGATTCTACTTCGACAAGGTAAAATCTCTAAATGGTTTTCAGGCATAGGTCAAGAAGCTATTTCTGTAGGGGTTACCATGGCTTTACAAGCCGATGAGTATATATTACCAATGCACCGTAACCTAGGCGTTTTTACCACCCGAAAAATACCATTATATCGTTTGTTCTCTCAGTGGCAAGGAAAGGCTAATGGCTTTACCAAGGGACGCGATCGCTCCTTTCACTTTGGAACCCAAGACTATAAAATCATAGGAATGATTTCTCATTTAGGTCCTCAGCTAGGAGTTGCTGACGGAATAGCACTCTCTCATGTCTTGAAAAATGAATCTAAACTTACAGCGGTCTTTTCTGGAGATGGAGGTACAAGTGAGGGCGATTTTCATGAAGCACTAAATGTGGCCTCCGTTTGGAATCTCCCTGTATTATTTTGCATCGAAAATAATGGTTTTGGGCTTTCAACTCCAACAAGTGAACAATATAATTGCAAATCACTTGCCGATCGTGGTGTGGGTTATGGTATGGAATCCCATATTATTGAGGGTAATAATGTTTTAGAGGTTTTTACTAAAGTTAATGCCATTGCCAAAAGTGTTCGTCAAAAGCCACGCCCTGTACTAATTGAGTTTAAGACCTTTAGAATGCGTGGGCACGAAGAAGCAAGTGGCACTAAATATGTTTCCCAAGAGTTATTAGAGCGTTGGGAGAAAAAAGATCCACTATCAAATTTCGAAAATTATCTTCTTGACTCTAACGATATTTCTTTAGAAGACATAGAAACGTTTAAAACTTCATTTAGTAACAAAATTAAAGAAGGATTGCAACGGGCCTTTGATGAGCCTTTGATTGTTCCAGATTTAGAAACTGAATTGTCAGATGTTTTCAATGATTTTGATTATTCTGCGTTTGCGACTGAACCATCCCCTAAAAAAAAGCATATACGCCTAATTGACGCAATTTCTGAAGGCTTACGGCAGTCCATGGAATCACATTCTGACTTAGTTATTATGGGTCAGGATATTGCAGAATATGGAGGCGTTTTTAAGATAACTGAAAATTTTGTAGAACAGTTTGGAAAAGACCGTGTTAGAAACACCCCTATTTGTGAGTCTGCGATTGTTGAGGCTGCTATGGGTTTGTCTATTGCAGGAATCAAATCTGTTGTTGAAATGCAATTTGCTGATTTTGTATCTTCAGGATTCAACCCGGTTGTAAATTATCTAGCAAAATCTCATTATAGATGGGGACAAGCGGCAGATGTTGTGATTCGTATGCCTTGCGGGGCTGGCGTTGCGGCAGGTCCTTTTCATTCGCAAACAAATGAAGCTTGGTTTACAAAAACCCCAGGTTTAAAGGTGGTTTACCCAGCGTTTCCATACGATGCAAAGGGATTATTAGCGACGGCAATAAACGACCCAAACCCCGTATTGTTTTTCGAGCACAAAGCATTGTACAGACGTATTAGGCAGGACGTCCCTGTTGATTATTTCACGCTACCACTAGGGGTCGCTTCGCGAATCAAGGAGGGGACAGATGTAACAATCATTGCCTACGGAGCGGCGGTTCATTGGGCACTTGAAACTTTAGAAAAAAACCCACATATTTCAGCGGATTTAATTGATTTAAGATGCTTACAGCCTCTTGATTTTGAGTCTATTTTAGAATCTGTTAAAAAAACCAGTAAAGCCATTATTTTACAAGAGGACTCTTTATTTGGAGGAATTGCTTCAGATATCTCCTCCCAATTAATGGAACAGGCCTTTGAGTTTTTGGATGCGCCCGTTAAAAGAGTGGCAAGTATAGAAACTCCAATACCATTTGCAAGTGCACTAGAACAACAGTATCTTGCGAAGCGAACTTTTGAACATGAATTAAAAGATCTTTTAGATTATTAAATGGAATATTTAGACCTATTTTTTAGCGCTTTGTTGGGGACACTAGATTGGACCTGGAGGTCCATCTGCTTTGATGTGCCTTGGACGCGTAATTATTTTTGGGGCCTTATCGTTATTTCATTAATTGTTTGGGGTCTTGAATTGCTATTCCCATGGCGTAAACAACAAGCTGTTTTAAGGAAAGACTTTTTTCTGGATGGTTTTTATATGTTTTTCAACTTTTTCATCTTTAGCATTTTCATAAGTGGTTTGTATAAAATTGTATCGAAGCTAGCTGTTGATGAATTTCAAATCTCAGCAAATTCAATCGCTGTTATAAATTTATCAAGTTTACCTCCTTTGGTGCAGTTGTTACTGTTTTTTGTTGTGCTAGATTTTGTGCAATGGGTAACCCACATATTAATGCATCGTTTTTCATTTCTATGGAAGTTTCATAAAGTCCATCACTCCGTAAAAGAAATGGGTTTTGCAGCACATCTTCGGTACCATTGGATGGAAAATATCGTTTACAAACCTTTTAAAGTAATTGCATTGATGCTAATGGGAGGTTTTCAGCCCGAGCAGGCATTTATAGTTCACTTTATTGCCATTTCAATTGGACATCTTAATCATTCAAATATTAAACTTGATTACGGTCCCCTTAAATATCTTTTTAATAATCCGATTATGCATTTGTACCACCATGCGAAGGAACTGCCAAATGGTTTTAAAGTTGGAGCTAACTTTGCAATCAGTTTAAGTATGTGGGATTATATTTTTAAGACCAATTATGTGCCTACTCCCAATAAAGATATCGTACTGGGTTACAAGGATGATCAGCAAATGCCTACTGGTTTTTTTGCTCAGTTATTTTACGGATTTAAAAAAGGAGATTAGCTTAAGCGTTTTTTTTAGCACTTATAAAATCGGTAATTAAATAGCTAATAAGTTTCCCCGTTTGGTCATTTTCCCTCGCATCATTAACACTCGAAGCTTCGCAAATATGAAGATAGATGGCCTTTTTATGGCTCCCAAAAAAGTGTACAAATTGTCGTGTTTGATTCACCGAAAAACCACTTGGTGTTTGGGCGCTACTTGCAATGTTTTCTATGGCATCACAATCAATTTCTATCCCAAATTTTGATTCTGATAAAAATTTAATTGCAATTTTCGAAGCCCTTTTTAAACTTGTTTTTTTACGCACTATTAAATCTTCGAATGATTGAAACTTTATTTTTGATTTGGAGGCGTTAATATATTTTAAAATTTTCTTTGAGATGTAGTTTTCATGTAGACCAAAAATAAAATACCGCTCCAGAAAACCTTCTTCTATGGCATAGCTAAATCCATTTCCACTATGGCGTCCTTCTAGAGCTCTTAAATCAGTATGGGCATCGAAATTAACGGCGTTAATTTTAGTTTTTAATGCCAATGCACAGCCTTTAATAATTCCGTAAGCATTATTGTGCCCACCTCCAATTACGATTGGGGTTTTGCCAGCTTTTACAATAGAATAGATTAATTGGTTGACACTTTGGTCAATTATTTCTACTTGCTTACGATAGGTTTTCAATGACTTATCTGCATCTATTAAGGAGTGATTAGCGTATAACTCAGCGAAGTCTAAGTGTCCTAATATTAAAACAGTGGAGGCATTTGTGAACTCATTACTCTGTATGTTTAATAAAGTTTTTAAGACGCTGTTCCAGGTTTCTTTTGCGCCAGGACGACCGTGATTGGCTTGAACGCCAATATCTTCTTTAATTCCAAAAAGAACAAATTCAATTTGTGGATCATTGATTCTATCTAGCAAATCAGCCGAGTGAGTAAGATACTGTACAACCTCATGAAACTTTTTTTCTCCGTTTCTTAATTTTGTTGTTTTCTCTAAAGTTTCAGAGTTAATAATTTGAAGATTGTTCATTTTTTGTAATACATTAGCTGTGCATAAAACTACAATTTTTTTATTGTTTTTTGTGTCATTTTATTTAACCAAAATCTATACAGAAATGAACACATTTTCTTCAAAAAAAAGCTCTAAAACAGTCATCATTGTTTTAATATTACTACTAGTTGGTACCTTGTTTTTCACTTTTAAAATGCACCAAGACGGCGTAGCTACTGAGGTTCAACTTGAAAAGGAGAAAACAGAAGTGATGAAGAATCTTGATGAGATTACGTCTTTATATTCTGAAGCCATAGCTGATAATAAAGTTGTAAACACAAAATTAGTTGCGGCTTTAGATCGGTTACAAGCACTTAAAACGGAACTTAAGAAGTCTAAAACATCTGTTTCTTCTCTTATGAGGTATAAGAAAAAATATTTTGAACTAGAATCAGAAATGGAAGTTTTATTGAACGAAAATGCTGTTTTAAAACTTGAAAACTCACAACTAGCAACCTCCTTAGATAGTACACAAGTGCAATTAAATACCCAGTTGGTGACGAATGCTAATTTGAATGAAGCAAATGTAAATCTTTCAAAATCTGTTGATGTTGCCAAAAAGCTATCTATTGATCGTCTTGAAGCATCAGGGGTCATACAAAAAAGATCCGGTAGGCTTGTTCCTACGACACGAGCAAGTAGAGTTGATAACTTAAAAATATGTTATGTCGTTCCTTCGAATCCTTTGACTCAGCCAGGGGAGATGCGTTACTATGTTCAGGTTATAGATCCAAGTCTCAACGTGATTGGATCCAATACGGCTGTTCAGTTTGAGGAAACGGTCTTGAACTATAGTTATGTCACTACTTTTACTTATGCTAATCTTAGCTTAGATGTTTGCGATTTTGTAACTTCTCAAGAAATTGATTTTGAAAAAGGGGTTTATACGGTCAATGTGTTTGAACAAAGTGTGATGGTATCTACTTCTACCTTTAGTTTGAAATAGAGTGTATTAATCTAACATCTCGCCATTAATCATCACTTTATAGATAGGATTGTTTCCAAAATGATAAGGAATCTGACGGTATGACGTTAAGTCTTTCGTTATTATTAAACTTGCTTTTTTTCCAACGCAAATACTGCCGTAATCCTCAGAAATATTCATTGCAAATGCGCCATTAATTGTTGCGGCGTTAATTGCTTCTTCAGGAGTCATATTCATTTTGATACAAGCAAGACTGACAATGAAATTCATGTTTCCGCTAGGAGCAGACCCTGGGTTAAAGTCAGTAGCGATTGCTAGTGGTAGTCCCGAATCGATAAGATCCCTGGCAGGCGTATAGGGAATGCCTAGGAAAAAGGAACACCCTGGTAACGCAACCGGCATTGTTTCAGTGTTTTTTAAAACTGCGATATCTTCTTCATTGAGAACCTCTAAATGATCAACAGAAAGGGCTTTGTGTTTTACTCCTAAAGCCACACCGCCAAACGCATTAAATTGGTTGACATGGATTTTTGCAACGAGTCCATACGTAGTCGCCGCTTGTAATATTTGTGAGGTGTCTTCTAAAGAAAAATATCCTTTTTCACAAAACACATCTATAAAGTCTGCTAATTGTTCTTGATGTATCTTAGGTAACATTTGATTAATTATTAAATCAATATATCCCTTTTTATTGTCTTTGTATTTATTGGGTATTGCGTGCGCTCCCAGAAAAGTAGCTTTGATTTTTACTGCAGAGTCTTCTTTTATTTGTTTAATAACTCTAAGCATCTTTAGTTCTGCTTCCGTACTCAGCCCGTATCCTGATTTGATTTCTAAAGCGCCTGTGCCAAGTTTTATTAAATCGTTTACGCGTTCAATGGACTGTTTATAAAGATCACTTTCACTAGTGTCTTGCAAGGTCTGAGCAGAGTTTAGTATCCCGCCGCCCTTTGCAGCAATATTTTCATAAGACAGTCCATTAATTCGGTCTACAAATTCTTGAGACCGATCTCCTGCATACACGACATGAGAATGGCTGTCACACCAGGTTGGTAATATTATTTTACCTGTTATATCAATAACCTTGTCAGTCGCTTCAATGACTAAAGAACTCATAGAGCCATAACTATGAATTGTATCGCCTTTAATCCTTAAGAACGCATTTTTAATATGCGGCAATTCAGACATCGATTTACCCATCATTTTTACTTCCGACTTGTCGCGTGTTTGAAGTAATTCTTTTATGTGGATAAACAGTGTATTCATGCTATTTTTTTAAGTTTCCAACCATGTTTTCTGGCTTTACCCAAGCGTCATAATTTTCAGCAGTTACATATCCAAGATTAACGGCTTCTTCTTTTAAAGTAGTCCCGTTTTTATGAGCTGTATTCGCAATTTCTGCCGCTTTGTAATACCCTATCTTGGTGTTTAATGCCGTAATTAACATTAATGAATTATTTAATAATTTTTCAATAACGTCGTGATTGGGTTCAATTCCTGAAGCGCAGTGTGCTTCAAAACTAACAGCTGCATCTCCTAGGAGCTGTGCTGATTGTAAAAAATTAGCTGCCATCATTGGCTTAAACACATTTAATTCATAATGGCCTTGAGTTCCACCAACAGTAATTGCAACATCGTTACCCATTACTTGTGCACACACCATAGTCAATGCTTCACATTGGGTAGGATTTACTTTCCCAGGCATAATTGAACTTCCAGGTTCGTTTGCTGGTATAGTGATTTCTCCAATTCCTGAACGAGGTCCTGAAGCCATCATACGAATGTCATTTGCGATTTTATTTAACGATACAGCAAGTTGTTTTAAAGCGCCATGACTTTCTACAATCGCATCATGAGCAGCCAAAGCTTCAAATTTATTAGGAGCTGTTATAAATGGTAATTCAGTAAATTTTGCAATATAATCTGCGACGAGTTCTGAGTAACCGTCGGGGGTATTTAACCCAGTACCAACGGCTGTTCCTCCTAAGGCTACTTCGCTTAAGTGTTCTAATGTGTTATTGAGCGCTTTTAAACCATGATCTAATTGGGAGACATAGCCTGAAAATTCTTGCCCCAGCGTTAAAGGAGTGGCGTCCATAAGATGGGTCCGTCCAATTTTTACAACTGTTTCAAATGCTTCTGATTTTTCATATAGTGTATCCCTTAGTTTTTGAATTCCTGGAATGGTCGATTCAATAATCATTTTGTAAGCCGCGATGTGCATTCCTGTTGGAAAAGTGTCGTTTGAAGACTGTGATTTATTTACGTCATCATTGGGTTGAATTGTTTTTTCACCTTCTCCAACTGTTTTACCAGCAAGCTGATGGGCTCGGTTGGCAATAACTTCGTTCACATTCATGTTGCTTTGGGTTCCAGAACCTGTTTGCCAAATTACTAAAGGGAATTGGCCGTCGTGTTTTCCGCTTAGAATTTCATCACATACTTGCGCGATTAAGTCTCTTTTTTCTGTAGAAAGAACTCCAAGTTCACAATTTGTAAATGCAGCTGCTTTTTTTAGGTATGCAAATCCGTAAATAATATCGATAGGCATTGAAGCTACGTTTCCTATTTTGAAATTATTTCGAGACCGTTCTGTTTGAGCCCCCCATAATTTATCTGCAGGCACTTTGACATCACCCATTGTGTCTTTTTCTATTCTAAACTTCATAACATCAGATTTTGATTACAAATTTACAATTTTTTCACTTTAAATCCATACGGTTACTAAGCTGTTGATAAATGTGAATTTTTATGTTGTAAAACTATTATTCTTATAGTATATTTGCAAAGTAAAATAAAGTATACAATATGTTTGATTTTGATCAGTATTTAGGATTTTTAGCTTTTTTATCAATTTTAACTTTAGGGTTTTGGTTAATGATTTTCTTATTAACTTTTGCAATCCCTTATTGGATCTTTGGATCTGCTATCGAACATTTTAAAGAAAAATTAGCGGCTCGCAAAGCCAAATCAGAGTAGATTAACCAATCATTATTTATATATTTTTAAAAAAACCAAAACATAATTGTTTTGGTTTTTTTTTAGCCAGTAAACTCACTGCCATATTGACCTTGTTTAGGTCGTTTTTTTGCTTGATTAAAACGATAGGTAAATGATAAGCTGTAGGAGCGTACTCGCCAGCGATAATACCCATCGCTATAAAAGGTAGGAGTGGTAGACTCTAAGTTTCTTCGCTGTGTATTGAATAAGTCATTTATGTTTAATGTAATGGATGCTTTTTCTTTAAATAGGTCTTTACTAAATGCCATATTAGAAGAAAATATTCCCTCTCTCCTGTTTATAGCATCTACTCTTGGACCTGAATAGCTTAAGCGTGTTTGCCATTCAATATTTCCAGGGAGGGTATACTTATTATTGAGTCTTACAAACCAACCTAAGTTTTCAGAATCATAACTTAATCCTTTATAGTTGCCTTTAATTGCAGAACGGTATAAGTTAAAATTAGCATTCATATTCCATTTCTTTGAAGGGCGATAGGTTAGGGTAAACTCAAATCCAAGTCGGTCATCTTCAGCTAAGTTAATTGGCCCTCTTCTAATTACCGGGACACTTTCGCCATTTATGACTACTTCGTCTCCAGTATCTTCACTAATGTAAGTAAATACATCTGTTGCATGGTTGTAATATAATGAGGTGTTAAGGGTTATTTTTTCAAGTGTATTTAAATACCCTATGTCAACTCCGTTCGAGTAGCTTGGGCTAATGTTTGGATTTCCTTGAAATAAATTTGTTGCGCTACTTCTAGATGGAAAAGGGTTTAGGAACCGAGATCTTGGCCGACTGATACGACGGTTATAACCAATTGTTAAGTTTTGGTTTTCTGAAAACTCATATCCTAAATTAACAGTAGGGAACAGCCCAATGTAATTAGAGTTGGAGTATTCGTTCGAACTCAGCTGACTGATTGTGATGTTTGTTGCTTCCATTCGAAGCCCCAGTAAAAATGAAAATTTATCTTTTACTTTACTGCCGTATTGTGTGTATACAGCATTTACGTTTTCTTTATAAACCAAAACATTGCTAACATTGGTGTCTAAGATAAACGAGTCGTCTTCTGCAAACTCTAAGCTGTAAGCTGTGTTGTTAGTGCTAAAACGACCATTGTAGCCAACCTCAAATCGGGTTTTGTCGTTAATTGGGAGCGTAAAGTCTGATTGTATTAAAACTCGTTTTTGGTCTTCTATGGTTCGCACACGCTCCGCCGCTATTCCGTCATTATAGATGATAGACCCCTCATCTTCGGAACTATTTTCAAGCTGAAAGTCAAATGTTAGCCGATGCTCGCTATTTCCGTGAAACTGTTTATCAAAATTAACTGAAAATTGGGTGGTTTGATCCGTTTCTGTTTCTGGATCATAGCGTACAGATTCACTAATTACAGCCCCTGTTAGGTCAAGTGTTTCAGCTCGGTTAAAGCTTTCGTTGCTATTGTTGCTTTTACTAGCTAAAAATGCAGTAGTTAAAGAAGTGCTAGGGGTGATATACCACTCAACTCCGGTATTGCTATTAAATCCTTTTCGAATGCGTTCAAATGTCCGGTATTCATTACGAAAGGTATTTGGTGAATCTTGGATAAGAATTCCATCTTCGTCATATTCTGTATTAAAAAACTCAGTTTCAACTCCAGAACTTCCAGGACTTTTTCTATAAGAATATCCGGAGTTGTTAAAAACATTAACATCTCCTGTTCGGTAGTTAATATTTCCTGACGCTCCTAATTGATTTGGGTAACCGGAATTTATGATGACAGCTCCATTTAGCCCCAGAATTTTACTTCGCCTTAAAATAATATTTAAAATACCTGCAGTTCCTTCCGCATCATAGCGAGCCGATGGCGAGGTGATAATTTCAACTTTCTCAATGGCATCTGCAGGCAGTTGTCGCAAAGCATCTGTGGAATTTAAGCCTACCAACCCTGATGGTTTTCCATTTATTAAAATTCGCACATTTCCATTGCCTCTGAGCGCCACATTCCCTTCAATATCTACAGACACAGATGGGACATTGTCTAAAACATCACTTACACTTCCACCTCTTACGGTTAAGTCTCTTCCGACGTTGTATATCTTTTTATCTAATTTAATTTCAACCGTTGTTTTTTCCGCAATAATATCTACAGCGTCTAATGCTTGTAAATCCGAGTTCATTTTCAGCGTCCCAAGGTTGGTGTCTTGATTAAAATTAACGTTTAATTTTGTGATATTCTCAAATGAAAAATATTCTACAGTAACATTATATATTCCTTGGGGTATGGGAATACTAAAATTACCATCAGGATCGGTAATACCACCCCCTTTCATTTTATTTTCAACTTTGCTGAAAAAAGTAATGGTTGCATACTCAAGTGGTTGATTCGTTTCGATCTCAATTATTTTTCCTGAGACAAGAACTAAATTCACATTTTTTTGCCCCATTATGTAATTATGAGATAAAATAAAAAGCACTACAATTAACAGATTTTTGGTCATAAGTATTTAGTGAAATAAGAATCCAAAAGTACTATGTATAGGAACTTAATGCGGTTAAAGTTATGTTAAATAAACAAATTCAAAATACGCTCATTTGGGCGTCCAATAACTCCTTTTTTTCCTCGAATCACAATTGGTCTCTCAATTAATTTTGGATGTTTCACCATGGCTTGGATAAGCTCATTGTCGGATAACTCTGTCCCTTTGTAATCAGATTTCCAAATCGTTTCACTTTTACGTATTAAGCTTTCAGGAGCAATATTTAGAATGGCAATTAATTCTGTGAGCTCATCTACGCCCAAAGGATTTGATATGTAATCGATAATCTCAAATTCCTGTCCCAGTTCTTTTAATGTCTGCAATCCTTCACGAGATTTTCGACAGCGATTGTTATGGTAAATTTTAATCATAATGAATTATTAGATTTTTCTTTTTGACCAGTCGCCATTAAGTATGCTTTTAGAAAAGGTGTAATCTCTCCGTTCATTACATTGTCTACATTTCCAGTTTCTTCAGCAGTTCGGACATCTTTGACTAGTTTATAAGGGTGCATGACATAGTTTCTAATTTGACTACCCCATTCAATCTTCATTTTTCCAGCTTCAATATCTTCTCGTTGAGCCAATTGTTTTTTGAGTTCAATTTCATAGAGCTGAGATTTTAGCATTTGCATTGCTCTCGAGCGATTATCGTGTTGTGAACGTGTTTCAGAGCAAGAAATTTGGATGCCAGAGGGCTTGTGGTTTAGCTGTACTTTGGTCTCTACCTTATTTACATTTTGACCGCCGGCTCCACTTGAACGCGCCGTTGTAATTTCGATATCAGCAGGATTGATTTCAATTTCTATTGTATCGTCAACTAGTGGGTATACATAGACAGAAGCAAAACTAGTGTGCCGCTTCGCATTGCTGTCAAAAGGAGAAATTCGCACCAATCTGTGAACACCATTCTCACCTTTTAACCATCCGAAAGCAAAGTCACCTTCAATTTGTAGTGTGACTGTTTTGATGCCTGCTACATCTCCGTTTTGAAGATTCAATTCTTTGATTTTAAAGTTGTTTTTTTCGGCATACATGACATACATACGCATGAGCATATTGGCCCAGTCACAGCTTTCAGTACCTCCGGCGCCAGCCGTAATTTGAAGCACCGCACTGAGAGAATCTCCTTCTTCAGAAAGCATGTTCCTAAATTCAATATCTTCTAAAAAAGTAGAGGCGAGTTCAAATTGTTTTTCAACTTCTTCAACTGTAGATTCCCCTTCTTTAAAAAAATCAAATAAAATCTCGAGGTCTTCGGTATAGGTTTGTGCTTTTTCAAAATCACGAACCCATTTTTTATTAACTCGTAAAGATTTCATGAGCAGCTCGGCTGCTTTGGAGTCGTTCCAAAAGTCCGGAGAAAAAGTTTTTTCTTCTTCATTTTGAATTTCGATGCGTTTGGCATCTAAGTCAAAGATACCTCCTTAACGCACCAAGGCGCTCAAAAAGATCTTTTATGTGATCTTGTGTTATCATTTTTTTATTTAGAATTACAAAAATAGAATTTATAGCATAGAATTAAAATAATATGTAGTTTTATATCCAAAATAAAATTCATGCAAATAGATTTAAGAAGCGATACGGTTACAAAACCCTCAAAGGGGATGATGGAAGCGATGATGTCCGCCAAGCTGGGTGATGATGTTTATGCAGAAGACCCTTCAGTTAATGCTTTGGAAGCGCGTGTCGCAACTATGTTTGGAAAACCAAAAGCCCTTTTTTTTCCCTCCGGAACCATGGCTAATCAAACCGCTATTAAGCTTCACACACAGCCAGGAGAGCAATTAATATGCGATGCGTATTCTCATGTTTATAATTATGAAGGGGGTGGTGTTTCTTTTAACAGTGGCGTTTCCTGCAAACTTGTGGACGGACATCGTGGAATGATGACTGCTGATCAAGTAAGAGCTGCGATCAATCCACCTGATTTTTACCACAGTCCACTTACCTCATTGGTGTCCTTAGAAAACACCACAAACAAAGGAGGAGGTGCTTGCTGGGATTATCAAGAAATTTTAAAAGTGAGATCTGTTTGTGATTCCCATAAACTAGGGCTTCATTTGGATGGTGCGCGTTTATGGAATGCCCTGATTTCAAAATCGGAAACGCCTCAACAATACGGCGATGTTTTTGATACGATCTCTGTTTGTTTTAGCAAAGGTTTAGGCGCTCCTGTGGGCTCCGTTTTGGTAGGTAATGAAAATCTAATGAATAAAGCTTTAAGAATTCGAAAAATGCTTGGAGGAGGCATGCGACAGATTGGGTTACTTGCAGCAGCAGCATCCTATGCGCTTGATCACCAATACGATCGCCTCAAAGAGGACCATCAAAAAGCAAAAGAGATTGCAGAAATCCTTCATCAATTAGAGGCTGTTTCTAGTGTAGAACCTGTAGAAACAAACATTGTGATATTTAAATTGAGCTCGAATAGCTCTCAAGACTCGTTTTTAAATAACTTAAAGTCTCATAATGTTTTAGTTAGCGATATGGGTGGAGGTAAACTTAGAATGGTCACACATTTAGATTATTCAGATGCCATGCATATAAAACTTTTAGAAATCCTTAGCAAATCATGATTTTTTTTGTAAGTTTAAATTATTGAACCCCTTAATTTACAACCTTATGAAACTCAATTTCCTACCCCTAATTTTAATAAGTTCACTTTTTTCTTGTGATACTAAGACTCAAAAA
>TARA_B110000503_G_scaffold32419_3_pt1 | contig 18138 bp, 18 predicted proteins | sample TARA_B110000503 | Tara Oceans TARA_B110000503 (sample SAMEA4397472) | marine metagenome | biome: Polar Biome; feature: [SRF] surface water layer (ENVO:00010504); material: water (ENVO:00002006), including particulate matter (ENVO:01000060) such as... | depth 5 m | reverse complement strand
TGGGCCATATAACCCCGGGCAAGTGACAGCTGGCTCGCAACCCGATTTCTACATGGGATGGCTAGATGGCTTAGTGCGTATGGCTCCCCCGCTTGAAACTGCTGCCTTCGGATACACAATCTCTTGGAATATTCTAATTCCAGGTTTAATTATTCCAGGAATTCTCTTCACGCTTATGGCGCTCTATCCATTTATCGAATCTTGGATGACTGGCGATAAGCGCGAGCACCATTTACTAGAACGACCACGCAACAATCCAAACCGCACAGCAATCGGTGCAATGTCGCTCTCATTTATCTTGGTTGTCTTGATCAATGGCGGCAACGATCTGATTGCTACGCATTTTTCACTCACGATTAATCAGATTATGTGGTTCACTAGAATAGGTGTAATTGTTATTCCACCGATGGTTTTTGTGATCACAAAACGTATCTGTCTCTCACTTCAAAGAGCCGATCGTGAGAAAGTACTACATGGCCGCGAAACTGGCCGACTTGTGATGTTGCCACACGGTGAATTTGTTGAGGTGCATGAAGAGCTAAGCGCCGCTGAGAAATTCACACTGACCCAACATGAGCAGCCAATGGCTTTACAAGTACCTAATAGCGATGCCAACGGTGTGCTAAATCCCCAGGGACTTAAAGGAAAGCTTCGGGCTCGCCTTAGCCAAGCTCATGTCGAACAGGTATCGGCTCCATCTGCCAGTGAAGCAAAAGAGCTAGAGAGTGGTCACCACTAGTAGCTAAAAGTAGTTGATCTAAAAGTAGAAGAGCATTAAGTACGGGTAAGCCATCGAAACGCTTATCAAAGTAACTAAAACGCCGTACTTTGCAAATTTCCAGAAAGAAATTTTTATTCCAGCTTTTGCAGCAAGCCCGATAGCAACAACATTTGCACTTGCCCCGATGATCGTTGCATTTCCACCAAAGTCCGCACCAAAAGCTAGTGACCACCAGAGAACATGCTCTTGGCGAGCCACTAGACCTTGACTTAATTCACCAACGACTGGGCTCATTGAGGCCACGAATGGAATATTGTCGATCAGGCCAGATAAAACGGCTGATATAAATAAAATACTCGATGCCGCAAGTTTTGTATCGCCACCAAATAGCTCTTTTAAGAAAGTTGCAAACTCTTCAAGAGCTCCTACATTTACTAGAGCACCAACCATTATGAAGAGGCCAGCAAAGAAGATCAACGTATTCCACTCAATATCCTGGACATAGTCTCTAGGCTTTAGCCCACTTATTCCCACGAGAATTCCCGCACCAAAGAGCGCAACGACAGCAGGCTCGACATGGATAACTGAGTGAAGAGTAAAAGCAATCATAACGCCAAAGAGAACAACTAGGCTCTTTTTCAGTAAGTTGCGGTCACGAAGAAAAGAGCGCTCATCTAATTGCATTACATGTTCACGGTCACTGGCAGAATTAATGAGTTCGCGGCGAAATAGAAATACGAGTAACGGAATAATTACTGCAAGTACTACCAAGACCATTGGGCCCATATGGATTAAGAAATCGTTAAAAGTTAGATTGGCTTTGCTGGCAATAATAATATTTGGCGGATCTCCAACTAAGGTTGCTGCTCCCCCGATATTGGAGACAAAAACTTCAGCAAGAATGAAAACGACTGGCGATACATTTAGGTGTTTGCAAACGATCAGAGTCATTGGTACCGCTAATAAGATTGTCGTGACGTTATCTAGAATGGCAGATGCCAGAGCGGTGAGAATCATTAGGTAGACCACCGCAACTTTAGGATTACCTTTGGAGCGCTTTATTGCTTTTATTGCAAGGAATTCAAATAGTCCGGTCTTATGGATAACGCTAACAATTATCATCATGCCGAGCAGTAAGAAAATTACATCCCAGTCGATCCCAGTTTCGTGGCTATAAAACGCCTTGTCAGCATCGGTAGCTCCAATAACAACCATTGCTGCAGCGCCGCCTAGTACGATGGCAATTCTACTTATTTTCTCAGTGGCAATCGCTGCATACACCAATGCGAAGATTGCAATTGCGATTAGCATCTGCATCTAAATCAGTGTACCTGACTTGAGGGTTTCTCGTATTCAAGGACGAAGCCAAGAATACTTACAACAAGAGCACCAGCAGCAATTAGCGTAAGCCACCAGCCAATCAATAATCCCAATCCAGCTGCCATCATTGAAAGTGCTAGTGGAAGTGGCCACCAGGAATGTGGTGAATAGAAACCGAGCTCGCCTGCAGCATCTGCAATTTCGCCACTCGTATTGTCTTCTGGAAGAAGATTGCCAAGTCGCTTATCTGTAAACCAGAGGTAATATCCAGTTAGCGCTGCTAAGCCACCAGAGAGACCTATCGCTGTGATTCCAACAGCTTCTCCGCCTATTAACCAGTAAATAACTGTGACTATTGTGTAGAAGACGCCAAGACCACCAAATAACACCCAACCAGTTTTCATCGCTAGTGTCCCTCAGTCTTAATGTGTGGGTAATGGAGATCAAATGCTGGTCGCTCACTTCTAATTCGTGGCATTGAAGTGAAATTGTGGCGAGGTGGTGGACAAGAAGTTGCCCACTCGAGTGAGGCGCCATAACCCCAAGGATCATCAACTCCAACAGGTGGAGACTTTCTAGTAATCCAAACATTTACCAAGAATGGAATCATCGAGAATGCAAGAAGTGTGGAGCCAACTGTTGAGATGGTATTCATTGTGGTGAAGCCATCTGTAGCTAAGTAATCAGCGTATCTGCGTGGCATTCCCTTAATTCCAAGCCAGTGTTGGATTAAGAAAGTTAGGTGGAAGCCGAAGAAAGTTGTCCAGAAGTGAATCTTTCCAAGGCGCTCATTTAACATTCGCCCTGTCATCTTTGGCCACCAGAAGTAGAACCCAGCGAACATTGCAAAGACAACTGTTCCAAAGAGAACATAATGGAAGTGGGCTACAACAAAGTAAGAGGCCGAAACAGCGAAATCAAGTGGCGGTGAGGCGAGAATAATTCCAGTTAGGCCACCAAATAAGAAGGTAATTAAGAATCCCATAACCCAGAGCATCGGGGTCTCAAATGAGACGCTACCGCGCCACATGGTTCCGATCCAATTGAAAAACTTAACGCCAGTCGGAACTCCGATTAGAAATGTCATAAACGAGAAGAATGGAAGTAATACCTGACCACTGGCAAACATGTGGTGGGCCCAGACAGATACTGAAAGCGCAGCGATCGCAATAGTTGCCGCGATGAGTCCTTTATATCCAAAGATTGGTTTGCGACTAAAGACTGGCAAAATTTCTGTGGCAATACCGAAAAATGGCAGCGCCAAAATATATACCTCGGGATGGCCAAAGAACCAGAAGAGATGCTGCCAGAGCATCGCACCACCATTGGCTGGATCAAAAATATGCGAACCAAATAATCGATCTGATTCAAGTGCAAGCAATGCCGCCGCTAGCGGTGGAAATGCAAGAAGTACAAGTATTGAGGTTAGCAATACATTCCAACTGAAGATTGACATTCTAAACATCGTCATTCCAGGTGCGCGCATTGTAAAAATTGTTGTAATGAAATTTACTCCGCCGAGAATTGTTCCGATTCCGCTGAGAGCTAGTCCCATAACCCAGAGATCCCCGCCAATCCCAGGTGAATACTGTGAATTAGAGAGCGGTGCATATGCCGTCCAGCCAAATGATGCAGCGCCGCCAGGAGTTAAGAAACCTGCAAATGTCATTAGCCCGCCAAATAGGAAGAGCCAGTACGAGAGCATATTCATTCTTGGGAAAGCGACATCTGCTGCGCCGATCTGAAGCGGCATAATTACATTGGCAAAGCCAACAAAGAGTGGCGTTGCAAAGAGCAGAAGCATGATTGTTCCGTGCATTGTGAAAACTTGGTTGTACTGCTCATTTGATATGAATTGCAGACCGGGGCGCGCAAGCTCTGCTCGCAGAATAAGCGCAAGTAAACCGCCTACTAGAAACCAGACAAAGGTAGTTACTAAATACATATATCCGATGGTCTTGTGATCTGTAGATGTAATCAGCTTTACGAACAACCGGCCTTTACTAGTCGGCGCGGGCTTAGTCGGCGCTTGTGAAGTAACAGTTGGGTTAGCAAAAGTTGTCATTATTAAGCCACCTTTAAGTTAGAGATATATTCATCGTAGGCCTCTGGCGAAACCACCTTGACCGTGAAGAGCATCTGTGAATGTGACCGGCCGCAGAGAATGTTGCATCTACCTGGATATTCACCGATTTCATTTGCCGTAAATTCAAGGTGATTCTTTACACCCGGAAGATTCTGCATCTGAATCATGAATGCAGGAATCCAAAAGCCATGAACAACATCTGTGGCAGTTAAATTAAATTTAACTCGCTCACCTTGTGGTAGCACTAAGACTGGTGGCTTAGCGGGAGTTCCGGTAATAGTTTGCGCATCTGGATTATCTTTATAAGTAAATTGCCAAGACCATTGAAATGCATTGATATCAATTATATGACTGATGCTCTCATCTGCCGAAACTTTTGCAATCTCACTCTGTTTTACCGCTGTGTAATAAAAAAGCACCGCGACAATTAAAAACGGAATTAAGGTGTACGAGATTTCAACTGGAATATTATATTGCGTCTGCTTTGGAACTTCATCGCCCTTGCGACGGTGGCGAAAGGCCGGCCACAAAATTAGAATCGTAGTAAAAATTCCTACAACGGCAGCTGCTATCCAGGCTCCCTGCCAGAGCGGTAGTGAGATGTCATTTACGCTAGAGACGCCCTTAGGAAATCCCATCCCTGAAATATTTTCAGATGAACAAGAGGTCAGGAATAGAAGCGGCCCACCAGCTAACAGCGCGAGCGCCATTCGAGCCACGGATCTCTTTGTGGGCTTTAAACTCATTGGTAAAGAATATCGCTCAGTTTCACTCTTAGAACCATGTGGGAGTAGCGTTCGAGGCGTGGTATCCATCACCCCAAACTTTCAATCCGAGCCTCGGCTTCACGATGCTGCCCGGATGGCCCTTGCCCATATTTTCGAAGTAACTTGGCCAGATCCCAGCAAACTAGGTGCTGATGCCAAGAGCGCCTCACTGTTACTAAATGAGGCTAAAGAGACCTTTGCTGGCCACCTTGGAGTTAGAAGTGATGAGATCTCATTCCTCGGCGAGGCAAATCTCGGCTATAACCTAGGCGCCTCTGGGCTGTTAAATCCGCAAGCATGCTTGGTATATAGCAATGTTGATCCAATGCAGATCCATGCCATCGCCCAGGCCCACACCAACTCGTTAGAACTTCGGGCGGATCCAAATGGTCAGATTGATTACTCAGATTACGCAGGTGCAAGCGGCTCTGATGTACTTGTATATCAGACATGCAATCGCGAGACCGGGGTAATCCAAACTACTAGTCCGGATAAAGCCAAAAGCATTTTTGTCGATGCAACTGCTTCTGGTACCCGGATCCCGCTACCTGAAAATTGGAGTACTGCCCTCTGGGATTCAAAATCTTGGGCTGGTCCTTTGGGGCTTGGAGTCTTTGCAATCTCAAAGAGCGCAAACTGGAAGAACCCGCTTCCCCACTTAGATTCACAAATACATCCTGGACCCACCTCACTACCACTGATAGTTGCTAGCGCTCTTGCTATCGATAGCTGGGTAGCTGATGAGAAGAATCTTGCAGCAAAAATTGGGGCAATAAATAGCGAGATCCGGCGCTATCTAACTGAAAATATTGCAGATTGTGACATCGCCCCAGGCCAAGCCAATCATCTTCTAAGCGCTTCATTCTTATATGTAAACGCCGAACAACTTGTTACAAAATTGGCGGATAAGGGCTATTCGGTCGACTCTGGATCGGCATGTAATTCGGCCAATATGCAGCCTAGCCATGTATTGGCAGCACTTGGCCTGCTAACTCAGGGAAATATTCGATTAACAATTCACCATGCCACAACCTTTGAAGAGGTCGCTGATTTTCTTGAAGTACTCAAAGTAACTGTTGAAGAGCTGCGTGCTTGATGGAACCAACACAACAGCCATCTGGTGAGATTCCACTTGAGTTAAATTGCCTAGGAATGCGCTGCCCACTCCCAATTATTGCTACCGCCAAGGCAATTGCATCTGAGGTAGATGGCTTTGAGCTATTACTTCTAAGTGATGACCCAGCTACTGAAGTTGATCTTGGCGCCTGGTCTCGCATGACCGGCAATCAAGTCAAAGTTCTCGGCGCAAATAGATTTGCTATAACTAAAGATGCTAAGCAAGATTAATTAGCTAATTAACCGGGGCGCCAATTTCTGCCCAACTTCATCGCTAGCCACTTGGCCATAGGCCTGGCCAAATCTATTTAGAAACTCTTCCTTGGTAAATCGATACTCCTGGGTTCCTGTTGTTTCAATGCAGAAAGTTGCGAGCATCGAACCAATCTGGGCGCAACGTTCATGGCCAAATCCCCAAGCCAACCCTGAGACAAATCCAGATCTGAAGCAATCTCCGACCCCTGTTGGATCGACCTTGCTCTTCTCTTTAGGAACGCCAACAGTTATTGGCGCCTTCCCATGCTCTTCGATTCGAGCGCCATCTGATCCAAGAGTAACTATGCGAACCTTGACTTGGTTAAAAATCTCTTCATCGCTCCAGCCAGTTTTCTGAATCGTTAAAGCTAATTCGTATTCATTTAAGAATAAGTAATTTGCTCCAGTAATTAGAGTTTTAATCTCCTCGCCATTCATTCGCGCCAACTGCTGTGAGGGATCTGCAGCAAAGGCAATCCCGAGCTCGCGTGCGCTCTGGCTGTGGCTCATCATCGCTGATGGATCATCTGGTGAGATTATTAAGAGATCAAACTTGCCTGACTTCTCAATTATTGGAGCTATCTCAATCTCTCGAGCCTCACTCATCGCTCCTGGAAAGAATGATGCAATTTGATTTAGATCTTGATCTGTCGTAACTATAAAAGATGCAGTTAATAAGCTCTTGGAAACTTTTACATGGCTGGTATCTACACCATGTCGAGTGAGCCAGGCATCGTAATCGCCCCAGTCAGTACCTACTGCTGCGATTAGATATGGATTTAAACCAAGTGCACCGATTCCAAATGCAATATTTGCTGCTGTTCCACCACGACGGATATCTAAACCATCGACTAAAAATGAGAGTGAAACTTTCTCGAGCGAGCTCGCAACAAGTGAGTCGGTGAATTTTCCAGGGAAAGTCATTAAATGATCGCGCCCGACAGAGCCAGCGCAAGCAATTTTCATAACTTATTAAATAACTGTTTAGTTAGTTGAAAGAATCGCCACAGGCGCAAGAGCCTTCGGCATTTGGATTATCAATCGTAAAGCCCTGCTTCTCGATTGTGTCCACAAAATCAATAGCTGCGCCCGTCAAATATGGGGTACTCATCTTGTCGGTAACTACTTTTACGCCACCAAATTCTGTGATCGTGTCACCATCAAGAGTGCGGTCATCAAAATAGAGTTGGTAGCGAAGTCCAGAGCAACCACCAGGTTGAACGGCAACGCGAAGACTTAGGTCATCGCGACCTTCTTGAGTCAGGAGCGCTGCAACTTTGGTCGCTGCAACATCTGTTAAAACTATTCCAGTGGCTGGCGCCTTAGTAATAGTTACCTCTTGTGATGTCTCTGTGCTCATTGCTCTCCCAATCTGCTCTTCGGTGATTCTTCAATCAATTCTCGATGGAACTACACGGTTATCAAAGTTTCAGTTCGTTATTGCCCTAAGGCTACTCCATAATGTCCCCATGGGCTCTTCAAAACTATCCGAGTTGCTAATCCTGGGCCAGGGCTCTGATCCTAAGAGCGAGCGTGGAGTCTCCTGTGCTGGCGAGCTACCTGCCGCCAGTGATCCAGATTTAATCGCTAGGGCCATAGCAGCAAAGGCAGCGCTTGGAAGTAGGGCGATGATTCTGGGTCATCACTATCAACGTGATGAAGTAATTCAATTCGCCGACATAACTGGCGACTCCTTCAAACTTGCTCAAGCTGCCGCCGATAATACTTCCGCAGAATTTATCTTTTTCTGTGGCGTTCACTTCATGGCCGAGAGCGCAGATATCTTGACTTCATCATCGCAGAAAGTAATTCTCCCTGACCTCGCAGCTGGATGCTCGATGGCCGACATGGCAACTGCAAAACAAGTTAACGACTGTTGGGGCTCACTAGAAAAACTTGGTGTAGCTGCAAAAACTATTCCAATTACCTACATGAACTCATCGGCTGCAATCAAATCTTTCACGGGCAAGAATGGTGGAGCTGTCTGTACCTCATCAAATGCTGCCAGGGCTATGACTTGGGCTTTTGACAAAGGTGAGAAAATTCTCTTTCTCCCTGATCAACATCTTGGGCGCAATACTGCTGTGCTAAGTCTTGGCCTAACTCTTGAAGATTGCGTCATCTGGAATCCCTGGAAGCTAAATGGCGGCTTGAGTGAATTAGAAATACATAAGGCCAAAGTAATTTTATGGCGTGGTCATTGCTCTGTACATGGCCGTTTTAGCGTTGAGAATGTTGAGAGTATGCGAGCTAAACTTCCCGGAGTCAAAATCTTGGTACATCCTGAGTGTCCACATGAAGTTGTTGAACTCGCCGACGTCGTAGGAAGTACTGAAATGATTATCAAGACCATTGCCAATTCACCAATTGGCAGCAAATGGGCGATTGGAACCGAGCTCAACCTAGTTCAGAGGTTGGCGCAGGACTATCCAGATCGCGAAATTCACTTCCTCGACAAGACTGTCTGCTACTGCTCAACCATGAATCGAATTGATCTGCCCCATCTGGTTTGGGCGATGGAATCACTAGTCGCGGGCCACCTGGTAAACCAGATAAGTGTTGACGCTGAGGTCGCAAAATATGCAAAAGTTGCGCTCGAGCGAATGCTCGCTCTACCTTAGCCCCATGAGCAACGAGATGGATAAAAAGGGTAAGGCAACTCCAAAGCGTAAAGATGCAGTTGCGAAGAATAAAGTAAATTCCATAACCTCCCCAGTCTCCAAGGCTGATCGATCTAAGAACCGTCAGGCGCTACGAGCTGCAAGAGTTGGGGCCCGTGCTGCATACATGCGCGGAGAAGAGAGCGCACTTCCCGCTCGAGATCGCGGCCCAGTCAAAAGATTTGTCCGTGACTATATAGATTCACATCGATCGCTCGGTGAATATTTCTTACCACTAATGATTGCAATTCTTGTACTGACCTTAATTCCATCAGTTGAAATTAGATTCTTTGCCATCATTTTGATGTACTCAGTAATGGGCTACTCAGCTATTTATGGAATCTTTGTTGGCCGCAAGATAAAGAAGATAGTGTCCGAGAAGTTTCCGGGTGAATCTACTAAGGGACTCGGATTTTACGGTTGGCTACGCTCAACTCAGATGCGCCGACTTCGCGCACCTGCGCCACAGAAAAAACTCGGCGAAAGTATTTAATCGCTTATTTAAGTTATTTAATTCTGTTAAGGCCTTGGCTTTGGGCTAACTGTTAAATCAGGGTTTGTCTCAGGAATCTTGCCTAGTGCCAGATCAATTTTCTTTAAAATCTCTGGACTAAGTTTTACTCCCGAAGCCTTTACATTCTCTTTAACTTGAGCTGGCTTGGAAGCTCCCATAATTACTGAGGAAACATTGGGATTGGCTAGAGCCCAGGCAAGTGCAAGTTGCGACATTGAAAGGTCCAATGAATTTGCTATCGGCTGTAACTTGGCCACAGCTGTAAGAACTTCATCTCGCATCCATCTCGAAATCATTTCAGAGCCGCTCTTCTTATCGGTAGCGCGTGAACCTGCTGGCGGCTTCTTGCCTGGCAAGTACTTTCCGGTGAGCACGCCCTGCGCGATCGGCGACCAAACTATCTGGCCAATACCTTCACTCTCACAGAGTGGGACAACTTTGGATTCAATTACGCGCCATAACATTGAATACTGCGGCTGGCTCGAAACAAAACAATCGTAGCCATTAGCTCTTTGAATCTTTAGCGCATCACTTATTTGCGGCGCAGTCCACTCTGAAAAACCAATGTAATTAACTTTGCCCTGACGAATCAAATCATCAAAGGCGCGCAGTGATTCTTCTAATGGGGTTTCATAATCGAAGCGATGCATCTGATAGAGGTCGATGTGATCGGTCTTTAACCTGATTAGCGAAGCATGTACCGACTCCATGATGTGCTTGCGAGAAAGACCGCGATCATTCTTGCCGGTTCCGGTCGGCCAATAAACTTTGGTGAATAATTCATAGCTCTCCCGCTTAACGCCTTTAAGCGCTCGGCCAAGGACGCTCTCAGCCTTTGTTCCGGCATAGACATCAGCGGTATCAAAGGTTGTGATTCCGGCATCTAGCGCCGCATGTACACACTTTATGGCCGCCTCTTGCTCTACCTGAGAGCCATGAGTGATCCAATTTCCATATGAGATTTCAGAGACGTACATTCCACTCGAGCCAAGGCGACGATATTCCATAGCCGAAAGCGTAGTGTGTACTTTGTGAAACTAAAATTGTTTACCGGGCTTTTCGCGATCTTCTTGACATTAGGTGCGCCACTGGCCTTGAGCCCAGCGCTGGCTGATGAGGATGAGGCAAACGAACCCGAACACAAGATTTCAGAGGCTCACGAAGGAATTGAGGTCGGAGAATATCTCGCTGTCGGTGCAGGGCTGGTGATTGCTGGCGCAATCGCCTTCACCGTAGGGCGTCGCTCTGGCAAGAAAGATTGAAGTAGTGCTAACTTTCCACCACTGAAAGTACTTGGTTCTTAAATAATTTTAAGCTAAGTAATTTCAGAAGCAATGCGTTTAGCGAAGTCCGGTGAAAACCCGGCGCTGTCCCGCAACTGTAGAGATTTATCCCTTCTTGGGGATTAAATCCGAGCCAGGTCGCCTAATTCATTGTTGTTGTATCCGACCTCGGAGGAAGGTCGGGCCACATGAGAATTTATTTCTTGTTGCCCAAGCTTCCTCCCTCAAACCTCTTGAGGGAGATTTTTTATGTTTAAGCTTCACAATTCACCGGCCATTAAATTATTGGCTGTATTCGCAATATTTTCATCGCTAATCGCTGCGCCGGTAGTAAATGCTGCGCAAGTTCCAACGCGAATAATCTCGCTCTCACCTAGCGCTACCGAAACGCTCTTTGCAATCGGCGCCGGTAAGCAGGTAATAGCAGTCGATGATCTTTCGAACTATCCAATAGATGCACCGATGACCAAGTTATCTGCATTTAGTCCCAATGTTGAGGCGCTCTTAAACTATCGCCCAGATTTAATTGTGTTAAACGCTAATGCGACAAAGGCGCTAGAAGTTAAGAGCGCTTTGGAGAAGTTGGAGATAGAAGTTTTCTTAGAGCAAGCTCCCAATAATTTGAAAGAGGCATACGCCCAGATCACCGCGCTGGGAGGTGCTACAGGCAGAGCCTCTAACGCGAAGCGCACAATCTCTGAGATGAAGGTTCGAATTAAGACTGCAATCCAGGGCGCCAAAAAACCTAAGAAAATGTCTTTCTTCCATGAGCTAGATGAGACCTTATATAGCGCCACATCGCAGACCTTCATTGGAAAGGTTTATAAGAGCTTTAATTTGAAAAATATTGCTGATTTAGCTGCCGGCGCAGACTCGGCTGGCTATCCGCAGATACAGGCAGAGTATGTAATCAAGACAAATCCGAAGATTATCTTTTTGGCTGATGCGCAATATGGCCAGAACTACGAGAGCGTTTCAACGCGACCTGGCTGGAGCTCTATCTCGGCCGTAAAGAAGAAGAATGTGATCGCCCTCCCAGAAGACATTCCATCTCGCTGGGGACCTAGATTAGCTGACTTCTATGAATTCATCGCAACAGCTCTAAAAAGTTAAATTAGAGAGAACTAATTAAGATGGTAAAAAAGAGCAGCAAGAGCGAACTGGCTCCAATCTGGAGTTGGAAAATAACTGCGCTCTCTGCTGCTCTTCTTGTATTTGTTGGAATTCTCGCAATTAGTTTTGGTCCGGTTAAAATTGAATTCTTACAAATTATTTGCACCTTGCTTGGCTTACCGGGTGGACTATCTGGCCAAGAGCGCACGCTATTAATTGATCTGAGACTGCCAAGAGCCTTGCTTGCAGCGCTAGTTGGCGCTGCACTTGCAACAAGTGGCGCGGTCTATCAGACAGTTTTTAGAAATCCGCTAGCAGACCCATACCTACTTGGCGCCGCCGCTGGTGCTGGGCTTGGCGCGACAATTGCTATTACCAGTGCTGGCGCCGACCTCTATAGCCTCTTACCGATATTCTCCTTTATTGGCGCAATACTTGCAGTTCTTGTTAGCTTCTTCATCTCTGGAAAATTCTTCGCTGAGCCAAACTCGCTTCTCTTATCTGGAATCGCGGTCGGATCTTTTGCAACAGCCGTCCAGACCTATCTGCAGCAACGAAATAGCAACTCACTTAGACCGGTCTACTCTTGGATTTTAGGTGAATTGACGGTTGCAAATTGGCAGAAAGTTATCTGGTCCTCGATCTATATCTTCATCGCACTTACAATTTTAATTACAGTTTCAAAGCAGCTAGATGGTCTGATGCTGACTGATGAAGAGTCATACTCTCTAGGCATCAATCCAAATCGCCTTCGAGTAATCGCAGTCATCGCGGCGACCCTTGCAACTGCTACAGCGGTCTCAGCAAGTGGGCTAATTGGTTTCGTTGGAATCGTTGTCCCTCACCTAGTTCGTGGAATCACTCATAGAGTAACTAATCGAGGGCTACTTACAATTGCACTTGTCGGTGCCAGCTTCTTAGTTCTCGCAGATCTAGGCGCGCGCACTCTGCTCTCACCAGCCGAGCTTCCAATCGGGGTGATTACTGCATTTGTTGGCGCGCCATTCTTCTTGGTGATTTTACGTAAGAAAAGGTTGGTTAAGTAATGATTAAAGTTACAGATTTAGCTATTCGACTTGGCGGGCGCGATATTTTGCGCGATATAAATATCGAAATCCAAACTGGAAAATGGACCTGTCTGGTTGGGCCAAATGGCGCCGGAAAAACAACTTTTTTAAAGGCGCTACTTGGACTGCAGCCTTACTCGGGTTCGATAACTGATGGCGAGAAGGAAGTCTTCAAGAATCACGATCGCAATGTTGCATTCGTGCCACAGCACCCCCAAATACCTATAGGCATGAGCGTTAGTGAGTATGTAATGCTCGGGCGATCAAAACGTGATGGCTGGGGCAATGAGAGCTCAAAGAGTCGCAATTTAGTTGCTGATATCTTGAAGTTAACTGAACTATTTGGAATGCAGAGGCAATTTGTCTCCAATCTTTCAGGCGGTGAAATGCAGCGCGCACTTATAGCTCGAGCCCTGGTTCAAGAACCCACACTCATCTTGTTAGATGAGCCAACTAGCGCCCTTGATCTACATCACCAAATATCTGTCTTGAATAATATTGAGCTTCTCAAAGAGCGTGGTGTAACAATTATCTCCACCATGCATGACATCACACTTGCGGCGATGTATGCCGAACAAATTGTTGTGATGCAAGAGGGAAAAGTTCTATTGACTGGAACTTCAGATTATGTAATTCACTCCCCTGAACTAAAATCTGCCTTTGAGAATCGAATCAATGTCTACACCCTCGAGTCCGGGCGGCCAGTTATCGTTGCAAAGAAAGAGGCTAGATAAGTAGCTGTAATTAGTTGACTTTCGATGGCACAAATGGCGCCTTCACAATTGTGGCCGAAGAAAGCCGCCCTCTAACATCTATCTGAACTAGATCGCCGACTTTATATTCGGGCTTTAGTAGAGCCAGAGCAATTCCAACCTTTAGTGTTGGTGAGAATGTTCCGCTCGTTACCTCACCAATCTCTTCGCCGTTCTGATTTAAAACCTTCATTTCAGGGCGAGGGATTCCCCGATCGTTGCTCTTAAGGGCGCGCATAATTCGTTCCGGGCCAGCAGCTCGCTCTAACTCAAGCGCCGCTTTACCTCGAAACTTTTCCTTGGTTAAGACAACGGCCCAATTTGCACTGGCTTGAATCGGAGATATCGCAAGCGATAATTCATGACCATGTAGCGGATAGCCCATCTCTGTTCGCAGGGTATCTCGAGCGCCTAGGCCACAGACTCGACCATCTAGCTCTGCAATTATCGGAGTTAAAATTTTCCAGATCTCTAGCGCCGAACTCCACTTTGGAAGTAACTCGTAACCAAATTCACCTGAGTAACCGGTTCGAGCGATTATTAGCTCACCGAGTTGTGGATACTTTGGCAATGCCACAGTCGTAAAAGACATGTAATCAAGGTTGAGATCTAGGCCAAGTGCCTTCAATACATCGCCACTGAGGGCACCTTGAACTGCAAAGACGCCATAATCTTGATGAATATTTTGGACAACGATTTCTGGTGGCGCAAACTCTTGTAGGTCCGCTGCAACTTTCGCGCAGTTAGCGGCATTTGGGATAATAAAAATATCGTCGCCAGAGTATTCATAAATAATTAGGTCATCAATAACTCCACCATCTTCGTTGCAGAAGAGGTTGTACTGGCCCTTGCCAGCAGAAATACGATTTAAATCATTAGACACATAGGAATTTACGAATTCTTTCGCCCCAGCCCCCTTAACACTGACTTTGCCTAAGTGTGAGACATCAAAGATTCCGACTCGCTCCCGGACTGCAAGATGCTCAGCCAAAGTTCCGCCAGGAAATTTTCCTACCCCTTTTGGATACTCAATCGGCATCTCCCAACCACCAAAATCAGCCATTTTGGCAGATGTCGAAAGGTGCCAGTCGTAAATAGGTGATTTCATGGACGCAAACTTATCTCATTTACTTGCCCAACTTCAGGAAACTCTCGCAGGTGATTTATAGTTCGCTAGAGTTGTAACTCGATCTTTACGAGATACTTGAAATTTACGGGGGCTTTGATGAAGGCACTGAAGTTAGCGTCAGCAATTTCAACCACATACGCAGTTGTTGGCTTGGCTAACGTTGACGGCAAATTGAAGATTGAATCGGGTGCGATAAAGCTAAATGAGAAGGCGCTACTGGAAATCTTAAATCGCCTCGGCGCCAAAGGTAAGGTAGATGAGATAACAAAGGTCACCTTTACAAGGCCAGAAGTTATCTACTTCACCGGTCTGGGCAGCGCTGAGAAAAAATACAACCCAGAAATACTTCGCAGGGCCGCTGGAAGCGCAGCCCGCTCACTTGGTGGAGTTAGCTCAGCAACTTTTGCGCTACCTGCTATTTCACTATCGCAAATTGCTGCAGTAGCCGAAGGCGCAGCACTTGGCGCATATGCATTTAATGAATTCCGGTTTAGCACTAAAAAAGATATTGAATTGCCTCTTAACCAGATAGTTATTGCGGTCTCCAAGCCAACTGATACTTCATTTAAGCGCGCATTGGGCCGAGCTGAAGTAATAGCCCGAAATACTGCACTTGTACGAGACCTTATAAATACACCACCAAGCCATCTGACGCCCGACTCTTTCTGTACTCGGATGAAGAAGATTGCGATCCCACTTGGACTAAAAGTTGAAATTTTAAATGAGAAGACCTTAAAGGCGCAGGGTTATGGTGGCCTCATCGGAGTCGGGCAAGGATCAGCAAATGCACCGCGGTTGCTACATATTTCATACAAGCCCGTTAAAAATTCTAAATCAATTCCTCGTTATGCCTTTGTTGGCAAGGGAATTACCTTTGATACCGGTGGCCTCGCGCTAAAACCTGCCAATGGCATGGAGGCGATGAAGAGTGATATGAGTGGCGCTGCTGCAGTTGTCGGAGCCATCTTTGCAATCGCCGAGTTAAAGCTTCCCGTTGCAATCGACTCTTGGGCGCCACTTGCCGAAAATATGGTTAGTGAAAATGCAACAAGGCCGAGTGACATCATAAGTATTTATGGCGGGAAAACAATTGAAGTTTTAAATCCAGATGCAGAAGGGCGCCTCGTCCTAGCCGATGCACTTGTGCGAGCGCAGGAAGTGGGAAAGCAGGCTGGTGGGCTAAATGGTCTAATTGATGTCGCAACATTAACGGGTGCACAAGTTGTTGCACTAGGCACTAGAACAAGTGCGGTGATGACAAATGATCAAGAATTTTCTGCAGAATTCTTAGCTGCTTCCAAAGTCGCTGGAGAAGCTTTCTGGCCAATGCCATTACCTGAGGAACTTCGGGCATCATTGGACTCACCAGTTGCAGATATGGCCAATATCGGAGACCGAATGGGTGGCATGTTGGTCGCTGGATTATTTCTAAAGGAGTTTGTTGCGCCAGACGTTCCTTGGCTACACCTTGATATCGCCGGTCCCTCATATAACGAGGGCGCTGCTCACGGCTACACCCCAGTTGGTGGGACCGGAGTTGCCCTTAGATCTCTTGTGGCCCTGGTTGAGGCTGCTTCATCAGATTAATCTCGCAATCTGAAATGGACTGAATTAGGCTCAGGCGAAATTCGTGGCAAGATTAGGTGAAGATTGAAGTGCCCCCATTGGGGCGAAATGAGATTTAGGGAAAGGCGCTTTGTGTCACAATTTGATGTAGTAATCCTTGGTGGCGGAAGCGGCGGTTATGCCTGCGCCCTTAGGTCATCTCAACTTGGACTAAGCGTTGCTCTTATTGAAGAGGGAAAGCTGGGTGGAACCTGCTTACACCGTGGCTGTATTCCTACTAAGGCCCTGTTGCATTCGGGTGAGGTTGCAGACAGTTCGAGACATTCGGCTGAATTTGGAGTTAACACTAAATTTATCGGAATCGATATGTTGGCGGTAAATGCATATAAAGATGGTGTGGTTTCAAAATTACACAAAGGGTTACAAGGGCTTGTTAAGTCCCGAAACGTTACTTACATTGAAGGTCACGGCAAGTTAATCTCTAAGAATGAAGTTGAAGTAAATGGCGTTAAATACACCGGAAAAAATATTGTTCTAGCCACTGGTTCATACCCAAAGACCTTGCCTGGACTTGAAATTGATGGAGCTGCCATAATTACAAGTGAGCATGCGATTTCGATGGACCGAGTTCCTGCAAGTGTGATCGTTTTAGGTGGCGGAGTAATTGGATGCGAATTCGCTTCAGTCTGGAAATCCTTTGGCGCTGAAGTAACAATTATTGAAGGCTTGCCTCACCTGGTCGCACTTGAAGATGAATCTTCTAGCAAACTGCTCGAGCGCGCATTTAGAAAACGTGGCATTAATTTTGAGCTAGGAACTCGATTCAAATCTGCAAGTACGGATAAGAAGGGCGTCACAGTTACCCTTGAGGATGGCAAGACATTTACTGCTGAAGTCCTACTAGTAGCAGTTGGGCGAGGTCCGGTTTCTGCAAATCTTGGCTATGAAGAGGCAGGCTTAGCTATGGATCGCGGCTATCTCTTGGTTGATAGCAAATGTCGCACAAATGTCCCGGGCATCTGGGCAGTCGGAGACTTGATTCCAACGCTACAACTAGCACATGTTGGTTTTGGTGAAGGTATTTTGGTGGCTGAAGAGATTGCTGGATTAAATCCCCGTCCAATTAATTACGATGGCGTTCCAAGAGTTACATACTCTGAGCCAGAAGTAGCCTCAGTTGGTCTTACTACTGCACAGGCCAAAGAGCGTGGACATGATGTTGTTGAATTAAATTATGATCTAGCAGGAAATGGTAAGGCGCAAATTTTAAAGACTGCAGGAGCTATCAAGTTGGTCGCTGCAAAGAATGGTCCAGTCCTTGGAATTCATATGGTCGGATCGCGTGTCGGTGAATTATTAGCTGAAGCACAATTAATCTTTAACTGGGAAGCAGAAGCATCTGATGTTGCTGCTCTCATACATGCTCATCCAACGCTTTCAGAAGCAGTTGGTGAAGCACATTTAGCACTTGCAGGTAAACCACTTCATGCACACGGGTAACGGGAGAAAATAAGATGACCTTTTCTGTAACGATGCCAGCACTTGGCGAGTCGGTAACTGAAGGAACTGTTACGCGTTGGCTAAAAAATGAGGGTGACGCGATCGCAGTCGATGAACCGCTCCTCGAAGTCTCTACCGACAAAGTTGATACCGAAATTCCTTCACCCGTTGCAGGTATATTGCAGAAAATTGTTGTTGCCGTCGATCAGACAGTCGCAGTGGGCGCTGAGCTCGCTGTAATTGCAGATGGTCCTGCTGCATCTAGTGCGCCAGTCGCTGCTGCTCCAGT
>TARA_B110000503_G_scaffold44920_1_pt1 | contig 18153 bp, 5 predicted proteins | sample TARA_B110000503 | Tara Oceans TARA_B110000503 (sample SAMEA4397472) | marine metagenome | biome: Polar Biome; feature: [SRF] surface water layer (ENVO:00010504); material: water (ENVO:00002006), including particulate matter (ENVO:01000060) such as... | depth 5 m | reverse complement strand
GTAGCCTCGTAAATAACAGTATTCCCTTCATTAATAAATCCAAGAGTTTTACCAACAGATTCAACCATCTTAAAATGATTTTCGGGAGAAGCATCAGCACCATTAGGAAATAATTCTTGTGCAAGTATACCAATATTATTTCCTTGATCGAACACCGCCTGTAGTGATGAAGGTGTAGGATCTTTTAACCTATAATGGTGTTTATAGAGATACAATGACTTCTCACATTGAAGTCCTCGGATAAATGTTGATTTGGATAGTCTACTTTTTGACATTATTTATAATAGAGATAACAAATTATAAAGTCTTAAGAACTCCTCCCATTCTTGTTTATTAATATTTTCGGGTTTATAAATCTTGAATGACACAGACGGTTCTAAATCTTTCATTCGAACCATTACTCGTGACTTGTATAATTCTGGAGATGTAGTTACTCCCGACAACATAAAAGTATCAGGTGATGGTTTAACACTTGGGTCAAAAATGAAATTATCATCATAGGAATGAAATTTATTGATCAACTCATCAGGAATAAGATTCTTACCTGGTTCCTCTTGGAACAAAGAAAAATAATATCCAATAGATTGTTTTGGATTTTCTGAGATACTAAGAATCCATAGTAATCTTTCTATTGAATTTTGACAATCAGAAATATTTTTGTTTATTTCTTTTGACGGAGGTAACTGATCAATCAATCTTAAAGTCTGTTTGAATTTCTTTTTATCAAGAAATAAGTTGTCTTGTTCCCCTTTTTCAAATAATACAACATCTGACCAAGAAAGAGACCAATGTCTAATATTAGGGGTATTACCAATAGACTCCCTAATATCAATATCATCATGGAATCTTAAGTGTTCTTTTGATGCATGGTAAGTATAACCATCCAAGTATATCGACATATCCTTAAAAGACATCAATTCATCCAAGTCAGTGATGGATTGACCATTACGAATTAATCCTATACATTTAAAATAGAAGTCAGTCCTTGTTGATATTTCAACTCCGTCTCTCTCTCCTAAACTTACTTGTGGCCTAATTAAATAGGTTACTTCACCATCTTTAATCGGTAAGGTTATTTTGTAAACTTGAATCCCATCTTCTTTTATCTCTTTGAACTTCATGTTCTTCTGAGGATGATTTTCTACGTAGGTTTTTAAAGAATAAATAAACTTAGATTCAAGTTCACTTTCTTCTATCATACCAGTTTTAGTGAGTGAAGAAAGTCCTTGATTAACTTCTTCCCAATCCTTAGAAGATTTAACTATCTTTCCAAAGAGATGTTCTGCATGTTCTCTACTCAGTTCATCTCTTATATATTGATTTGAATATGAAAGAATGCATTTGTAACATCCATCTTTCCCCTCATTTTTACATGAACAATCTCTGATTGATTCATAGGACTTGGATAAGAGTTTTGTGAATTCTTCTGGGTTAAATAACTTCTGAAGGTAACCTGTTCCACCTGGTACTTTATCAAAAAGTACTAAGTATCTATCAAATCTTTGAGTTGACTTATTGTGTTCAGAATAGAATTCAAATCCAATATGAGATGGGTTTCCTTTATAGTATTTCTTCAAACCAAGTTGAAGACCTGATTTAAACATCAACTGGGTTGCTTCATTTTGAAACTCTTGAACAGGGAGTAAGATTTTTAAAGACTCTGTCTTGACCTTTCTATATAGATATACTTCTTTGAAGATCTCATTTGGTAGTCCTGTATAATTGGTCTCTTTATGTTTACAGTATCCATAATGAAATTTCTTTTTTTCAAAATTGATAACCTCTCGAGGTTTAGAAGTTGATTTACCACAGTAAATACATGTAACAAAACCATGTCGAGGGACTTCTTCCTTTTGATTAATTGTAATATGGTTAGAGTCTAATACATTAGAACCTAAGTTAATTTTAGTAATCTCTACATCTTTAACAAACTCAATTCCAAAAGGAATTTTTTTCATTCCCCAAGTACCTTCAATAGAGTTGGTGTCGAAGTTAAAATGAGTTGAAATATTGTAATACTCATTCAATCGATCATCTTTTGAATCATTTAAGACAGATTCATTTCTCGTATTAACAGACTTAACGGATTTTAAAATTGCAAAGTCATGAACATTAGATTCTGAGAAATAGGAATCGTGTTCACATTTAGGACATCCCTTAGATCGATCTCTTGTTTTTGCCAATACATCTTCTTCAATAAAATCACAGTTGGAACAGAATCTAATTTTAGATAGTGTAGATCTCTCACCACTCCAGTCAAAAGTATTTAATCCCGAAATATTTAGTTTATTTCCTTGAGAGTAAAATGTATTATCTGGAGCAAATTCACTAAGAGCAGCAGTTGACGATCTTACAATTTCATATTCTTTTCTTATTGGTTCTCTCTCTCCTCCCTCAGGTTTAAATCCATACACCTGTGCTTTGAGAGTTACACCAGTTTCTGGGAACGCATAATTGGGAAGTATTCCCTCGTTTGTCAAATACTCAAGAGTAAGTTTATTCTCAATAGATTTTCTGAATGACCTTAATGATTTTTGTTCTGAAACAAGTTCAATTCTCTCCTGATCTTCCTTTCCAAGGTTATTCTCTTTGATATAATTATCAATATCTTGTTCCTTGTTTCGGATGAAGTGGAGTTCTTGTTTTAATTCTTCAAAGACCCTGACCATTCGTTGTTGGAAACTACCTTGACGAACAGATGTTTTTATCTCTTCAAATATTTTGTTTTCAACTCTTCCGTCATAAATTTTAATAAAACTATCAAATAAATCTTTTTGATAATCAAACACAAAATCTAACAGTTGATTTACAAAGAAATCAAGACTGGTCAACTTTGTTCCGTAAAGATTAATATTTTTAATAAACCCTGGTATATGGTGTTTTTCAGAGTCTTTTTTGGTCCAACTATCAATACAAAACGCAGTGAAATGTCTGTAGAGAATATCCTTTGCATTCAAGAAACACCCGGGTGTATTAACATCCCCATCCATCATCTCCATAGGGTCTTCGAAATAGTAAAGGTCATGTTCTTTTCCTTGACTAAAATTAGTAATAAGTGCTGATCCTGATGATCTTCCTGCTCGTCCAACTCTTTGCAAGAAGTTAGATGTTAAAGGAGGAATACTTGTATTGATTACACTATCTAACGATCCAACGTCTATACCCATCTCAAGGGTTGAAGTTGCTACAAGAGAGTTTAATGAATTAAACTTTGGTCTTTCTTTAAAATCAATTTCAATATTTTCACGAACCTTTCTTTCAAGAACACCGGTGTGTTCTGAAGAATATATTCTTGGAGAGTTTGACCTGTTGTATACCAGGTTATAATAATTGAAGTTGGTTCTTTCAAACGATTTATATTTACCTGCACATCTATAGTTTAAACAGGATCCTCCTTCAAATGATCCATTATCATCTTGAATATGAAGAGTAGATGAACATTCAGAACATCCATAATTGATAATTGACGTTGAAACAAACAACTGTTTTGGATTAATTCCAAAGTTAGATCCGTCTTTAGATTGTTTGTTACTCAATAGATCTATTGAAACAAGATTTTCAAATAGAAATGTAAAAAATTCATTGAACATTTCTGAATTCTCGGGAACCTGTTGAAAGGACTTTCTAAGGTAAGTATGAAACCAGTTCGTTGTTCTTGCATGGGTAGTATCAAGGACTCCCCTTGTTTGTGGTATAGTACAAACTAATTTTGGGATTCTCGATTTTGGATGATACCTTCTATTTAAGAAGTGTTTACCGTCCTTCATCCAATTGAGGTCCCAAAGTTTTAAGTCGCTGGTTCTAAATTTTGTAAGGTATTCATGATCAACACCACCTCTGAGTCTTATTCTGTGAAGAATTCCAATAACAAACTTAACAAACTCCTCTTGATTGACTGTATCCATTAAGTTGGATTTCATCCAATCCGACATCTGATCATAAACAGATTGTATTAAATCAGAATTAAATCCTACTACTGAAGAACCAGTCTTTTCAAGTGTGCGACCAATCATACCGTTGTAACCAAATTCTGAAACTACTTCCCAAGAAATTCGAGTATCGAACTCTTCTTCAAATCTTTTTGAAATTTGATTAGTGGTAATATTTCTATAATCTTCAATTTCTGCTTTACCCATGTAATCTGAAGGGAAGAATCTGTAGAAATACCCCTCTCTGTGATCATTCCCTGAAGGATCTGAATTTGACTTCCAATATTCAATAAACTTGTTTGTCAAATCATCTATTGATATAGGACCAGACTGTTGATTTATTACCTTTTGTAATGAGGTTCTAAACGTAAAACGATAATTTCTCGCCTCTATAAATCCTGATTGGTGTGCTGCGTCCTGAACCCCATTCGTAAATGCAAGGACCTTTCTGTATTTCTCTTCTCTTTCGTCCAAATCTGAGGAAAGAATCTGACTGGTGGTGATTGAGTTTAAAGTTGAAACTCGAGTACCAATAATACTCATACTGTTTTGAGTATTACACTCAGGACATACGTGTTGACCTTTTTTATCCTTAACTTTTCTATATGCGACTAAATGAACTCTTTGGTCTGAGTCTTGGTCTCCGAATTTTAGGTCAGATTCATGAACGTAAGGAGTTATTGAAGTCTCAGGTTCGTATTCATCAATACAAAAGTGTTTGTCTTCATACGTATTGACAAAATAAATATTCTTGTGATTGGTGAAATAATGTTCATAGACCTCAAGAGGATCTACTTCAAATTGATTTCTATTATCATGTTTGATTGCTAACCATCCACTTGAACCACATTCTCTACAATAATAAGGAGGAAGTGCAGCGGGATCTTCCTTAGGAGATATTTTATCTCTCCAAGTAAATTCCGGTTTATCTGAAACCACTCTAACCAATCCACTTAGTTCTCGAATCCAAATCTGAATTTGAAGAAATAAAAATGGAAATCTCTCATTTGGATCAGATTTCGCTTCTGCGATTAGTGCAAGAATTGAAGTGATGATTTCTTCCTTAGGAGAAAATTGTCCCTCTTCATAATAATCAGGAAGTTGCTTGTAGGAAACATTTCTCTCTGTCAATCCTTCAATTAAAGTTTTTAATGACACAATTGTATCAGAACAAACAGATGAAATATCCTTGACGATTTTTAGTTTTTTTAACTCTTGTGAGAGCTCAAATTTTGATGTCGATTCAGGAATCTGCCAAAGTCTCTTTTGACGAAGAATGTAATCTTTGTAATTCTCGTTAACTCCTAATCTACTTTGTTGTATTCCAACCAACCGGGGGATGTATCCGTCCAATTGATCTTCTTTGATGGTAAAGAATTCCTCTGGAGATAATCGGTGTTCTGTAATTACACTGTCAGGTTCAAAATCTTCTCCAAAGACATCAGAAGCAAACTCAGTAAGAAGTTTCACCGAATCTTCCCCTTTACCAATAGTTGCTGATGTTCCTACAGGACATAAATGACCTTTAGAGAGGTTTAGTTTTAGTTTAAGTCTACGAATTAGATTAGCAACATCCGTCCCTTGTGCTCCATCGTACGTGTGTAATTCATCAAGAACTAAAAACTGTAGGAGTTCAGGATTTTCAAAGTTGTAACTCCACAGATTATGAAATTGATGTCTCATTAACCCATAATCTAACATTTTGAAGTTTGTAAGAAGGATATCAGGTGGATTAGAAACGATTTCTTCTCTATCTTCAATAATGTTAACTTCTCCCATTTTCTTTGGGAACTTTCCTTTGTTTTTTCCTTCTCCAATAAACAGTCCTGCCGTTACAGATCCATTCAATCTCGAGTCTTGAAAAATGGTTTCTGCGAGACGTTTTGCTTGATCCGTTGCCAATGCATTCATTGGATAAAGGATTATAACCTTAATTCCTTGTTGATCTCTCTTCTGATAGCAATAATCCAATACAGGATAAAGGAATGACTCCGTCTTTCCAGACCCCGTACCTGTTGTTAAAAGAGTAGATTGTGGTTTATGTCGGTTGAGGGAAGAAAGTCTCTTAAAACTCTCAAATTGGTGTTTGTAGGGAGGAAAGTTAGGTTTAATATCTAATGGAATGTCTTCTACTTCATCATTGGTTTTAAATGGGAGTTTTAGAGAAACATAAGGTCCTTTAAACATTCCATGTTGTTCATCTTCAATAAAACCATAAAAGGAATCTGAAGTCTCTTTTTCTTTGAAACTAAAGGTTGCCTTGAGGTACTCAAGGATGGATTGTTTTACTTCAAATGATTGTTGTAATGGTAACATTAATTAGTTTTGATTAAATATTTTTTCAAAGTGTGCCCATGCAACTTTGTAGTCTTCAATTCGGTCACACTTTTCAAACGGTGCGTAATAGGTTACTTGCTCTCCATGATACAATTCACTCTTTTCAATGGTGTGTTCGTAGGTTTCACCTTCTTTTAAATCTTTAATACTATCCCATATAGGACGGTCTACTCCAACACCTGTCAATCCTTTGGAACAAGTAAATACAATATTTCCTCTTTGATCATACCAAGTATCTTCCTCATTTTGATATAAGACGGGAAATTGAATTTTATAGATAAGAATTAACTCCTCAATTGTCAATCCAATTGACATAGATACCAACACATCAATTTCAATTAAAGCGAGTCTTCTTTCAAAATAAGTTCTAAGGGGAATTGTCATATTCCATTCAGATGCTTTACGAGATAAAGACTTTAGTGAAGGTCCTTCAATAGACCAAGAGTCCTTCTCAAAATCGGGACTCCATAGACTTTTCCACAAATCTCTGAAATGGATATTCACACAATTTAATCTTAAAGTCCTCAGTAAAAGTCGATTTTTAAATTTCTCCTTTATTTCAAATGGAATCTTTAAAGCAGTTGATTTATGAATCCTTGGATTTCCTGTGGATTTAATTAAAAAGTCGTATGGTAAAGAGGAAAAGGCCGATGTAAGCAAAACGGAATTCGTTTTATCATTAAAATAAAAAGACGTTATTGAATCAATATGTGTTGAATTTGGAAGGGACAACGAACATTGAAGTGTTCTCTCTCCCATTTGATTCACTCTACCACTAATAAGAACTTTATTGTTTTTTAACCAAGATTTCTTCTCGTTAGTGTTATACTCCTCTCCGAAATTAGTGGAAGAAATGAAATTCGACCTTGGGTTATACTTCTCATCTATTGTTAGTATATCAACAACATCGTAGTCCGCTTTTCCAATGCAATTTTCTCTTGGTGTTTTATAAATTGGATTAGAAATGAAAAAATGGGGTCCGGAATAAATAAAACATTCTGAAGAAAGGTCGACATACCTTGTTTCGTTTGTTATGATTTCTTTTTTCTGACTTTGACTTTCCTCTAACCCTGTGGTTACGGTTACAGTATAGTCCTCTACGGTTGATGATATTGAGTTAAACTTCCCTAAAATATTTATTAATTTTTTACTGTGTATTGTTGAAAGTTTGGATGAATAATAAAGATCATTGTTTTCAAAAAGTTTTGATAACACGTGAAGTTCAGTCTTAGTATATTTTATAATACGGTCTTGGTGTGGCTTAATATTCCATATAAAATCTCCATCACTGTTTTCTGTTTTTAATCCCTCCAAAGGATGAGTTGACTTAATAGTGTAACTTAAATCAATTGTAGAGGGAGTGAATAGATTATTGATATTGTCAAATTCTATTTCTTTCTTCTTATGAGAATAAATATTGATACTGAATTTAAATCTGTGACCAACATCTTGAAAAAGATTAAATTGATTTTGGAATTGGAAATGATATTTTAGTCTTAGATATACTTCCGTTCTAAATTTCTGACCATTGCTGTCATCATAAATTCCTTCGGGGTGAAGTAACCCAATAAATGATGATTTAGATTTAATTAAATTAAAACATGAATCGATAATCGATTTATACAAATTGGGAGATTGACCATGAAGTCGAAAATGATTTTGAACTGATTTAATAAAGTTTGAGGTTGAATCAATTTGAATGTTTTCGTTGTAGAATTCATCAAAGTGTATTTTGAGAAACTGTTTTTTGTAAATATTTGACTTAAGCGACGTCAGTTTTCTGAGTAAAATTTCAGGATAAGACTCACTTATAATGTCTTTTTCATCAAATGCAATTTTGACCCATGGAGGATTTCCAACGATAACATCGAATCCACCTCTCTCAAGAAATACTTCTATAAATTCTAATTGAGAGTGAAAGAATCTATTTTGAATTGACAGGTCCTTAACAATTGACAATCTTTCCTTTTCGTCAAACAAATCTGATTGTTCAGTTTTTTGAATAATCTGAGTCTGAGCAACTCCCAAAGTCGATTCTTCAAACCCAAATCCTAATTGATCTGAAGTATCTGAAGATAGATTTACATTAAGGATAGAAGAAATATCATTCAAATATTGTTGTCTTGATGGGAGAAACTCTGCATTTCTCATGTCCCAAAACCACAAACTACACCAGTAGTCCATAACCATCTTTAGTTTATAGTACGGTGCTGATTGTCTATTACGTTGGTCATTAAGTTGTTCCTTCTCATCATAGGATCTCAAGTTCAAAGTGACCTGTTCATTACTATTGACACCTTCCCAAACGTCTAATTTATTTTTGGTTTGAAGGTTTAGTTTCTTCTGAAATTCGAAGTATTCTAAAACCATAGAATCAACTGACTCACAAATATTTTGTAGTTGTTGTATTTCGGTTTCAGTAATGGGTTTACATACTTCTTTTTTCCAATCAGTTACTCTTTTAGATCGATCAGGATCCTCTTCTTTTAAAAGTTTGATTCCTGCACTTGGAACCATGTTTTTATCAGGAAGTAGAAAATGATAAATCTGATTTTTAGATCTATTTATTTTACCGTTTTCAAATGAAATCATTTGAGGTTCGCATTCCCACCATTTCTTTTTTAGTTCCTTCGTAGTAAAGGTCTTAAACCACGCACCGACTACCGCATTACCCACCGCCAGTCGATTTGCAAAGAATGGAGTTTCCATATCCTTATGAATCACGTTTAACCATAGAGATAACTTCCCTAACTCTATCGCAGTAGGGTTAAGATCGACTCCATAAGTGTTATTGGTTGCGATATATGCTTTCACCCTTTGAAGTTCTTCTCGATATTTTTCGGGTGAGATCTTCTTTTTAACCTCTCTTTGTCTATAGTTTAGATACGCTTCGGACAATTGATTAATGAGTTCATTGTGGAATGCTGCCGCACCCATTGCTGGTTCAAGGAGTTTAAGATCCAACAACTCTAATGAGGACATTTCTCCCTGTTCAACCTTCTCTAAGATTGATTTCAGAGTGTATTTTACAGTACACTGAGTTAATACTTCAGGAGTGTAGTAAGACGCAGACTTTTGTCGATCTCTACCACTCAATCGATAAACGAATCGACCTTTTTGAATTACAACTTCATTTTCACTTTCATCTGTTAAAACTTCGTCTCTATGGAAGTCATCTCTTCTTGATCGAGGTACTAAGTAAGTTCCATCTTGGGGTTTATTTTTAGTATGGACCTCGATATAATCTTCTTCAGCATAGAAACCTCTGAACGCAAGTAGACTTTCATATACACTTCCTAATTGATTGATACCAAGGTTTGCGTACGAAATTCTTCCTCTTGGTTTATTTCTTTTTTTCTTTGATAAAGAAAGTTGACAGATAACATCTTGCCAAACATAATTTCTAAACTTGACTTCTCCGAGATGATTCAGTTTCTTGTTGTCAAATAAAGGAGAGTCGATATGACGTATTTTAAAACTCTTGTTTCTACCGTTTTCATCTTCTCTGTACCCTGAACTCATCAGTTCAAATAACTTAGAAAGAGATTCGTGAAAGAAGTATCCGTTTCTACTATGATCTGTAATTAATTGGGTTTGTTCTAAATCTCTCAACATCTCCAGGGAGTAACCTTTTTGATATACCTGATCAGAGATAGGAAGTATATCTAAATCGGGTCTTGATTCTGCATAGAAGACAAATAGGAGTCTGTAAATGATGTTAAGACAGTCATCCTTTACCTCTTGTTCAAAGGTGTCGTCGGATTCGTCAAACTCTTGAAGAAGTACTTCTTTTTGGTAATGAAGAGATTCGTTTGCCAATAACTCCACCGCATTAATGATACCTTCTTTTAGGTCTTTGGTTACCTCGTAAGCGCTCTTATGTGAATCTTCATCCAACTGGTCCATAAGTACCAACTCACTATCAGGAGATAACATCTCTTTTGAGAGTAATAGGTAGAAAAGTGAATAGTATCTTCTATCAACAGTTGATTCAAAGAATAATTCTTCAATATCAAAACTGAGATAAGACCCTCTGAACCATTTTTCAACCTCTATTAGATAGATCATATTTCCCCCAAGAACCATGATGTAATGAGGTCTTTCACTTTGATCTAATAGGGAAAGTTCAGATATACACTTGTTGATGATTGCAGGTGAGATTTTTAGTTCCTTTGAAATTTCGAAAACTCTTGACCATTGAGATCTATGATATCTTTGTTCTGAGGTAGTATCTCCATCTTCATTGTAACGTTGTTCAAATAAACCGTCAGGTTCTTCGTCACCTTCTCTTATAAGAGGTTGAATCTCCATAATCATCAAATGAGGTTTATCTCCTTTATACAAGATATGTCTTATAGGAATAACCTCCTTTTCTGATAAATGGAATGGTGACTCATAGTTATGTCTTTCACCTTCATATCCAAGAGAATTAAGAAGTTGGGTGTGAAACTGGTGAGTTTCAAAGATTTTATCTTTTGTTCTAAGTCTCCCTTCAATAATTGACTGTTTGTACTTGAAGTACTTGTCTTTTAGGGGAGAAATTCTTTTCTGAAGACCTTTATAATCGTCAGAGGAATACCCCGATTTATCATGAACTTTTTTAACAAAGTCCTCGTCGAAGTAATTCGATGAAAAGAAATCTCCTATATTTTCGATGAACTTTATCATAGGTTATAAAATGCTGATATTACTTTGATGTATGCGTCCTGCTCCAAACCAAACAAATCCTGAACATATTGACTCGATGAATCTGCAATGGTATTCACCTCATTTAACTCTTTTTCTTTGCTCTTTATCGTAAAATTGGTTTCGGATCTTTCTTGAAACTTTATTTCAATCTGACTCAGAGAACTCTCTTTCCACTTCTTTAATTTGGATTCAAACACATCTAATTTCTCCCACATTTTAGATTCCAACTCTTTTTGAAGTGGTTTCATGTGGTTTTCCTGTGAAAATGATACGACTTGACTTAAATCCCTTTCTATAATAGAATTATCTGTCTCTGACACTGTTTTAGTATACAGGGTGTTACGTATGTCATATTGATTGAGAAAGTCCCTTAAAGACAAGGAGGTCAAGTCTCCTTTAGAACTTTTTCTAACTACAAAAAAGTCAGATATCAATGGTTGTCCTAAATTATTTGAAACCTGTCCGTGGAGAACATAATTGACTTCACCTTTTGGTATGTGATCCAACTTTACAGATCGTGCTTCGTTCTTGGGAACACTTGCTTCAAGTTTGGTGATATAATACTTTATGAGAGGGTGGTTCTCATATAAAATTTGAAACTCCGCCCAATCTCCCTTCTTTTTTCTTGCTTTCTCTATTGAGTCCTGAACCAGTTCTTTGTCGGTAGTTAACTTAAATAGTTCTCCAACTTTTGGTTTTGATTCAGGTGGAAGATCATACAAAACCTCGTTTATTTCCTTGGTATTGATTATTTCTAAGTATGAATCTTCCTTGTTAAATTCATAATCATTCTTTGAGATGAGTCCTTTCGATTCTAATTGATGGAATAATTCATCATAGAAATTAGATTCTTTCTCATAAACACTTATGGGGTCAACAATCGGGTTATCAACTATTATTGACTCAGTTGAGTCATCACCTCCAAAAAGGTGTAAATAAAAATCATCCTTAGAGGTATCAAGGTAACTTTCGTCCTGATTTATAAGTGCTTCTTCAACTTTGTTTTCTTCTTGTTTAGAGTCGTATAAATTCATTACTGATCCCGCGTCACCAAGAGACTTGTGTACTTCTTCTTCTTTTTCTGTTAATCTGTTAATAATATGCAAGTCCGTCTTCAGTCCATCAATATTTGATGTTGACAGGAGGTAATAGATATATGGAGTGTTCTTTTGTCCATATCGATCGATACGTCCGTTACGTTGTTCTAATGTGATAATAGACCACGGAATATCATAGTTGAACATTCTATTACAAAAGAAATGAAGGTTTACTCCTTGTGATCCTGCGTCTGAACACAACAACATTCTTATTTTACTGTCTTCTTTTCCAAAATCCTCGATAATCTGTTGTTGTTCGATATCACTTTGAGATCCACTAAAGGATACAATAGAATCTTCATTCAGATTAAAATCTTCCGTCAATCTCTTTTTTAGAAAATCGAGGGTAGCAATCCTTTCAGAAAACAACACATAACGATCATCTCCCTTTCTACCTGACCATTTAAGAACTTTAAGTTGATCTTTAAATCTGGTGTATTTTGAATCTGAATCATTCTGTAAAATCCTTTCTAATAGTGATTTGCATTCTTGTAAAATGGAGATATTCTCTTCCATGGAGTCACTTATAACCCCTAATGAATTAACTCTTTCAATCCTATTATTAATAGACGAGAGTGCTGCTGAAGGAGATGACATAAAGGATTTAAAAATCATGATAGAGAATAAGAAATCCCTTTTCTCCTTACCTTTTTTTAGACTATTAAGACCTTGAAGTTTTAAATTTTGTTGAAATTCAAGAAAAGAGATTTCCTCATTCGACAATCCTGTATCTACTCTTACAATTTCTCTTTCTTGAAAATTATCTCTAACCGAAGATTCCGTTATGTCATTTTTAAACCTTCTTACATAGTATGGTAAGATATCATCTTTGGTGTATTCTCCATTTTTTGGAATTGCAATTGGATCAATCATATTGATCAGGTTTGCGAAACTTTCCTTTTTACCGTTATGAGGTGTTGCTGATGTTAATATCAAAGATTCACACTTGGTAGATAGGTAGTTTGCTAAATCACCTCTTTGACTTGAAATATTAGATACCGTATGACATTCATCAATAACAATTATATCCCAATGTGACTTTTCAATATAATGTTTAAACTTAGCATTGTTCTTTAGAGTATCAATAGAAATAATGGTCTTGTCGTAATAATCAAATGGGTTTTTATTCGCAGGTAATTCAGTTTTAATTTTTGATATCCCTTCACTATCTAATCTTACAAGTGGAATTGCAAATCGATTCCAAATTTCCTGTTGAAATTGACCAAGAATAGATTTCAGAGCAAGAACCATAATTCTCTTTCCTTTACCACGTTTAATCATTTCAGCAAGGAATATACCTACTTCAATTGTTTTTCCCAATCCTACCGCATCTGCAATCAATAACCTCGGACGTGGTAATTGAAGTGCTTTAAGTGTAGGTACTAATTGATATTCAGATTGATTGAATGCTCCTTTTGTTGCAATCGTAATTTTATCTGAGAAAACTGTTGAGTTACGAATCTGAGATTCAATGTAAAGTTTTGTTTCTCTGTAGTTAGGGGATGTATCTCCAACGAACCTTGTATTTGTTGGATCGACAGGTTTAATATCAGTATCAATAGACGTATCAAAGGTAAATCTCTTCCCTTTCACTAAATCATTAATCCCTTCTACATCGAGTAAAAAAGATCCATCATGATTAGTGAAGATATTTGTAATGAGAAAATCCTCACCCCTTGTTGATATTCGTTGTCCTATGGTTAGGTTCATTTAATCAAATCTTTCAAATTAACATCTAATATTTTTGCAATTTCACCTAATATTTCTAAGCGTGGTTGTTGTCGGTTTTGCACATAACTGTTTACTGTATTGAAACTTTTATCAAGTTTCTCAGCTAACCAGATTTGTTTTATTCCCTTTTCTTCTAAGACCTCTTTAATTCGGTTCATTATTTAGAATTTGATTAAAATCAAATCTAATATATTTGTGATTAATACACAATTATTTATTATGTTTATACAAACTAAAATAGTGCGTAATTGAGTCAGAAAGTCATTAAAAATAACCAGAGTATAGTCCCTTTCTTTAGTGAAAGAATGAACTTTATTAGAGGACTTGATCCATTAGGTCTTCAAAACACATCTGATTCAACTTTTTCTATTCTTTTACCCGGATTAAATAACGTGACGGGGAGAATTCGATATTATAGTTTCTACTGCTGGCTTTTAGATGAGTATAGCAAACGTGTTGGTAGTACTGATCCTATTGAACAAATAAAATTTATTCGAACAGCGGAGTATATAATTGCTCTGAGTTCTCAGTTTTATAGTGGCAACAATGGAAGTATTCCTGGCAGTAATTATGCAAAGCTTGAGATACAGAACAAAGAAATTAATGTACATGATTTAAACGCAGGTATTTATAAACTCGATGGAACTACAGCGAATACGTATTGGAATTTCAGATGGGGTGCGTTTGGACAGTACTATTTAGGATCAATGCGAAATATTGGAATTATTATCAATCGCGATAGTGAAGGAGGCATCTATACCAGAACAAGTTCCAGAGATGAAAGTTTTATAAGCGGAGAGATGCTTGCACAATCATTTGCTTCAAACATTGATCCAGAAAAATCAGAAATGTTTTTTGATTGTATATCCAAGGGTAAAATTAATGAAGATCAAATTGAAAATCTTTTACCTGATTTTAACTTAGCAATTGTTCCTGAAGGCACTGAAGAAGAGGCTCAATTAATTCAACTTCTGTTACAAAAGGACTATCCATTAAGGATTGAGGAAGATCCCACAACTTTAAGAAAACAAACGATATCTCACTTACTTAACTTTTCGGATTCTAATCCAGCTGCATTTAATGATAGGGAATTTATTTACGCCGCTTATAATCGAAAGGGTATGATTGATGGTAAAGTTGATGATAGTTTATTTGGCTGGTTCTATTATCAGTTTAATGAATTTTGGCATTACGCAAATACCTCGATTTTTAATGGTGTATTAGATCATTTGGAGGATTCTTGTGGCCCTAATTGGATACCACTAAATCAATTGGTAGATGAAGTAGGGCGGTCAGTAATTAACATCCTTGAAACCGAAAATTTTATTAAAAATTCTAATGATAAAGTCTCGGAAGTTTTAATAAATATTGATTTAAATGAACATGATTTATTTCAAAAGATTTATAAGAGTAAAAAAACAGAAAAAGTATTTTATGGATTCTTACTTATCTTCTCCAAATATTTAAATAATCAGAATGACTTAGTGTCATTGAAAGAATACGGAGATAAAAATGATCTTGGAAAAGACGGTGAAGGTCCAGGTTATTTCTTAACCCAATTCAGAGTAAAAATGTCGACGTCTGTACTTGATTTTGTAAAGGAGTATATTTTCAAAAATATCATCTATAGGCACCAATATGTTGCTTTTCGAAAAATAGGTGGCGGAGGACTATCAACTCAAAAGTTTATTATTGAAGACCATCATATTAGGTATTTAGGAAATTTTGAAGCGGCTTATACAGGTCCAAGAATCGGAAACCTAATATCATTCTTAAAAGACCTAAACATTTTGTCATCGGATAACCAGTTAACAGAAAAAGGAGTTTCCATATTTAATCAAATTTCATTGAATGATTAAAAGAAGGAACATACTGGATTTGATTGGGAAACACAGAGGTAAATATCATTCTTGTGTTCTCACTTGTTACTCATTTGATTTTTCTTTTTTTGAAGAAAGAGTTTTGCCTACATTGAGATTAGCGAACATAAAAAATGTAAACGTTTTAGCGGATGGGCACTACTTAGAAATGGCGCAAGAGGCTACAACAGGAAGAGAGTTTAAACACAATAAGACATACAATTTCCAACCCATTTATGAGACGGGAGTTTTTCACCCAAAAATTATCCTTTTAACCGGTGTACGTCATGGTTTATTAATTATTGGATCTGGGAACATTACTTCATCTGGCCTAAGTACAAATGATGAAATTTGGGGAGCATTTCATCTTGATAATATTGGTAATGAAAATGCACCATTATTTGGTTCTGCATGGGAATATCTAAAACCGTTTTTGGATAAATCACTTGGTTTTATTCCTCAAAAAATTCAGTGGATGAGAAAACATTCTCCTTGGCTTAGTGAACTTCCAGTATCTTCAGATTGGGTTAACATTGACAGCTTAGGATTAGAAATGAAATTTCTTGGTAATTCTAAGAGCAACTCAATATTCTCTCAATTAGCATCTAATATCCCAAATTCTGAAATTGACGAGCTTACCATAATTAGTCCATATTTTGATAAATCTGGAGCACAATTAAAACAGTTAGTTAATCATTTTGAACCAAAAAAAACATCTTGTTTAGTTGATTTAAATTCTGGAACTGTACCTTCAGATTTAGACATTGAAACTAATATTAATTATTACGATTGGGCAGAATGTAAAGACGATTATGACAACACATTCAATAGATTACATGCAAAATTATTTCATTTTAAAGGAAAAAATACAGAGTATCTATTATTAGGGAGTCCAAATGCGACTATTGCCGCCATGGGTTTTAGAAGTTCAAATGCTGCTAATGCTGAAGCAGGAATCCTTTTGAGAAAAAATTCAGCACAAAATACATTATTAGATGATCTTAACATTAAACTACCGGAACAAACAGTAAATGTTAAGGGAGTAAAGAGTTATGGCATCACTGTGGAATCAGTCAAAAGAATTAAATATGAATACAGAATTCTTTATTCTGAATTAAGGTCTAACGAAATAATGGTATTCTTTAAAGAATCAGAAATTGATGTCAATACAATTTCCATTCTTGACAGACATGAAAACCTAATTGAGTCCAAAATCAAAGAGGTAAAACAAAACATCATTATTGTTTATGTCACAAACCCTGAGGACGTCTTTAAATTATATGTTGAAGGCGAGGATAAAAGAATAAGTAATTATTCAATTGTTCATAGACTGGAGGGACTTCTTAGGTGTAATCCTGATCCTGATCAAGAGAAATTGGATGCATTGTTAGAACTTGATTTCATTGACGGAGAGGGAATAACAGATTTACTTCAATTTGTTGATTATAACTGGGCAGATGATCAATCCGAATCTATAAAAAAGGTATTTAATCACAGTGCTGGTGGAGGTAGAATAGCAACAGAAAATCAAATAAATAAAGATTATGAAGTTCTTGACGCTAAACAATTCAATAAAGTTAGTACTGAATCCTTATTGAGACAGAGTGGTGAACTTTCTAACTCAACGGTAAAGATTGCTGAATTCCTCAGCCTATTTTCATCGGGGATGGTTATTGGAAATGAGGAATTTAAAGAAAGTGAGGAGCAAAAACTTTATGAGGATGAAGAACAGCAGGGACAAGGTGATGAAGTAGATAAAAAACCCAAAAGAGTTAATGGGAGTAAAGAAAAAACGGCTATCACGAAATACTTTAAAAAACTCGATAGTATTTATTCAGCATCTCTTTCGACGTTTATAAAGTCAAGGATTACAAATGATCTTCGGGGTGAGAAAATAACCATAAGAACCTTATCGAGTATTTTAATTGCTATACATCTGATTTATTTAAAATTTGGCAAGAAATTTACAGTACTTACGAGTGAATTAGATCAAGACGGTGAATTTATTTCTAAGGAAGAAACCTACTTAAGTGTTGGGTCTAAATCAGAATCTGTAGATACTGTAAAAGGTTTTTTGATTAATGTTTTGGGGAAATTTCTATTGGTTTCAGGAAGTGGTTACAAACATTATGAGTATGAAATCCTAAATCAGAAGTTATCTAAAAGTCAAGAGCAACTATTTCTTAAATCAATCTTCTTGATTTTAAATACAAATTGGAGGAATTCTGAGACTAAAGACAGGGATATTTTACTTCTCAACTGTTTACACTACATTTTAAATGAAGAGATTTTGCTGGAAAAATATCAAAATGAATTGATGACCAAACTTCAAAATTTAAAATCAAAAACAAGTTTCGTTAGTTCTGATTTTGAAGAACAAATGATTTGGTTTAAAGAGCATCTTTTAAAAAACTATTTACAATGGTATGCCGCTTTTATGGATCCAAAAAACGAAAGAAAAAAATTAATATCTCCAATTTCTAAACTCAGTTACGGAAATATCATGTTCAA
>TARA_B110000503_G_C7173241_1_pt1 | contig 18167 bp, 21 predicted proteins | sample TARA_B110000503 | Tara Oceans TARA_B110000503 (sample SAMEA4397472) | marine metagenome | biome: Polar Biome; feature: [SRF] surface water layer (ENVO:00010504); material: water (ENVO:00002006), including particulate matter (ENVO:01000060) such as... | depth 5 m | reverse complement strand
CCAAGATAGTTGTCGTCATACCGGCCATGGTAATTGTCGCCAAACACTGCTTCGATATTCAGAATATTGACTGAACATCCCTGTTAAAATTCCTATTCTCCACGATGCCCATTACCCTTAGCCTACTGGGGCTCTTTCCGGGCTAGATAAACTATTCTCATATCTGCCTTTTTTTTGTGGGTATTGGTCGTTATTGAGCGAGCTTTGGTAAAGAACGTATTAATTGAATTACCTCGGTTGAATTGTCGGATTTCTTTGTGTAGTCTGGAGAAAATGGTTGTGGATGGAATCTTATGAATATGACCCGAAAGATACTATTCGTCGTTTTGTTGCAAGGAATTGTTGGATGTGCGGTCAATCGACAAGGCGCTGAAATAATTAATGAAGCAGACCTAAGTCAAGCGAAGGTTTTTTATGTTGAACATTTTGAACCTGATAGGCGCAATTTTCAGCTACAGATTTCAGATGAGATAAACAAAAAAGGGTACTCGGCTACAGCTGGCGAACCTGGTAACGCACCTGACGAAACAGATGTCGTTGTCACTTATAAGGATAAGTGGATGTGGGATATAACGAATTATATGATATCTCTAACTGTGACATTTCGTGAACCAGTAACTAATTACCCTTTAGCTGTAGGTGAATCTTATCACACGTCACTCACACGACTCTCACCAGAAAAAATGATCGCCGAAGTCCTCAAAAATTTATTTTTAGAAATTGAGAGTCCTGAATGAGGTTTCAAATGAGAAGTGCTCTCAACGCAATCATTATATTTTCGCTGCTTCTCTTGTTGGGAGGATGTGCCTCGGCTACCAGATCTGATGGTATGTCGACAGAACTCAGATCCGGTGTTAAATACTCCACCATTGATAAAACAATTAATGTACAGGTCAGAGGTGGATCTGAAACGACGAGCATGGGTGCTTCACAGATTTCTAACACTGATTTTCGTGAAGCGATTAAGGCTTCCATTAAAAGTTCTGAACTATTTTCATCGGTAGCAGAGGATTCTGTTCCAGCCGACTATGTGCTTCAAGGCACGATTATTAGGGTTGAACAACCAGCCATGGGTTTCTCCATGACAGTAGATTTGGAAATTGCATGGTTGCTCAAGGAATCTGGTGAAGCAGACGCGCTTATAAGAGAAGCCCATGATTCAACCTATACTGCATCAGTAGGTGCAGCATTCGCCGGTGTAAAAAGACTGAGGCTGGCCACCGAAGGAGCAGCTCAAAACAACATCCTTTGGGTGTTGGACCGAATTTCGAAACTAGAGCTTTAACCTACTGACCTAGTTGCCTGCTGCTGATTCTCAAATCCTTAATGAGAAACAATTCCTGCTAGTCATGTTGTAAAAGCGACGATTGGCGTTGTCCCTCAATAGGCGTATTTGTGTCTGTATTAACTGAGGGTTCCTTAAAATGTGAGAAGGGAGGATTAGGGCTGGAGTGCATTGATCGGTGAAGTGGTCAAATTGGTCTGTGGAAAATAAAGCCTTTAGTGTTTCCACTTGTTATCTGGTTGAGCTCTTCGCTTTAGAATTTGTATCCTATTGAAACGGCGAGGGGAATGTCTATTCCATCATTGTCCGAGAAAAGGTTTGCATTAGAAAAGTGTTTCCATGAGACCTGAATCGAGATCGACTCGTCTATTGAGATATCTTTCTTAAACCCAACCCCAACCTGAGCCTGGAATGCGAAGTGGTTGTCCTGTTTCCGTTCACCGAAAGTGTTCTCAGATATATAGCTTGGTCCCAGCGCGCGAACGAAGAAGTAGTAGTTCTTTAAGCCTTCCGACGCGGGTGTCAAGGTTAGTTGTGGGAAGATAGAAAAGACCTTGAGGCGTCTATTTGTATCAGTATCACTTTTTAACTGTGTATAACCAATACCGAGCGACAAGGTAGAGCGAGGAGAGCGAAACCAATCGGCGAAGGTGTAGTCTAGAGAAACTTGCTTGTTTTGCTGATCTGCTCCTGGTTGGCTACCAGCACCCAAGGCAAACGCTATTTCGTCGGCGTCAGCTGGTTGAGTCCCGACCAAAAAACAAAGGAGAATCCCGCCCAATACTCGCTGTCGATCAAGCACCTATGAACTAGCCTCGGGCCAACTTTTGAAAATGAGCGAGGTGTTGATGCCACCGAAGGCAAAGTTGTTGCTCATGACATATGGACAATCAATTTCTCGAGGGGTGTATCGAATATAGTCGAGAACGCCGCATTCCTCATCTGGATCTGTGAGGTTCGCGGTATAATGAAATTTTTTGTCCCGCTGCATATTAATACATGCCCAAGCTTCGATGGCACCGCAGGCACCGAGAGTATGTCCCGTAAAACTTTTCATAGCGCTGATGGGTACCGAATCTCCAAACAACTCGAAACATGCCTGGCTTTCAGCGACATCACCTCTGTCTGTTGCCGTTCCATGGGCGCTTATATAGCCAATATCCCGCGGAGTGAGTTCTGCATCTTCCAGAGCTAGTTCCATTGCTATTCGCATGGTGTCCTTCGAAGGCTGAGTGATGTGAGTCCCATCGCAATTGGTGCCAAAGCCTACAATCTCTGCGAGAATTTCCGCACCACGGACTTTTGCATGATCCAGTTCTTCGAGAATCAACGTACCTGCGCCTTCGCCAATAACGAGACCATCTCTTGCCTTGTCAAAAGGGCGAGGAGTAGATGAAGGGGTTTCGTTCATGGTGCTTGTCGCAAACAAAGTATCGAAGACCGCAGCCTGGGGGGCGCAAAGCTCTTCTGATCCCCCCGCGACCATAGCGGTCTGCTTATTGTTCTTGATGGCTTCGTAGGCGTATCCGATACCCTGGCTACCCGAAGTGCAGGCGCTAGAGGTCGTATAAACCCTACCCTTGAGTTTAAAGAACACCGCAAGATTTATTGGGGCAGTGTGAGACATCATTTTGATGTAGGAGTTCGCATTCAATCCATTGGTGCTGTTGTGTGTCTGCATCGAACCGAATTCTGCGATGGCATCGGGACTACCTGAGGAAGAACCATAAGACACACCCATTTTGCCACTGGTCGTAAGTTCGTGTTCTAACAAGCCTGCTTGTCCTAATGCTAATTCAGTTGCGCGAGTTGCCATGATGGACCCACGGCCCATGCTACGTATCATCTTTCGGGAATAGTGACCGGGTTTTTGGAAGTCATCGACAGGTGCACCCAGCTTGGTGTTCAGGCCATCGATATTTTCCCATTCGTGCATATATCGCACGCCCGTTTCACCGTTGGACAGTTTGCTTGCTACCGATGTCCAATCCTGCCCGATAGGTGTGATTGCTGACATTCCGGTCACGACGACTCTTTTCACTAGTTCATTCCACCATTTATTGAGATGACCTGACGGGTCACGTAACCTGCGAGGTCAGACATTAAGTAACTCACCAGACCAGCAACTTCTTCTGCCTTACCGAGACGTTTTGCAGGAATTAGCTTCATCACTTCATCCATATGAATAACGCCGTCTAACATGTCCGTTTCGATCAGACCAGGTGCGACACAGTTCACAGTGATCTTTCGTTTCGCCAGCTCTATCGCAAGCGCCTTTGTTGCGCCAATAATACCGGCTTTTGCTGCACTATAGTTTACCTGACCTCGAGTGCCAGTTATGCCAGAGACGGATGAGAGAGTAATGATTCTACCGCCAGATTTCTTCCTCACCAAGGGCATAACAAGTGGATGCAACACATTGTAGAAGCCGTCGAGATTACTATGAATAACGTCATCCCAATCACTATCAGACAGTGCTGGAAATGCATTGTCCTTTGCAATACCGGCATTGCATATAATGCCATAATAAACACCGTGTTCTTCAATATCTGATTCCAGCTCCACTCTGCATGCCTTCCTGTCCGAAATGTCGAACTGTAGAACGCGCGCGTTGCGACCCATGGTTTGTATTTCTTCGCAAACCGTTTTCGCAGCATCAAGGTTTCGATGACAATGGACGACAATATCGAAGCCATCTTTGGCCAATTTTAGAGCAATCGCTTTGCCGATACCCCGGCTGGAGCCGGTGACTAATACAGACTGTTGTGATGTCATTTTTCTTCGGAATTCCCTTTTTCAGTCTTCATAAACAACTCAACATCTTTGGGTTGAAAGACATTAATATTCGCCTTAGCATGGAGACACTCTCCTGACAGGGTACACGAGAACACACTTAACCCATTGGCGCTTACCATGATTTGCTCGACATATATGTCGAGTTTTGTACCCAGTTCAATTTTGGCCTTGTTACATTCAAATTTTCTGGTCCCGACCAAAAACCCAGCTCTGATCGGCTGGTTACTTAGCTTGGCTTGTATGCCAGCCCAAGCAGCAATACCTTGGGCCATAAATTCCACACCCACCCACGCTGAAACGGCCTCATCTACCAGGAACGGATTATTGTCATGCACCTGTGCGACAGCGCTGAGGAACTCCGGGCCACTATCAACGACAGCATCTAGAAAACTCATGTCCCCACTATGTGGAACCAGTTCATCAATGGTAAAGGTTTGACTCATACCCTCTTTTTCACCTCTACTTAAGGAGCCACTTCAAAAAGCAATGAAACGTTGTTACCACCAAAAGCAAAGGAGTTACTCAAAATACGATGAACCTTGCCAGCACATTGTTCCGATATCCTGTTGTCTACCAATTTGATTGGTGAAATCTCGTCATCTATCTCACCGTCCCATTGATGGACCGGCAAGCCTCGAAACAGATCAGGCTGTAACAGTATCCAACATAGTACCGCTTCGATAGAGCCTGAGGCACCGAGACAGTGCCCAGTGAAAGGTTTGGTAGAACTGCAGGGGGTATTATTTCCGAACAGTCCGAATACAGCCTTGCTCTCCATAAGATCATTCTGAATCGTCGCTGTTCCATGCAAGTTGATGTAATCAATATCCTCAGGAATCAAACCAGCTTGGTTCAATGCCATCTCCATTGATCGTAACGCACCATCGCCGGTTGGGTCAGGCGCTGATATGTGATGCGCATCAGATGTTTCTCCCACGCCAGTGAGCCTTACTGGACCAATTTCTTTCGTCATGAGAAATAATCCAGCACCTTCGCCGATATTGATACCACTTCGATTCTTGCTAAATGGGCTGCATACATCACGACTCACCGCGTCGAGCGAAGAAAACCCATTGATGGTGAGTCCACAAAGGCTGTCGACACCACCAGCGATGACGGCGTCGCAAAGGTTTGCGTCGAGCAGTCGCTTGCCACTTGCCAGCGCTTTCGCACCTGAAGAGCAAGCGGTTGAAATAGTATACGCGATACCGGATAGATTCAGATGCTCCGCGAGGAATAGTGAAGGCGCACCGATGTCCTGCTTAGAATAATCGAAGTCTTCGGGCCAGGCGCCAGCTTCTTCTAATGTCCTGACTGCCTGTTCCGCTTCCGCAATCCCGGAAGTGCTGGTACCGAGGATTACTGCAACACGGTCTTCGCCAAACCGCTGAATGGCAGCCTCCACCTGGGATGTCATTTGATTTAAAGCAGCAATGAGCAGTTGATTGTTACGGGTTCTATGCTTCGCAGGAAACTGATCTTGGTCGGGTAGCTCCAACTCGACAATTCCCATCGGGCTGGTGTTTCCTTTTGTATCAAACCGATTCGAGAATACTAGGGTTTCAGATTCTGGTTTGGATAATGAGTCAGCAGAATTGGATACGCCCGAGCCAAGTGCACTAATGACGCCAACCGCATTCAGATAGCAATTCACAATGGTTGGAGATCTACAGTTCGAATATTGAGCGTCATATCAAGTAGGTAGCTTGTAATCTGAACGTCACGTGGCCATTTTATAGCATGCCACATTTGCCAATCAGAAAGCTCAAACTTGGTTATCAATCGACTTTTGTAGAGAAGGTTTCGAGTATTCTCATCGCTCTCAAGGTGCCATTTCCCGGTTGAAGCCGCCTGAAGTCTACTTTCTGGCCAGTAGACATATTGCATCATGCTAACAATGTGTTCGGCGGGTAGTTGAAGGTCCTGAGTGGCCTGTTGAAGAACCAAGCCTTCTCCCGTGCAAATAATCGAGAACAACCTATGTCCGATAGGCGAGAGGGCAACAATGGTCGTTTCAGTATCTGAAAGTGCTAATACCAACGTCGTCGATAGAGACTCGCCGTTACGCTCTATGGTTAAAACCTGTGTTGCTTGAACGGGTACGAGGCCTGAGCCATTGGTCAATAAAGGCGGCTGAATGTTTTGGCAAGCGCTCAGTAGCCCCACGCATATGAGGGGTAGTAGAGTGCGTACGGCAGACTTAAGTGAGAGGCATGGAAACACAGCGACTATTGGCGGCGACATAGTTCCGCCAGGGTCTTTATGCGTCGCTTGCTGCTTTTAACATAGGGATTGCGGAGGTCCCAGGCGTATCCAGCAAGAATCGAGCAGATCATTTCTCTGACTGCATTAGACTGGTTTTTTGAAAAAACAATGTCTTGAAAACCACCGTCATACCAACTTTCAACAAAACTTCGAAAGGTGTTCACCCCTTGCTTTAGTGGCTCGGAAAACTCAGATTCCCAATCAACGGGTTCTCCCTTGAGTTGTCGGTCCAAAATACCCACAGCAAGATCAGCGGATTTCATCGCGATAGTGACGCCGGAAGAAAATATGGGATCAAGAAATTCCCCTGCATTTCCCAGTAACGCAAACGATTCACCCCAAAGGGATTTCACGTCGCAGGAATAACCGGAAATTTTCTGTACCCGCATGTCAAACTCACAATTCGAAAGAATGCCAGACATATTGTCATCCGCAGCGATCCAATACTTGAGGTCCTGCAGTAAGCTGGAGTGTGCATTCGAATCATATAGCTGCTCAGGGAGAACAACGCCCAGCGAACTGCGGCCGTTTGAAAAAGGAATGATCCAGTACCAAACATCTTTAATCTCTGGATGAACAACAATCAAGGTTTCCTCTCGATTAAGAGAACCTGATGGTGCCCTATCTTCAATGTGAGTAAACACTGAGACTCGCGATGGGAAATTGGAAGGCTGTTCCAAATCCAGAAGACGTGGCAAGACTCGACCAAAACCACTGGCATCCAGTATGAACTTCGACTCTAACTTATGCGCAGTACCGTCATTTGATGTCAGGTTCAATGTAGGCCCATGCGAAAGGTCGATACCGTCAATCGCAGTTCCATACTGGACGGTCACACCCTGTTTCTCTGCCTGTTGGGCTAGGATATGATCAAATTCTGCTCGCGGAACTTGAAAAGTAGAGCTGGGACCCGACGTGAATTTTTTGCTAAATTCAAAGCTGGCAGACGCTTTGCCTCTTCGAAATCCCGCGCCCGCTTTGAATTGGAAACATGCGGCTTCAACCGCATCAAGCATACCTGCCTTATCGATGAATTCCATGCACTGCGGCAGCAGAGATTCCCCGATTGAAAATCGAGGGAAGTGCTGCTTTTCAATCATATGTACATCGTAGCCTCGTTGGCATAGCAAGGCACCAGCAATAGAACCAGCAGGACCTGCTCCGATGATAGAGACATCACATTTCATCAAGATTCATCTGTAGTTCCTGCGTTGAGATAAATTCGGAAAGAGCACACTGCTATGAGCCAGGAGAATGATATACCGAAAAGTGCCATTTGCCCGAAAAAGCGTAATGCCGGTGTTTGACTAAGAGCTAACAAACCAAACGCGAGTACCGTCGTTATAGCACTTGCGGTTATGGCAATGAGCGCATGGGGTGCAGCCCTACTTTCGTGAAGAAAAATACCCATATCTAATCCAATTCCTAACACAAGAACAGCGGCTAATACGTGAAACAGGCTGAATGGTTGACCAAGTAAAGTTAGACAACCCAGTGCGGCAAAGGTTGCCAATGCAGGCGTACCGACGACCCAAATTGAAAACCACCGAAATCTGAAGGCAAGAAGCACCGTTAGCATCGAATAGATTCCTACCAGCCACTTTGATATTTCAATGCTATAGCTAGTGAGCAACTCGCTGACGAATTCTGGGTAATCCACAAATTCTACTCTGGCAAGAGTCATGGCCGTACTCTGTAATTCTGCGATTCCAACTCTATCAAGATTCCCATAGAGCGTGACCATGCTTTGGAAGCTGTTTATATCTCCGCGCTGACTGACATTTGAATCGAGCAGCAGGTTTGATGGATACTTTGCGACCGACCAATTTTTCCACTCGTCGAAATCTAACAGGCGGTTAGGTTTCGCATCCAGTTGAGAAACCAGTAGAGGGTATTCATTGATTCCGATAGTTTCGGCAAAGGAAGTCAGCCCATCGGGGTGCCTATATAGCGATCTAAGAAGTTTTAGATTGTCTTTTTGGCGCTGATTCGAAGGCAAATAGGTTGATAGCGCCTGGTAAGCTGCGATGGTCTTTTGCTCAATCAGTGTGTCCAATGTCGCGGTTAACTCCTCCTCTGCCTGTAGCAAGTCTTCGAGAGAATCTCCTGCGACAACAAAATACTGTCCAGGTTGTGGTGGGTTGAGCAATGACTGCACGACCTTTTCATTGTCGAGCAAACGTTTGGGCGAGGTATTTAAGTCTCTAATGTCATCTCGGAAAGTTGCCTCAGTCACAGTTGATGTTATGGAGACTGCCAGAACTGACGCGAAACCCAGCGGGACCAATATTAGATAAGGCAGTTTTGTAGTTGCTCGATCTTGGATGCGTTTTGTTGCCGCTAGAGTGGACTCTATTCGAAGTGGCTGACGGATGAGGTAAGGTAACCAAACAAGGACGGTTGTCCACGCAGCTATCAAGCCCAGTATCGAGAAAACAGCCATCTGCTGCAGTCCCGGAAATGGTGTGAACACGAAGGTGAGGTATGCCGTGACGCTCGAAACAAGCCCTAGGGTCAAGGCCCCATAAATTTTTATCTCACCGTTACTTTCCCTCGGCGCGCAGAGAAAGTGCAATAGGTAGTCAATTGAGACTCCAACTAGACTGGCCCCAAACACCAGGGTGATTACGTGGAGCTGATTGAATATAGAGAGGGAAAGAGAAATTGCAACCAAGCAGCCTACGGCAATGGGTAAGAAGGCGATACCGATAATGGAAACACTGCGAAATAGAATTCCCAACAGCAGAACGATTCCAATTATGGACCCTACGCCTATGGTCGAAATTTCAGATATTGCCTGATCTGCTCCAGCGGCAGCGTGAAAAAGTAATCCAGAACTCGCCACATTTATAGTGTTGTTATCGATTTTTGACAGTAGGTTGTTGACCTTCTCTAACAGCAGCTGCTGGTTACTAAGATCAAATGCATCACCTTCAAAGGTCGCAAAAACGAACCGATACAATTGACCATCTTTTTCAGCGTATAGCCCCGAGCTGTCGGCTTGAGGGGTCGCCGGTAAAGGAAGGTTTCGTAACCAGCGGCCAAACAGATCAAAGGGATCTTGCTGAATAGGTAAAAACCTTGCTTCTGGGATTGGGCTATAGATTTTTCGAAGTACTTCCTCGGTAAATTCACCTATTTCATTCGTACCTAATTTCGCACGATCCTCCACGGAAAGAAGTTGGAATCTAAAGGGTATATAGGGTGAGACCATTGTGATTATGTCTTCACTCAAGAGGGTTCGTGTGACTTGAGTAAAGGCTCCGGAGCTACGGAGTTGGATTGCGAACTCTGATGAAGCTTTGTCGACGGATAGTCGGTTAGCGGTTGTAGCGCTGAAAGCGAAAACTAAAGATTGAGAAAAATCATCATTAGCCTGTTTTCCCTGAATCGGCACCTCAACAGAGTCCGGTAAAAGTGAAAGGATACTACTGTTGAGGAATACGTCGTCCCCAAGGTTGAAAGCCAACTTAATCCCAAGCAAAAGGACACAGACTAGCCAAATGGCGGCCACCCAGCCCCGCGCTCGAGTCCACTCAATCTTCTCCATGATCACCGCTGTGTTTGAACTCAATGACCTGCTTGTCTCCGCTTCTCTCAAACAGAGCTACCACAACAATTCTGCCTCTATCAGTGGTGAGCTGAATTTCTCTATACAGACTACTCAGCGATTCACTTTTGGGTGTTAGTTGAATAGTCCACAACCCGTGTATTTTCTGAATAGAATGGGAAAAGTCTTCGGAAAAAGAGTCTGAGTCGCCTGCTAGTACGCCGAAAAATATATTACTAATCACTCGAGCAACGGGTTGTTTACGCGCGTCTATATCAAAGGTTACGTTCCCCTTATAGGACTGAATTATTTTACTCTGTGTAAGAATGAGTCGTGAGGGAAATGGATGAATAACCTCCCATACCAGCATTTCTTGTACTGTGTAGTTGAACTCTCCTTTCGAGACGATCGGATTTTTCAGTCCAGTTAGAAATTTCTTCTGAAGAAATTCTCCACTTACTTCGTCCCCTTTGGCTTGAAGGTTTAACAATTGATCTATGCTGACGCTGGCTTGTGACTGCCGCTCTGGTTGTAACGGTGGCTCCGATTTCGGTTGTATTGACTCTTCAGCGTTAGAGGATGAAAGGAGAGATGAGAGAAGCACAAAAACTAAAACAGAGACCCAGCTTGAGTAGCTCTTGAATAGCGGTCTAAAAATAGAGAAGGCGAAGTGAGGCAAACGAGAATTCATGGCCAATTAGTTTGATTCCGTCTAAAGATGAACGCCGAGCTTTTCAGTAAAAACAGGTGGAGAGACAAGACACATTTCATTGTTACTGAGGTCTACGGCAACTTGAATAGTATGCCCTTTGGTTAATCGTTGTCCTGTCTCAACGTCTTTGATGGTATAGCTGATCTTTAGACGATGTTCCCATTCCACAAGTTTCGCGGTAACCCGAATCTCCTGCCCGAACCTAGCCGGTTGAGGATAGCGTATATGCATGTCGATTATCGGCCAGGAATAACCACTGTCTCTCATGGCTATGTAGTTATAGCCAATCTGGTCAAGAAGGACGCACCGAGCCACCTCAAAATATTTTACGTAATGTCCATGCCAGGCGATCCTTACCATATCGACATCATGAAAAGGGATTTTGATGATGGTTTCTACTTGCCACTGTTCAATCATTTGCGTACCCCAAGTGATTATTCTGCCAGATTCACGAGCCTTTACCCGTGCTGCCAATCCAAATGATAGCCGAGATTAGATTCCGCATCATTGTTGAGACTCTTCCAACCAAAAAGGGAAAAAGTTGTACCACTGGGATGGGGACTTTAGTACTTCTTGCTCCAGGCGTTGTGCATAAGCTTGCACATGAGGCAATAGACTTTCTTCTCGCTTGCCTCGAATAGTCTTGATTGGACCAGAGAAAAAATCGAACTTAATCGTATATTTCTCGTTCTCTTTCACGCAGAAAAGCGTATATACAGGGCACTTTAGGACCGAACTAACTAAATAAGGACCCAACGAAAATAATGCTTTTGAACCAAGAAAGTCCACCGCAACGGTACGCAAGCTCTGACGCCTGCCAGACTCCTGAACTGGGATACGATCTCCCATGATGACTATGAATTCGCCCTCAGCCAATCGACTTTTGAGTGAGATCGCAGTGGCGGGGTTGATCTCGGTTACCTGGATCATGTTAAGGCGCCGCGACTCCTCTCCGTGATTGAGTAGATGGTTAAACTTTTCGGCATGTTTTGTGTGAACGAGAATGTTTAATGTGATCTTATCATTGTAGGAGCTAAGGGCCCGCATGACCTCAAGATTGCCAAGATGGGAACCAATAATTAGCGCACCTTGTTTCGATTCTACCAGCGACATTATAGAGGCCTGGTCGGGAAAGTTGACGTCTTTGTATCGGATTGCACCCATCCAGCCAATCAGTTTGTCTAGTATCCCACTGGCAAATTGCAAGAAATGGCCAAAACTCAAACGCCACGTTTTTTTACCCGGTTGATATACGATTTTAGACCTCACTCGACTAATGAAATACAAAGATGACTTTCGAGCGACAGCACTTGAGAGAAAGTAGTAAAGGACCACGGGATATAGGATCAGATTGAAGGGTGTCCTCCCCAAATACAGATAGATCATCAGCAATGTTTTGATGCCGATTACCCCTCCCTTTTCCTGAAGCTGTGCCCAATGATTCCGCGGGGTTGGGGATTTATTCAGGTTGGAGCTCATCTGAATTTCTTCCAAATTAGTGCGGGGAGCTGGAAAAGCATAAGGAAGAAAAGTTTTGTATGCATACATGCTATCAAGAGATTATCTTTGAATCCTTGAAAGTGTGATATCCCGTCTCGGGGGTAGCTTACTTTTGTTTCAACGTTGCGAACACCTAACCCACGCCAACACCACCGTACGACTATTTCGACATCGAACTCCATGCGGTTTCCCAGTGTGTGCCTATCCAATAGTGTCCGCATTTGGTGCAGCGGGTAAACACGAAATCCACACATACTGTCTTTGACTTGAAAGGAAAGTGTATTTATCCAGACCCAAACGTGGGTGAGGTAGCGTGCATAATAGCGATTTTTCGGAATCGAATCATCGAATAGTGGACAGCCCAGCACCAAGTCTTCTGGGTGGTCCCGTGCGATAGACAAGAATAAATCTATGTCACCTATATCGTGTTGACCGTCCGCATCTAACTGCAGCGCGTGACTAAACCCAATTTCTTCTGCAAGGTAAATTCCCGCCTTTACGGCGCCACCTTTACCCAGATTATCTGGCAGCCTCAATAGCATGACTGACTCGACCTGTGCATTGATTACTCTTAGCACTTCTGCGCATTCAAAGTCGGAGCCATCATCAACCAATATGATAGGAAAACCATGCGATTCGGTTATGGAATCAACAGTCATTCGAATCTCGCGGGGATGATTGTAGACAGGTATGAGAATACAAGGTTTCAACACTAGGTGCTCAGAATCAAAAAACCGCTACTGTGGATGCCTTTGCTGGATTCATAAGTATATTGGAGCGCTGAATTGGATGGGTTGTATTCAATCGTCATGAACAATCGAGTTCCAGGCAAGACAATTGATTGGAACTTTGATTTTGTGAGTTTCAAGGATTGCGCATTTGGCAGAGTATAGAGAATGTTAGCGTAGTACTCTGCCCAAAATATCATGGCCATGCCGGGTAAGACCGGTTGACCTTCGAAATGGCCTTGAAAGAATATCAAACTAGGCGGCACTTCGAATTGGATGGCCCATTTCAGTTCATCTAATTGTTCATAGAGAACGACCGAGGGCAATCGGCCAACCAAACTTTGCCGACCCACCATGTCTTGCAGCATGACTTGGGTGGTCTTGCCTTGCTGATTGACGGGTAGCCTATTCGAGAAACGAAATTTCCTCGGAATAATGACGGGTTCAAAATCCGGGCGAAGGTGTTCAACTAGCAATTTATTGAAGGCAAGTTTCCCCTGCTTCTTTAGCTGGATGAAACCCTCATTGCTAAGAGCCACTACCGTCGCAATGAAATCGCGATTTTCATGAATCCAAATGCATCTGGCTTGAGTAACGAACGGATGGTTCAAAATCGCTTGTTCCAATTCCGACAAGTTGATCCGTTTTCCTTCCACCTTAACGATGTTGTCACCCCGCCCGTGTAGTGAAAAATCTGTTAGGGTATGTTGCTGAATTATGTCCTCTAGCAAGAAACCATCCATCGAGCCCATGTGCGGCGACTCAAGTAGGTACCGTCCGATATTTTCAGTGAGATGAAGTGTTAAACCATCTAACAGGTTAAAAGGCTGTTCGTTACTTAGCTGGGAGCGCCACGCAATTCCTCCTGTTTCCGAAGTTCCATAAATTTCGATAGGCAACTTGCCAAGAGTTTCTTTCACCTCAAGAGCGTCTGCAAAACTGAGTGGTGCTGTAGAAGAAAATATGCAGGAAAATCGATCTTTGTTGTCCTGCCACGAGGCGTTGCTCGACAAACGGGTTAGGTGGCTGGGACTACTAACCAATACGATCTTATTTGACAGGGAAAGGCTTCGAAGAATATCTTCGCTGTAGGCACAGATACTCGCGAGAAATGGTGTACCTATCGAAAGTGGAACCAAAACACGAAATAGTAGCCCATACATGTGTTGATGACTGACGGTAGCGAGCACTAACGCATCTTCATACTCGGTGTGCCAATGATTGATGAGTGTTGTGCTTTCTCTGCTGAGTTGTCCCAGAGTCTTAGGTATAGTTTCTGGTTTCCCCGTCGATCCCGACGTGTATAGGTATATCTTGACCACATTGATATCGATTGATTCGAGTCGAACGTCGGGTTCATCATCATTAAAATTGAACCCTTTGTGGTTCAGATGTTGAACATAAGTCTTTCCTTGCGATTCACGGTTTGTTGTTACCGGTTCGAAATCACCAACAAATGCATCAACAGAATCGTAAAGGTGTTTTTGGGTGCCTGGAAGCGAATTACCCGCAAGAAAAATGGTTTTCCCCGCATGGAGTAGCGCAAAGAAAATCTGTGAGAAACGAAGACTTGAATCGCAATACAAGACCCACCTTTCTTCTGACCTGGACCGGAAAAACGAGATCCAGCGCAGAGTTTCTCTCTTCCAAGATCGCCAGTCGACAGGACCTACGTCGGAGATCGCTACGATGCTGGCGGGATCTCTATCCGAAGAGAGCAATGTTTCGATTAGGCTATATGAACTAGTCATTCTTACTTCGAACTACACTGCGTACCAGAAATTCCACAGCGAATATAGCCCCCATCAATAGATACGAGATCAAACCATTATAAAGGAGCCATATTTCGTCACTCATCCAAAGTGCGGAAACAGCTGATGCAGACCCATTAAGGATGAAAAAATAAATCCAGAGAATCGTGACCTTGCGTGTATAAATTACGCCACTGGGAGGTAAATCCGGTTCGGCTAAACGTGCGATTTTCTCAATAATCGTTGGAGGAAACACGAGACTATAACTAAACAGACCGAGAAAGATCAGATTGACCAGAATTGGGTAGAGCTTATAACCGTCCTGTCTGCCAAGGCCAAATATTACGAATCCCAGAAAAACCATAATACCCAACCAAATGGTTTTTGATCCCAACTGTGAGTCGGTAGCCAGCATGCGTGTACTTGCCAACGCCATTAAAAAGACACCCAACACCCAAGGGTCCCATGATCCTGAGCCAAAGTAGAAAACGAATGGGTACGCCAGGGTAATGATAATAAGCGCCACTCGTAGGAACAGCTGCATATCAGCGATTAATCAGCTCACCGATTGAATCAACGACATCCCCAACGGTACGCACCTCCTTGAATTCTTCCGGCGCAACCTTTCCCCCTGTCCATTCTTTAAGCCGGATGACAAGATCCACTGCGTCGATACTATCGATATCTAGATCTTCGTACAGGTTTGCGCTCAATATGATATCACCTGCTTCCAGTTCAAACATTTCGACAAGAATGTCTTTAAGACGGTCGAATATTTCTTCTTTGTTCACATCTATTCTCCTGCCGGTGCATTCTGGGAGCGCACAAGGTTCGCCAAGGTGCGAATGCTGGCAAAATGTTCATGCGTGTCTTCATCTTCTGGGTCGAGCTCTACCTGATAGTGAGTCTGCAGCTCGAGACCAATTTCGAGGGCGTCGATAGAATCCAATTCGAGTCCCTCTCCAAATAGTGGAGCGTCAGTTTCTATATCTTCCGGTGCAATGTCTTCCAAATCCAATGCCCGAATCAAAAGTACTTTCAGTTCATGTTCCAGATTACTCATTCCACTGGCTCTCCTTGTTGAAATATGTCTCAAGATATTGCGTGAGTTTACGAGCGGCTATAGTATTCTCCTCTCCCAAGAACGCGTCCACTGCAAGAGTATCTCTCACACACACGTGATAGTGCATTTTTGTTGGTGGAATCTCATACCATTTGTCTTCTTTACCTAAAGTCAGGGGGTTGCAGCTAATTATTACAGGCCGTAGATCAGTTCTCGTCCTGACTGCGATGTTGGCGGCACCACGACGAAAGTGAAGAGACTCGCATCTTTTACTGCGTGTTCCTTCGGGGAATATTATCAAACTATTTCCCCGTGCGCGGGAAGCTGCCGCTTGTTCAATAACGAGTTCAGGATCATCATTTGAAATGAAACCAGCGAACCGGATCGCCCCCCGCATGAATGGGTTTCGAAGTAGGTCGCTTTTGATAATGCAATCTGCTGAAGGTATCAGAGCAATAAGAAAAACGATATCCACCAATGTAGGATGGTTTGCGATGATCAGTTGTCGTCGTGTTTTTAACGCTTCCAGATTCTCGCTGCTGAAGGATAGTACGCCCAGTATTCGCATGATGTGAACAAAGCAAAAAAATGCTATTTGAACCAGTTTCTTTGCGAATTTTTCATGTTTAGAGCCATCTAGGCACAGACTAACTGGTAGAGCCACAAGACTAATGACTAAGCCACCGAGACCGAACAAGGAAAAACAGATTGCGGTTGCTACAAGCCTCCAGAAATAATTTAGGCTCATAACGGAAGGCTCACTGCTCGTTGTTGTTTCGCTGGAAATTCCAAAGAGAATTCCCGCACCTAAGGCGAAAGTGACTAATTTTTTTGTTTAGAAAATTGATGAGTTGGTCAGGTGGAAATGAGTCTGGCTCAACGTCACCGCTATCATCGGGTGCCCTTGTTTGAAAAATCTGCACCTGATCAGCCCCAGTTTTTGAAATGAGCATCGCGATGGCATAGGGATACTCCTGTTGATTGCTAGTGTTCTCATAGGGTTCCGGTAAAGGAGACCCATAGTCTACGCACAGCACATGATCATGCTTTAAAAGAAGCCCGTAGGCTTCCACAAGCCCCATGGCAAACCCACCGGAACCGGCGCTAATGGCATTCATATTTGAGTGCTGTTTACGTCCAATGGAATATACCCCTGCGACTGCATTATGAACGGCAAGGCTGAAGTCTGTTGGTGACAAGGGCTCGCCGTATGCAAGGGATTTTAAAAGAGACACTGAACGCTCGACTTCACCGTAGTGTGAACTAAAAACGGTGGGAATTTCCTCGGGTAAAACGTCCTTAAGTTGAAGGATACTATGTAGCGCGGTCTTGCCTGGTTTGCTTAGTCGGCGCCGTAACATCGCTGGAAAAGCAGATAGATCAACCGCATTTTTACCTAACGATTCGTCCTTTCCCAGATCCTTGGAATCGGTTCTATCTTGGACAAAGTCAGGCGTCCATACACTCCAACTTTCGATACCAAATTCAAAACTATTCATGATGCTAGATAGAATAATCGGAAGTTTAGCATAACATATGCCGGGCGCGGCCGAGCTCTAAAAGCTTCTAGGTGAGAGAATATCTTCGGAGTCTTAACCCGCGCTTTTGGTTGCTTTCCATGAACCATTAGGTACTTTTTCAGCAAGGGTTGTTTTTGAACAACAACAAGGCCGATGATACTTCGTGAAACATGCCACCTTGGTCTCAAAGGGTGTTGCATAGATTTTATGGCGTCCGAGTCAATGCATGTCTCGCCCGGTTTACTCACTGACCAAAAGCACAATCTTATTTAGCCCGGCAATGGGCTCGTGCCTCATCACCAGATCAACTTTACCATCCCGATTGAGGTCTGCGACAGCTACCAGTTCTGGATCGGAAGGCATGCGCACATTGATTATCGTTGGCGAGCTCGAAAACAGACTGGCATCACCTGAACTCAGAAAAATATTAAGCCGACCTTCCCCATCCTGAACCAGTAAGTCATCGATGCCATCGCCATCGGCATCGGCGAGTAGCTCAGGGGCGCTCATACTGCCGACTGGTCTGCGGCCCAGATAAGGGAACAAGTTGTTTTCCATGGCTGTTAGCGTTCGCTTCTGATGACCTTCAGAGAGAGTACACATTTTGACGCTGTGCCACTCGCGCGCTAACGCTTCGAAAGTATCGACTGCGGCTAAATGACGGGTCAGTTTCTCTACTTTCTGTGCCTCGCTGGGATCAATACCTTTGGCTAGTATTTTTCTGGCTTGCTGGTGCCGCTCGCGGGCCTCGGCGAGGCTCACGTCTGGGTAGACACCTAATGCCAGTAATTTCTCTTTGTTTGCGTGTCGGTATTTGAAGCGCCAGTACTTGCCCCCATTTTGGTGCACCAACAGAAATAGACCGCGCCCATCGAAGAGTTTGTACTGCTTCTCTTTGGGTTTGGTCTGCTTCACCGCAGTAGCTGTCAGGTTCATAATTGCATCTGCCTTGATAAGGGGGTATCAAACTGGAGTTGTTAACTTCTACCCCTCCATG
>TARA_B110000503_G_scaffold89109_1_pt1 | contig 18181 bp, 15 predicted proteins | sample TARA_B110000503 | Tara Oceans TARA_B110000503 (sample SAMEA4397472) | marine metagenome | biome: Polar Biome; feature: [SRF] surface water layer (ENVO:00010504); material: water (ENVO:00002006), including particulate matter (ENVO:01000060) such as... | depth 5 m | reverse complement strand
TTTTCAGGATTCTGAGACTTGAAAGCAACTTTTTCTGCAACTTTTTGGTTAGCAGTAACAACTTTTTCAAACTCTCTTTTTCGAATTTCCATTCCCTTTTTTTTATTTTTTGCCTTTAATATTAAAGCAATTTCCTCATTAGCAACAGCTAGATCAATACACTCATTTTGACTTCGCTGTTCTTTTGTCATTCTTGATGAAGAGTCTTCACTCAAATATGGATGCCCAGGTTGAATCATTTGCATACATTTCATCATTGCAGCGCCATAGTTAGCGGTATTAGTTTCAGGCATTTTTTCATTTTCCAGGCCTATAGATGAGCATCCGACTGTTCCCAGTAAAAGAAAACTAGTTAAAAGTGTCTTCATAGAGTTTGTTTATTCTGAATTAGAGACTCTACAACAGAAGGATCGGCCAATGTTGTCGTATCACCAAGATTAGTTAAATCACCTTCGGCAATTTTTCTTAAAATCCTTCTCATTATTTTTCCAGATCGAGTTTTTGGCAGACCTGGGGCATTTTGAATTAGTTCAGGTCTAGCTATTGATCCTATTTCTTTCGAAACAAATTGTTTAAGCTCATTATTGAGTTCGTCATTAAACTCTTCTCCAACCATAAGAGTTACAAAGGCATAAATAGCCTGTCCTTTTATAGGATGATCAAAACCAACAACAGCAGCTTCCGCTACTTTAGTATGCAGAACAAGCGCGCTTTCAATTTCGGCAGTTCCAAGTCTATGACCTGACACATTAAGAACATCATCTACTCTTCCTGTTATCCAGTAATAGCCATCATCATCTCTTCGGGCGCCATCCCCTGTAAAGTAGATATCTGGATACATAGAAAAATAAGTATCGATCATTCTTTTATGATCACCATAGATGCTTCTGATCTGACTGGGCCATGACTTCTCAATAACTAAATTACCAGAGCTTGGGCCATCAAGTGTTTTACCTGTTTCATCGTATAGAGCTGGCTTAACTCCAAAGAATGGAAGGGTTGCTGAGCCAGGTTTTGTAGGCGTAATACCAGCTATTGGTGATATTAATACCGAGCCTGTTTCTGTCTGCCACCAAGTATCAATAATATCGCACTTAGATTGACCCACTACACGATAATACCAATCCCAAGCTTCTGGGTTTATTGGCTCTCCAACGGTTCCTAAAACCCGTAGAGAGTTTCTTTCTGTCTTAAGTACAGGTTCATCGCCTTGCGCCATTAATGCTCTAATGGCAGTCGGTGCTGTGTAAAATATACTAATGTCATATTTGTCGCATATCTCCCAACATCTAGAAGAGGTTGGATAAGTCGGTATCCCCTCGAACATGAGAGTTGTGGCTCCATTAGATAGAGGGCCGTATAGGATATATGTATGCCCAGTTATCCACCCAACATCAGCAGTGCACCAGTATTTATCTTCGGGTTTGATTCCAAATAGGTACTTGAAGCTCATATGGGCTCCCAGCAGATATCCAGCAGTTGAATGCAAGACCCCCTTTGGTTTTCCAGTTGAGCCTGAGGTATAAAGAATAAATAAAGGGTCTTCAGCATCCATGGGCTCAACTTCACAAGTAATAGCGATGTCTTTAGATGCTTCTTCATACCAGATATCTCTAGAGGAATCCCATGAAATATCTCCACCAGTTCTTTTGATAACTAGGGTAGTTTTAACATCTGGACAGCCTTCTAAGGCCTTGTCTACATTTAATTTTAGAGGAATTTTTTTCCCGCCACGAAGCCCTTCATCAGCAGTAATAACAATTCTACAGTCAGCATCAAGAATTCTATCTTTTAAAGATTCTGGAGAAAAGCCACCAAATACCACAGAATGAACAGCTCCAATTCTTGTACAGGCAAGCATTGCAAATGCCACTTCCACTATCATAGGCATATAAATACAGACCCTAGCCCCTTTTACAACACCAAGACTCTTAAGGGTATTAGAGAATTTACAGACTTCATCATGAAGCTCTTGGTATGTAAGTTCCCTTGTATCATCTGGGTCATCTCCCTCCCAAATCAAAGCAGTTTTATCAGCTTGATTTTCAAGATGTCTGTCAATGCAATTGAAACTTACATTAGTTTTTCCACCTTCAAACCATTTTGCATTTGAAAAGTCATCATTATGAACTTGATTGAAATCTTCCATCCAATCTAAATCATTCCTTGCAAGATCCCCGAAAAACTTTGAAGGATTTGCAATGGATTGGTTATATAAATCTTTATATTCATCCATATCTTTAATGTATGGGTTGCTAGAATGTGACTGAGGGTTGTAAATCTCTTTAGTCATTTTTTGGCTCTAAATAATTGAAGGCTGAGGATTGATAAAATTCTTACCCTTGGGGTTGGACATTATCTTTGTTACTAAAGACTCATAATCATTTTCGTTAAATTCCAAGTCGATATCTGCAGCATTTATTATTAAAAGAGGCGCAGAGTCATAGTCTAAGAAAAATCTAGAATAAGCATCGTTTAATCTTTCTAGATAATCTAAGGTCAGATATTGCTCATTAATATTTCCTCTTTTGGTAATCCTGTCTTTAAGGACATCAATAGGTGCTTGAAGGTATATAACTAAATCTGGAGTAGGTGCATCTAAAGTTAAATGGTTGTACACCTTGTCATACAGATCCATTTCTTCATTGGACAGCGTAACTTCGGCAAACAGCCTATCCTTTTCTATTAAGAAATCAGCGACCCTGACTGTCTCAAAAAGACTTCTTTGTTTTAAGTCCTGAATTTGTTGCATCCTTTGAAAAAGGAAAAAAAGCTGTGTTGCTAAGGCAGATTGACTGGGGTTTCTGTAAAAATTTTTAAGAAAAGGGTTTTCTGATGGCTGTTCAAGAAATGCATCATAGTTAAATGTTTCAGCAATCTTATTTGCAAGTGTAGTTTTCCCAACACCAATTGGACCTTCAATTGCAATGTATTTTGGAAGTGCTTCTTCTTTAATAGCTGGCTTCATTTTTAATGATAAAAGTTTTTCTAATAGATTATCTTAACTCGTTATAGAAGCCAAATATTTTTGCTGATTCAGCATCATCTTTTTCATTCATATTTGAAATAATTGACCCTCTAAGAGAGTCGTCATCTTTTTGAAAATCAGTCCACCATTTTCCTAATCCACCTTTATCTGCAGCAGCTCTTTCTCGAACGAGAAGAAAATCATAAGCCGCTCTAAACCTTGGATGTCTTAAAGTTTTATATGGCTGACTACCAATTCTGCTATGAAGCTTTAACTGCAAAACCCAAATATCTTTTATGTAACTATTAAATTTTCTAGGTATAGCGGTTAATTTTTGCTGATCTCTTAATACATCATCCATCGATCTAAAAAATTTCCTAATATTAACTTCCCCATTTCTAGTACATTTACCCAACAAGGTCGGCCATAAAAGAGCTGCCATGAGGAATCCTGGAGTTGTAGATTGCTCATTCTTAATTCTTTCATCAGTATTTCGAAGAGCCTGCACCATGACATTATTAGCAAAATCACTTTTATTTGGGTCTGAGATAAGTAGGTATTTGTTTAGATTAAAGGAATTCAATTTAACAAAATTTTTCTCACCCATTCCGCCAAGATAAATTTTACAAAACTCATCAAAGAGTCTAGCATTTGAAATATCTGACAAAAGATGACCCTTGTCATAGATTGCCTCTTTAATAGCATTGTCTATCTTGAAGTCTAGTTTATTACTGAACCTTATAGCCCTTAAGCACCTAACTGGATCTTCTTCAAACCTTCTTTGAGGGTCCCCAATAGAAACTATAATCTTTTTATGAATATGCTTTAGGCCGCCATTATTGTCTTCAATTTTTTTTGTAATTGGGCAATAGTAGAGGGCATTTATTGTGAAATCTCTTCTATGACAGTCTTGCTCAAGAGTTCCCCAAATATTATCTCTAAGAATCTTTCCGGATGAGTTTGTGATGAGATTTTCACCATCAACTTTCTTAGTGTCCCCAGATCTAAAGGTTGCAACTTCAAGTAATTCAGATCTATTGAATACATGAACTAGCTTAAATCTTTTTCCAATAATTCTAGAGGCTTTAAAGACTTTTCTAACCTGTTCAGGAGTTGCGCTCGTGGCAATATCAAAATCTTTGGGCACAATATTTGTTAGAGCATCTCTAACACAACCACCTACTAAGTAGGCTTGAAAATTATTTTTTTGTAGGTCTTCTACAACAGATATGGCGAACTTGCTTATTTTTTTATTATCTAGCACATGGAACCATGAGGGTTATTTACAAACACTACCCATTTAGCTGTTTTTCTTTTATCTCGTCAAGTGTTTTACAATGAATGCAATGAGTGGCGGTGGGCCTAGCTTCTAATCTCTTAACACCAATTTCATCACCGCAAGAGTCACACCAACCATAATCATCTTGCTTCACTTTTTCAATTGAAACACCTATTTTGTTGATAAGTTTTCTTTCTCTGTCTCTAGTTCTAAGCTCAAAAGCAAACTCTTCTTCTTGAGATGCTCTATCCATAGGATCTGCATAGGTCTCACCTTTTGTTTTAAGATGATCAAAAGTTTTTTGCATTTCATCAGTTAAATGCTCTCTCCATAGAAGTAAAACAGCTACGAAATGTTTTTTCATAGCAACACTCATATACTTCTCACCTTTTTTTGACTTATAAGCAGCTATTTTTGATTTATTATTTGCAATAGTTGCTACTTTTTTTGGTGCAACTTTCTTTGCTGGAGTCTTCTTTGTAGTCACTGTTTTGTTTGGTGCCATTATTTTTTAAATAAAGTAAATTTATGGGTTGAGAAAATATCAGAAACTAGAGAAATTAGCTAGTATTTTTGTAATTTAGTTAGAACTTCTGCGTATCCATTTGGTGACAATCTTGGTCCAAAGGTCTCAACAACCTTAGAGGAAGCATAATTGCTAAATTTAGCACATTCTTCAAAAGAATGGCCTTGGATATATGCATGCATAAAAGAACCAGCAAACATATCGCCAGCTCCATTGGTATCTATTGGTGTAATTTTTTCAGCAGGGCAGCGATGCTCTTGACCACCATCTATTATCACACTTCCATCTTCTCCAATCGTAATTGCGGTCATATAAGGTTTATTCTTGTATGTCTCAATTGCGCTAGAAAGGTTACTCTCGCCGGAAAATGCAATAGCTTCATCATCATTGCAAAAAACCATATCTATGCCATACGATTCAATTAACTCAAACTTATCCTTAAACCCATGAACTATTCCAGCGTCTGATAGAGAAAGAGCTTTTAGTACATCCTTATCTTTTAGGTGTTCTAAAACAGATATTACGGCATTAAAATTTTCATCACTTGTCACCATATAGCCTTCAATATAAAAAATTTTTGAATTTTCTACTACACCGTAATCTATGTCAGACGCACCTAAATAAGCGCTAACGCCAAGCATACTAATCATGGTTCTTTTTGCATCAGGCGTAACAAGAATTAAGCACTTGCCTGTAGGCATATCAGTATTTTCTTTACTTACACCTATATGCTCAACCCCGGCAGACCTAAGACTATTTAGATAATTTTTACCGTCTTCATCACTTGCCACTCTGCAAACATGATGACATTTAGACCCATAATTAGATGCTGCAACTAGCGAGTTAGTAGCAGAGCCTCCGCAATCAGAAACTGATTCAGACCCCATTTCAATTAATTTTTCTATTATAGGATTCTGCTCTTCAGCAGATGCCAGAGTCATTGAATTAGGCTCCATTCCTATGCCAGACAAAAACTCATGACTAACTTTGTATTGAGTATCAACTAATGCATTTCCGAGAGCGCTTATGTCATATTTCATATTAAATACCTTTGCTAATAATTTTTTTGATTATGGTTAGTGTTTTTTCAATTTCTACATCTTTATGCATTGAAGAAATAAATCCTGCCTCATACTTAGAAGGGGCAAAGTAAATACCGTTTCCTATACATGCAGTTAAAAATTTTATAAAAATCTCATCATTTGTTTTTGATACATCATCTATATTTGTTGGAAGCTTATCAGTAAAGAAAAAGCCGAACATTCCACCAATTTGATTTGAAGAAAATGGAATTCCAGCAGAGTCCATAATATTTTGCATTTCAGAAAGAAGATTAGCTGCCCTAGATTCTAGAGCTTTATAGGGGTTCTCATCCATAACTAGATTCAAAAGCGCAGAGCCTGCAGCCATCGCTAGAGGATTTCCAGATAAGGTTCCTGCTTGATAGACCGGGCCAAGAGGTGCAAGTTGATCCATTATTTCTTTTTTGCCTCCAAATGCACCAACAGGAAGCCCACCACCTATTACCTTTCCCAAGGTTGTAAGGTCGGGGGTGATATCAAATATTTTTTGAGCCCCTCCAAGTGAGACCCTAAAGCCACTCATTACCTCGTCAAAAATTAGTAGAGAATTATTTGCAGTTGTAACCTCTCGTAAAAGTTTAAGAAATTCTATATCCCCTGGAACAAACCCCATATTTCCGGCAATAGGCTCAACTATTACAGCAGCAAGATCGTCTTTAACGGTTTCAAATACTTTTAAAAACTCCTCTTTATTATTAAAAGGGCAACTTAGAGTATGTTTTGCAAGATCTTTAGGAATACCAGGAGAATCAGGCAAGCCAAAAGTTAATACACCTGAACCAGCTTTAATTAAAAGAGAGTCTACATGGCCGTGATAGCAGCCATCAAATTTTATTATTTTGTCTCTATTTGTAAACCCTCTAGCAAGCCTTATGGAACTCATAGTTGCCTCAGTTCCAGAATTTACCATTCTAATTTTTTCTATAGAAGGGACACATTTTTTTATTAATACAGCTACATCCGACTCTATTCCGGTAGGAGCGCCATAGCTTGTACCTAATTCAGCCTGTTTTTTAATTGCATCAACTATTTTTGGGTGAGAGTGACCCATAATCATAGGACCCCAAGATCCAATATAATCTATGTATTCATTTCCATCTGCATCATATAAATATGCGCCACTAGCTTTCTCAAAAAATATAGGATTGCCACCAATATTTTTAAATGCCCTTACTGGAGAATTTACGCCACCGGGCATCAAAAGCTGAGCTTTTTCAAAAAGTTTTATGGATTTATCTATTTTATTCAATGTTTTAAAAAATAAAGTGTTCTAATTAAAATTTTCATGATGATAAACTATTTTTATTATGATTTTAATTTTTTAGCAAAGCTTTCGACTTTTTTCCAATCAGTAAACTCATATGTTTCATTTATATCGGTTGGACCTTTTGTCATCCACATGATGAAGCGAATCATTTGCTTGTCTACAAACTTATACTGTGGATAGTCAATTTTTCCAGCAAAAACGTCCAGGTTTTTTGGAGCCCAATTAGATAATTGAAGAAATTTCTGCATATAGGGGTTTGTATCAGGTGTATTTTTTTCAGGTTTTCTTGCCACTACATTGACACTAAAAAAAGCATTTTTTTTATTATTCAAGATATCAAGGTTATCCTTGATGAATTGATAAACTTCAGGTTTGTGCTTTCCGTATCTAATGCTTGCCCCAATAACTATAGTTTCAAATTCATTTAAGCTTAATGTTTTAGCCTCTTTAATAGAAACAACTTTAGAATTTTCAAGAACTTCGCCTATTTTTTTAGATATAGAGATGGTTTGACCATCTGTAGTTGAGTATATAATTAGATTATGCAATTCATTGCTCCGTGTATAAGTAAAAAAATATAAGTAGCCCCGAAGACTTAAAACAAGGCTGCAATTATATTTTATATTGTTATCAATAATAATTCAGATGAAACAATGTTAATGCATTTGTAGTATATTTAATTTAAATATTTTTTATAATCGGAACCATGATTAATATAAAAACAAATCAAAATATTAGAATTAAGAAGGCGGGTTAAGCATGACAGTCCAATCAGTTTCCTTGACAGAGAATGCCTTGAGTAGAATACATTCTGTAATGGAGCATGAAGATGCTTTAAATTTTAGGGTCTATGTTACAGGCGGGGGTTGCTCAGGCTTTAGTTACGGTTTTAAATTTGATAAAGAAGTAGCTTTTGATGATGACGTTATAGACTTTAATGAGTTTACTCTCTTGGTAGATTCAATGTCATATCCATATTTATATGGGTCAACAGTTGATTATGTTGAAGACCTCTCAGGGGCAAAATTTGTGATCAACAACCCTAATGCAAAAACAACCTGTGGATGTGGAGAGTCTTTTACGGTTTAGATCTAGCAACCGATCCTAAAAGGCCTTTAGTATATTTCTTAGCACCTAGTTGTATCGAAGATGCTTTCTTATTTACTCGTTTAAAGCCAAGCCAAGCAAAGGCCATTGACTCTATTGCTTGAGAGTCAAAACCAAGCTCTTCCGACAGTAAAAGTTCATTTTTATGGTGAGCTCTAATTCTATTAATAAGATTCGTATTTTTAGAGCCACCACCACAAACTATAATCTGAGAATCTGAATGTTTATTTTTAGAAATGGCATCCGATATTGATTTTGCAGTAAATTCTGACAATGTTGCTAAAACATCTTCATCGGTATGCTTGAGAAGTTCTTTAGATATAAACTGAAAATTAAATAATTCTTTTCCAGTCGATTTTGGCGAGGATAATGTAAAAAATTTATTGCTTAAAAGTTTCTTTAGCTCTTTATTTATTACTTTCCCTTTTGAGGCTCTGGCACCATTTTTATCAAAACTAACGCCAAGCTTTGATGCGCAATAAGCATCCATCAAGGCATTTCCAGGACCTGAATCAGTGCCCCATGGCTGAGATTTTTTTGATAGATAGGTGTAGTTAGCGATCCCGCCTATATTCAAAATTATTCTAGGTTTATTTTTTTTATAAAATATTTTTTCATGGAATTCAGGAACTAAAGGCGCACCTTGGCCGCCAAATGCAATATGCATATTTCTGAAATCGTAGGCTACAGGAATCCCAGTTCTTGCAGCTATAATATTAGGATCCCCTAACTGCATTGAGAAAGAAGTATTTCCTTGAATTTCATGCCTAACCGTTTGGCCCGAAATGGCAATGCATTTTATTTTAGATGTGTTTATTTTACTTTTAGTAATGCCGGTAGCAATGGCTTTTAAAAAAGCTAACCCTAGTTCTTTATTTAACTTCCCTAAGTCAGAAAGTGTGGTGTTATTGGAGCTTATTTGATTTGCTATTTTTACCCTTAAGGACTTGGGTAATTTATAAGAATAAAAAAATTCTAGGTTTATACTTCCATCAACACTAATAAACGAAACATCAATAGCATCATGGCTTGTTCCGCTCATAGCCCCTATATATATTGATTTATTCACTTTCATACGACGAAAGCCTATTAAAGCTCTCTAACATTAATTTATTTTCTTCTATCAGTGTATCAAAACTTGGTTTTAATTTTTTTGTAACAGGTTCTGCAGAAGGAAGTCTTACTTTTATAGGATCTGTTCTTGTATCACCTATTTTAAATTCATAATGCAGGTGAGGGCCTGTAGCAAGGCCGGTACTGCCAACAAAGCCTATAGTGTCCCCTTGACGAACCTTTTTACCGTTATTTATATTTTTTGCAAACTTTTCTAGATGGCAATATCTCGTTGTGTAGTCATTAGAGTGCTTAATAACAATTTCATTGCCGCATCCATTTCTCTTGCCGGCAAAAGAAATAGTTCCATCTCCTGTAGATCTAACTGGAGAACCTCTTTTAGCTGCATAATCTACGCCATTATGAGCTCTTATTTTATGCAATACAGGATGCATTCTATTGGGATTAAAGTGCGAGCTAATATAGGCAAAGTCTAAAGGCGCCTTAAGGAATGCTTTTTGCATATTATTACCCTGGGAATCAAAATATTCCTTCTTGCCATTTTCGCTGTAAAACCTATTAGCAAAATAAGTATTTTTATTATTGATAAATTTTGCAAATACAATATCGCCATTTTCTACCTGTTCGCCATCTGAATAAGGAGTTTCATAGATAACATAGAATTTATCTCCCTCTCTAATGTCAAATATAAAATCAACATCCCATCCAAAGATATAAGCAAAATCCATTATTACGCTATCGGGTATATGTGACTCAAGAGCTGCTTCATAGAATGAAGTTCCAATAACGCCCTTTTTAAACGAGCTTATTAGCTCAACATTTTTTTTAACTTTCTTTATAGATATGTCATTAGAGATTGTAATAAGCAGAGAGTTTAATTTATCTTTCATTATCTCAATGCTGGTTAACTTATCCCCCATATAGCTAAAGCGCATCTCATCGCCTGGCTTAATCTTTGTTAGAAGGTTTTGGGAGTCTAGTCTAAATATTTTGTAGGCAGTATTTAACGAGACATTAAAATTCTCAAAAATAACCGAAAGACTTTCTCCGTCTTTGACTTGATGAATAGCATTTATAGGAGTCTCTGAAAGCTGGGCTATGAATTCTTCGCTAACTTGTATTTCCTCAACTGGCAGCGCCTGATAGGTTTTTACGTCAGCATAGAGGAGTAAAATTAATACAATTGAAGATATAAAAGTAACTAGAACTAATCTTTTTGGAATTCTCTTAAACCCAATCATATGTCTTTTTGAATATTTAATAGCTCAGCATTACCACCAAATGCTACTGAGTTTTTTGAAATTACCTTTTCATCCATAAACTGCAATAGGTAGTTTGGTCCTCCAGCCTTGTAACCGCTTCCAGATAGACCCCTTCCTCCGAAAGGCTGAGAGCCGACAACAGCACCAACCATATCTCGATTAATGTAAATATTTCCTACATTACATCTCTGACTAAAAAGATCTGCCCTTGATTCAATTCTTGTATGAATCCCCATAGTAAGACCAAAGCCACTCTCATTAATATTATCTATAAGGACATTGATTTTCTTTGAAGAAAATTTTAGAACATGAAGAATGGGGCCAAATTGCTCTTCTTCTATATTAGATAATTTATCTATTTCAATTAAAGTTGGAGTTATGTGTTTATTATAAGTTGTATCTGAAGATTGATATACCTGCATATCTTTCTCTTTACAGTTTTCAATATATGCAAATAATTTGTTAAAAGAAACATCATTAATAATTGGGCCAATATCTGTATCAAGGTCTTGAGGATTGCCAATTTTTAGTTCCTTCATACTTCCTTTGAGCATAATCAAAAGATCTTCATAAATATCATCTTGAATGCATAAGACCCTAAGAGCAGAACATCTTTGCCCTGAACTATCAAAGGCTGATCTAATAATATCATCAGTTGCTTGTTCTAAAAGAGCGCTTGAATCAACCACCATTACATTAACGCCTCCGGTTTCTGCAATTAACGGGATAATCTCTTTATGATTAATATTTAAATTTGATTGAATTTTTTTTGCTGTATTTAGGGAACCTGTAAAAGCTACTCCCTTAATAGATTTAATATTAGAAAGAGCATCTCCATATATCCCATCTCCTAGTATGAGCTCCAAGATGTCGATAGGTACTCCATGTTCATGAAATTTCTTAGTTACCAGATATCCTAGAATGGATGTGTGCTCGGATGGCTTTACAGTCACTCTATTTCCACAAGCAAGGGCTGCACTTATTTGCCCTATAAGTATTGCAACAGGAAAATTCCAAGGACTAATGCAAAGAAAATGACCTTTTCCAGAGTATGACAAGGTATTAATTTCACCCGTAGGGCCATCAAGAATAGGATCCCTATTATGAATCTTTATAATTTCTTCAGAATAATATCTTAGAAAATCAACAGCCTCTCTTATTTCATCCACCGCATTATGAATAGTTTTTCCAGCCTCGTGCATCAAAAAATAGATCAATTCATATGGATTATTTTCAATATCATCAGCAATTGATTTTAGGGTGTCCGATCTCCCCCCTACATTTTCTAACAACCATTCCTTAGATAGATTTTTACCAAGACAGTTAGCAATATCAGAAACATTATCCAAAACAACGGAACCGATTATTGAATCATCTGCTATAGAGACTATGTTATTTATAGTGGTATTTTTTGAATTTCTACCTAAGTAAATTGAAGTGGCATGAATTTTTTTATCTTTAAATACCCTCAACTCTTTATTTAGCTTTTCAATCTCATGTGCTTGAGTTAGATCTAAGCCCTTTGAGTTCTTTCTGTTTGTAAAAATATTTTTTGGCAATGGTATATCTTTCCTTTCTTCTTTTATTTTATCGTGAGGGCCTCTTGCCAGTGAGCTTGAATCAGTTTTAGGATCTAGGAGCCTATTAATAAATGAGCTATTGGCACCATTCTCAAGCAATCTTCTTACTAAATAAGGCAGGAGGTCTTTATATTTTCCAATGGGAGCGTATATAGAAACTTTTTTATCATGCTGCAAAATATCTTTTGAGCATTTATAGAGTAATTCCCCCATCCCGAACAATCTTTGGAATTCATAATCCTTATTTTTCCCTAAATGACAGATGGCTGAAATGGTATGAGCGTTATGGGTAGCAAATTTTGGGTAGATAGATTCTATTTCAAATATTCTTTTTGCGCATGCAAGGTATGAAAGATCAGTTAAAGATTTTTTAGTAAAAACTGGGTAGTCTTCATAGCCTGAGATTTGAGCATGCTTTATTTCATAGTCCCAATAGGCACCTTTAACAAGTCTAAGATGCATTAGAGCTCTGTTCTTTAATAAATCCTCTAGCCAGTTAATAACATCTATCGATCTTTTACCGTAAGCTTGCAGGGCAATCCCAAATCCAGACCAGTCTTTTATCTTCTCTGAATATGCTATTTTTTTTATTATCTCTAGACTTATATCAAGTCGGTCTTGCTCTTCAGCATCAATAGTTATATCCACATTTTTTTCTTTGGCATATTCTACTAATGAAATTAATCTTGGTATTAATGTTAGCTCTATTTCACGCAATTTAAGCATCTCATACCTAGGGTATAGGGCCGATATTTTTATTGAAACGCCATTGGATCTATTCTTTATAAGGTTGATTTTACCAACCTCGTCAATTGCATTTTTATAAGATAAATAATATGACTCTGCCTGGTCAGAGTTTCTAGCCGCCTCACCAAGCATGTCAAATGAGTAAACTTCGCTCTCAATATCTTTGATTTTAGCAATATCGTCAAAATCTCTTCCCATAACAAACTCTTGGCTGAGTATATGCATTGCTGCAAGGACAGCATTTCTTATAGGAAACTCTCCAGACTTAGAGATTAAAGAACTTAAAAACTTATTTGGGCTTTTGGTCCATTCCGCCGGTGTAGCAACTACTTTGCCCGCTAATAACAATCCCCATGTTGAAGCATTAACAAAAAGACTATCGGCTTTGTTAAGGTGATCTATCCACCTTCCTTCTGAGAGTTTTTCAGAAATAATAAGATCTCTTGTTTTTTTATCTGGGATTCTTAGAACCGATTCCGCTAGACACATTAAGCCAACGCCCTCATTGTTATCTAAGCCATACTCACTTAGAAAAGCATCCAGCATAGTTCTATCTTTTTTATTGGCTCTACATGCATCTATTATCTGCTTTGCATTATTGGAAATGGTATCAGTATTTAAAAAAACTGAATCTTCTAAAAGCTTTGGAACAATTAATGATTCGGCTGTAAATTTATTATCTGAAAAAAACATAACAGTTATTTTAATCTTATGGCACTAAGTAGCAACTTTCTGATTTTATTAATCAGTTAAAAACACTATGATAGTAGTATGAAAGAAGCCTTGGCAATTATTAAACGTGGGACAGATGAAATTCTTACAGAATCTGATTTAAAAAAGAAATTAGAATCCGGGAAGCAGTTGGTTGTAAAAGCAGGATTTGATCCTACGGCACCAGACCTTCATCTTGGCCATACAGTGCTGTTAAATAAGTTAAGACATTTTCAAGATCTTGGTCATAAAGTAATTTTTCTTATAGGTGATTTTACGGGTCAAATTGGAGATCCCTCAGGAAAGAATAAAACCAGACCTACTTTGAGCTCCGAAGAGCTAGTAGCAAATGCAAAAACATATGAAAAACAAGTTTTTAAAATTTTAAAGAAAGAGCTTACCGAGGTTAGATTTAATTCAGAATGGTGCAATAAACTTGGGGCTGATGGTCTTATTAAGTTAGCTTCAAAATATAATGTTGCCAGGATGTTAGAGCGTGATGATTTTAATAAGCGTTATAACGCCAACCAAAGCATAGCTATTCATGAGTTTTTATACCCCTTAGTTCAGGGTTATGACTCAGTAGCATTAGAGGCAGATGTCGAGTGTGGCGGTACAGACCAAAAATTTAATTTATTAGTTGGAAGAGAGCTCCAAAGGGCATTCGATCAAGAGCCCCAAGTCGTTCTAACCGTTCCTATATTAGAAGGATTAGATGGCATCAATAAAATGTCCAAATCCCTTAATAACTATATTGCTATTGATGATGAGCCCAACGAAATGTTTGGCAAGATTATGTCTATCTCAGATACGCTTATGTGGAGATGGTTTGAGCTTTTAAGTTTCATGCCGGAGAAAGAGATAAAGAGTCTAAAAAAACAAATGGAAGGGGGTGCAAACCCACGAGACATTAAATTTCTTTTAGCAGAAGAATTGGTGGATAGATTTCATTCAGAGGGAGAGGGGGGTAAATGCAAAGAAGCTTTTTTACAAAGATTTCAAAAAGGACAAATGCCAGAAGATATCCCATCTTTAACAATTAAAATTGATGGCGATACTATCGCATTACCAAATTTACTCAAAAATACAGAAATGGTTTCAAGTACATCAGAGGCTATGAGGTTAATTAAGCAAGGCGGTGTAAAGATAGATTCTGTAAAAGTTGATGATCCAAAATTAGAAATCCAGAAAAGCTCTGATGCCATCTACCAAGTAGGCAAAAGAAAGTTTCTACAAATAAAAACGATTTAATGAAAAAAATATTACAATTCTCTCTTTTATTAATACTAGTAGGCTGTAACCAAGATAGCCCTAACGTACAACAGATAGGCAATATGAAATTTTTTATTGAAAACGGATCTCAAGAGGGTGTTAATCAAGTAGAGCAAGGACTCCAATACTCAATTATAAAAAGCGGAGATGAATTAACTGAATCACCTGATCTTAATAATGTAATCACAGCTCATTTTCACGGAACTCTAACCGATGGAACTGTTTTTTGGAGCTCGGTTGATATGAATGAGCCATTAACCGTTCAGCTCTCAGGATTAATCGTTGGGTGTCAAAAAATTATTTCTATGATGAAAGTAGGCGATAAATGGAGAGCCTATATTGACTCAAGCATGGCTTACGGAGATGAGGGCAGGCCAGGCATACCACCAAACTCTATCTTAATTTTTGATATTGAATTATTAGATATTGAATAGAATTAACTACCCGCTATAACTGATAAAGCATACCCATAAATTTCAGCTATCTGATTAATTTGTTTATCTCTTGGAGTTCCTGCTCCATGCCCAGCTCTATCCTCAATTCTTATTAGAACGGGATTATTGCAGCCTTGATATTCTTGAAGCTTGGCAGCAAATTTAAATGAATGAGAGGGTACAACTCTGTCATCACGACTTGCTGTTGTTATAAGTGTTGTTGGGTAGCATTGATCTTTTTTAATATTATGCAGTGGTGAAAATGAAAGAAGATTTTCAAATTCATCTTTTTTATCTGGCGAGCCGTAATCACTCTCCCATGCCCAGCCTATGGTAAATTTATGAAACCTAAGCATATCTAAAACACCCACTTGAGGGATAGCAACTTTAAATAGCTCTGGATTTTGTAGCATGGTTGCTCCAACCAATAAGCCGCCGTTAGACCTTCCATCTATAGCAGTTGATTCTGGAGACCCAATTTTTGTATTGTGAAGAAATTTAGCAGCATAGGAAAAATCATCAAATACATTTTGTTTATTAAATAGCATCCCGCTCTCATGCCATGCATCTCCATATTCACCACCACCTCTTAAATTAGCAACAGCAACCACTCCGCCTTGGTTCATCCAGGCTGTGTAACCCTTACTAAAACCAGGAAGTATAGAAATGTTAAAACCTCCATATCCATAAAGAAGCACAGGAGTATCTTCATTTATTATTAAAGATTTTTTATGGTTAATATGAATTGGTATTTGAGTTCCATCCTTTGATTCATAGAATGTAAACTCTGATACGTATGTATTTGAATCGTATCCTTCCAAATCCTCTTTCCAAAATAACTCCTGTGAGAGGTCTGTTAAGTCAATTTTATATATCTCTCTGGGTGTAATAAAGTTTGTAAAGGAGAAATAGGTAGATGTATCTTTCAGACTGCCATAAAAACCACTAATAGTTCCTCTTTCACGAGTAGCTAATTTATTTTTATACTCTCCTTCAAGTGAAAAAAACTGAACTTCTGAAAATGTATCAACTAAATAAGTGATAGCGATAGAGTCATTAATAAGATTAACGCTTCTTATGGGATTATCAGTTTGAGAGATAACATCATTCCAAATAAAAGAGCCATTTTTTATTTCTAGTGAAGCAACTTTGCCATTGATAGCCCCTTCAGTTGTATAGAACCAAAATATATTGTCTTTGTTTCCCAAGAACTCATAAGTTCCTATTAGCTCATCAATTAACGGGATAAAAGCCTCTCCTGGTTCAAGTTGAACATAGAGCCTATTTCGCTCATCAGTCCCCTCTGATATGGAAAGAAATTTTATTTTAGAATCTTCAACAACAGTAATGCCCCAACCCCATCGTGGCTCATTAGAATTTTCATAAATAATAAGATCTTGTGATTGTTCAGTGCCTATCTTGTGAAACATAAGCTCAGGACTAGCATTGAGCTCTTTTAAAAGCTCATCTTTTGGCTCTTCATACTTTTGATAGTAAAAACCAGAATCATCATTCTCCCATGTTGCATTGGAGAATTTTGCCCATTCAATATTATCTTCAAGCACTTCACCTGAACTTATATCAAGAACCCTCCAGGACCTCCAGTCTGATCCACCGTCAGAAATAGAGTAAGCCAATAACTCTGCGTTATTACTTACGCTTATTCCACCCAGTGAGATAGTTCCATCTTTGGATAGATTGTTAGGATCTAATAAGACCCTTTCCTTGCAGTCATCACAATCTTTGACCATTAACTTGCTTTGCTGCCATGAACCATCATTAAAAGAATAAAAAGTTTTTTCCTTAACTTTATAAGGAGTGCTTATAGATTCATTCCCCCATATCTTTTTTAAATCCTTAGCTATAGATTTCTGAAATTTATTTTTATCTATAAATTGATTAGTAAAGGCATTTTGTCTCTTAACCCAGTCCTCAGATTCTTCACTTGTAAAATCTTCTAGCCATCTATAAGAATCTTCAATTTCATAGCCATGAACATTTTCAGTAAATTCTACTTTCTTTGATTCAGGGTAATCCATATTTTGTATTTGAGGTGAGCAGCTAGTAGCTATAATAATAAAAGCTATTAACAATAAAGGACTTAATTTTTTTTTATGCATAGATTCCATAATACTTTACAATCATTCAATGAATCAATTTAAACATGCTTGGGTTTTTGCACTTAACAACTGGCAATTTTTTCTTCTACTTGTAGCTCCTGTAATGACAGTTGAGGTAGCTACGGCTTATCTTATTTCTCCTATGCAGAATGTTACTCAGCCAGAAGATCTCTTAATTTTTATTAAGGACAATACTGCCGTAATCGGGACTGTCGGAATTTTAGGAATGATTTTGAGTATGTCTTTTATCGGAGGTTTATATGTTGCCTATGATGCGAAAGAAAATAACGTTGATATTGAACCCTTGTCTGCTTTATCTATGGGACTTAAAAAATTCTTCCCTATACTTGGAGCCTACCTTTTATGCTCAATAGCTGTATTTTTTAGTGCCTTACTTTTAATTCTTCCTGCCTTTTATATAGCTGGAAGACTTTCGTTATTTCCTTCTTTAATAATGCTGGAGAATAAAGGAATCAACGATTCTTTAAAACTATCATGGGAAATGACAGATGAACATGGCGGAATATTATTTGGACTAACCTTATTATTTTTTCTTATAACCTTGTTAGCCGCGTCTATAGTTCAATCACTTTTAGCTTTTGGTCTGGCCCAGTTTATAGCCTTAGGCTTCGTTGAATATATTATTGCGATCCCTTGGGGCTATATTTATTACAGTTTATATAAGTCTTTAAAAAGCCAATCATAAATAAGAATACCCATACCTCTTTTATCTTTTTAATTTAGGCTGTAAA
>TARA_B110000503_G_scaffold15479_1_pt1 | contig 18232 bp, 18 predicted proteins | sample TARA_B110000503 | Tara Oceans TARA_B110000503 (sample SAMEA4397472) | marine metagenome | biome: Polar Biome; feature: [SRF] surface water layer (ENVO:00010504); material: water (ENVO:00002006), including particulate matter (ENVO:01000060) such as... | depth 5 m | reverse complement strand
GCGTCACAATGTTGAAATAATTCCCTAAAATTCTCCAAATCATGAGTTTTCCCAAAGGACAATTCATGATGGTTCTTGTGCGCAGTATAACTTGTTTTGAATGTCATAGGTTCTCCCTCCTCCTTGTGAGAAGCGTCCGCATAGCCAATTGTTAAGGATTGAGAAGCGTCAGCAATGGCTTTGCTCAGATGCTGAATGACATCGCAGGGTGCGCCAATGATGGCCAGTTCATTTGGTCCGAATTTACCTCCTGTTGGGGAGGGAATTGATGCGTGTTTTTTATGTGGTTTTAAAATCACTTTTTCCTCCTGTTTTTTCTAGTAATCTAATGTCATTAATGATGATGTTGTGTGAAAAGCCTTTACACATATCATAGATAGTTAAAGCCGCCACCGAGGCACCTGTTAAGGCTTCCATTTCTACACCGGTTTTACCAGAATTCTTGGCGGTGCACAAGATGATAACTTCATTAGCAGCATTTATATGGATATCAATACTGCATTTGTCAAGACCCAATGGGTGGCATAAAGGAATAAGATCACTGGTTTTTTTTGCCGCCATAATACCTGCCAAAATAGCGGTTTGAAAAACGGGTCCTTTTTTAGTATGAATTTCGTTATTTTTCAATTGATCGATGATTTCTATGCTCAGAATAACCGTTGCTTGCGCAATCGCCGTTCTATTGGAAACATTTTTGATGGAGACATCCACCATGGTTGGGTCTCCGTTTTCAGTGAGGTGAGAAAATTTTTTTTTCATCAATAGGGTCTTTAAGCCTTAATTTTAGGTAATATACAGCAGCAATTTAAGTTTTTATTTTTTTCATAGGGAGTAATAATAAGTATTAAGTGACACTATCTGATCAAGAAAAATTACGCTATAGCAGACATCTGAATCTACCAATGTTTGGTTTGGAAGTTCAAGAGAAGTTGAAAAATTCAAAAGTGTTAGTGGTTGGCACCGGTGGGTTAGGTGCGCCATTGCTGCAATATTTGACGGCCGTAGGCGTCGGAACCATAGGGGTAGTCGATTTTGATGTGGTCGATGAGTCCAACCTTCAAAGACAAGTTCTTTTTGGATCTCACGATATAGGCAAGTCAAAAACGTCAGTAGCTATTGCCAAATTGAAGTTACAAAATCCTTTTGTAACTTTTTTGGAATTCAATGTTAAGTTGGAGGCTTCCAATGCACTAGCGATTATTGAGCAGTTTGATGCCGTCGCTGATGGTACCGATAATTTTCCGACACGATACTTAGTCAATGATGCTTGTGTCTTGACAGGAAAGCCCAATATATATGCTTCAATTTACAGATTTGAAGGTCAAGTCAGTGTATTCAATTGGATCAATAATGAGGGACTTTTGGGCCCAAATTACCGCGATATTTTCCCCACGCCGCCACCACCAGGAATGGTTCCTAATTGCGCAGAGGGGGGGGTATTGGGGGTTTTGCCAGGAATCATAGGTTCTATTCAAGCCTCAGAAGTCATTAAGGTACTTACAGGGATCGGTGCCCCTTTGTCAGGCAAACTATTTTTATTTGATGTATTGGATTTTTCGACGCGCGTGCTCAATATCAAGAGAGATCCATTGAATCCCTTAAATGGCATAATTCCGAGTATAACAGAACTGATTGATTATGAGGAATTCTGTGGACTAAAGCAATTAACAACTATTGAAGTGCTTGCGCCTCAGGACCTCCATCGGAGAATATTAGAAGGAGAAGCTTTGTGCTTAATTGATGTGCGTGAAGAGGAGGAATTTCATCAGGCCAATATTGGCGGAAAGTGGATTCCATTAAATGAGATCGAGCGTCGGTTCGATGAAATTCCAAAATCAGGAACAGTCGTTTTGATTTGTAAATCAGGTCAAAGAAGTGCGACGGCGATTCGACGGCTCATCGATCAACAAGGTTACCAAAATCTTTGTAATCTAGAAGGAGGATTAATAGCTTGGAAAAGGGTTATTTCCCCGGATTTAAACTTATTTTGATGAACTGTATTGATTTTTGAATTGAATGATTTGCCCCATTATTGCCAGTGCAATTTCTTGAGCTGATTGGGCATTAATAGACACCCCAATAGGTGCTTGAATTTTCGAAATCAGTTCTTTTGAAATCCCTTTTTGAAGCAAACGCGCGACACGCTTATCATGGGTCTTTTTACTTCCAAGGGCCCCGATATATCCGACTTTAGATGGAAGTAGGATTTCTAAGGCATTGTCGTCTATTTTCGAATCATGCGACAAGATGGTACAAAAGGTATAGGGATCTAACTTGAATTGGTGAAGTACTTCCGATGGATATGCCTCTAAGATTTTTGTAGGTGCTATATCGAAGACCGTATTTTGGGCAAAATAACCACGAGGATCTATTACCATTGTTTCAAATCCAAATCTATCAGCGAGAGCCACCAAATCCACTGCGATATGGGCTACACCGATGATCAAAAGCGTGTTTTTCCTTGGAAATATTTGAATGAAATAGTCGGCGCCTTCATGCGAAACTGTCTTGTGCATTCTCTCAGTATAAGCTTTTTCGGCCTCAGCGATGACTACGTTTGGCAAAGGTGATCCGATAAGTGTGCCACCTTCGTCAAGCAATGAGTTTTGATTTTGTCCGTTTTCTAAGAGGGTAATCAAAATTGAACTTTTATTTTCTCTTGTATTGGACAATAAAGTTTTCCAGACCGGGTCATAAGAAAAATCCACTGACTGAAGAAAGACTTGAATGGTTCCACCACAAGATAAGCCCACTGACCATGCCTCTTCATCTGACACTCCAAAATTGAGTTTTTCTGCGGTCCTATGATTGAGGATGTTTTTTGACATTTTAACGACATTCCCCTCAATACAGCCCCCGCTTACCGAACCTGTTATTTTAAATTCGTCGTTTATCAACATGACAGCACCGATAGGACGAGGTGAAGAGCCCCAAGTCTTAATGACTCTTGCAAGTACCATATTTGTTTTATTGGCAAGCCATGCATCAATTATTTTAAGATAATCTTTCATAAATTTTCAATCAACATTTGCACCTGACGTATTATTAAGTAACTTTAAAATTACCTAATATGATAAGTAATTGTAGTTGCCCGTCGGATAAAAAAATTGAAACGTATAAAAAGGCATCTGTTTTAAGTACTTTTTTGGTTATAATTATACCAAAATGTCCTTTTTGCGTGATGGCTTATTCTAGTGCGATCACGATATGCGGAGGACCTAACATGTACTTGGTTTCAAATAATTGGATTTCCTATGTCCCTTTAGCATTGGCACTACTAATTATCACCTTACTTTGGTTGAATCGGCGCGGTACGAGAACATGGTATGCGCTGCTTGGGGCGCTACTTGGATTCGCCTTGATTTTAGGTGCGCATCAGTTAATTCTCTCGCCATTCTACTACAATATCGGTGCAACCTTATTGTTTCTTAGCATTTGGGTTAACGGAAGTTTTATGTATTTGACTAAAATCTTTAAATCTTATATAGGTAAACAGGTTTGACGATGGCAAAGGTTAAATTTACCTCAGCCTTACAGCGATTTTTCCCAGGGCTTGAAGGTGCTTATTTTGAAGGCGATTCGGTACAGTCAATCATTCAAAGTATAGAAGTAAGATATCCAGGAATTCAACATTATTTACTCGAAGAAGATGGCAAGCTAAGACGTCATGTAAATATATTTTTGGATAATGAAATGATCTTAGACCGCAATCAACTTTCAGATCCAGTTACCGATTCTGATGAAATTTTAATTTTTCAAGCTTTGTCAGGAGGGTAATGAAATTATTAGTAGGTACAGCAAAGGGACTTATTGTTTATCAAATCCTACACAAGGAAGCCCCTATGGAGCTTGGGATACATTTCTTGGGATATGCTGTGAATACGGTGTTTGTGGATGAACGCCACGATAGATGGTGGGTAGGTGTAGCTCATCGCCATTGGGGTCAAAAACTGCATTATTCTGATGATCAGGGCGCCCATTGGAGTGAGGCTTCAATGCCTTCCTATAGAATGGCTACATTATTAAGTGGCGAAAAGGCCAAATTGCGGCAAATCTGGAGCATACAGCAAGGTGGAAATGATCAACCAAATCGATTATGGATAGGAACAGAACCTGGTGGTTTATTTGAGAGCAAAGATCGAGGACTTAGTTTTGAGTTGAATCAATCTCTTTGGAACCACCCCAGTAGAAAAAAGGAAGGGCAATGGTTTGGCGCCGGTAGTGATTTTCCATTTATTCATTCAATTGTTGTCAATCCAGTTGATTCCAATCATATATATATCGCGGTAAGTTGTGCAGGTGTTTTTGAATCGAAAGATGGGGGATTGAATTGGATAGCCAAAAACAATGGGCTACTTGCCACGTATTTACCGAATCCAAAAGTGGAAGTTGGTCATGATCCTCATCAGTTACTAATGCATTCCAAATTTCCAGATGTTTTGTGGCAGCAAAATCATTGCGGTATTTTTTTTTCCAAAAACGGAGGTGATTTGTGGTCCGAAGTTTTTTTGACAGAAGGGGTTTCTAGCTATGGGTTTTCAATTGCAATTGATGAAGAAGACCCGGCAAAGTGTTGGGTGATTCCTGTTGAGAGCGATCAACGTCGCATTGCGCCAAATTTGAGACTCGAGGTCTTTGAAACTTGCGATTTTGGAGCCACTTGGAATAGTGAGAGTAAAGGGCTACCCACAGCAACTTGTTTTGATATCGTACTTCGCAAAAGCTTTGTCAGAACGAACAAAATCATGGTGTTCGGTACTACAAATGGAAATATTTACTATTCATTGAACGAAAAAAACCGTTACTGGCAAGCATTCAATACAAATCTGACCAAGGTAAATTCCGTTATTCTTTATTAAGGTTTTTTTTTGTTTTATTTTTTTTTTTAAAAAAATATTTTAACTTCTGTATCCAATTTATAAATATTTTATATTTTTAGTTGAATAAAGATAGTTTTAGCATTTAAGAACAATAAAATAATTTTAATTAATTAACCCCTTAAAAAAATAATGATACCAGCATCGTTTGATTATACAGCTCCATCCACGTTAGATGAAGCGCTCAAACTTCTGCAGGAATTAGGTGATGACGCTAAAATATTAGCGGGTGGTCATTCTCTAATTCCTATGATGAAGTTGCGGTTCGCTGAACCGGAGCATTTAATAGACCTCAGTAACATTCCCGGATTGGCCTATATTAGGACAGAAAATGGTCGCCTCAAAATTGGGGCCATGACACGAGAAGTTGAAGTTGAAGACTCGGTAGAAATCGCAATTAATTTCCCCATTTTTGCTGATGCAGCCAAGTTAATTGCAGACCCTCAAGTAAGAAATTTCGGTACATTGGGTGGAAATTTGGCACATGGAGATGCGGCCAATGATCAACCTGCTGTAATGATTGCGTTGGGTGCTGAAATTGAAATCACCGGACTGAATGGTAAAAGAACCGTTGGCATTGACGAATTCTTTTTTGGTTTTTATGCCACAGCCATAGAGGAGGGGGAAATTCTCACTGAAATCTCGATACCTATACCTTCGGGTAAATTCGGAAACGCTTATCACAAAGTGGAACGAAAGGTAGGTGATTATGCTACTGGTGGTGTTGCGGTGCATTTAGAAATAGATGACAGTGGTGTCTGTACCAAGGCGGGAATAGGGTTGACCAATGTCAATCCGATACCAATGAGAGCGGAGCGTTCTCAAAATGCCCTTGTTGGAACACGAATTGACGAGGAAGCTATTAAAAAAGCTGCTCTGTATGCGTCTGAAGATTGTAATCCTTCTACGGACCTTCGAGGAGATATCGATTACAAGCGTCATATAATCAAAGCCGTGACTACTAGAATGATTAAAAAAGCGTTAGCGCTAGCTGTGAATAAATGAATATGATAATGAAAAAAGAAATTACTTTAAAAATCAACGGAGAGGAATTTACTAGAGAAGTAGAGCCTAGAACCTTATTGGTTCATTTTATCCGAGAGAATATGGGGATGACTGGAACGCATATTGGTTGCGATACTTCTAGTTGTGGCGCATGTACGATATTGATAAATGGGAAATCAGCTAAGTCATGTACTATTTTAGCCGTGCAAGCCGCAGGTAAAGAGTTGACGACGGTTGAGGGTCTTGCGCCAGCTACAGGCGGCGTGCATGCTCTTCAGGAGGGGTTCAAGGAAAATCATGGATTGCACTGTGGATTTTGTACCCCTGGAATGATGCTGCGTGCGGTAGAGCTGTTGGAAAAGAATCCAAATCCAACCGAAGAAGAAATTAGATGGGGTATTTCTGGTAACCTATGCCGATGTACAGGCTACAATAACATAGTAAAAGCCATCAATTATGCAGGTGCCAAGCTGCGGGGAGATGAACTTCCTTCGACTGAACCAGTATTTGTTGAATAAATTAACTTAATCAGAACTTATATAATGATACAGTGTAAAACTTCGAAAGAAATAAGCGGCATGGGTCATTCCATGAAGCGTAAGGAAGATGATAGATTTGTTCATGGCAAAGGCAACTATGTAGATGATGTCAAGCTTCCTGGAACCCTTTATATGGACATTGTCAGAAGTCCTTATGCATATGCGAAAATCAAGAATATTGATATTTCTGAAGCGATGAAAATTCCTGGTGTTTTGGCGGTAATAACAGGTAGAGATTTGGAGCAATATAATTTGCACTGGATGCCTACTTTAATGTCAGATACGCAAATGGTGCTTCCTACCGATACGGTTATGTACCAAGCTCAGGAGGTTGCTGCAGTGATTGCTACCGAAAAATATATTGCTAGGGATGCAAGAGAAGCTGTCAGAGTGGAATATGAAGTAATGAAGCCAGTTGTCAATCCTTATAAGGCTTTAGATAAGGACGCACCACTCTTAAGACCAGATAAAGAGGGTAAAACAGATAACCATATTTGGCATTGGGAAGTGGGGCAAAAGGAAGAGACAGATCGAATCTTCAGAGAAGCAGAGGTGACCGTTAAAGAGCAAATGCATATTCCTAGGATTCATGTAGCCTCTATTGAGACTTGTGGCTGTGTTGCTAGTTACAATAAGATAGACAATCACCTGACCATGTACATGACAACCCAGGCGCCTCACGCAATTCGAACAGTAATTGCATTGGTTGCAGGACACGTTGGCCTTACTGAAGAAAAGATCAGAGTGATCTCACCAGATATTGGGGGAGGATTTGGAGGTAAAGTTCCTGTTTATCCAGGATATGTTATCGCCATTGCCGCGTCTTTTTTGATAGGGAAGCCTGTAAAATGGATTGAAGACAGAAGTGAGAATCTTCAGGCAGATTCATTTGCTAGAGATTATCACATCACGGCGGAATTGGCAGGAACTAAGGATGGAAAAATTTTGGCAACTCGGATGAAAGTCCTTGCTGATCATGGTTATACTGATGCTTCTGCAAATCCTTCTAAATTCCCAACAGGAATGTTTTCGATTGGTACGGGCTCTTATGATTATCCAAATGCTTTTATGGAGGCAGATGCCGTCTATACCAATAAACCTCCAGGGGGTGTTGCTTATAGATGTTCTTTTAGGGTAACAGAAGCTGTGCATGCGATTGAACGTATTACGGATAGGTTTGCGCTTGAAATAGGCAAAGATCCGGCTGCTTTAAGATTTCAAAATTTCATCAGGAAAGATCAGTTTCCTTATCATTCTCCTACAGGTTGGGAATATGATAGTGGTGATTATGAAGCTGGATTGAAATTGGCTATGAAAGCGATTGATTACGATAATCTGCGAATAGAGCAGAAAGAGAAACGTAAAAATGGTCAACTGATGGGAATAGGTATTTCTACTTTTACTGAAATTGTAGGAGCAGGTCCGTCAAAAGACTTTGATATTCTAGGTATCAAAATGTTTGATAGTGCTGAAATACGCGTACACCCAACGGGTAAGGCAATTGCGCGATTTGGCACCAAATCACAAGGACAAGGTCATGAGACGACTTACGCTCAAATAATAGCCGAAGAGTTGGGCATCCCTGCAAAGGACATTCAAATTGAAGAAGGGGATACAGATACGGCTCCCTACGGCTTAGGAACCTATGCGAGTAGAAGTACTCCTACAGCAGGAGCGGCTGCGGCTATGGCGGCAAGGAAGTTGAGGGACAAGGCAAGAAAGATTGCCGCTTACCTTTTGGAAGTTTCTGAGGACGATCTTGAATGGGAGCCAGGAAAATTCTCTGTCAAAGGAGCTCCTGAAAAGTCTAAAACGATTCAGGAACTGGTGTTTGCATCTTACACCAATCATCCTCAAGGTATGGAGGCTGGATTTGAAGCAACTCATTATTACGACCCCCCGAATTTAACGTTCCCATCTGGGGCTTACATTTGTGTAGTTGATATTGACAATGATACTTTTGAGATTAAAGTCAGAAGATTCGTCGCTATTGATGACGCTGGCCATATCATCAATCCAATGGTTGCGCAAGGACAGGTGCATGGTGGATTGACACAAGGTATTGCTCCGGCGATGTACGAAGAGTTGATATATGACGATGATGGTAATATATTAAATGGAACACTGATGGATTATTTAGTGCCTACTGCTGTGGAATCCCCTAGTTGGGAGACGGGGCATACGGTGACACCATCTCCACACCATCCTATCGGAGCAAAGGGAATCGGAGAATCTCCGACAGTTGGAGCACCTCCTGCGATTGCCAATGCCATTATTGATGCATTGAAGCCTTATGGTATCACGCATTTAGATATTCCTATTACACCTTATAAAATCTTCAAAGCATTGAAAGAGAAAGGTGTGTTAGATAAGAATATTGTTGAATCTTAATTATTTAAAGTCAGTTTACAAGAAAGCGGTTCCCGAAAAAGGACCGCTTTCTTATTAATTAATAAAAATGGAAGCTACAATCACAAAAAAATTTACATTAGAAGCACCAATCGATAAAGTTTGGAAAAGTCTTAGTAATCCAAAGGAAATATCAGGTTGCGTACCTGGGGCAACAATTACTGATCAATTGGATGAAAAAAATTATAAGGGGGAGGTAAGTCTTAAGTTTGGACCGATTAAAGCAAAATATGACGGTGCCATTGCTATAGAAGAAATGGATAATGAAGAACATACCATGTTGCTACGCGGCAAGGGATTGGACTCCAAAGGAAAAGGGAATGCAGAAATGACGATGAATGGGAGTGCTACCGAAACCGATCAGGGTACAGAGGTCGACTTTAAAATGGTAGTCAATATTCAAGGTACCTTGGCTCAATTTGGGTCTAGGTTGATCAATGATGTTTCGGCCCAATTAATGGATCAGTTTGTTGATAATTTCAAAAAGATGTTAGCTGGAGATGAGGTTGATAATACTTTGAAAGCAGGCTCCATGATGGGTTCTGTAGTAAAGGGACTTTTCAAGAAATGATTTGATTACCATATGATACCAGAAGTAAATCAGCTCATTGAGCGATTTGATGAGCTGGGCTATGTTGTCGAAGAAGAACTGGCGACAGTTCTTTATTTGATGTTGAAACTTAATAAGCCTTTATTATTAGAAGGACCTCCTGGGGTTGGTAAAACGGAGGCGGCCAATATTATAGCAGCATTTCAGGGACACGAACTTATTCGCTTACAGTGTTATGAGGGATTAGATGTAAATACATCTGTTTATGAATGGAACTATCAAAAGCAGCTGTTAAGTATTAAGTTAAGCGAAAAAGAAGGAATCAGTTCTGAGGCGAAGGAGCATCAAATTTTCAGTGAGAGTTTTTTACTTAAACGACCACTCTTAAAAGCGATTACCTCAGAAAAGCCTGTAGTACTTTTGATTGATGAAATTGATCGAGCAGATGAAGAGTTCGAGGCATTTTTGTTAGAACTTTTGTCAGATTTTCAAATTTCAATTCCCGAATTAGGGACAATTAAGGCTATACACAAGCCCATTGTAGTGCTTACTTCAAATCGCACAAGAGAATTGAGCGATGCCCTTAAAAGAAGATGCCTCTACCACTGGGTAGATTTTCCCGATTTTGATAAAGAAATGGCCATTGTTCAAAAACATGTTTCCGTAGAGGCTCATATCTTGCATCAATTGGTCAAATTCGTCGCCTATCTTCGCGACCAAAAACTCCAAAAACTCCCAGGAATTGCAGAAACCATTGACTGGGCCAATGCATTAATTGCGCTGAATGCACATGTCCTTTCGGAGGAAATGGTAACAGCTACCTTAGGGTGTATTCTTAAATCGCAATCCGACATCGATTTCATCAAAAGTTCCCTTAAAGGGATTTTGTCAGAAGTTAACCGTTGATCATGGAGCCGATACATTTCTCCCATTATAAATCGATATTGGAAGCAATTGTCGGATTTAGTGAGCTATGTCGAAAAAGTGGGTTACCTGTCGGTTTAAGTCACACCAAAGAAGCCATAAAAACGGCTGAAGCAGGCTTGATTAGTAATCAGCAAACCTACTATTATGCCTTGAAATCATTATTTTGTACGTGTCCTGAAGAGGAGACTATTTTTGACCAATGTTTTAAAGTTTTTTGGCAAAAACGTAAACATAAGTATGCCCATAATATCCAAAAAAAAGGCGTGTCAAACGTGACCAAAAATACCAAATCTTCCTTAGTTATGGTAGGGTTTAATAGTGATTCACAAGAGGAGCCACAAGAGTTAGATGATGCGAAGAGTGTGTCGGGTGCGAGTAAAATAGAAACTTTGAAGTATACAGATTTCTCGAAAATACTCGAGACCGATAGCGCATATTTAGAAGAACTTACAAGAAAGTTGCTGCGGCAGTTAAATCAAAGATTAAAGCGACGATTGACCACTTCGAAGAAGGGCAAAATTGATATCAGAAAATCCATTCGTAATAATCTGTCTGCTGGGGAAGAAATCATCAATTTAAAACGCCAACGACGAAAAATTCAAAAGACGCGATTGGTGGTTTTGCTGGATGTAAGTGGATCAATGGATAAATATTCTTTCTTCTTATTGAAATTTATTTGGTCTTTGAAGTCCCATTTGAAAAATATAGAGGCATTTATCTTTAGTACTGACTTGGTTCGAATAACCGATTATCTAGGTCATGATCAATTAAATGAATCCTTAATGCAAATGAGTCAAAAAGCAACTAATTGGTCTGGAGGTACCAAAATTGGAGCTTGCCTAAAAGATTTTAACGATCAATTTTCCAAATCTGTAATGAATGGGCGGAATATCACCATTATCTTGAGCGATGGATTGGATGATGGAGACCCTGCTGATATGTCTAAAGAAGTGCAAAGGATCAAATTAAGAACGAAGAAATTAGTATGGTTGAATCCATTGAAAGGAATGGACGGATATCAGCCGCTTGCCAAAGGTATGGCCGCAGCGTTGCCGGCGTTGGATGAATTTCATTCGGCTCATAATCTGAATAGTCTTATGGAGTTAGAAAATATTTTATCTCATGCGTAGTCATTTATCCCTTTTACAGGCACTTGAAGTGTATCAAAATAATCAAGAAACGGTGGCGGTTGCATATATTGTACGCAGGGAAGCTCCTACCTCAGGGAAGCCAGGAGACAAGGCATTAGTCACTCAGAGAGGTGAAATTAAAGGTTGGATCGGGGGAGGATGTACCCAAGGTATTGTGATTAAAGAGGCGATTGAAGCCATTAATGAAGGAATGCCAAGGTTGGTGAGGATCCAGACAGCATTGGATGCTCCGCAACAAGCGGGAGTTAAAAATTATAAAATGACCTGTATGAGTGGCGGGTCTGTGGAAGTATATATAGAACCTATTATGCCAGTAGCAGAATTGAGAATTTTCGGAAGATCGCATATTGCTAAATCCTTGTGTGAAATTGGTGAAGCGGCAGGATTTAGAGTGACTGTTATTTCAGATCTCATAGAAAATGAAATGTTTCCAAAAGCAACTAAATGTTTGACATTGAAAGCATTGCCAAGTCAAGAGTTTCCCAATGATTTTGTCGTGGTTTGTACCCAAGGAGAAGATGATGAAGGAAGTTTGGCTGCTGCAATTCATACAAACCCAAGATATTTGGGATTTGTAGCCAGCACAAGAAAAGCGAATTCCATTCTGATGGCCTTAAAAAGACAGGGTATGGCACATGAGCAACTTGCTCGCGTGAAAACACCTGCAGGGCTTGATATTCAAGCCAAAACTTCGGAAGAAGTAGCCATTTCAATTTTGGCTGAAATTATTCAGGTCAAAAGAAAGACAGAAGTGGGGGCAGAAGATAAAGGCCTGTTGGCGGGACTTCCCAAGAAGGAGATGATGGAAGATTTATACATCAATCCGGTTTGTAAAATCCCGGTTTCAAAAAGTGGTGCCAAGCACGTCTTGGAATATCAGAATGAAAAAGTTTATTTTTGTTGTGATGGGTGCTTGGCTTCTTTTGAGAAAGATCCTGCGGCTTACCTTTAATCCTTAAATGTGAATCCCCCAACCATTTAAGAGGATCAGCTTTAAGCCGACATAGGCAATGAGTATTGCCGTCAAAAGTCGAATGATCTGAATATTGAATTTTTTATTGGTCACAAATCCTCCGAGTGCGCCGCCTAATCCAACAGCGACCATTAGCGGGAGCAAGCGTTCGATGTTGAATTGGAAGGTATCGGCCATAATTAATCCCCCTAATCCTCCAATGGAGTTAAAAAATATAAAAACAGAGGCCAAAGAAGCCACAACTCGAGGATCTTTCCACCCAATTAGATTAAGTGTGGGAGATAGAAAAATACCGCCACCAATTCCAGAAATACCTGAGAGCAATCCAAGGCTACTTCCGAGTGATAATTTCTTTAGTAGGGGGAGTGTTTTTTCAGATTGTTTGAGAGACAAAGATTGGGTAATCATGAAGCAGGAGGCGGTAATTAATAAGCCTCCTAAGACGAGAAAAAAATTCTTTTCTGAGAGTTTCAGCTGGGCACCAAAAAAAGATAATGGTACGCTGCTGATAATAAAAGGCCAAAAGTACCGCCATTTAAAGACCTTATTACGAATAAATAACATTGTTCCAATACTTACAACAACCAGGTTTAATGCCAGCGCAGTACTTCTTATTTCATGAAAGTCCACCAATACAAGACTCAAAAGGGCCAGATAGCTAGACCCTCCACCAAAACCTACTGATGAGTAAAACAGTGCAATAAAAAAAAACAAAACGGGGAGCCAATATTCGTTCACTTGATCTCAAGTTATTTAGTTGCTGAAATTAATCACTTGGAAGCTATTTCTTCGCCCTTAAGCATTTTAATTTTCTCTTTGTTTTTCATTAAAATCAACGACTTGTAGAAGGCAAATCTTAAGCCACTCGGTATAATGGCTTGGGTTTTTTTGAATATCCAAAACTAAGGAGTTCAAAGACATATACTTATAATCTTGAACCTCTCGCGGATTGATGAGTGGTGGATGATCTGAGTAACCAAAATAGACATGATCAAATTCATGCTCTATAAGGCCATTTGGAAAGTGCGTCTTGTATTTAAATTTGAATACAAAGGAGAGCTCACAGGCCATACCCATTTCTTCTTGCAATCTTCGGTAGACGGCTGATTTGGTTTCTTCTCCGAAATGGGGATGACTGCAACAGGTGTTTGTCCATAAGCCTGGGGAATGGTATTTGTCCTTGGCCCTTTGTTGGAGCAAGAGTTCTCCTTGGTTGTTAAAAAGAAAAATGGAAAAAGCGCGATGAAGCAACCCCAATTCGTGAGCTTTTAATTTTTCAATCTTCCCCCACTGCTGATCCTTTTCATCAACAAGGATTAAATATTCTTCATTCATACGCTATCATTACTGGGTCACTTATTTTGCTCTTTTATTCATTACTTATGTGCAACTGCCTTGACCTATATTATGTGTAACTTAAGGTAAAAAACGAGGATTTGATCAAAGGTGATTTACAAAAATTATACTAAACGGTTTTTGATCAGCCTATTTAAAGGTTTAATATACAATTTTCAGGTAAAAATGGCTTTGTTTTACAAACATTGACGCCGTATTTTTAGCTGAGATCGCTGTTATAGTAGCCTCCTTTGTTCTGCGAACGGTTTTTGGATTGCTCAACAATTAAATAAGCCGTTGAGATCAAGTTTCTCAGTTCAAAAAGCGATGTTGATAATTTACTTTTACGGTAAAGGGTTTCGGTTTCTTCGTACAAAACACTGATTCTTTTAGCGGCTCGATTGAGTCGCTCATTGGTTCTGATAATACCCACGTAATCACTCATAACAGATTGTAATTCTTTCCGGTTATGTGTAATCAAAATACGCTCTCTAGTTTCAAAAGTATCCTTGCTGTTCCATTCAGGTATCTCATCTGGGTCATCTGCTTGCGTTATATGTTCCAGGGTATGCAAGAAACTTTGGTGAGCAAAAACAAGGGCTTCTAAAAGTGAATTAGAGGCCAATCGATTTGCCCCGTGCAATCCCGTGTTGGCACATTCCCCGCAGGCGTATAGATTTTTAATTGACGTACAGCCATGTATGTCCACATCAATTCCCCCACATAAATAATGTGCGGCTGGCGTAATTGGGATCATTTGCTTGCTTACATCAAGTCCAATTTCTTTGCATTGGGCATAGATGTTTGGAAAATGATATTGAAAATCTTTTTTGGAAATGGTGGTGCAATCCAAATAAAGGGCATCTGATCCACTTATTTTTAATTCATTGTCAATAGCCCTTGAGACGATGTCTCTTGACGCGAGATCCCCCCTTGGATCATAATTTTTCATAAAGGCGTCTCCTTTTTCATTTTTTAATACAGCACCTAATCCGCGTACGGCCTCGGAAATTAAAAAGGAACGACCATGACTGAATTGATAAGCCAAGGCGGTAGGATGGAATTGAATAAATTCCATATTTGATATTTGGGCTTTGGCGCGATAGGCCATTGCGATGCCATCGCCAGTAGCGATCAATGGATTGGTCGTATTGCGATATACCTGACCAACACCACCAGTAGCTAAAAGGGTTACTTTCGCTGTATAGGTGACGATTTCTTTGGTCTGCTGATTGTATACATAGGCACCAAAACAAGTTACTCCCTGTTTTGTGAAGGGCAATTTCAAGTGGTGTTGGGTAATAAGGTCAACTGCAAAATGTTCTGTGAGTAGGGCAATGTTTTTATGCTGTTTTATTTTCCGGATCAATTTGCGTTCAATTTCATAGCCAGTTATGTCTTTAAAATGAAGTATTCGATGTTCTGAATGGCCACCTTCTAGGCCTAGATCAAATTCACCTAGATCACTTTTATCAAAATTGATACCCCAATTGATGAGTTCATTTAACCGCTTGGGACCCTCTTCAACCACCATTTGCACAATAGCAGGGTTACAAAGCCCATCGCCAGCAGCTAAGGTATCAGCTATGTGCTTTTCGTAGGAGTCAGCAATGGTATCAGTGACGGTGGCAATACCTCCTTGTGCATATTTCGTGTTAGATTCGCCTTCAGCAGCTTTGGTCAACACCGCAATTGTTTTATCAGGAAATCTTTCTCCTACTTTCAGCGCATAAGAAAGACCCGCAATGCCAGAGCCGAGAATTAAGACATCTATTTTGGGCATGAATTATTTTGAAATATCGAGCATTTTTTGGAGCGGGACCAAGGCTTTTAATCTGATGTCTTCAGGAATGGTGATTTCTGGAGTTTCGTTTTTCATACAGAGATATAACTTTTCCAGACTATTCATTTTCATGTAAAAACATTCGGCACAGGCACAATGATTGTCTTCTTCTGATGGCGCAGGAATCAGTATTTTCTTGGGTGCCATTTTTTGCATTTCATGGAGAATTCCTGCTTCAGTGGCCACAATGTATTTTTCAGCACGATCCTGCATGACGAAATTAATCATGCCAGTAGTTGAACCGACATACGAAGCTACTTTCAGAATATTTTTTTCTGATTCGGGGTGTGCAATGAATTTGGCCTCTGGGTGGCCTTTGATGAGGGCCAGGATTTTATCGATAGAAAAGGCTTCATGAACCATGCAGGCGCCGTCCCACAACAGCATATTTCTGCCGGTTTTTTTATTAACATAATCACCAAGATTTTTATCTGGGGCAAAAATAAGGGGTTGATCTAAAGAAAATGAATTGACTATTTTTTCAGCATTGGCAGAGGTGCAGATGACATCGCTCATTGCCTTTATTTCTGCGGAGCAGTTTACATAGGATATGACTTTGTGTTCGGGATATGATTTTAAAAATTGAGCAAAATCTGCTGGGAGACAACCCTCTGCTAAGGAACAAGACGCAGCTAAGTCAGGTAAAACTACTTTTTTGGTTGGGTTGAGAATTTTGGCCGTCTCTGCCATAAAATGAACGCCAGCGAATACAATCATATCTGCATCTGTCATGGCTGCTTGCTGCGCCAAACCCAGACTGTCTCCGACATAATCACCTATTTCTTGGATTTCAGGCGTCTGATAGTAATGGGCGAGAATTACCGCATTTTTTTCTTTTTTGAGTTTAAGTATTTCCTCAGTCAGCCAAATATCGGTAGGTGGTGAGACCCTAATTGATTTCATATTCTTAATAGTTCGAGCAAAACTATAGACTGAACAGTTTAAATGTCAAGAAATAAATGAAAAAGGGTAATTTTTCTGTATATTTTTTGTTGTAAAAGAATATTTGATCAAAAATTCAGGTCATTATTCGCAGGTCATTAACTCATCAAAATCGATGCCCATCGCACGTGCTTGATTCCAATCTTTCTTTGATTTCGCCAAATCCCCAAGCATACAATATGCAGTTCCTCTGTTGAGATACAATTCCGCCACTAATGGGGCTAATTCAAGGGCGTTGCTGAAGGCTTCTATTGCCAACTCCGGGGCCTGTCCTACCAAATAGATAAATCCTAATTGCTGATAGGCTTCTGCATAACTTGGCCGCAAGTTGATGGCCTTTTTTAAATCATCAACCGCAAGTTTAGTAAAGTCAAGACCATGATAACTTAAGCCTCTCAAATAATAACTTTCGGCATGTAAAGGATCGATTTCAACAGCTTTATTGAAAATTTTAATTGCCTCTTCATATTTTCCCGCTTCATATTGATCGAAACCACGATCCAATAGATTTTCGACGGATTGAAATAACAGTAAAATAGAGATTAATAGCATTTTTATTTTATTAAAAAGAGAATTTATGAGCTATTATTTTTTAGAAATAATTGTAATAAAATGCATTAATTTATTAATCATAAAATTCGGCATTTTTGTATTATTTTTATCTTTTGTATAATTAATAAACTTACGCTAAATTAGCTTAACTTGATGAGTGAAAACACATTTATTGAGTACAATAATATAGAATGAATTATTTAAATTCCACCAAGCTACCAGCTAAAAATATTTAATAATGAAAAAAATAATATACGACCGACCATTGATTGGCTTATTGTTGCTTTTGTTTTTTTTCATGACTTCTCTACAGGTCAACGGGCAAACGATAAGTTACGATTCAGTTGCTGAGGATAATTCGAGACAAGATACTTTATTCTTTGAGGAGGACTTTGATGAAGCAAAGTATGCTTTGAATTCATTGTTCGTATCTGATGATGTACTCAGCTTTAAATTAAATAAAATCAATGCGAACGGGGCAATAAGTGCGACTGTTGCTAATGATTTCTTGACCATCACGGCGCTACCCAATGGTTATGGCCAAGCTTCGGTGGAGGTGACGGCCACCAATACGGTAGATGAAACCACATTCAGTCAGCTAATAAATGTGATTGTTACAGCGGTGGATGATGCACCTGGGCTAAATCCAGATCATCGATTTGTAGATTATGTGAGGGATCAATTATTGAATGATGGTACGGTGGTGATTGATGCTCGAGGGGGATTTATAGATATTGATGCGGATAAAGATGGGACGGCAGTAGCCATTTCATTCACCAACTTGTCAACTGCTACTGCGGGTTATACGGATTTGACACCGGATGATCTTACTGATATACCAGATGGGACTTACAGTATCGCAATAACTGCAAATACTAAGTATGCTGCAAACGTGAATATCACAGCCACACACAAAGGAGCAGCATCTGGAGCTGAACAAAGCTTCACCAAAACAGTAAAATTGGTTGTGGATAATGCGCCTGTTTTGGTTGTTGCGGAAGACCCAATTACTGTAAATGAAGATTTTGCAAGTTTCACCAAGAAGGCCAATGTGCTTTTTGCTGATGATGATAATGCTGATCCTGATGCTATCAGGGTGAGTTTTGCAGATTATTTGGCGGATTCTCTT
>TARA_B110000503_G_scaffold75187_1_pt1 | contig 18253 bp, 15 predicted proteins | sample TARA_B110000503 | Tara Oceans TARA_B110000503 (sample SAMEA4397472) | marine metagenome | biome: Polar Biome; feature: [SRF] surface water layer (ENVO:00010504); material: water (ENVO:00002006), including particulate matter (ENVO:01000060) such as... | depth 5 m | reverse complement strand
ACTTTAAAATCCATATCTCCTAAGTGATCTTCATCTCCTAAGATATCACTAAGTACAGCGTATTTTCCAGATTCAGCATCCGAAATTAATCCCATTGCAATACCAGAAACTGGTCTTTTCATTTGAATACCGGCATCCATAAGTGCCATTGTTCCAGCACAAACTGTAGCCATAGAAGAAGAACCGTTAGATTCTAAAACTTCAGATACAACTCTCACTGTATAAGGACAATCCTCTGGAATCATTCCTTTTAATCCACGTTGTGCTAAGTTACCATGTCCAACTTCTCTACGAGAGGTTCCACGAATTGGTCTAGCTTCCCCTGTACAAAAAGGAGGGAAGTTATAGTGTAAATAGAAATTTTCTTCCCCTTCAAAGGATGGCATATCTATTTTATTTGCATCTCTAGATGTTCCAAGTGTCACCGTAGCTAAAGCTTGTGTTTCTCCACGGGTAAATATTGAAGAACCATGTACTGAGGGTAAATAATCTACCTCTGACCAGATAGGTCTAATTTCGTCCGTTTTACGACCATCTAAACGTAACCCTACATTTAAGGTTAGATCTCTAATAGCAGCTTTTTCAGCTTTACGATAATAATCCGATACTAAACCACCATATTCTGCTAATTCTTCTTCAGAAAAAGTAGCTTTGATCGCTTCTTTTATTTCTTTAAATGCAGCAGTTCTCTCATGTTTTGCAGATCCAGCTTCTGCTATAGCATATACTTTATCGTATGCCATATCATGAACCTTTTTCTCTAAATCTTTATCTTCTTTTGCACCTTCATATTCACGAACCTCTTTCTTTCCAAATGCTTCTGCTAATCTTATTTGAGCAGCACATTGTACTTTTATAGCTTCATGTGCAAACTTAATTGCATCTGCCATTTCTTCTTCAGAAATTTCATCCATTTCCCCTTCAACCATCATTACAGAATCAGCGGAAGCTCCAATCATCATATCGATGTCAGATTCTTTTAATTGAGCTCTTGTTGGGTTTATAACAAATTCACCGTTTATACGTCCAACTCTTGCTTCAGAGATTGCGCATTCAAAAGGGAAATCGGATAATTGAATAGCTGCCGAAGCTGCTAAACCTGCCATTGCATCAGGCATTACATCTTCATCATGAGACATTAACTGAATCATCACTTGAGTTTCAGCAGTATAATCTTTAGGAAATAACGGACGTAAAACACGGTCTACTAAACGCATTGTTAATACTTCTCCATCACTCGGTCTTGCTTCTCTTTTGAAGAACCCACCAGGATACCTTCCTGCAGCAGCAAATTTCTCTCTGTAATCTACCGTTAAGGGTAGAAAACCAAGATCTTTTTGTTCGTAATTGGAAACTACTGTACACAACATCATACATTTTCCGGATTGTACAACAACACTACCGTGTGCTTGTTTTGCTAATTTTCCGGTTTCGATAGAAATTTCTCTACCATCTCCCAGGTCAATTATCTCTTTATAAACTTTTGGTTTCATAATTTTTTTTTAAGTTAAATATTAAACAATGGTGTTGTGTTGTTGTTGTGTACCAATGAAAAACTATTTACTAGCTTTAATATAATTTATATAATAATCTATAAAAGAGGCCTAAAAGCCTCTTTTATAGATTATTTTCTTAATTCTAATTCTTTAACAATTGCACGATATCTTAAGACATCCACTTTAGTAAGGTAATCTAGAAGAGATCTTCTTTTTCCTACTAATTTAACAAGAGATCTTTCTGTGTTATAATCTTTACGATTTTTTTTCAAATGCTCTGTTAAGTGGTTAATTCTTAGTGTGAATAAAGCGATCTGTCCTTCAGCGCTTCCGGTATCTTTTTCATTTTTACCGTGTTTTTTGAATAGTGTTTCTTTCGATTTTGTTGTTAAATACATTCCAATATTATTTAAATGATTATTATGTACGATTTCTATTACCTAAAATAGAGGGGCAAATATAGTGAAAAAATAGATTAAATTAGGATTTATTTTACTTCAAAAATTCTCCTAAAAACTTTAAGTTCACAAGTGTAGAATATTTTTAGTTTTTTGTAGATTAGGTTAACTAATTTCATCTTTAGTCCCTAAGAGGAGTATTTAAAATTAAATCTAAATATAAATTGATTTTATCTTTTAATTTATTTCTTTCGGTAATAAAATCTAAGAATCCATGTTCTAAGACAAATTCTGCAGTTTGAAATCCTTCAGGTAATTCTTTTCCAGTAGTATCTCTAACTACTCTAGGTCCAGCAAAACCAATAAGAGCGCCAGGCTCACTTATATTTACATCTCCTAGCATTGCAAAAGAAGCAGTAGTACCTCCAGTTGTTGGATCTGTACATAAGGATATGTATGGAATTTTTGCCTCTGCTAATTGTGCAAGTTTAACCGATGTTTTTGCAAGTTGCATTAAAGAGAGTGCTGCTTCCATCATTCTTGCTCCACCTGATTTTGATATAATTAAAAAGGGTATTTTTTTCTTTAATGAATAATCTGCTGCTCTAGCTATCTTCTCGCCAACAACACTACCCATTGATCCACCAATAAAACTAAAGTCCATACAAGCAATAACCACATCTCTTCCTTTAGATTTTCCAACTGCAGTTCTTATGGCATCTTTTAAATTAGTTTTTTTAGTAGCATCTTTTAACCTGTCTGAATACTTTTTATTATCAATAAATTTCAGTGGGTCTTTCGAGGTTAAATTAGCATTTAATTCTTTGAATTTGTCATCAAATAAAATATCAAAATATTCCCTACTTCCAATCCTTACGTGATATCCATCTTCTGGACTTACGTAAAAATTTCTTTCTAGTTCTTCCGTGTCAATAATTTTTCCTGTTGGGGATTTATACCAAAGTCCTTTTGGGATATCCTTTTTTGCCTCTGTAGGAGTGTTAATTCCTTTATCTTTTCTTTTAAACCAAGCCATTATTTACTGTTTAATGATTATCAAAGTTAAATAATTTTATAAAGTATTTACATTATTTAGATCTTTAAAAGCTTGTTTTAGCCTTTGCACAAAAGTAACTTCTGCTTTTCTAACCCATACTCTTGGATCATAATATTTTTTATTTGGAACATCACTACCATCCGGGTTTCCTATTTGTGCTTTTAAATATTCAGAATTTTTATCAAAATAATCTCTAGCACCAGTCATGTAAGCATATTGCATATCTGTATCGATATTCATTTTAATAACACCATAACTAATTCCTTCTCGAATTTCTTCTACAGTAGAACCAGATCCACCATGAAAAACAAAATCAATATAATTATGCTTAAGATTGTATTTTTTAGATATATACTCTTGAGAATTTTTAAGAATTTTTGGAGTTAACTTTACATTCCCTGGCTTGTATACTCCATGGACATTTCCAAAAGCAGCTGCAATTGTAAACTTATCACTAACCTGAATTAACTCTTCATAGGCATAAGCGACTTCTTCCGGTTGAGTGTATAACTTTGAATCATCGACATCTGTATTGTCTACACCATCTTCTTCACCACCAGTAATTCCTAATTCAATCTCTAGTGTCATCCCAATTTTAGACATTCTCTCTAAATATTTTTTGCAAATAGCAATATTCTCTTCAATTGGTTCTTCGGATAAATCAATCATATGAGAGCTAAATAGGGGGTACCCTTTTTCTTTAAAATGCTCTTCACTAGCTTCAATTAAGCCATCTATCCAAGGAAGTAATTTTTTAGCACAATGGTCTGTGTGTAAAATAACTGGAATTCCATAAGCCTTGGCCATCGTGTGTACATGATGTGCTCCAGCTATAGATCCTGCTATAGCAGCAGATTGACCACCATTGTCTAATCCTTTTCCGGCATTAAATACTCCACCACCATTAGAAAATTGAATAATCACAGGGGCATTAAGTTCTTTTGCTGTTTCCAAAACCCCATTAATACTACTGGACCCGATAACATTAACCGCAGGCAGTGCAAACCCTTTCTGTTTGGCTAATTTGAAAATTTCTTGAACTTGATCACCGGTGGCAACCCCTGGTTTAATTGAACTCATTTTTTTGAAGTATTAGTTAGAGTTCAAAAATATTAATTATTAACTAGTATAACTCATAAAAAATACATTATTTAACGAAAACGAGATAGTGATCACGTTAATTAATTTAAAACGGGTAGTTGATACCTATGTTGTATACAGCAGTGTTAAAACTTGTATTTTGAAACCATCTATTGTTATTTATAATTTCTGGATTATAGACTTTAAACCCTACATCGGTTCTAAGTATAAAAAAACCTAAATCGAAACGAAGTCCAAAACCTGCTCCAACAGCAATATCCTTTAATGAATTAAAGGAGCTAAAAATAGCTCTTTCATCTGTCGTGTTATCTTTGAAATTCCAAATATTTCCAGTATCAATAAAAAAGGCCCCGTCAAATTTATTAAATAAATTAAATCGGTGCTCAATGTTAAAAGCTAATTTTAAATTCGCCTCATTAAACTCATTATTACTAATCGAGCTTCCTGGACCTAAATTATATGCTGTCCAAGCTCTATTGTCGTTAGATCCACCTGCAAAAAAACTTTTAGAAAAAGGAATGTAGTTTGAGTTTCCATAAGGAATAGCAAATCCTAAATACCCTCTAATTGCTAAAACATTAGATCTTTTAAATTTCCAATGCCTTATGTAATCAATTTCACTTTTTAGATATTGTGAATATTCCACATTAAATATTTCATATCTATCAGCGTTATTTTTATTTAAGTTAATTGCTCTGGCAATAGAGGAAAGCAAATTACCTGCTAATTCAAACTTGAATTTAAATAGAGAAAAATTCTCATCTTTTATATCTTTTTTTGTGTCCCTAGTGTAAGATAAATTTGAAGAAAATATAAGGTTGTTTTGAGTAAGTCGATTTTTTCTTTGATTAATGCTGTTTATGGATTTGTAATTTTCAGGGTAGTTTTCTTGAAAATTTAAGTTTGAACTTAAAAAATCAATAGCACTTTCGGCATAAGATGAGATTAAGGAGTTTTCACCAAAAGCATTAGTGAAAATATAATCACTTGGAATTTGGTTATAATTTATTGCTATATTTTCTAATCTATTGAATGAATTTTGATAAACTTTAAAATAATTGTCTGGATTTAAATTTCTAACGTATTGTATATTAAAAACATCTATGGTATATTTTTTGTTCTCTAAAGGCTTCCAATTATAACTGAAAATACCGTTAACTGTTTGTTTGTCTAGCCCTATGTTGGTTTGCCCTGATAGACTAAGATTTATGGTAGTTGTAGGGGACATATATCTCGGAATTATGTTCTCCGTATTAAAGGGAGAAAAAATCCTTGGAAATAATACTTTAATATCAGCGCCTATCTCATTTATATCAAAAAAATTATTTTTTGTATTGCCAGAATCTTTTGAGGATCCTATTGACCCAAATGCGGAAATTTGCAAAGTTTCGGCGCCTTTAAAAACATTTCTTATAAAGATAGAACTACTAAAAGAAAGCCCTAAGGACTGTATGTTACTTTGAGAGATGTTAAAATCAAAACCTAAGGCATATTTATCTTTTGGAACAAGACGAATGTTAGCGATAAGGGTTTTGTTTATCGAATCTTCAATATATTCTATGTTTGGGTATTTGAAAGTCTTCAGTTCATTTAAATATTTATAGGTATTTAAAAGGTCTTTCTCCTTAAATATTTTATTTGGTTTAATAGAGACTGAACTAGCAATTGTACTTGGCTTATATTTTAACTCTTGATCACTTAAAAAATTGTACTCATCAAAAACTATGTTATAGGTATGGTCTTTTGTATTTTTATTTATAACACTATCTATAATTATATTTACTCTGGATGTTTTATATATTTTAAACGGTTTTTGTATAACACCAAGATTGTTATTTATTATTCTATCTTGAATTATAAGCTTTGTGGTCATTTTATTATTCTGAAGTGTTGTATCATTTTCAAACTCAATATAATCTTGAGTGAAGTGGTATACTCCAGAATTTCTGAATAAACCTGTCAATCGATCCCTTTCATTACTAAAATCTTCTAATTCAAAAGCATTATCAATTTTAATATTAGAGAATGGGTACGAACTTTTGTAAATACTATCTAAAATAGGTGAGCTAATATTTGAGCTGAGAGAGTCAATAAAAAATCGCTTTTTTTTGTCTATAATATAATTTACGTGACCTTTGTATTTTGATTTTTCTATTATTTTAAAATTACCATCTACATTAAACCATCCTTTAGAAAAATAATAGGATTTAATGTTTTTAAGAGAACTTAATGTTTGAAAACTATCAATAACTATCGGTTTTTCTCCGATATCTCTTAAAAACTTATTAAATGAAATTTTATTATATTTTTTTAAGGAATCCTCTTTAGACAGATTATGTATTAGTAATCGAAGGGGTATATTCAAACCAAGTGGTTTGGAATTTGGATTTTGTTTAAGTAAAACTAAAATATTCTCGTCTTGGGTGACAGAGTCATTTATAATTACTTTATTATTTTCTAATAATAATTGATCCCCTTTAATACCTTTAACAGAATTACATGATGTAATAAAAAATATTACTAATATTGTATATATAGAAACTAATTTCTTCAAATAATTATATTAATTTAAAAGGCAAATCTAGTTATTATAATGATAAGCAATAGTCAAATTAAAATTATTAAGTCTTTAAGACAAAAAAAATATCGATTACAGTATAATCAATTTGTGGCGGAAGGGGATAAGACCATTATTGAGCTGATTCAATCGAACTTTAAAATTATCAGTTTATATTCAATAAATAGTATTATTGGGAGCTACGAAAATGGGATAAATAAATTAACCCCAGTTGAATTAAGTAAAATAAGTAATTTATCTAATCCTAAAAATTCTTTAGGTATTTTTGAAATACCAGTAACTCCCGAAATAGATTTTGATAAATTAATAGTCGGTCTAGACAATGTCAGTGATCCAGGAAACCTTGGGACTATTATAAGACTCTGTGATTGGTTTGGAATTAAAGACCTTGTTTGTAGTTTGGATTCTGTAGATTGTTATAATCCTAAAGTAGTCCAAGCCTCTATGGGGTCTTTATCCAGGGTTAATATTAATTATGTGGATATAGAAAATATAATAGCAAAAAACAATATTCCTGTTTATGGGACATATATGAAGGGTAATTCAATATACGAAGAAGCTTTAATACAAAAAGGGATTATTTTATTTGGGAATGAAGCAAATGGAATTAGTTTAAAGCTGACTAAGCTAATAAATCATAAAATCTCTATTCCAAGGTTTGGTAATTTGCAGAAAACGGAAAGCTTAAATGTCGCCAATGCCATGGCTATCGTTCTTAGTGACAATTCAAGAAAATCTATTGAAAAGTAAAGTTAATTAACACTCCACTTGTTTTCATGAAACTGACATTTCCAGTCCATGGACTTAACGGATCATCATCTCTAATTAATTCATCAGAAATAGCAAATACACCTCTTATAGAAGGGGTGAATTTAAACCACTCTAAGTAGAGATCAATACCGAATCCAAGCTCATAGAAAAACACGTTCTTTTTGGATCTAAATTGACCAGAACTGTTGTCTTCTAAATTTTTTTCGTTGCTAGAAAGGTTTATTGCAGTAGATACACCGCCTGTTATAAAAGGCTTGAAATTATTCACTCTTTTGGTGGATATCTTTAACAGTAGCGGAAAGTGTATATAAGTGGATTTAACTTCTCTGAAATGAATATTTGTTAAAAATTCAGTATCTCCAAAATCAATTGGATCATAACTTAAGTTCCTACTAGACATTATTAAGCCAGGTTCAATACGTAAATCGAAATAATCATTAATTCTAAAATTTCCAATTAGACCTACATTAAAACCTGAAGTTCTTTCAACCTGAATATCCTTTAAATCTTGCTTATAGTCAAAATTAAAATCGTAATTATTGAGACCTAAAAAATACCCCCAAGACATACTTGGTTTGTCAAAATTTTCATTATTAATTACTTTTTCTTTAGTAAATAATTGAGAATTTACAATGTTGATGGATAAAATATAAAAAAGAATTAAAGCAGTTTTTTTCATTTTATTTTTTACTGGCGACATAAATTGTAGCAACTCCAAATGTTTGTGGATAGTCTACTACATTAATAAACCCTGTTTTCTTTAAAATATTGTTGAATTTTTTTCCAAAAGGAAATTCAGCTGAAGATTCTGAAAGATAATTATATGCAAATTTATCTTTTGAAAAAACCCTTCCAATTGTTGGTAATATAAATTTTGAATAAAATTTATAAAATTGTTTAAAAGGAAATTTGGTAGGATTTGAAGTCTCTAAAATAACTAACATGCCTTTTGGTTTTAATACTCTTAAAATTTCATTTAACCCTACTTCTAAGGATTCGAAATTTCTAACACCAAAAGAAACGGTTACAGCATCAAAAAAACTATCCTCATATTTTAAATTTTCTGAATCTCCTATTACCATTTCAATGGTTTTGTGTAAGTTTTTCTTATTAATTTTTTTTATTCCAACATCCAGCATTCCTTTACTGATATCTAGTCCAATTATTTTCTTTGCATTAGTTTTTGTCAATTCAATAGCTAAATCACCAGTACCAGTGGCTATATCCAAAATATTGGAAGGTTTCTTTGATTTTAAAATTTTAACAATTTTTTTTCTCCATGAGATATCTATACCGAACGAAATAACACGGTTTAGAGTATCGTACTCTTTAGAGATGTTATCAAACATTTTTTCTACTTGTACCTTTTTAGATAAATCGCTACTTCTGTATGGGATTATTTTTTTTGACATTAAGATCTGTCCTTTATTATTTAAATTTTTATGCAAAGAAATACAATTCACATTCAATTCCCTAAAATAAATTATATTTGTATGAACAATCGAAATAAAATGAAGATAATTATTGCTGGTGCAGGTGAAGTTGGATTTCATCTAGCAAAATTATTATCCAACGAATCTCAAGAAATCACGTTAATTGATCCGGTTAGAGATAGTTTAACCTTTGCAGAAGGTCATTTGGATATTAAAGTTTTAAAAGGAGATTCTACTTCTATAAAAACTTTAAATGATGCAAATGTAGCAAATGCCGACCTGTTTATTGGTGTCACTTCTTTACAGGCAACTAATTTAACTGCTTGTTTTTTAGCAAAACAATTAGGAGCAAAAAAAACTATTGCCAGAATTTCCAATACAGAATACAGTAAAACAAAACACAATATAAATTTTAGTGATTTAGGAGTTAATGAGTTAATCTCACCAGCAGATCTTGCAGTAGATGAAATTGAATTAGTAATTAACCAATCTGTATTTAATGACACTTTTGAATTTGAAAATGGTGCGCTAACCACGCTTGGACTAAATCTATCGGAGTCTGCAATTCTAATTGGTAAATCCGTTACTGAATCTGCTTCTTTTTTTCCAGAGATTCATTTTTTTCCAATTGCAATTAAAAGAAATGATGAAACTATTATTCCAAGAGGAAATACCGTTTTCCAAATTGGAGATCATGTAGTTTTTATGACAACTAAAGGTGGGGATAAAGAATTGTGTAAATTATCTGGAAAAAATCAAACGGAGATTGAAAATGTCATGATAATGGGTGGTGGTAGTATTGGTAGGAAAGTTGCCAAAAAACTATCTGGCAAACTTAATGTAAAGCTTATAGAGAAAATTAAATCTAGAGCTGAGGATATAGCAGAAAGGCTTCCTGATACATTAGTGATATATGGAGACGGTAGAAATGTTGAACTTCTAGATGAAGAAAATTTAACCGATATGGATGCATTTATCTCTGTAACGGGTAATTCTGAAACTAACATAATGTCTTGTTTAGTAGCAAAATCTAAAGGAATAAATAAAACTATTGCATTAGTAGATAACATGGACTATTATAATTTATCTCAATCCATTGGTATAGATTCACTAATTAATAAAAAACTGCTTGCCGCAAATAGTATTGTTAAGTATATAAAAAAGGCAGAGGTTGTCGCAATTTCACAATTAAGGAATATGGACGCTGAGCTTTTAGAGTTTGTAGTCAATCAAAATTCACATGTTTGTGATAAATACATTAGAGATCTCAATTTCCCTAGAGAGGCAATTATAAGTGGCGTTATTAGAAATGGAAATGGACTTGTAGTACTAGGAGATTTTAAAATTACAATGGATGACAGAGTAGTTGTTTGTTGTAAACTAGATATGGTGAATCAAGTTGAAAAATTCTTTTACTAGGACTTATTTTTATGAAAATTAATTATCAAATAATTTTTTATTTTTTCGGAATTTTATTAATGTTTAATGGTGGCTTTATGTTTATTGCTTCTATTCTTAGCTTTATTTATAATGATGGAATAACAGATAGTTTAATTGTTTCTGGAATTATAGTTTTATCCCTTGGAGCTTTTGCTACAATATATAATAGAAATTTTGATAAAAATTTAAATAAAAGAGAAGGTTATATTGTTGTAATATTTGGATGGATAGTTATGATTTTATCTGGCTCTATACCTTACTTTTTAACAAATTCAATTGATGGTTTTACTAATATAATATTTGAAACCACTTCTGGCTATACTACTACTGGAGCTACAATATTAGACTCTGTAGAGTCATTACCAAAGGGATTGATTTTTTGGAGAAGTATTACACATTGGATTGGAGGTATGGGTATTATAGTGCTTGCAATTGCAATTTTACCGCTTTTAGGAATAGGAGGGATGCAGCTTTTTTCTGCAGAATCCCCCGGTCCTAGTGCTGATAAATTACATCCTAGAATTACAGACACTGCGAAGAGATTATGGTTAATTTACCTGAGTTTCACTTTAATAGAGACCCTGCTGTTGACTGTTTTTGGAATGTCATTTTTCGATGCTATAAATCACTCTATGTCAAACATTGCATCAGGTGGATTTTCTACAAAAGATTCAAGTTTAGCCTTTTGGAATTCTCAACCAATAATTCAATACATAGTTATCTTCTTTATGCTTATTGCCGGAACTAATTTTATTCTGTTGTACTATGTTTTTAAGGGTAAGTTTAATAAAATAAAATTAGATGAAGAGTTTAATTTATATTTTAGGATTATTCTATTTTTCTCCCTTATAGTTGGCTTAATAGTGTTTTTTAATTCAAATTTCCTAGTAAGTGACGATATCTCATTGTTTAGTAGAATTGAAGCGGTGGTAAGGCATTCATTATTCCAGGTAGTATCTATTGTAACAACAACAGGTTTTGTAACTGCTGATTATACATCATGGACACCATTTTTATTATTAATATTCTTTGGTTTAATGTTTTTTGGTGGTTCTGCTGGAAGTACTTCTGGAGGTTTTAAAATAGTAAGACATTTACTTATTATTAAAAATGGATTTTTAGAATTTAAAAGAATCCTACATCCAAGTGCTATAGTGCCTGTTCGATATAATAATAAATCTGTTCCAAGTGGAATTATATATAATATTTTAGGTTTCTTTATAATTTATATGCTGTCTTTTATGGTTGGAGCTCTTGGCTTTTCCATGTTTGGATTAGACTTCCAATCTGCCTTAGGTGTTTCGGCTTCAAGTTTGGGTAATGTAGGGCCATCTATAGGAGATTACGGTCCCATGGGTACCTTTAGTCAAATGCCTGTTTTAGCCAAGTGGTGGGCTTCTTTCTTAATGTTAGTCGGTAGACTAGAGCTGTTTACTGTTTTGATTATTTTTACTGCCTACTTTTGGAAAAAAAGATAAAAGCTAATTGTCTCTTTTTTCGAAACCTTCGTTCTTTTCAGTTCTAATTTTTATTATTAGTAAATAAATAATTAGTGCTACAATTATTGCCCAAAATATTATATTAAAAGATATACTCATTTAATTCAATTTTACGGCTGTTCCATAGGCTAAAAGCTCAGATGCACCTTGCATTACCATAGATGTGGTCATTCTTACATTTATTACAGCATCTGCTCCCATTTTTTCTGCATCTTGAACCATTCTTTGAATAGCCTGTTCTCTAGAATCTGCTTGTAATTTAGTGTACTCATTAATCTCTCCTCCAATCACACCCTTTAAAGCAGCAAAAATATCTTTACCGATATTTCTAGCTCTTACTGTACTTCCTCTAGCTATACCTAAAATTTCGCAAACTTTTTTATTTGGAATGTTTTCTGTAGTGGATATCAACATATTTATTAGTTTTTTATAATTTTTAACTGCCCTTTTGTAATTTCAACAAAATACATTCCTTTGGTTAAATTAGAGAAATTGACTGTTTTTATATTTGAGCTCATTGCATCAAGATAATAATTTTTTAATTCTTTTGACAGCTTCAATTAATTGTTCCTGTGATGCTGCGTAAGATATTCTAATACAATTAGGATCTCCAAATGCGTCACCTGTTACTGTTGCAACCAGCGCTCTATCTAATAAAAACAAGGACATATCTGAGGCATTATTTATTTCATACCCATCTATTACTTTGCCAAAAAAATATGATATATCTGGAAACACATAGAAGGCTCCATCTGGAGTATTGCAATTAAATCCTTTAATATTATTTAATAAATTTAATATTAAGTCTCTTCTAACTTTAAATTCATCAACCATGTAAGTAATTTTACTTGGAGATTCCTCAAGAGCTGTAATTACAGCTCTTTGTGCAATACAATTTGCCCCTGAAGTAACTTGGCCTTGCATTTTATTACAAGCTCTTGCTATCCATGCTGGTGCGCCAATATAACCTATTCTCCAACCAGTCATTGCAAAAGCTTTTGACACTCCATTAACCGTAATAGTTCTTTCATACATATCCTCAAATTCAGCTATGCTGAAGTGACCCCCACAAAAATTAATATGTTCATAAATTTCATCAGAAAGAATATATACATTCGGGTATTTGACAAGAACATCTGCTAATTCTCGTAATTCCTCCTTACTATACACAGAACCACTTGGATTACATGGGGAGCTAAACCAAAGCATTTTAGTTTTAGGAGTAATTGCACTCTCTAAATCTTTAGCTGTCATTTTAAAATCATTAAAAATATCTGTCTTTACTTCAATCGTGACACCTCCATTTAAACCTACTATATCACTATAACTTACCCAATACGGACAAGGTAATATAACCTCATCACCTGGATTAATCAAGGATGCTGCAATATTAGAGAGAGATTGTTTTGCCCCGGTTGATACTACTATTTGAGATAATTCATATGTTAAATTATTATCTCTTTTAAATTTTGTAATTATAGCATTTTTAAGATCTACATATCCATCCACAGGTGTGTAAGAATTGTAGTCCTGATTAATTGCATTTACAGCTGCTTCTTTTATATAGTCGGGTGTGTTGAAATCTGGTTCTCCTAAGCTAAGACCAATAACATCTTTTCCTTCATTTTTTAACTCTCTAGCTTTTGCAGCCATTGCTAAAGTTTGAGAAACTGCGAGGCTGTTTATTCTATCAGATAGAAATTCTTTCATATTTTTAAATTGTTGGTTTTAAACCCATATAGCGTAAATATTTAAAGTGAGCTGTTAACGCATCTTTTGTTGTTTTGAACTCATTATATGGAAGGTTAAATTCAGTTGCAGTTTTCTTAACAATTTCTGCAATTTTATCATAGTGAACATGAGAGATGTTTGGAAATATATGATGTTCTACCTGATGGTTTAACCCACCTGTAAACCAGTTTACTAGTTTATTGTTTGCGGCAAAGTTTACTGTTGTATTTAACTGATGAATAGCCCAGCTATTTTTCATATTACCTTTTTTATCTGGCAGAGGCATGTCTGCTTCATCCATGATATGAGCTAGTTGAAATACTAAGCTTAATATTAAGCCTGCTGTGTAATGCATTACAATAAAAGATATTAATACTTTCCACCACACTATATTAAAAACTAAGATTGGAATGAAAATCCAAAATAAAAAATATAATATTTTTGAAATTAACAATTTAGTCCAGTTTACAAATGGATTTGGGAATTTTCCGTGTGATAATTTCTTTTTCATGAATCTTTTCATTTGAAAAAAATCAGTGGTGATTGCCCAGTTTATTGTAAGAAGCCCATATAATAAAACAGTGTAGTAGTGTTGAAATTTATGAAACCATCTCCATTCAGAGTGTTTTGAGAATCTTATTATTCTTCCAGCTTCCAAATCTTCATCATGACCATGAATATTGGTATATGTATGATGCAGGACATTGTGTTGAACCTGCCAGTTATATCGGTTACCTGCAAGTAAGTATATGCTACCTCCCATTAATCTGTTTACCCATTTTTTATTAGAAAAGGAACCGTGATTGCCATCGTGCATTACATTCATTCCAACTCCAGCTAAACCAATACCCATTACAACAGAAAGTCCGATCTGTAACCATGCTGGTATTGTTAAGATAGATATTACAACATAAGGAAGTACAAGCAAACTAAACATTATAAATGTTTTTACCCAAAGCTTCCAATTACCACTTTTTGTAATATTTTTTTCCTTAAAATAATTATTAACTCTCTTATTTAGAGTTTTAAAAAAAATTGCGGAATCTTTTCTGTTAAATAATATTATTTTTGTGCTCATAAATTTATGGTTGATTTATATTCAAATATATCAATAATAGTGATTTCTTTACCCCCCATTTAGAAATAATTGTACACAAAAACCTATTTTTGTTGAAATAATTATTTTATGAAATTAATTCAACAATATTTCAAAGATTTAACAGAGGAACAATTAAGTCAATTTAAAAAATTAGAATCACTCTACATAGACTGGAATTCTAAGATTAATGTTATTTCAAGAAAAGATATTGATGAATTATATCTGCGACACGTATTACACTCTTTATCTATAGCTAAATTAATTTCTTTTAAAGAAAACACTACACTTTTAGACGTAGGTACAGGAGGTGGATTCCCAGGAATACCACTCGCTATTCTATTCCCAAATTGTAATTTCCATTTGGTGGATAGTATTCAAAAAAAAATCAATGTTGTTAGTATTGTAGTGGAAGAATTGGATTTAAAAAATGTAAAAACTTCTTGTTGTAGAGTTGAAAAAATTAATGACAAGTATGATTTTGTTGTCAGCAGAGCTGTTACTAATATGAAAGACTTCGTTTCTTGGATTAAATATAATATAAATAAAAAATCTTTTAATGATTTTAAAAATGGTGTTTTATATTTAAAAGGTGGGGATTTAAAAAAAGAGCTCATAGGTTTTAAAAATGTTAAAACTTATGAGCTCTCAGATTTTTTTAATGAAGACTTTTTTAATGAAAAAAAAGTTGTTTACTTGCCAATTAAATATAAGATTAAAAACTAATTCTTAATAAGTGGATATGAATATTACAAAATATAATCTGTTGAAATAAAGTTAGATTTTTTAGTATTCAATAAATCTTTAATAATTTTTTTATTCACTTCATTGTCCTTGGAAGCTACAAATGTCCTTATAGAAAAAGATCTTAAAGCATCGTGAACGCTCAATGTGCTAAATGCGGAATCTTTTCTTCCAGTAAAAGGGTAATTATCAGGCCCTCTTTGGCAAGAGCTGTTTAAATTAACTCTACAAACTAAATTAACTAAAGTGTCAAGTAGTGGAGCAAGAATGTTAACATCCTCTCCGAATACACTAGCTTGTTGACCATAGTTAGACTCAGCCATATCATTAATCGGTTGATTAATGTCGTTGAATGAAATTATTGGAACAACTGGTCCAAACTGCTCTTCACTATACACTTTCATTGATTTATTTACAGGGTATAATACAGCAGGGGATATATAATTTTTAGACTTAATACCCCCTTTTTTATTAATAACTTTAGCCCCTTTACTAATTGCATCATAAATCAACTCTTGAATATAATCTGGTTTGTTTGGTTCAGGAAGTGGAGTTAATTGCACAGATTCATCCCAAGGATTCCCGAATTTTAAGCTATCAACTTTTTCAGAAAATTTCTTGTTAAATTCCTCAATGATATCTTCATGAACGTATATTAATTTCAATGCCGTACATCTTTGTCCATTAAATGATAAGGCGCCTGCAACACATTCATTAATTGCTAAATCAAGATTAGCATCTTTTAAAACAATGGCAGGATTATTAGCTTCTAGACCTAAAACTAATCTTAATCTATTTTTCTTGGGATGCTTTTCTTGAAGAGCATTTGCTGAAGAACTATGACCAATTAGTGCTAAAACAGTAACTTTACCTGACTCCATAATCGGAGTTGCCAGAGCCCTACCTCTTCCGTACAAAATATTAACTACTCCCTTTGGGAAACAATTTTTAAATATCTCTAATAATGGAGAGATTAATAAAACCCCATGTTTTGCTGGTTTAAATATTGTTGTGTTACCCATTATTAGAGCAGGTATTAATAAACAAAAAGTTTCATTTAAAGGGTAGTTATAGGGTCCTAAACACAAAACAACTCCAAGAGGACCTCTTCTTATATGTGCGTAAATTCCGCTATGCTTTTCGAATTTTGATGAATCTCTATCTATATTTTTATAAGCCTCAATGGTATCATAAATATAATCGACAGTTCTATCAAACTCTTTTTGAGAATCGTTAAGGTTTTTACCAATTTCCCACATTAACAACTTAACAATTTCTTCTCTCTTAGATTTCATTTGATCAGCAAAATTTCTCATGCATTTAATTCTATCTCGGACTTTCATTGTTGGCCAACTACCTCTTCCATTATCAAATGCATTACATGCAGCATCCAAAGCCTCTAAAGCTTCTTTTTTACCAAGACTAGGGATTTTACCTAAAAAGGTGGGAGAATACTTTTCAGAGGATGAAATTGTTGAATATATTTCAGAATATTCACCTTGCCATTGGATTAATTCTCCATCAGACAAATAGGTTTCCTGAATTAATGGTTTCTTAATTTGATATAGATCAGGAATTTGAGTAAAATCATTCATATTTTAGCAAATTTTTATATTAATAATGTGCAAATTTATATTTTTTGAACCTAAATAGTATTAATTATATACAATAATCAACAAAAAGTTATGAATTTAATATATTAGTATTGTGATTGTTCCAAATAAATGCTTTTTTTTAATTTCAGGACAGTAGTAAAATCTTTCTTTGAATATGGATTTAGAAGCAACAAAGCTTGTTTATTAGCCTCAGGGAGTGGATATAAGCCAAGCAAAGAATTATTAGATAAATACAAGATTAAAAACCCTAATGAGCTTTGGGGTGCAATACATAAAGAATCTAGGTCTCATTATTTACAAGGAAAGCTAAATCCGATGATTTTAGTGCCTAAAAATAAAGTGGTTAAACTATAATCTGTGCGATTGCTTTGCGATTATACATATTTTAATATATAATTGCAAAACAATCTAACAGAAAGCATAAGGCATAAAAGAGGTTATTTTGTAATAACTAATTCTTTATTAGTTTGTATCCAATTTTCTCTCCACTTTTAGACTCAATTGTAATAAAATAAACCCCATCAATTGAGTTTCTAATATCTATTGAGTTTACTCCGCTGTTTATAAATCCAGATTTAATCGTCTGACCAATTAAATTGTGGACTTTATAACTGGAGTTATTTAGTGTTGTTTTGATAGTGAAAACTCCATTGGAAGGATTTGGAAATATTTTCAAATCTTCATCCATAAAAGAATTTAATCCTAAAGTTTCTCCTACTCTAAATGTAGTAGATTCCTCACTGCCAAACTCACCTCCAGATACTATTATATTTCCTGAATCATCTGTTATTGAGTAAGAGCCTGTTCCGTATTGACAACATATTCCATCCCCGTAAGAGTCATTAATTACAAAAGTGTAACATTCATCAGAGTTTGTAATTTCTATTTCTGTACTAGATGTGCTTGCATTACTTAATGAACCATTTTGCGCTACGATATACCCAGAAGAATCTATTAATTGCCATGATGTTTCTGAGGCGTAATTATCCGTAGTTAAATCTATAGTTAGCGTAGCTGTATCGAAACTGTTCGATTGATTAAAATAGTATACGTCCGAGTTGTTTTCATTATTTTCATCATCTGACACACTAATGTTTACACTATTGGTGTCCGTTGGACTATAATAAATGGAAGGTAACTCTATTAAAGTTGTTTGTAATGACGCTATTGACCCTGACCAATCATATGTTTCAGTACCGCCATCATTGATAGAGTATTCTATAGATAAACTAGTAATTGGATCAGTACCGTTGTTTTGAACAACTACTGAAGGGGAAGCTGTTTCACCACAGT
>TARA_B110000503_G_scaffold24239_2_pt1 | contig 18287 bp, 17 predicted proteins | sample TARA_B110000503 | Tara Oceans TARA_B110000503 (sample SAMEA4397472) | marine metagenome | biome: Polar Biome; feature: [SRF] surface water layer (ENVO:00010504); material: water (ENVO:00002006), including particulate matter (ENVO:01000060) such as... | depth 5 m | reverse complement strand
ACTAAGGTTCAGGCGTATGGCCGACAATGACCGCATTCCGGCCGTACAGGTTGGCAGCGGAGAGAAATTCGTTAATGATTTGGGGATTACCGCCATTAAAGACGGCATTAAGCCTTCTGGTGAAGATGACCTGCGTCTACAAAAACCTGACTGGTTGCGTATCCGTGTTCGTGGCGGCGCTACGTTTGAGAAGGTCCAGAGTATCGTTCACCAGCACAAATTGGCCACCGTGTGCGAGGAGGCCAAGTGCCCTAATATGAGCGAGTGCTGGAGTGCAGGTACAGCAACCATTATGTTAATGGGGGATGTGTGCACCCGGGCCTGCCGTTTCTGTGCGGTGAATACCGGCAATCCCAAGGGATGGCTGGATGCGCAGGAGCCAAATAACGCTGCGCGTTCTGTACAACTGATGAATTTAAAGTACGTAGTACTGACCTCAGTCAACCGCGATGATCTGCCCGACGGAGGAGCAGGGCACTATGCGGCCTGCGTGAAGCGGGTAAGGGAAGTGAATCCGGACACTGCAGTGGAGACACTCACGCCAGATTTTATGGGCGTGCATGCAGATGTTGAAAAGGTGGTTGATTCAGGTATTGTTGTGTTTGCACAAAATATCGAGACGGTTTATCGCCTGACTCATCCGGTGCGTGATCCGCGCGCCAGTTACCAGCAGACGCTGGATGTGCTGGCCCATGCAAAAGCCTTTCGCGCCAAGGTACTGACCAAAACCAGTCTTATGCTAGGTCTGGGAGAAACTGAGGCGGAAATACTTGAATGCATGGACGATCTGCGTGCGGCGAAGGTCGATATTCTGACGCTCGGTCAGTATCTGCAGCCGACACCCAACCACTATCCTATCGCTCGGTATGTTAGTCCCGAAGAATTTGAGCGTTACCGGCAGTGGGGGCTGGAAAAGGGATTTTTTGAAGTAGTGTCCGGTGTGTTTGTGCGTTCCAGTTATCGCGCCGAACAAGTATTGGCGAAAAATAACGTAGGGCTGTTATAAACGGTTCTCAAGAATCGTTGTTACATCAGCTGACTAATACGCCGGTTCTTGGCGTGTCATTGAGTCATGTATCCCTGTTGCGCCTGGATCAGACAGGAGGCCCCGCTCCCGGCAATAAATCGTTTAAGTTGCGATACTATTTTTCTGAGGCAAAGCGTCTAGGGATTACACGCCTGATTTCATTCGGAGGCGCTTGGTCAAATCACTTACACGCCCTGGCGGCAACGGGTTACCAGCTAGGGGTTGAAACGGTCGGTATCATTCGGGGCGAGCTGAGTGAAGAGAAGTCCGCGATGCTAGCCGATGTGCGGCGCTGGGGCATGCGCATTGTCTATGTGAGTCGACAAGAGTACCGGCAACGCCATGACGTTGCTTATCAGCAACAACTCAAAAAGCGTTTCGCACCTTGCTTATTGATTCCAGAAGGGGGTGCTTCCCTCGCAGGCGCTCAAGGGTGCATGGCCGTTGCGGATATCATTCGCGAGAGAGCGTCGTTAGCGCGCCACATTGTCGTGCCAGTGGGTACCGGTACAACAATGGCAGGACTGGTGGCGGGTTTAGATGAGAGCTTTGAAATCGATGGCATCTCGGCTCTCAAGGGCGCGCATGATCTGGCGCAGCGGGTGCAGGATCTGCTCCCGCAGCTGCCGTGCGATAACCACGCGCACTGGCGGATTCTGCACGATTATCATTGCGGTGGGTTCGCCCGTGCCGATCTGTCACTGCGTCAGTTTATGCTGGCATTCGAAGCGATTCACGGCATCGAACTCGATCCCGTTTACACCGGCAAGATGCTTTTTGCGATCCATCAGTTACGTGCCTGTGGTGACTGGGACGAGGATGCACCGGTGTTGGCTATACATACCGGGGGTTTGCAGGGTCGGCGCGGTTATTCGTGGCTCAGTTGATGCGTTTCGATAGGCCAGCGGTGCGTATCAATCAAGCGTGCCGCCGCAGGTTAAAAAAGGGCAAGTCTAACCCCGTGTCGCACCGAACTGATAACTGATTTGCAGATATGCACCCCGCGGCTGGCCGACAAAATAGCGATATTCCCCAAAGCCGAAGTCTGCTCTTTCAGCATAGTCTTCGTCTAACAGGTTGGTGAGGCGCAGTCCTGCTGACCATCGCGGGGTCAGGTCACTGGTAATACGCAGGTTCACTAAGGAGTGGCCGTCGTATTGATGGTTGTTTTGCGGCTCTAGATAGTAGGAGTCCATGTAGACCCACTCAAGCTCAGCTCGACTGCTGCGTCCAGCGAGTGTCGAAAAATCCCAGTCCAGGCGAGCACTGCCGAAAGCTTTTGGGGCGGTGTCGATATCGTTGCCTCGAATGTTTCCGCTACTGCCCAGTAGTTCAATATTGCTATCGTAGGTGTGGTGTGCGACGTTCGCATCTATGCCCACAGACCAGCTATCATTAATCGGATAGTCCACGCTTAATTCGGCGCCGTAATGGCGGGTTTGGGCGCCGCTGACATTGTATCGATTGGCGTCCTGGAAGATGACGTCGTCCTTGTGCATGTAATACACCGCGACGTCGTAGCGCGTAGTGCCCATCCAGTCACCGCGCAGTCCCAGTTCGATATTATCGATTTTTTCTGAGTTCAAATTGGCCATTTCTTGGCCTCCCTGAAGTCGGTAGAGTTCTGTCGCCTGCGGCGCACGAAAGCCACGCGCCAATCGCAGGTAAGCGATGTGATTTTCCTTTAGGCTGTAGCTGACTCCGGCGTTCAGTGACCAGTCGGTAAAGCTGTCCTCTCGGTCTGACGGCCGGTAGAAGCGACAGTTGGTTGCTGCGGGTCCACAGGGAGCACCATCGGCGGTTTTGTTGTTGTAGTCGTAGTGGGTGTATTCGAGCCGCACCCCACCGTCGATCTCCCACGGTGAATCGCTTTGCGTGCGCAGTTGGCTGTAGATTGCGCTGCCCGTCGCATTCACTTCATAGTCATAGTGCACGCCCGCAGGTTGGTTAGGGCTAAAGTCTTCATCTTGTGTTTCCTTCAGGCTAGCATTTGTATACTCCATGTCGATGCCGTTTATCCAGCGCAATGTGTCGGTATTCGTCTGCAGTGTCGCGCGCAGTCCCAGGCTGTCGTGTGCATTTTCTTCCACCGGTTGCCAGGGCAGATAATGTTGCAGGAATTCCATATCATTGTCCCGCAGATAGGGCGTGACGGTGAGCATGTTCGTGTCATTCAGTGCGATACTAGCAGCGCTGTAAAGGCGCACAGACCATGCATCTCTATAAGCATTGGGATTCGGGTTGCGCTTTTTCAGATCATTATCTTTATAGGCTTGATAACCTTCAATAAAGCCCGCAGTGTTCTGGTTCAGGTTGGCTGCATCCAGTACGGTACGAACATCCCAGTGCTGACCCACATAATCATGGCGCACTGTGGCTTTTTGTTGGCCATAGTCGGAATCGTCCTTGTAGCCGCCGTCGGTTGTGCCGTTGGCACTGACACTGATGCCGTGTTTTCCTATGGTATTACTGTAGCGGTACTTTGCACGGTAGTAGTCATACGGCCCTGCTTCCAGTGCTAGCCTATTGTCGATTTCTTCTGTTGGCGCTGCGCTTATGACATTGATAACGCCATGCATTGCATTGGAGCCATACAGTGCTGTAGCAGGACCTCTGATGACTTCAATACGGCCTGCCTGCTCGAAGTTCGTGTCAAACAACTGGTTTACATTGCAAAATCCTGGTGCGCGCAGACTGATGCCGTCCGCAGCGGCAAAGAAAGCTCCACAGCCGCCGGCGCCAGTTAATACTGGTGAGCGAAGCGCGATAATACTTTCCTGTCCATTGCCGCGACTAATCCAGGCACCTGGCACGCGCTGCATGATCTCATTGATATGAATCGGATCAATAAATTGTAGGGTTTCACTGTTTACCGTGGACCAAGCGAGTGGTAGCTTCATCGCATTCTCTTCCACCCGGTTGGCAGTGACGAGAATATTCTCTTCCAAGGTGTTGCTTTGAACCGAGGAAGATATGACCGGCAGTAATAGCATTATTACTACTGATAGGAACTGGCGGGAAAGCGTTGGAGTGTTGGCGAGCATGGACTCTTCTCTAGGGCGAAGCGGGGGCGGAATTGTAGCCGATTAGATTCGTTATCCCAATAGCTTATGCTGGTTTTACCGCGCCTACTGAACAAGTGGCTGGCGCGAGATTTTGCGGTATACTTGAGCGCCACATTCGCGCGAAATAGCTGTCCTTGTCGCTCGGTTGCAATAACAATTCAAGTAAGGAAAAACTCCATGTTGGATAAACGCTTAGCGGCACTTGTGGCCTCCTTTATGATTCTCGGTGCTTGCACTCAGCTCGATGCCACATCATCTGCCGCGCCAGAGCGTGGCGACCCTGCCTTTTTGGAGGGTGTGAATGCGCGCGCAGATGAGCTCTATGTCAATAGCGAGGCGCAGCCAGGCGTGCGGAATTTTCGTAATGTCTATATTGCGCCAGCGAATCTGGCCAATATGCGTGTCATTCAGCCTGAAGGCGCCACTGTCGATGAGGGCTGGCTGATCACCGAGCCAGAAGAAAAAATCTTACAAAAAGCGATAGCCCGAGAGTTCTCTGTGGGGCTCAGTTTCGAATCGGCGTTTAATATCGTCGATGGCCAACAGCAGGCAGAGATAATTGTCAATACGGCGGTAGTTGCGATCCACCCTAATGAGACCCGCGACGCTGTTGTTGCCGGGGCGAAGCCAGGCGGTGCAATCACTGTTAGCATTGCGCTTGTCAATGCGGCCAGTGGTGCCGTTATGGTACGTTCAATAGACACAAAATCCAGCGACGACATATGGGCGTTCAATCAGGTGGATAATGACGATCCGGCCATTGACCTGATTTTTCGTTCCTGGGCCAACAGTATTCGCCGCGGGATGTTACACGTGCAAGGCCGCTCCAGTGACCCTCTGGTGCAGCCTATTGTGTTAAAGGAGCAGTAATGATGGGGATTGGATCTGACCGGCACAACCAGCCAGGGGATAGATGCTGATGGAGGCGAGATTATGGACAACGGAATCGAAATGTTATTAGTATTTGGCGCGGTCTGGGTAGTATTATTTGTTTTTTTCTACTCTCGGATAGCAGGCAACAAACTTAAGGCCAAACGCCATAAGTCATAAGTCATAAGTCAATATAAGGTAGAGACGTGACTGGACTAGCCTACGAGGCGATCATCGGCAGTGCTGCATTGGCACGGTAACGGCAGCCAACTTCAGCCAGCGGCAATGATATTGGGGTTGGTGGCGGCGCTACTGGGGCCCTCTTTGTTACGGATAGCGTCGGCGATGCGAAACATGGGCACTTTCAGCATGTCTACAAGGTCCTCGCTTGCCCCCGTTTGTTCCAGCGCTTTGTCCATACATAATAGCCACTGGTCGCGCTCGGCCGGTCCTATGTGGTAGTGCGCGTGTGGTGTGGTCATGCAGACCGTATCGTATTTCTTTGCATACAGAGGAGGGCCGCCCATCCAGCCCATGAGGTATTCAGCCAGCTTGACTTTCATAGGCTGAAGCTCCTTGGCGTGCATAGCGCGCAAGGGTGCAGCCTCCGGCAAAGTGTCCATGATGTCGTAGAAGATACTGGCCAGTTGCCGAATGCCGTCCCCGCCCAGAATCTGGTAGGGGGTTCTTTCAGAGTTACTCATGCAAGCAGTTCCTTTCCATCATGATGTTCAGCCTTAGTCGTGCGCGTTATTATAGTCGGCAGCCACTGCATATTGTAAGTAGGTGAAACACTGCGATATTCTGGCAACATCAAGCCCCTTTGCCTGATTGAGGTATAGATATGAATAATAATGCGGATACTTTTTCCATTAGCGGAAGGATAAGAAGCGCCCTGCACGCGATAGAAGGCATTCTCGAAGTCATGCGCAGTCAGCACAACGCGTGGTTACACGCCTTAGCCACTCTTTGTGTTTTGGCGGCGGGATATGCTTTTGGCGTGTCAACATCACAGTGGTGTTTTTTAATTATGGCCATCACGGGTGTGTGGGTAGTAGAAGCACTGAATACTGCTTTTGAACTACTGTGTGACGTTGTATCACCCGAGTTTCATCCTTTGGTAAAGAAATCTAAAGATGTGGCAGCGGGTGCGGTTTTGTTGAGCGCTATCGGAGCAGCCACTATCGGGTTCGTCATATTTCTGCCTTATGTCACGCCTTACCTATAACCGGATTCACTCAATTTTGGATTTGTGGGGTGCCTAGTGGTTATTCCTTTGCTAGAATTCCACCCGGTTTAGCGCTGTGTCTGAAATCTTGCAGTCTGGACCAACCAAAATAACTGAATACAGGACAACCACTATGAGTCTTGCCGACAAGGTATTGGCCGTTAATGATGATCTCCCCATTCGTACAGATGCGCCAGTGCACAGCGGGAAAGTACGTTCTGTCTACTGGCTCACCGCCGCCGATAGTGCTCGTTTGGTGCTTGAGCGAGGCTACGATGTCGCACCGGATGCCCCCTTAGCCATTATGGTGATATCGGATCGCATTTCTGCCTTTGATTGCATATGGCACGCAGAAGGTGACATGCGGGGAGTGCCGGGAAAGGGCGCTGCGTTGAATGCCATTTCCAATCACTGGTTTCGACTGTTCAGGGAGCAGGGCTTAGCGGATAGCCACATTCTGGAAATCCCTCATCCGCTGGTTTGGATCGTACAGAAGGCTAAGCCGGTGATGATTGAGGCCATTGCCAGGCAATATATTACCGGCTCCATGTGGCGCTCCTACGAGAAGGGCGGGCGAGAGTTTTGCGGTATCACGATTCCCGATGGTTTGCAGCGCGATCAGAAGTTGCCCGAGTTATTGATCACTCCGTCCAGCAAGGGAGTCTTGAATGGCATTCCAGGCGTGCCCGCTGTTGATGATGTTAATGTCACTCGTAGCGACATTGAAAATAATTTTTCGGCGTTCAAGTTTAATAGCGTTGGTGACATTGCTCTTTATGAGACGCTATTGCGCGAGGGGTTTGAGGTGATTAGTGCAGAGTTGGCGCGCTTGGATCAGGTTTTTGTCGATACAAAATTTGAGTTTGGCTATGTCAAGGATAAGAGCGGCAATCAAAAACTGATTTATATGGATGAGGTTGGAACACCTGATTCATCGCGAATCTGGGATGGTGAAGCATTGCGCGAGGGTCGGGTGGTTGAAAACTCCAAAGAAGATTTTCGGCAACTGTTGCTACAGCACTTTCCGGACCCTGATATTCTGCTCAATAAGGATCGCATGGCTGAACGAGAGGTTTTGGCGCGTGACAACGCCCTCCCGGTGGAGGTGCTGATGGAAATATCGAAAATCTATGTGAGTATTGCTGAGAAAATCACGGGCGCGAGTCTGCAATTAGCTGAAAACCCCAAGGTTGAAATCATCGAAGTCTTGCGTAATGAGTTTGCGCTCGTTGACTGAATCATTTTATGCTAACTGACTCAGGCTTTTACCTTGTTAGTGTGCCGGCGGTATTACTGTATGGGGTCACTAAGGGTGGCTTTGGCGGCGCTCTCGCGATTATCTCGGTGCCGATGATGGCACTGGTGATGCCGCCGACCCAGGCTGCAGCGATCCTCCTGCCAATCCTTGTGGTCATGGACCTATTAGTCGTAAAAGCCTATTGGGGTGTGTTCGATCGTCGAGCGCTAGTGCTGTTATTGCCCGCGGCGATACTGGGCATTGGCATCGGTTATCTCTCTGCAGAAGCCATGAATGAGCACTATATGCGCATTTTGATTGGTGCTCTGGCACTGGTATTCGGTCTGCAGAGCTTAATGGGGCTAAACTCATTCTCGAGCAAGCGACACAACGCCGTCAGTGGTGGCTTGTTCGGCGCTTTGGCGGGCTTCACCAGTTTTAGCATCCACGCCGGTGCTCCGCCATTTACCATGTACCTCATGCCCAAGCAGTTGTCGCCACTATTATTCGCAGGCACCGCGGGACTTTTTTTTGCGGTGGTCAACCTTGTAAAACTGGTGCCGTACTATGCCCTTGGGGAGTTCACGCGTGAAAACCTGTTGTATTCACTGGTGCTGGTCCCGCTTGCGCCATTGGGCGTGAAACTCGGATACTATCTGGTGAAACGTTCAACGCCGACGTTTTACTATTCGATAGTGAGTTTCTGTCTCATACTCGTTGGAGCCAAATTGACATGGGACGGCGTCACTGGGCTCGGTGCAGCGGCTTAATCGCTAGGCTAGACGACCTAGAGCTTAGGTCGCTTTTGAGGCAATCGGTTTGCGTGTAGATGGAATAGATGTCGGTCTGTTATCCGTACTTTGGGAGAGACGTAATGAGCAGTGTGGTATTTGAAAAGCGCGGACAGCAGGCGTGGATCACGCTCAACCGCCCAGCGGCTAAGAACATGATCAACGGCGACATGTTTGTGGAGTTGGCTGACGCCTGGCAAGAAGTACGCGATGATGATGCCATTCGCGTGGCGGTACTTACCGCTGCGGGCGAGGAAGACTTTTGCTGTGGCGGGGATTTGTCACAGATCATCCCGTTATGGACGGGTGCTAAAACGCCGCAGACGCCACAGGAAGAACGTTTGCTGTCTGATCCGATGATTGTTGACCAAATCATGCTCAAGGCAGAGCCGTTGTACAAGCCCGTTATAGCAGCAGTAAATGGGCGTGCGCTCGGGGGTGGCGCAGAGTTGCTGCAAGCTACCGACATACGCATTGCAGCAGAGCATGCACAATTTGCATTACCTGAACCGAAAGTGGGTGTAGTGCCCGGCGCAGGGTCCATGGTGAGATTGGCTCGACAGTTACCTTGGGCGCATGCAATGAAAATTTTACTCGGTGGTGAACCGATCAGTGCTCAGGAAGCGCTAGCGATGGGCCTTGTTTCAGAGGTTGTGCCGCTGACTGAGTTACAATCTCGTGCTGAGCACTACGCACAAAATATTTGTCGCCAGGCACCTATGGCGTTACAGGCAATCAAGAAAACAGCACTGGAGACGCATACTCTACCCTGGGCGGAGGCCTTTCAATTTGAGATGGAGCAGGCCGGACTGGTGATGATGAGTAAAGATGCTCGAGAAGGCCCGAGGGCGTTTAAGGAAAAAAGGCAGCCGTTATTTCGTGGCGAGTAAGATAGTTTGAATTGAGGATGGACGTTCGACCGCAGTTGTCCGCGCTAGAGGAAGGATGTATGAACATTGTAAAGTTAACGGAAAATCTCGCAGTGTCTGCACAGATCGGTCTGAATGACGTGGCGCAAATTGCAGCGGCGGGTTACAAGGTGCTGATTAATAACCGACCGGATGGTGAAGACAGTCACCAGCCCGCTGGCGCGCTCATCGCGGCTGCGGCAGAAGCATTAGGTCTGGAATATCATTATATGCCGATTACCGCAGCCAGCTTTCCGGGGCCAGATCTGGAGGCTATCAGTGATCTTTTCGACGATCCTTCGCGCCCAGTCTTGGCTTTTTGCCGCTCCGGTACGCGCTGCGCAAATTTGTGGGTGGCAGGCTTGGCAGATTCTGATTTGGCAAACGCAATGAAGGTGGCAAATGAGTGTGGCTTTGATTTAGGTATGGCCTCGTCGTTTCTTGCGAACGCCGCGCTGGGCAAGTAGCGTCTTGCGCTGCTATACATCAATTTAAGGAAGGCTTATGTCTGACAAGATCGACGCTCGCCCCGCCAGCACGGTTGTGTTGTTACGGGATACCGCCAATGGTCTAGAGACACTTCTATTAAAACGCAACAAGGCGTTGGTTTTCGCGGGCGGTGCTTGGGTTTTTCCCGGTGGCGCAGTGGACCCAGAAGACTTTGAGGCGGGGGACGGCAGCATCGCTGAAGCCTCGCGAATAGCCGCCGCACGGGAGGCACATGAAGAGTCAGGTTTGTCGCCAAAGCTTGAAGACATGGTGTTGTTAAGTCACTGGACCACGCCGGTGGGTGAGCCTCGGCGTTTCTCAACGTGGATTTATGCGGCGCCACTGTCGGAAGACGTTGAAGTGGTGATTGATGGCGGTGAAATTCACGACTCTCGGTGGCTGAGTGTGCGTGACGCCGCAGCCGAGCATGAGTCTGGCAATTTGGTTATGTTGCCACCTACCTACTTTACACTGCTGGGACTTTCACGTTATGCCAGCGTGGCGCAGATGGTTGCTGAGGAGCGTAGCTCCCCTGTGCCGGAAGTATTTCCCGTGTTCGCCAATGATGGGAAGCAGGTGATGGTCATGTTTCGCGGGGATGCGGGTTATGAAAGCACCGATGGCAGTCTTCCCGGGGCTCGCCATCGAGCAGTATTGAGTCATAATTGCTGGCAATATCAGTACGTAGATGTCGACCCTGTTTATCCCCCCTTACTAGAACTGTCGATAATCTAAATATTATGCCCACCAGCACAAATCCCCTTTGGGATATCCCAACACGTGTTTTTCACTGGCTGATTGTTTTGTGTTTGCCTATAGCCTGGTGGAGCGCAGAGGAAGAGCGCTTCGATGTGCACCAATGGACCGGTTATACGGTGCTGGTGTTGGTTAGCAGTCGTATTGGCTGGGGCTTCATAGGCAGTCGCCATTCGCGATTTGCGGATTTCGTAGTAGGCCCTGCTCGAGTGCGCGCTTACTTGCGAGGGCAGGGCAGCAGCAGTGCAGGCCACAATCCGCTGGGCGGCTGGTCCGTTCTGTTACTGCTGTCGCTGCTGTTAGCTCAGGCAATCAGTGGTCTGTTTAATAGCGATGATGTGCTGTTTTCCGGGCCATTGTATTATTGGGCCGATTCTGGTTTCCGTGATGCCATGGGCGTGGTGCACGATGTGGCATTTAATGGCTTGCTGGCATTGGTGTGTTTGCATGTCGTCGCCGTGTTGTATCACCAGTTGAAACTGAAAGAAAAGTTACTGCAAGCTATGCTATGTGGCAGTGCTATAGGAAGGGTTGGTACTGAAGCCGCAGCGCCCTGGTGGCGGGCCGTGATCATCGCTCTACTGGTGGGGCTCGCTCTATGGTGGGGTCTGGCGCAGGCACCTCAGCCGTCTTTAAGCTGGTGAGTGTTGCCAGCACGATATACAGCGGAGGCTTCCAAGGTATATAAAATGAATTATATAAATGACATAAAATATTGATATATATAGATTAATTTAAAATAATTTATCATTTAATGACGATTGGAGAGAAGCGATGACGGAAGGGGGTTGCCTCTGTGGCGCGGTGCGCTTTGTGGTTGAAGAGTTCAACTCGGCCATCTTTAAGTGTCACTGTTCCAAATGCCGGAAGGCTTTTGGGGGTGCATCCAGTGCTGCGGCGCTGGTCCGTGAAGACGGTTTTTCTTGGCTACAGGGCGATGAGCGCGTGCGGGAGTTTCAATGTGAAAGTGGGTTCAAACGCCGATTCTGTCCCGATTGCGGATCGATACTGCCGCAGTTCTTGCCTGACTATACGCGGCACTGGATACCGGTAGGGTTGCTTGATTCTGACCCAAGTGTTCGGCTGAAACAACATATTCATGTTAGTTCCAAGGCTGCCTGGGAAGTTCTCGATACAGAGACTCAGCAGCATAGTGAGGGATTTGGTTCGTGACGGAACATAGACGCTTATCCAAATGCGGCTGAAAAGCGAATGCACGGTCACCCTAGTAGTCTCCCGTCTGTATTTTACCCGGTGTTACCGCTAGCGCATCTTTTGGGTGGGACAACGGAACTTGCCTACCGTAAAGTCACGCCGAGACAAGTGCTTGGTGCGCCTACCCGCCACACGCTTACGCCAAACTTGAAAAGAGCGTGGTTTTATTTCTTGACGCATGAGCTTAATCACTTGAGGCTCTGACAGTCCATATGCGGCATGAATCGCTTCAAAAGGGGTCCGATCTTCCCAGGCCATCTCAATGATTCGACTGATCTCACTGACATTCATGATGATGACTCTTTACCTGTTAATGGCACATTGCCGCAAACTGTTTGCTTGTGGATGATATAATACGCTGCAGCAGTATACCGTTTGCAGTCCACCTAAAGCCCGTTTTGTGTCGCGAATTTGATCTTTGATACGACAGGTGTATTTAATCTGGTCGTCGGCGTTTAAAACTCAGAGATTGTCCTTTTCTGACCGTCTCTTGACTCTCCGGTAAAAGACAGTAGCCTTCAACCATGCAGTCCCGACCTCATACTGCCGAGGAGGCTAGATTGTCAGACCCTCGAATCTCACAATTTCTCATGGCCGCCACCTATGCGGTTGGGGCTACCGGGTACTTTGCACTCTCGGCGCTGGCTACAGAACAACTTAGTGATGACGGGGAGTTAAGCAATGGCAGTAAGCACCAGCCCGTTGGGCCTAGAGTATGTAATAACAACGGCACAGCAGCGAACTGGACTGAGCGATTTTGGGGACGATAGCTTTCGGGCACCACTGAAGGTTTTATTAGAGGCACTTGTCGATCAGGCCGACCTTAACGAGGCGGGAATGCAAGGTCAGTCCGAAAGAATTGTAGAGATCCTGTGCCAGCGCCTTTTAGCGCAGAGTTTTTTCAATAAATACCCCGAAATTCTCAGGGAAGAAATATTGAATCCAGTGGTGATAGTCGGCTTACCCCGCACTGGTACGACTATGTTGCATAGAACATTGGGTAGTGATCAGCGCTTTTACACACCGATATGGTTTGAGACCAGATTTCCCTCGCCGCCCACAGATTGGGATTTTACCGACGAAGACCCACGGCTGAGTGCAGCCAAAGCTGAAATACGGGGAATGCTGGATGCAAATCCTGATTTGGCCGCCATGCACCCTTTCGATGCAGAGGCAGCCGATGAGGAAATTATGCTGTTGGAGCAGTCTTTTTACAGTAGTGTTCCTGAGGCTTTTTGTAATATCCCCGATTATGCCAACTGGGTTGATAGTCACGACAATACTCCTGGTTATCAATATTTATACAGAGTGTTGCAATTTTTGCAGTGGCAGAAAAAACGCAAGGGACAGGGAGGTCGACGGTGGCTGTTAAAAGCACCGCATCACGTACACCATTTAGACCTGTTATTGGAGACATTTCCCGGAGCCAAGGTTGTCCAGACTCACCGTGACCCCTTAGAGACCATACCGTCATTTACCAGTCTCAATTATGGCTTATGGAAGTTATATACAGATAATCCTGATGCACAGGCGGTGGCAGATATCTGGTGTGCAAAATTTTCCCGCAGTATGCGCCGGGCGATCGGGATACGCGATCAACATCCGGATTATTTTTTGGATGTTAGTTATAAGGATACAACTCGCAATGCCGATGGTGTTCTAGAGTCGATCTATAAATTTATCGATATGGAATTTACCGATAATGCAAAAGCGTCAATAAAAGAATGGCGGGATAAAAATCGGCGAGATGATCGTGCTGTCCATGAGTACAGTCTTGAACAGTTTGGTTACACCGAGGATTTTCTTAAAGGTGAATTCAAAGAATATCGCGATCGTTACGGATTTGAATAATGATGATATTCAACGGTACGCGAATGCGTGGTGCTATCTTGGTTCATTCGCCAGGAGCAAAATCGACTCCCTGAGTAACGGCTTCCCAGGCATCCAATGACTGTTCAGTAGCGGTCAGTTTTTCGCGATAGGTGCTCAATACGCCGGCTCCCAGCAATAGCTGTGTCGGTGGCTCGTCCATATAGGCTAGATCGATAAAGACCTGTGCTGCCTGCACCGGGTCACCCGGTTGTTTGCCGTCCATCTCGCCAATCATATCGAGCCGTGATCCCACATGCCCGTGATAGGCATCAATTGGCGTCTGGGTGCGTTGCATAGAGCGGCCCGACCAATCTGTGCGAAAAGCGCCAGGCTGAACCGAACACACCTTGATGCCGAATGGGGCGACTTCCTTTGAAAGCGCTTCCATCAAGCCCTCAAGAGCGTACTTGGAAGCACTGTAATAGCCGGTACCCGGGTTGGCCATTAAGCCCGCCTGAGAGGAGTTGTTTAAAATGACGCCGCGGCCACGCTGTCGCATATGAGGCAACACCAACTTGGTCAGCGCTAAGACACCAAAGAAATTAGTTTCGAACAGCTGGCGTACCGCCGCTTCTTCACCTTCCTCAATTGCACCCACATAGCCGTAGCCCGCGTTATTGACCAACACATCGATGGCCCCAAAATGCCCGATCGCCGAAGACACTGCCGCGTCGATTTGATGCACGTCCGTCACGTCCAGCGCTAACGCCAGAGTCTGCTGTGGATACTGCTCGCATATATCGGCGATTGTTTCTGGGCGTCGAGCGGTGACAACCACATTATCGCCATGCGCAAGTGCTGCCAGCGCAATGTGTCGTCCAAAGCCAGTAGAACATCCGGTAACAAACCAAATTTTCGGGTTCATCTACCTTTCTCCTGCAAGACGCCAAGCGTAGCTGGCGGCTCGTTCTTTACTTATGCGCTGGCGTTGGTCTGCAGAAATCTTTTTGTTCTCAGGCAATGTGGTCTGATACTCAGCCAAGTTGACCAGTGAGGAGCTCACTCCCAGACTATCAGCTGGTTTGCCGCCCGTAAATTCTGCCCAACGCAAGGTAAGAATGCCTTCATGCATATCGGTGGGGTCCAGCCAATTGTGCACGCCAGGGTCAGTCACCGACAGAACGAAAGTGTAACTGCCATCGGCATTTGAGAGCGACTGCGCGCTGTTCATGCAGCCGTTGCGGTCCGTAATATTATTAGTGGTACCCCATATGTTGGTAATAGGGGCGATGAAATAGTCAGCCCCACCCATATCGACTTTCAGCACGATAGCGTGCTCGGAATCGGGTAGCTGGAAGTGGCCCATGATGTAAATTTGCCCAACCTGGGCGCCATCGTCTTCTCGATCGATAAGGAAGCTAAAGTCGTTAGGTTCTTTCTGTAGCGCTTGGTTATTCCAGCGATGGGAATTGGTTGCGTACTTGTGCATGTACTGGCCAGCCCGTTCAATCAGCTCATCGCGCCCTCGTTGAGCCCGCGCGGGCGCGGGCCCCAAGCGTTCAACCTGCAGCTCATTCACACGGTCCTCAGCCCAATCGAATATGACGTCGCGGATATAGAATTCAAACGCGCTATCGTCAGTCTGGACGTGATTGGCGCGGTCACCCGCCGGTCGGTTGTCTACGGTGATTTCGAACCGACCCTCTTCGTCTAATATCAGGTCTTTGCCGTTGACCAAGCCAACGGTGCGCATATCTTTGTCCCACAAGGTAAAGTAATTCTCCACCAGACGTGTTTTGGGCACCCGACCGCTAATCACATACTGCTCAGAACCCTGCACAGGAATCACCCGGTATACGCTATCGGGATTATCAATGCCCCAGCGCGAGCCGGGAATGTGCTGGCCGTCTACATCATGAGACAGGCGACTGATAGTAATAACCTTGGGGTAAAGCGGATCTTGATTTAGCGCCCAGACCACTGCACTAAACATGACCTCTTTAAACGCCGCATCGAAACAGCCCCGCATATCAGATGATGGTTTCGCCAGGTCGAGCCAGTAAACTCTTACTTGCGCGTAAACAGCCTGTAGCTCGGACGAATTGAACAATTCCAAGGCGAGTAATTCGTGCTCTCGTTGCTGAGGTGTATCGATAGGGTTGTTGACCATAGCCACTGTAAAAGTCCTTCTGTATAAACATGACAAGTTTATTTTAGGCGTGCGGTAATATCACGCAACCCATCGGTATACATTTAAATTATGCGCTTATCGGTGGCACAGATAGGTGTACTAGACTTAACGCGGGTCCCCGTCAAGCCGCGTTAGTGGATCAGGATAGGACCACTTCGCAGCCGACGTTGTCACGGGGGCCTTGATGCCTGCTAGGCGTCATCTCTAATAGAGGTAATTTTTTGACTTATATTCGTCGTGACAGGCTTTACAGGTTTTCCCTGTCGCTGCGACCTGCGCCGCGATGGCTTTTCGGTCGGTGCCCTGATCGGCAACGGTTTTTAACGCGTTTACCGCGGTTTTAAAGTCGTCCATCTTGTTTTGGAAGTCTGGCTTGTCCTGCCATATTTCAGGCTTGGCCCGTGTTGTGCCCTTGTCGGATCCGTCGGGGAAGCCACGCATGACATCCAGCGTAGTGAGGGCTGCCAATTGGTCCGCATAGGCGGCCATTTGCATCTCCTGCCAGGGTATCTCGCCCTTGACCATGGAAAGCATAGGGCTGAAGTTCGCAGCCACCAGCGCAAACCATGATTGCCGGTAGGACTGGGGCCCTTCTTTATCATTGTAGTGGGAGATGGCCAGTGGTGAGATAGCGAGTCCCGCGACCACAATGATTGCGAGGGCTGTTTGACGTCGAAAATGGGGCATATTCAGTTCCTTATTACGATTTTTTTGATGCTTATCAGGGCAGGCAAGCATTGTATTAAGGCATGGAAGCTGCTGACAAGACAAATTTCTTCAGACCTTTAAACGCCACAGGGGGCCGTGACGACCAATTTTTTAAACCTTTTGGTCATTACGGCCATTCTAGGGCTGCAATGCGTGGTGATTACGCTACCATGTAAGCGATATTTGTGGAGAGCAGACGATGAGTGCAGAGCAGCAGTGGGATTACAGTTTCGATGTGGTGGTGGTCGGATCCGGCAACGGTGGGATGACAGCGGCTCTGTGCAGTTATGAGATGGGTGCGAAGGATGTGCTGGTCATAGAGAAATCGAATCTTTACGGTGGCACCAGCTCTATTTCCGGCGGTGGCGTGTGGATCCCTTGTAACCGCTATGCTAATGAAGCCGGTGCTGGTGACACATTAGAGAGCGCCAAAACGTATCTGCGTCAACTGATCACAGAAGAGGAGGTGTCGGAACATCAGCTAGATGCCTATCTGGAGAACGGTCCGAAGATGGTGGATTTTCTCCACGACCGCACGCGTATGCGCTATGTGACGCTGGAACACTATCCGGATTACTACACCGATCTCGACGGCGCCATGCAAGGCCATCGCTCGATGGAACCGGAAACCTTTAATGCACATGAGCTCGGGGAAGAATGGCGACGACTCCGGCGTACTCATCCGATGATGCACTTGGCTGGGGTGATTGGTTTTACTCAGGTAGAGGCTGGACTACTGATTGGCCAGCAGCCGGGCTGGTGGAAAACAGCAATCAAGCTGATCGTGGACTATGCCGTGGATATTCCTTGGCGCCTGAAGGATAAATTCCACCGTCGTCTAGCCACGGGTTGTGCCGGGGTTGCTCGTCTGCGGGCATCAATGCAGGACCGAGATATTCCGCTCTGGCAAAATACCGCGATGACGAAAGTCGTGGATGTTGACGGCAAGGTGCTGGGTGTTGAAGTGATGCGCAAGGGTAAACCGGTGAGAATTCAGGCTCGCAAGGCGGTTGTTCTTGCCGCAGGTGGGTTTGAACATAATCAGGAAATGCGTGAAAAATACCTCCCGCAGCCTACCAATCATCGCTGGAGTGCCGGCACAAAAGACAATACGGGCGATGCCATCCTCGAAGGAATGCGACTGGGCGCAAAAATGCACCGTCTTGACGAAGCTTGGTGGTGCAATACGATTTCAGTGCCTGGAGAGGATATTCCTCGCTTGAGCATTATGGAAAAGTCCTACCCGGGTTCCATTATGGTGAATCCGGCGGGGCAGCGATTCAGTAATGAATCACAAAACTATATGGCGTTTCAGCAGGAAACGTTCGCAAGACACACCGAGGAAAACCCACTCAATCCGAGCTGGCACATATTCGATGCTAATTTTCGGGCAACGTATTTCGTCGGGCCTCTGTATAACAGTAAATTTCTGCCAGATTGGGCAGTGCCGAAGCGCTACGAAGAAGAAGGTTTTTTTGCCAAGGCGGATTCAATTGCTGAACTCGCTCGAAAAATCGATGTGGACGCGGCGGGTCTAGAAGAGACGGTCACTAAGATGAATGAATTTGCTCGCAACGGCGAAGATCTGGATTTTCAACGTGGCGACTCGGCCTACGATCGCTATTACGGCGACCCTCGTGTGACGCCTAATCCCTGTTTAGGACCGATCAATAAGGCGCCTTACTATGCCATGAAGGTTGATCCGGGTGACTTTGGAACTCAGGGCGGTATGGTGACCAATGCTGATGCGCAGGTTATGCATGAAAACGGCACTGTGATTGAAGGTCTTTATGCGATCGGTAACTGCAGCGCGCCAACGTTGCCCTGTTACCCTGGGCCGGGCTCAACCCTTGGCCCAGCTATGACGTTTGCCTACCAAGCGGCTAAGTCGATTACCGGTTACCAGGATTAGCGTTTAGAGCTACGTCAGTCTGCCTGCTTAGTTGGCGCGGCCAGCACCGCTCCAGGGTCGGGCTTTTTATATGCCCTG
>TARA_B110000503_G_scaffold142785_1_pt1 | contig 18297 bp, 18 predicted proteins | sample TARA_B110000503 | Tara Oceans TARA_B110000503 (sample SAMEA4397472) | marine metagenome | biome: Polar Biome; feature: [SRF] surface water layer (ENVO:00010504); material: water (ENVO:00002006), including particulate matter (ENVO:01000060) such as... | depth 5 m | reverse complement strand
CCTCGGGTGCAACAGAGGGCAACAACCTCGCGATTAAAGGCTGTGCGCACTTCAATCAGCGCAAAGGCAAGCACATTATCACCTCGCGCATAGAGCACAAAGCAGTGCTCGACACCTGTCGCCAGCTTGAGCGTGAAGGGTTTGAAGTGACCTACCTCGACCCCGATTCAAGCGGCATTGTCCAGCCGCAAATGGTTGCCGACGCGTTGCGTGAAGACACCACCGTTGTCTCGATCATGCACGTCAATAATGAACTCGGCACCCTCAACGATATTGCTGCGATCGGCGCAATCTGTCGCGAAAAAGGCGTCTTCTTCCATGTTGATTCTGCGCAGAGCGCCGGCAAAACACCGATTGACGTCGAAGCGATGAAAGTCGACATGATGTCATTCTCAGCCCACAAAATTTATGGCCCCAAAGGGATTGGCGCGCTCTATGTTCGCCGCAAGCCACGAGTTCGTATCGAAGCGCAAATGCATGGCGGTGGTCATGAGCGCGGTATGCGTTCAGGTACCTTGCCAACCCACCAAATTGCTGCGATGGGAGAAGCCTTCCGCATAGCTGGCGAGGTGCTAGCCGAAGAGTCAGCGCGCATCGAGAAGCTGCGCACCCGTCTTTGGGAAGGTGTTTCCGATATGGAAGAAGTCTATCTGAATGGCTCCAAAGATCAGCACGTTCCGGGCATCATTAACATCAGTTTTGCCTACGTTGAAGGCGAATCGCTAATCATGGCACTGCGCGATTTGGCAGTATCATCGGGTTCCGCCTGTACCTCAGCCAGCCTTGAGCCCTCTTACGTACTGCGCGCACTGGGTCTCAACGACGAGATGGCACACAGCTCAATTCGCTTCAGCATCGGCCGCTACACCACCGAGGAAGACATCGATAATGCCATCCTCAAGGTACGTCACGCCGTGACCAAGTTGCGTGAGTTGTCGCCGCTGTGGGATATGTTTAAAGATGGTGTCGATCTAAGCCAAGTAGAGTGGGCCGCGCACTAAGCGCTTTTTTGAAAGTCACGCAAGATTAATTAGGAGTCATACCATGGCTTATAGCAACAAAGTAATTGACCATTATGAAAATCCACGCAATGTCGGCAAGTTAGACGACAGCGCAAAAAATGTTGGCACCGGCATGGTCGGCGCGCCCGCCTGTGGCGACGTGATGCGCCTGCAAATTCAAGTCAACGACCAAGGGATTATCGAAGACGCCAAGTTCAAAACGTACGGCTGTGGTTCAGCCATTGCGTCGAGCTCGCTGTTGACCGAATGGGTCAAAGGCAAGCATATCGACGACGCCGAGCTGATCAAAAATACCCAGATTGCCGAAGAGCTCGCGCTGCCCCCGGTTAAAATCCACTGTTCAGTGCTGGCCGAAGATGCTATCAAAGCCGCCGTTCGCGACATCCGAGCAAAACAAGGGAGTTAAACAAGGTCATGGCTATTACGATGACAGCCGCTGCCGAGCAGCACGTAATAAAGCACTTGGCGCACCGCTCCAAGGGCGTCGGTATTCGCTTGGGTGTTCGCACCACGGGCTGTTCGGGCCTATCTTACGTACTCGAATTTGTCGACAGCACTGATGCTGAAGACGAAGTGTTTCAGTGCGGCGACGTAAAGTTAATTATCGACCCGAAAAGCCTTGTCTACCTCGACGGCACTGAACTCGACTACGTCAAAGAGGGGCTGAACGAAGGCTTTGAGTTTAAAAACCCCAACGTCAAAGATGAGTGTGGATGTGGAGAAAGCTTCCACGTATAACAATTCCCGCTGAGCTGGGCGTTAATTTCAAGGTTGGGGTCGAGACATTGGTTGTATCTGCAATGGTATTGGAAACGAACAACTTCTTTGAGATTTTCTCCCTGCCCGTCACCTGGCAGATAGACCGCTCCCTGCTCGACACCCGCTACCGCAACTTGCAGCGCGAGTTTCACCCAGACCGTTATGCGGCAAAAGGGGACACTGAAAAACGCCTTGCGGTGCAAACCACCGCACTCATCAATCAAGCCTACGACAGTCTAAAGTCGCCCCTAAAACGCGCACAATATTTACTAGAACTTGCTCATATCGATGCCAACCAAGAGAGTCATATCACCAGTGATGGGGCTTTTTTGATGCAGCAAATTGAATTTCGCGAAGCCCTTGCAGACCTGCGTGACAGCAGCGATGCCGCCAGCGAGCTGGATAGCATGCACGGCCAAGTTCAAGACAACTATCTCAAACTACAAAACGATTTTGCGGCGCAGCACAGCGCCGCCCAATACAACGACGCATTCGACACAGTGGCAAAAATGCAATTTTTTGCCAAGCTTCTCGATGAAATCGAACAGCGCCAAGAAGAGCTAGAGGATTATTAAAACGTGGCACTACTGCAAATTTCTGAACCCGGACAATCGCCCCAGCCGCATCAGCGCAAAAATGCCGTGGGCATCGATCTCGGCACCACCAATTCATTAGTCGCCGCCGTGCGCAGTGGCATGTCCGAAACCCTCGCCGACGAGCAGGGCCGCCATCTGTTGCCCTCAGTCGTGCACTACACGAAAGAGGGCGTCAGCTGCATTGGCTACGAAGCCGCCGAGCACAGCACAACCGATCCGCTCAACACGCTGTCATCAATCAAGCGCCTGATGGGGCGCGGCATCAACGATATTAAAACCCTCGGCAGCCAACTGCCCTACACCTTTGCTGAAGATGATGGCGGCATGCCCAAAATTATCACAGCCGCCGGCGCCGTCAGCCCTATTCAAGTGTCGGCGGAAATACTGCGCAAACTGAGCGACCGCGCCGAGCTGGGTCTAGGCGGCCGACTTGACGGAGCCGTTATCACCGTGCCCGCGTATTTTGACGATGCACAGCGTCAAGCAACCAAAGACGCAGCGACCTTAGCCGGTATCAAAGTACTGCGCCTGCTCAACGAACCAACCGCAGCAGCCATCGCCTACGGTCTCGACCAAGCCGAAGAGGGCACCATTGCAGTTTACGACCTCGGTGGGGGAACCTTTGATATCTCCATCCTGCGTCTGTCGCGAGGCGTCTTCGAAGTTCTCGCGACCGGGGGTGATTCCGCCTTAGGGGGTGACGATTTCGACCGCACCATCGCCGAGTGGATTCGACAGCAAGTGGGCTTAGATGAGTCCCTCGATCCCATTGAGCAGCGCGTGTTGTTAGAAATGGCAAAATTCGCCAAAGAAGAACTGACCGATGTCGACAGCGTCGAACTCGAACTGCTGGATTGGCAGTCCGTCTTAACCCGCGAAATGCTCAACACCCTGATCGACCCAATGATAGAAAAAACCCTGCGCGCCTCGAAAAAAGCCCTGCGCGACGCCGGTGTCAGCCTCGATCAAGTGCACGATGTAGTCCTAGTCGGCGGCTCAACCCGCACCCCGCGAGTTCGCGAAAAAGTCGAACAGTTGTTCGGTCGCACACCCCACACCAGTCTTGACCCCGACCTCGTTGTCGCGATGGGCGCAGCCCTGCAAGCCGACGTTCTCGTGGGCAATAAATCCGCCGACGACATGTTGCTGCTCGATGTTATTCCGCTCTCCCTCGGCATCGAAACCATGGGCGGTTTAATCGAAAAAATTATTCATCGCAATACCACCATTCCCGTCTCCAAGGCGCAAGAATTCACCACCTTCAAAGATGGTCAAACAGCCATGGCTGTGCATGTTTTACAGGGAGAGCGCGAACTGGCCGACGACTGCCGCTCGCTTGCGCGCTTTGAACTGCGAGGCATTCCCTCGATGGTTGCCGGCGCAGCGAAAATTCGTGTCACCTATCAAGTCGATGCGGATGGGCTGTTGAGCGTCACTGCCAAAGAAATGGTCAGTGGTGTTGAGTCGCGCATTGAAGTAAAACCGTCCTACGGCCTCAAAGAAAACGAAATCACCGACATGCTGCAGGCATCATTTAGTCACGCACGTGAAGACATGCAGGCACGCGCCTTGCGTGAGCAGCAAGTAGAAGCTGAGCGCATGATCGTCGACTTACATGCCGCGCTGGAAAAAGATGGTCGCGCGCTGCTCGAGCCGGCAGAGTATCAGTGCCTCGAAGTAGCCATCAAAGAGCTGCAAGACGTGCTCGCAAACAGCAGAGAACACCGTGTAATCGCACGGCAAATTGAATCGGTCGGCAAAGCGAGTGAAGAGTTCGCCGCCCGCCGCATGAACGCCAGCATCAAAAGTGCATTGGCTGGACAAAGTCTTGACGACGTGGAGACAAATTTATAATGGCGCGCATAGTTTTTTTACCCCATGAAGATTTCTGCCCAACCGGCGCAGTCATTGAATCCAACCCCGGCGAGAGCGTCTGCCAAGCGGCCCTTAGAAACGGTATAGAGATCGAACACGCCTGTGAGATGTCCTGTGCCTGCACCACCTGCCATATTCATGTGCGAGAGGGCTTTGCGCTCTTGCCAGAAGCAGATGATTTAGAGGAAGATTATCTCGATATGGCATGGGGCGTCGATCCCGACTCGCGTCTCAGCTGCCAAGTTATACCGGGCGACGTCGACCTTGTCGTGGAATTGCCCAAGTACACAATTAACATGGTCTCTGAGAAGCACTAAAGCCCCGCAGACGACCGATTGAAAACAGCAGAAAATGGAGTATTAGGCTATGCTAAAGTGGACCGACACATTGGACATCGCCATTGAACTTGCCGAGACCCATCCAGACGTAGATCCACAGTACGTTAATTTTGTTGATTTACACAAATGGGTGATGGCCCTCGACGGATTCGATGACGCAGCCGACCGCTGTGGCGAGAAAATTCTCGAAGCGATCCAAATGGCTTGGATAGACGAGATAGACTAGACAGACGAGATAGACAGACTAAAAAAACGGACAGCTGCGCGAGCGGCCAGATTTGAGCAAAGGATGCCAGACAAAAATCAGCTGTATAAAAAGGTCCTCGACACCGCCCCTTTCGGCACATTGCTGTTTGCCTACGGAGTCTGCATTGACGCCAACAGTCGCGCCGCCACTATTCTCAACTGCGAGCGCGCGCAAATCATTGGCACAGCCATCGCCGAAGACCAAGAGCAGCGCCCAGAGGTTCTCCAGCAACTCACCCAAGTCGTCCGCAAAATTCAGCAAGAAAAGCTCAGTGGCATTCTCTGGCGCGCCGAAAATGGTGTAGAGCAGGATGAAATTGTCGTCTCAGTGGGAGATCTTGCTCACGACAACAGCATTATCAGCTTGACCCTCTACCCACTGCCCTCCCTCGCGAGCATGATCACCCAAGAGTTTCACAGCAGCCCCATGGCCACCCCAGAAATGGCCGCAGCGCCCGCTCAAGCGCTTGAACAGCCCGTGCTGCCCGCCGAACAGCCCGCAATCAGCATTGAAACCGCGCCGCCGGCTTTTATCGAAAGCGATCAAAAAGAGAGTGGCCAATGGGAGCTAGGCTATAAAGAGCTCGGCCAAAAACAGCCTGACAAAAAAGAGCGCGACAACCCCAGCGACATTATTGCCGTACTGCCTGTCAGCCAACATCTGCGCAACAGTATCAGTCAATATCTTCTCGACACCCAAGACGGCATGGCCTGTGGCGCACTGATGCTGATTGATCTCGACCACTTCAACTCCATTAACGAGTCCCTCGGCAAACAGGTCGGCAATCAAATTCTCGAACGCGTGGCCGACACACTGCGCGGCCTCTGCAGCCCCACCATGCAAATAGAGCAGGTAGCCGGAGACTCATTCCTCCTCTTTATTGAAGATATCGCCGACAGTGCAGAGCAGGCGCGGGAAGCCAGTCTCGCCCTCGCCAATGAAATTCGCTGCGTAATTACCCGGCCATTCTTCACCGAAAGCGGCGAAGTGATTGTCACCGCCAGCGTCGGCATCGCAGTGCTCTACGCCGCCATCTACTACGGCGACAACCACGCCATTGGCAACGCCGACGAAGCCATGCAGCAAGTCGAGAGCGCAATGTTCGAAGCCAAGCGCGGCAGCGCATCAACATGCAATCGAGCCTGCGCAAAGCCGTTGCCAACCAAGAGTTCGACCTCTATGTGCAACCGCAAGTATCGACCCACAGCGGCGAGGTGGTGGGTGGCGAAGTACTGCTGCGCTGGATCCACTCCGGCGAAGGACGCAGTCCCGTCGACTTTATTCCCATCCTCGAATCTTCCGGCATGATTGTCGACGTCGGCCTATGGGTTATACGCACCGCCTGTGAATACTTGCGCAATATGCTCGACCGCGGCATCTGGCACGACAACATGCAAATGGCGGTCAATATTAGCCCCAAGCAATTCCACGACCCGCACCTCATCAAGTCCCTTGAGCACAGCCTAAAAAGCTACGATATTCGACCAGACATGCTCACCCTTGAAGTCACTGAAAATTTATTGATTGACGATTTCGAATCAGTCGTCGACAAAATGAAAAAAATTCGCGATATGGGTACCCGCTTTGCCATTGACGACTTTGGCAGCGGCTATTCATCCATGATTTATCTCAAGCGACTGCCTCTGGATATTTTAAAAATAGATCGTGAATTTATTACCCACCTCAACACCGACAAAGAAACCTTGGGGCTCGTCGAAGCGATCATGATGGTAGCCCACCACTACGGCTTAGATGTTGTCGCCGAAGGTGTTGAAAAACGTGAAGTTCTTGAGATTTTGCGGAGCCTCGGCTGCGAGAAATATCAGGGTGCCCACTTTAGTATGCCAGTCTCATTAGATAAATTTCAGCGCCTACTTGTCGCCTAAGGGCCGGTCCGGCAAAAAACCTATTGTGACCACACCCGCAGGCAGGTAGAATCCGCGCTTTCCGCCCTAATGGGCTATTTTTTTAAGAACTGATTATTCAAATTCGGAGAATTTTTCATGGCGACTGAACGCACACTATCCATCATCAAGCCTGACGCAGTAGCAAAAAATGTAGTTGGTCAGATTCTCAGCCGATTTGAAAACGCCGGACTGAAAATTGTCGCCTGTAAAATGCAGCACCTGACACGCGAACAAGCAGAAGGTTTTTACGCTGAACACCGCGAGCGCGGCTTCTTCAATGACCTCGTTAGCTTCATGACTTCAGGCCCAGTGTCTGTTCAAGTGCTGGAAGGTGAAAATGCCATCCTAGCCAACCGCGATCTGATGGGCGCAACTAACCCAAAAGAAGCTGCTCCAGGCACCATCCGCGCAGATTTCGCCACGTCAATTGACGCCAACGCAGCGCACGGCTCAGACTCAGCACAATCTGCAGCCCGCGAAATTGCATACTTTTTTGCTGACAGCGAGATTTGCCCTCGCTAAAGGCGGCTCGTTCTTATTGCGAGAGCGAGTAACAGAGAGAACAGGACTTTTATGTCCCAAGAAGTAGAAGTAACTGCCATCGACGAACAGCCCCGAAAGGAGAAAACTAACCTTTTGGGGCTTTCTGCTTCCCGTCTGGGCGACTTTTTAGAGTCCCTTGGCGAGAAACGTTTCCGCGGCACGCAAATTCTCAAGTGGATACACCAACTCGGTGTGGTCGACATCAATGAGATGACTAACATCTCCAAAGGCTTGCGCGCCACTCTCGCCGACGTGGCTGAAGTGGTCCTGCCCGAAGTGGTCAGCTGCCAAGACTCCGTCGACGGCACCCGCAAATGGTTGATCCGCGTTGACGGCGGCAGCTGCATCGAAATGGTGTACATACCCGAGCGCGAGCGCGGCACCCTGTGCGTATCATCGCAAATCGGATGCGCCCTAGACTGCAGCTTTTGCGCCACCGGCAAGCAAGGCTTCAACCGCGATTTGACCACAGCAGAGATTATTGGCCAGCTCTGGATAGCGGCCAAATCCTTCAACCAGTTTGACCCGCAAGTTGACCGCCGCGTAACCAACGTCGTCATGATGGGCATGGGCGAACCGCTGATGAACTTCGACAACGTCGTCGACGCCATGAATTTAATGCTTGATGACAACGCCTACGGCCTGTCAAAGCGTCGCGTCACCCTCAGCACAGCCGGCGTAGTCCCGCAGCTAGACAAGCTGGGTGATGTGACCGACGTATCCCTCGCCATTTCCCTGCATGCCCCCAATGACGAGCTGCGCAACAAGCTAGTGCCGATCAATCGCAAGTACTCACTGCAAGAGTTTATCGACAGCGCCAGACGCTATTTAGACAAAATGCCCGACAACCGCCGCAAAGTCACCGTTGAATACACGCTTATGGATCGCGTTAACGATCGCGACGAGCACGCCCAAGAACTGTCAGTGCTTCTGCGCGATTTACCCTGCAAAATAAACCTTATTCCGTTCAATCCATTTCCTGGAACCGAATACAAGCGCGTCACCAACGTAGCCCTAAACCGCTTTAGGGACATTCTGCACAATGATGGGTACACTGTAACCGTACGCACCACCCGCGGCGACGATATTGCTGCCGCCTGTGGTCAATTGGCCGGCGAAGTAAACGACCGCACCAAGCGGCAAGAGCGCTACAAAAAGCGTCTTGACGAAGAGCAGGTGGTCAAAATAGTCGGATAGCAACGCAATAAAAGGAACAGCCGTTGCACGTGGAACGGCGCCATGGAGAGGGAAAGATGAAAAAGACAGTAACGATAGTAAGTCATTTTATCAAAGTCGCGTTTTTAGTGGCGGTTGTAATAACGTCGGGCTGCGCCAGCACACAGTCGCGGAGTACCGTCGATCAAGAAAGTGCATACCACCAACACATTAAGCTCGCGCTTAAATATATTGGTACAAACGATCGTGATTTAGCGCGCGTTCATTTGGAAAAAGCAGCGAGAAAAAAACCGCGCTCGACAGAACTGTACAACGCGTATGCACTGCTCTATCAGATTGAACAAGAATTTAAACTTGCCGAACAACACTACAAAAAAGCCTTGGCAAGCGACAAAAGTTACACCATGGCGCGCTATAATTTTGCTGCCTTTCTGTTTAATCAAGGGCGCTTTAGTGAAGCCCGCGACGAGATGGAGAAAGTCAGTCAAGACCTGAATTATGACCGACGACCTCAGGCGTTTGATATCCTTGGGCTCGCGCAAAACAGGTTAAAAGAGCGCGCCGCCGCGCTAGAATCCTTTGAGAAGGCAACACAACTTGCCGCAGGATTCTCGCCCCCGTATTTAGAAGCGGCAGAAATATATTTTCAGCAAAAGGACTACGCGCTGAGCAGGATGGCCCTCGATCGCTTTAAGCAGATGAGTGAGCCCACAGCACAGAGTTTATGGTTGTCAGTAAGACTGGAAAACCATTTTGGCAACCGCGACAATGCCTCCAGCGAAGGGTTAAAACTGAAAAATTTGTTTCCCAACTCGCCAGAAAATGTACAGTATCAAAAGTGGTTAAAAAAGTAATTTAACAAAAGCTTTTAGCGGAGTGTAAATAGTGTTCAGCGAAACGCCCATCGTGCGACGCAAGTCGCGTCAGATAATGGTTGGCAACGTTCCAGTCGGCGGTGATGCCCCAATCTCGGTGCAGAGCATGACCAATACGAGCACTGCGGATGTCGCGGCCACGGTCGCGCAGATCAAACGCATACAAGCTGCTGGCGCCGATATTGTCAGAGTTTCCGTTCCCTCAATGGCCGAAGCCGAAGCCTTTGGCGAAATTCGTCGTCAGGTCAGCGTTCCACTCGTTGCCGACATTCACTTCGACCACAAAATCGCCCTGCGTGTTGCCGATTTAGGTGTAGATTGCCTGCGCATTAACCCCGGTAATATTTCCAGAGAGAGCCGCCTGCGCGAAGTTATCGCCAAAGCCCGAGATCTCAATATACCCATTCGCATTGGCGTCAACGCCGGGTCGCTGGGCAAAGATTTACTGCGCAAATACAGCGAGCCCACCGCCGAAGCCATGGTGGAATCTGCCATGCGCAACGTTGAACTGCTCGACAAATACGACTTCCAAAACTTTAAAGTCAGCGTCAAAGCCTCCGACATCTTTATGGCCGTCGCTGCCTACCGCGACCTTGCAAAACGCATTGAACAGCCGCTGCACCTAGGCATCACCGAAGCCGGCGGCCTGCGTTCTGGCACCGTCAAGTCAGCCATTGGCCTCGGCGCATTGCTGCTCGACGGCATTGGTGACACCGTGCGCATCTCCCTCGCAGCAGATCCCGCCGAAGAGGCCAAAGTGGCGTGGGATATGCTGCGCAGCCTGCGCCTGCGCAGTAAAGGCATCAACTTTATCGCCTGCCCAAGCTGTTCACGGCAAAACTTTGATGTGATTAAAACGGTCAACGAACTCGAAAGCCGTCTTGAAGACATCACCGTGCCCATGGACGTCTCTATTATTGGATGCATCGTCAACGGCCCCGGCGAAGCCAAAGAGTCAGACTTCGGACTCACCGGCGGCACCCCAGCCAACTTAGTCTATATCGACGGCAAACCCAGCAATAAAATTGGCAACGAAAATTTAGTTGATGAGCTGGTCAGACAAATTCGCGCCAAAGCCGCCGCCAAAGAAGCGCAGCTTGCAAGAGACGCAGAAAATTTAATCGCCAAAGCGTAAACGAGTATTGTTAGGCCTATGAAAATCCAATCTATTCGCGGCATGAACGATCTCTTGCCTGAGCAATCAGCCACCTGGCAATACCTCGAAAAAACCGTTGCCAACGTGCTTGCCCGCTACAGTTACAGCGAAATCCGCTTCCCTGTGCTCGAGCAAACTGAACTGTTCAAACGCTCTGTTGGCGAAGCCACCGACATCGTCGAAAAAGAAATGTACACCTTCGCCGATCGCAACGGCGATATGCTCAGCCTGCGACCAGAAGGCACCGCCGGTTGCGTGCGCGCCTGCAACGAGAACGGACTACTGCACAATCAAATCCAGCGCCTCTGGTATACAGGCCCCATGTTTCGCCACGAAAGGCCCCAGAAAGGGCGCCTGCGCCAATTTCATCAAGTCGGCGTTGAAGCCTTTGGGCTCGGCGGTCCAGACATTGATGCCGAATTGCTGATGCTCACCGCACGGCTGTGGAAAACACTCAAAATAGACCACGCCGTCACCCTGCAAATTAACTCCCTCGGCAGCGCCGACGATCGCGCCAACTACCGCCTCGCGCTGGTTGACTATCTCAGCGCCCGGCACGATCAGCTCGATGAAGACAGCCAGCGTCGACTGCACACCAACCCCATGCGCATCCTCGACAGCAAAAATGCCAACACCCAAGCGCTGCTCAATGACGCCCCAAGTCTCGAAGACTACATTAATAGCGACGCCAAAGCGCACTTTCAGCAACTGCGCGACAAACTTGATGCCGTCGGCATTGATTATCAGATTAATCCGCGCCTCGTCAGAGGACTCGACTACTACTCCAAAACCGTTTTCGAGTGGGTAACCACACACCTCGGCGCCCAAGGCACCGTCTGTGCCGGTGGCCGCTACGACGGACTGGTCGAACAACTCGGCGGCAAAGCCTGCCCAGCAGTTGGTTTTGCCATGGGTGTCGAAAGACTGGTGCTCTTGCTTGACGAGTTAGGCGTTGTCCCTGATAGTGTCGGCCAAACCGTAGACGTGTACCTCGTGGCGGTGGGCGATGTCGACAGCCACACGCTGGTGCTTGCTGAAAAATTGCGCACAGCATGTCCCACCATTCGTCTGCAAACCAACTGCGGTGGTGGTAGTTTTAAATCGCAAATGAAAAAGGCGGACAAAAGTGGTGCCGCCGTAGCGCTGATTCTCGGCGACGATGAAGCCGCCAATAAAACCGTTGGCGTGAAATTATTGCGCCAAGACAAAGCGCAAGAAACCGTTGGCCAAGAGCAGCTGGCCGACTACTTAACAACATTAATAACGACCGACTGATTGAGGAATAACTGTGGCAGATCACATTACCGAAGAAGAGCAAATTGAAGCTCTCAAGAGCTGGTGGGCAGACAATGGCAAGCAAACTCTTCTGGGTGTCGTCTTAGTTGCTGGCGGCTATTTTGGCTGGCAATCATGGACAGGGCATGCTGAAGAACAGGCAGAAGCCGCCTCAAATGCCTACCAAGAAATGCTCGACATCGTTGTAGCCGCCGATGAAACAGATTCGCTTAGCGCCGGCCAACAGACAGCCGTTAACAACATGGCCGATGCGATCAAGCAAAACTACGGCAGTTCGCAGTACGCCTACTATGCCGCCTTGATCAAAGCAAAAATTGCCGTCCAAAACGGTGACCTCGACACCGCCGCAACCGAACTGCAGTGGGCCCTCGACGCCGCCGGCGACAAAGCCAGCACCGCCATCGCACGTCTGCGTTTAGCCCGAGTAGAAGCCGCGCGCGGCAACCTCGACATCGCATTGCAAATGGTGCAGGGCAAAGACGCTGGCGAAATGGCATCGCAATACATCGAAGCCAAAGGCGATTTTTACCTGCAACAAGGTAATCAAGCCGCCGCATTTACCGCCTATGAAGCCGCCATGGCAGATATCGCCATGCAAAACAGCACAGCAAGAGCCTTATTGCAGTTGAAAATTGGCCAAGTTCAGCCAGCGCCTGAAGCCCCCGCGCCAGACACAGAAGTCGACCAGGCCGTCACCGACCAATAGGAAGAAACGCCATGAAAAAGTTAAGTTTATTGCTCGCCGCATTACTGATATCAGGCTGTAGTCTATTTGGTGACGACGATGCCGTCGAACTGCAGCCAGCAGAGCTGGTCAAGTTTCAGGAGGAGGCAAGCCTCAAAAAGCAGTGGTCAGTAAACATAGGCTCAGGCAATAAAAAGTTTTGGGACAGCCTGCAACCGTCCGCCAGCGACAGCACTATTTTTGCGGCAGACCATGAAGGCACCGTCACCGCCATCGACCTCAGTAGCGGAAAGCGCCGCTGGAGCACCGAGCTCGACAGCCCCATTTCTGGTGGAGTTGGCTACGGCGCAGGCCTCGTCATGATTGGATCTATCGAAGGTCAAGTCTACGGACTCAGTGCCGACACCGGCGCAGTGCAGTGGACCGCCAACGTCAATGCAGAAATACTCGCCAGCCCGCAAAGCAACGGCGACATTGTTGTTGTACAAGCCATCGACAATAAACTGTTCGCCCTCAACGCCGCCGATGGCTCAGCCGTCTGGCAGCACGAAGACGAACCACCCCTCTTAACCGTGCGCGGCAGCAGCGTCCCCGTTGTCACCAGCAAAATGGTGCTCGTCGGTTTTGATTCCGGAAAACTAATCGCCTTCAACCCAGAGAACGGTTCCCTTATCTGGGAATCGCGCCTCGCCCTACCCAAAGGGCGAACCGACCTCGAGCGCATGGTTGATATCGACGGAACACCGCTCCTCGTGGGAGACGTTATTTACGCCGTCAGCTACCAAGGTCGCATCGGCGCGTTATCTCGCGGCACCGGCAGAAGCTTGTGGTTCCAAGACAGCTCCTCGCATCACGCACCCGCTAGCAGCCTCGAACAAGTCTACGTCAGCGAAGCCGACAGCACAGTGCGCGCCTTCCGCGCCGGCAGCGGCCAGCCTATCTGGAGTAACGAACAACTCTTCCTGCGTCGCATTACCGGCCCCGCCAAATTGGGTGGCTACGTTGCCGTCGCCGATGCCGAGGGATACCTGCACCTGCTCGACCCCGTTGATGGCCACTTTGTTGCCCGCACAAATGTCGACGGCAGTGGCGTGAGTGCGCCCATGCTCAGTGTTGGCGATCAACTTATTGTTCAAGCCAACGACGGCTCCCTGACCGCCTACAGTATCAAGTAACACCGCTGGCTCAGGTGCGCCCCGCACCGGCGAGCGCGCCCCAACGTGCAAGGGCTGAGAAAACACCCGTTTACTCAGCCCTCAAGCGACAAAACCATAGTCTACACTCATACACAATAGTGTTTCTAATTCTAGAGGTGGCCGTTGGTATGGAAGAATTATGGAAAAGCAAAAGCCTCATCAGACCACAGATTTATCGCAGTCTGTCACCGAGGCGCGCATGGCGATTATTCGCCGCAAGTTGCGGGCGCGGGATGCTGGGGTCGGTGATGTTACATGTGGTGCTGAGGATGGTACTTGATTGGGCGGAAAATCACTTTTCTGCGATCAGGCTGCCTGTAATGCGCTGCTGCGCTGACTTATTCAGCCAACTATCGGGTGTATTTTCCCTAGTGTGAACCCGCCATTTTTAAAGTAGAATGCCGCACTTGAAACCTGCGGCATTTTTTATTCCATGATTCCTGTTATCGCTCTTGTTGGGCGCCCCAATGTTGGTAAATCAACACTTTTTAATCGACTCACACGCAGCCGTGATGCGCTGGTGGCGAACTATTCTGGCTTAACTCGCGATCGCAAGTACGGTGATGGTGAGATGTTTGATCGCCGCTTTATGGTGATTGATACGGGCGGTATTAGTGGTGAGGAAGAGGGCATTGATGCGGGTATGGCCGAGCAGTCGATGCTGGCGATGGATGAGGCCGACATTGTTTTGTTTATTGTCGATTGCCGTTCGGGTATTACTGCTGCGGACTATGTGATCGCTAATATTCTGCGCAAAAAGAACCGTTTGGTGTATTTGGTGGCCAATAAGATTGATGGTCTCGACCCAACGGCGGCGCTGGCCGATTTTTATCAGCTGGGCTTTTCAGGCATGTTTCCAACGACGGCTACTCACGGGCGCGGTGTGCGTTCGATGATGGAGGAGTTGTTGGAGCCCTATCCAGAATATGTGGCCCCAGAAGAGCGTGAGGAAAAGTCGATTCGAATTGGTGTTGTTGGCCGACCTAACGTGGGCAAGTCAACACTGGTTAATCGCTTGCTTGGCGAAGACCGTGTGGTGGTGTTCGACATGCCGGGCACGACCCGCGACAGTGTGTATATCGATTATGAGCGCCACGGTAAAAACTACACGCTGATTGACACGGCGGGTATTCGCAAGCGCAAACATATCACGCTGGCGATTGAAAAATTTTCTATTGTTAAGACCCTGCAGGCGATTGATGATGCCCATGTGGTGGTATTGATGATTGATGCCCATGAAGGTTTGGTAGAGCAAGATTTACACCTGATCGGTTCGGTGATCGACGCTGGCCGAGGCTTGGTGGTTGGCGTAAACAAGTGGGATGGCTTGACCGCAGAGCAGCGCGAGACGGTGAAAGAGCATTTGCAGCGGCGGTTGAAGTTTGCCGAATTTGCAGACGTGCACTTTATTTCTGCGCTGCACGGCACTGGTGTGGGTAATCTCTACGATTCTATTGATAAGGCCTATCTTGCCGCGACCGATCCGCTGAGTACGTCGCGCTTGACCAAGGTGCTTGAGGGCGCTGTGGAAGAGCATCAGCCGCCGTTGGTGCATGGTCGGCGAATTAAGCTGCGCTTTGCCCATGCGGGCGGTCGCAATCCACCGATTATCATTATTCACGGCAACCAGACGGATGCTGTACCGGCTCACTACACCCGCTTTTTAGAGAAAATTTTCCGCCGTGAGTTGGGTTTGCACGGCACTCCGGTGCGCGTTGAATATCGTACGTCTGAGAACCCTTATGCCAATAAGGGCAAGCCTGAGAATAAGCCGACATTCAAGAACAAGCCGGTAACCAAGTTTAGCAAGCGCAACGAAGGCCGCAAAAAATAGTGATTGCCGGTGCGTGATGCGCTGAGAATTACAATCTATTGCGGTTTGTGTCGGTGACAGAAAAATAGACTTCGCCGTCAAGCAGTTGGCTTTTTAGTTGGTCTCCAATCTTTACGTCTGTGGCGCTTTTCACTACGCCACCCTGTGGCGTGCGAATGATCGAGTAGCCGCGACTCAGTGTTTTTAATGGGCTTACCGTGTCGAGCAAATGCATGGCCTGTGCGGTGCGAGTTTGTTTTGCTTCGAGCTGCTGCGCCATACTGCGTGAGAGCTGTTTAAGATATCCCTGTATTTGTTGATGGCGTTGCTCAATGCCTCGCGCTGGGTGTAGGCGCGCCAATTTTCCTTGCACACTGCTGACGCGGTATTGCTGCTGTCGCAGCGCGGCCGTCATGGCGAGACGCAGACGGATATCGAGATGGTCGAGGTGTTGGGTTTGCTCTTGCAGTTTGTGTCCGGGATGACGCAGACGCTTTTTCAGGCTCTCGACGCGCTGCTGCATCATGGCTGTTTTGCGTGCCATGGCTTCGGCCAACAAAATTTCAAAACCCTCAAATTGATTCAACATGTCTTCGCCGTCTGGGCTTAATAGCTCGGCTGCCGCTGAGGGGGTTGCGGCCCTCAAATCGGCGACAAAGTCGGCAATAGTAAAATCGATTTCGTGTCCCACGGCGCTGACAATGGGGATGGTGCTGGCGGCAATGGCGCGGGCGACGATCTCTTCGTTAAATGGCCACAGATCTTCAAGTGAGCCGCCGCCGCGACCAACGATTAACGCGTCGCAGGTGCGGTCGTTGAGGGTGTACCGATTGGCATTGGCGATGGCCTGAACGATTTGCGCAGCGGCCTGCTCGCCTTGCACAGCGGTGGGGAAAATCGTCACTTTGATCGATGGAAAGCGGCGTTGTAAAACCGAGAGGATATCGTTAATCGCTGCACCGGTGGGTGAGGTGACAATGCCGATGTGATTGATTGACGTTGGCAGCGGTTTCTTCTGTTGCGGTGAAAACAGTCCCTCGTTGGCGAGCTTTTGTTTGAGTTCGTCGAACTGTCGCTGCAGAGCGCCAAAACCGGCTTCTTCCATGTGCTCGACGATCAGCTGATAGTCGCCTCGCCCTTCAAATAAACTCACTCTGCATCGCACCAGCACTTGGCTGCCATTGGCGGGCGTGAAGTTGACCCGTAAATTGCTGTTGCGAAACATGGCGCAGCGCACCTGTGCTTGACGGTCTTTCAGCGTGAGATACCAGTGGCCCGAGGCGGGGCGGGCGAAATTGGATATTTCCCCTTCGACCCAGAGCAGGGGAAATTGGGTTTCAAAGAGTTGGCTGACAGTGCGGTTAAGTTCACTGACGCTGAAGATAAGTCGGTCTGAATTCTGAGTCTGCATAGGGCTGTCTTTTTGGGCGTTGGACTATTGTTTCTGCGCGCGCCTCTGTTGTCGAGAAAAAACTCTAAAATCAGTAGTTTACTGGGGTTGACGGTAATTTTTTGCCATCAAATAGTTGTTTACCTACTCGTGGGGGCTGCTTTATAATGCGCCGCTTACTTTTTAAACCCTCATCGAGGTAAGCGTCTCCCATGTTGCGCATTTCTCACGAAGCTTTAACCTTTGACGATGTCTTGCTGGTGCCCGGTTATTCCGAGGTGACAGCCAAAGATGTGTCTACCGTTTCCCCACTTACTCGCGGTATCACCATGAATATCCCCCTCGTTTCGGCGGCGATGGACACGGTGACAGAAGCTCGCTTGGCCATCGCTATCGCTCAAGAGGGCGGTATTGGTATTGTGCACAAGAGCATGACTATCGAGCAGCAAGCGAAAGAAGTTTGGGCGGTTAAAAAATACGAAAGCGGCGTGGTTAAAAATCCGTTCACTATTCAGTCGACCGCGACTTTGCGCGATCTTCAGGCGCTCACCGCAGCCAATAATATTTCGGGTGTCCCAATTTTAGAAAAAACCAATTTGGTAGGTATTGTGACGCGCCGTGATGTGCGCTTTGCCGAAGATCTGGATGCCTGCGTGACGTCGGTTATGACGCCTAAAGAGCGTTTGGTGACGGTTAAAGAAGGTGCCGATCCTGACGAAGTGCGCGCACTGTTGCACAAACACCGCATCGAAAAAGTGTTGGTGGTCAACGACGCCTTTGAGCTGAAGGGTCTGATTACCGTGACCGATATCGACAAGGCCGAGCAGTTTCCCAATGCCTGTAAAGATGACCAAGGTCGTCTGCGCGTGGGTGCTTCTGTTGGCGTGGGCGAGGGCACTGATGAGCGCGTTCGCGCTCTCGTTGCAGCTGGCGTTGATGTGTTGGTTGTTGACACAGCGCACGGCCACTCTAAAAACGTCTTAAACCGTGTACGTTGGATTAAAGAAAATTACCCCGAAGTACAGGTTATCGGCGGAAACGTCGCAACGGGTGAAGGTGCCAAAGCATTGGCAGATGCCGGCGCTGACGGTGTCAAAGTAGGCATTGGCCCCGGCTCTATTTGTACCACACGCATTGTGACAGGAATTGGCGTGCCGCAGATCACTGCGATTGCCAGTGCTGTTGAAGCGCTCAAGGGCACGGGTGTACCCGTGATTGCCGATGGCGGAATTCGCTACTCTGGTGATATGTCCAAAGCAATCGCAGCCGGTGCAAGTGCTGTGATGATGGGTTCTATGTTGGCGGGCACTGATGAAGCGCCTGGCGATATCGAAATCTATCAGGGCCGCTCATACAAGTCATACCGCGGAATGGGTTCTCTCGGCGCTATGGCGCGCAATCAGGGTTCCAGTGACCGCTATTT
>TARA_B110000503_G_scaffold42031_1_pt1 | contig 18352 bp, 4 predicted proteins | sample TARA_B110000503 | Tara Oceans TARA_B110000503 (sample SAMEA4397472) | marine metagenome | biome: Polar Biome; feature: [SRF] surface water layer (ENVO:00010504); material: water (ENVO:00002006), including particulate matter (ENVO:01000060) such as... | depth 5 m | reverse complement strand
GTTAATGAATTAGAAATATATTCAGAAAGCGAATGGCGTAGTGTTAGGTACAAAGAACCTAATAACGACCCTGGAATTATTCAACAGGAACTAGGACTAGGGGACGATGTAGAAACTTTCTTTGGACCATTAGACAGCCAAGATCCAAATACAGATTATACTGTGCCAAGTGCTGCACACAATATTTTAGTTTTTGTTGAAAATGTATGGCAACGTGCAGGTGCTGGTAACAACTATGTACTAACACCAAATCCATCAGGAAAAACACCAGGAACATATATTGAATTTTCATCTGCTCCACCGTCAGCTGGCGGCGGCGGTGACCCTGTTAAAATAACAGCCCTACATAACTTCGACAAGTAAATTCAATAAATACTGTGTCAAGGAGATTAACAAGTGGCACAAGTAGGTAGAATATCCGGTCCATTATTACAAGATAACTTATTACGTAACGGTAGTAATTTAGCATTTCGTAATGATTTAAACACAACACAATTATTGTTAGTAGATGTTAATACTGGACGTATTGGCATTAATACTGCCACTCCTAACTTTGAATTAGAAGTAGTTAGCACTACACAAACAACTAATCTTAGAGTTTCTCAAACTACAACACTTCCAGAATATACAATAAGTGATTCAACAATTAGTCGCTTTGGTGACATTAATTTAAACGCCGGTGAAGCTATTGTTATGGCTGCTATGGAAAATGGTACTATCCGTATTGACGATAACATAATCAGTACAATTGATTCAAACGCAAATATTGACCTTAGTAGTAACGCACCAGCGCCAATGCCAACTGACGATGAGTTACTGAACGGTTTATTAGCAACATCAAGTGGTGTTACAAGTGATCCGTTATATCCATTTTTTACTGAAGTAGTTAATGGGTTTGCTCGAGGCGACATTAATAATGATGGCGATGTTGATATCGAAGATGTTATGGCATTCCTGGCACATATAAGGGGACTATCAGTTAACACTTGGGTCGTAGACAATATTATTAACAATACTGTTTTTCCTGCAACAAGACCAACAACTGAAATATTTAATGGACTAGAAGTTTTTGGCAATTTATATACACCGGGTAATATTACGTTTGACGGTAGTATTACACTAGGTGACGACATTGATCAAGACACTGTAACATTTGGATCAGAAATTACATCAAGTATTATACCAGACCAAAATGATACATACAATCTTGGTAGTCAAGATAAACAATGGCAGTATCTTTATACTAATCTTATAAACGGCACAGACGCATCAACTGATGAATTAAATGTTGGCCTTGTTAATATTAACTTACGTTATGGTGGTACACTATATGTTGCACCTAACGGCAATGATTCTAACGACGGCGATCATATGTTTGGACCGTTTGCAACTATAAAACGTGCATTAGAAGCTGCAGATGCAAGTGGCGCACAACCAGTAACAATAAGAATTGCTGCAGGTACATATCAAGAAATATGTCCCCTAGTTATTCCATATAATGTATCTATTATAGGTGATGACTTACGTAATGTTATTGTTACGCCTACTGTTGCAACGCAGAGTAAAGATATCTTTCATATGAATGACAGTACAACTGTTAGTGATTTAACACTTAAAGATTATTACTATAATAGTACAGATAATACAGGATACGGATTTCGTTTTGCACCTAATGCTGTAATGAACGATCGTTCTCCGTATATACAGAATATAACAGCACTTACATCAGAAACTTCATTAAATGCAGGTGATGCAGGCAGAGGTGCTTGGATTGATGGCGCAGAACTAAATTCTGCAAGTCCTAGAGCATCAATGTTATTCCATAGCGTAACATTTATATCGCCGGGTGCAGATGTAATTAACATGACAAACGGTGTGCGAGTTGAATGGCTTAATTCGTTTACATACTTTGCTAACAGAGGCTTATATGCATTTAATGGCGTAACTGGCAAAGTAGGAGTTGACGGCAGCACAGTAGAGTACGGAGCAGAGCTACGCTCAATTGGTTCAGCAAACGTATACGGTAATTATGGTGCTGTAGCAGACGGTGCTAATACACTAATGTATCTTATTCAACATAACTTTGGATATATAGGTTCTGGAGTAGACAAGTCAAACGATTTAAGTAATAGAATACAAGCAAATGAAGTTGTTGAATTAAACAATGGTACAGTACATTATGTTAGTACTGATCACGAAGGCGATTTTAGAGTAGGTGATAACTTCCATATTGATTTCCAAACTGGACAAACTAGTTTTAATATTAGTGAAATTAATATTGAATCTGAGACCGGACTACTTATTCCTGGTCCAGGAAATGATACTACAATTAGTAGTGCAAGGATAGAAGTTGGTAATATTAGAATATCTGATAATACTATAGAATCTTTAGCAGGAGACTTAGGTTTTACAAGTGCTACTAATACTATAAATTATTTAGATAATACTAATATAACTGGTAATGTAGATATTACAGGCAATTTTAGTTTTGGTGGCACACTAAACTTAGCAGGCGATCAAACACTAGATGATAGATTAACCTTTAATGTAGAATTTGAGCAGGACTTTAAACCGCATACAGCACTTGTGTTTGACCTTGGCGAAATGTCAAGACAGTGGTACGAAGGATATTTTGATAATTTAGAAATAAATGATATAAAAATTAACGACAATTATATTACGTCTACGCTATCGTCAAGTGATTTAGAATTACGTGCTAACGGCACTGGTGATATAGTTGTACCTAGCAACAACTTTAATATTACTAATAATTTAACCGTTTCTGGAATAACAGACTTACAAGAAACTAATATAACTGGTGCGCTAATACACGTTGGAAACGTATTGCAAACTGGAACATACACCGTAACTAACGCTACAATTGACGGGGATTTAGATGTAAGTAGTCAAGTACAACTAGAAGAAATACTGTTTGACGGCAATGTAATTACAACAACTACAAGTGATACAGATTTAGATTTACGTGCTACTGGCACAGGCAAAGTATTAATACCAAACAACAATGTAACTATTGTTAATGACTTACAAGTTTCTGATATTGTTAGTAGCAATGCTACTGTTACATTGCAAACTCAGTTTAATGAAGTTAATGTTAGTGATATTACAATTACACAAAACTATATTACTACTAATAACGGAAATTTAGATCTAATACTACGTGCATCTGGTACTGGAAGTATTAGAGCAGAAAGTAGTGCGTCTATTACTAATGACTTATCGGTATTAGGTATTACTAGTTTTGAAGACGATGTAACAAATTATGAATACGGCCCTGAATTAGTAGTTAATGGAACATTTGATAATAATGTAAGCGGATGGTCACAAACAGGTGGTGGTAATGCTAATGATGTAAACGGTAATTTACAAATTGATGCAACCGGAGCAGCAAGAAACGTAGCACAAGAAATTACTGTTGTAGCAGGCAGAACATATGATTTTGCAGCACAGTTTAGAAGTGCAGCAAATGGAAATGCATTTTATTTAAGAATATTTGAATCAGGTGTAGGCACACTTCAAGAATGGAACGAAGCAAGTGGCCTAACAGCAGATCAATCTTTAACTTATAACTTTGTTCCACAAAGTACAGCAATTGATATTATTTTTCGTTCAGTTGATAACATTGTTGAATGGGACAATGTTAGTATGGTTGAAGACATTGGGTTAGTTACAACTTATACTCCTGTACAAGTTAATATAACTGGAACAAATACACAAACAGGTAATACTGTACAGACTGGCAATGTTACTCAGATAGGTAACATTAATACACCTGGCAACTTAACTGTAAGTAATGAACTTACTACAACTAACTTTAATATTAACAACAATATAATACAAAATGTTAGGGAAGATTTAAGATTAGATACTACTAATTCAAGTGTTACTCATTCATTATCTAATATGATTTATGCAATGGCTAACGGAGACACTGTTGACGACTACGCACAACAAACAGAAAAAAATCTAATAACGTTCTTAGCAAACGGAACAAGCGCACCTAACTATGCACTATCGTATGCAGACGTTAATAGAGACAGTAATACTACAACTAGTGATGCACTTGCTTGGCTACAATACATACAAAATGGTACATCTGGCGATGAAACAAAAAATGCATTTATTAAAAACATTGTTGAGCTACTACTAGAAGATGAATTTGCTACTCCAGGAAAATACAATAGTATAATCTTTGATGGCGACTATTTTAGAGCAGACATGTCCTTACAAGCATCAGGAACTGGCCGTGTTATTGCACCAAATAACGATGTAAGAGTAACACAAGATTTATTTGCAGCATCAATAATAACTACTGACATTAATGTAACTAGAGACTTAGATTTAAATGAAATAGTTATTACTGACAGTATTATTGAAATTGATGATAATTTTATTAGTACAACTATATCAAACGCAGATTTAGATCTACGTGCTGAAAGAAATATTATTGCACCTGTAAATGATGTTATTATTTCTAATAATTTAACAGTTAACAATAATACTGATATTGATGACGTAAGTATTTCTGGTACTATTACACAAGTTGGAAATAGAAATCAAATCGGAAATATGACTGTAGAAGGCACAGTTACAGTTAGTACATCAAACATCAAAAGTGAAATACAATTTGACGATATTATCTTTAATGACAACTATATTGAAACTACAAATAGTAATGCAGATTTAGAACTAATTGCAAGCGGTACTGGTAAAATTGTATTACCATCAAATGATATAAGACTTAGAACTAACATGACTATTGGAACATTGAATTCAATGGCTATTGATATTAGTGACTCTGTATCAGCAGAATCACTTCAATTAAGTTCTAATACTTACATATTTGATAATGTAATAACTACAACTAATTCTAATAGTGATTTAGAATTAAGATCATTTGACTCTGATGTGCGTATTGAGCAGGTATTTTTAAACAATAATACTATTACAACTGTGGCGTCAGACATTAGTTTAAACTCATCAGATAATGTTTTAATTAATGCTACTAATGCATTAAGACTTCCAATAGGATCGTTTGCAGACAGTTATAAAGATTCTAATAACATTAGATTTAATAATACATTCAATACATATGAAGCATTTAATAATCAAAAAAGAATAACACTAAACGGTGTATATTCTGATAACACACGTACAAATTTATTAGCGCATCCTACTAATAATACTATTATTTCTACTATAGAAAATATTGAAGTAGGAACAGTGGGTGCTTTAGGACTTACTACAAACGGTTTAGAAGTTGACGATATTTTAATACAAGGAAATGTTATTAGAACAACCCAATCTAATGCAGACTTAGATTTACGTGCTAATGGCACAGGCGTATTACGTATTGATAATATAGATTTAGTTCAGAATCAAATAATAAACAATAGTGGATCTGCATTAACACTTGCTAACACAGGATATGGTAAATTAAACTTTGCTGACATAGGCGCTGTACGAATTCCAGCAGGTACTACAGCTCAACAACCTAGTTTTACACCCGAGACAGGTATGATGAGATGGAATACTGAAGAAGTAATTCTTGAAACTTGGGACGGCACAACCTTTGTTACAGCGGCTGGTAATGCGGCTACAATCAGTGCAGCTGAGATGGATGATCTCATATTGGAATACACTCTAATCTTTGGGTAAGTAACCCCTTTTTTCTATAATCGATAAATACTATTACTGTACAAATGGATGACCAATCCTGTACATGGTCAAACTGTGGTTAGCCAGCAAAGAGCGAAAGCTGAAAACTTAGGCTAGAGGGACAGGATCCCCGTACAAGGAGAAAAGATGGCTGTTGGTCGCATATCCGGTCCGCTCTTGAAGTCGAATCTAATCCGTAATGGAGTAGATTTAGCGTTTGAGACCGACCTATTATACCTAGATGTAAATAATCAGCGTATCGGCGTCAATAATTCAACTCCTGCGTACGAGGTAGATGTTACTGGAACCACACAAACAATAGATTTAAAAGTACTTAATGTTGCTGAACTAGCAGACATTACTGTACAAGGTAGTACTATTAGTACTACACAACCATTCCTAAACTTAGCAACACTAGACACAGTAGTTTCACTTAATAAACTTAGAATTGATAGTATTGATATTGAAGGCAATGCTATTTTAACAAACAATGATGACTCATCAGCTTACGTAAACTTAGAGCTAAGACCGCATGGTACAGGCACAGTTGACGTACATTCTGATATGAACGTAACTGGCAACATACACGCAACAGGAAACATTACAGCAGACGGCAACATTAATATTGGTGATGCAAATACTGATAATGTTACGTTTAATGCAGAAGTTGCATCAAATATTATTCCAGATGTAACTAATACATACGCATTAGGATCTAATCCACAATTTGGTGGTAAAGAGTGGAATGATGTTTGGGTTAGAAACTTAGTAGCATCAAGTATTAATGTTGACGACCTAGACTTAGGCGGAGTTGACATAACGTTTAGAAACGGAAACAGTTATTATGTTGCACCAAACGGCGACGATGCTAACAGCGGCGATCATATACTTGACCCTGTTAGTAGTATTAAATATGCCCTAAGTTTAGTAAGTGCAGGCGATACTATACATATTGCTTCAGGAAGTTATACAGAAGCTTTTCCATTATCTGTACCTCAAGGCGTTACAGTAAAAGGCACTGGAATAAGAAGTGTACAAATAAGTCCTACAACAGCAACACGTTATAATGATTGTTTTTTACTCACCGGTGAAACAACAGTTGAAGACTTAACAATTACTGATTTTTATAGTGGTGGCAATTTTTACACCACAACAGCAGCGGGTGCAGGTACAACAACAGTTAATGTTGGACCAACCGACGTTGCACACACATATGTAAATGGCGGAACAATTACATTTGGTGGCACTACATATACAGTTACTGGCGCTACTTACAACAATGTAACTGGCGTAGTAACTATTACTCATGCAGGGCCTAGCGCAGGTGTAGGTGCAGAAGTATTTCTAAAAGATATTACATTTAGCTGCAATAACGATAATAGAATTTTTCCAGACAACGGGTATGCTTTCCGTTATGCAACAAATTATGCAGCACTTAGCCGTTCCCCATACATTAAAAATATATCAGTAATTACAAAAGGTAGCGTAACAAGCGCATTAGATCCAAGAGGATTTGACGCAGGCGATGCAGGTAAAGGTGCTTATATTGACGGAGCATATGGCACAGCAAGTACAGTAAACACAGCAATGCTATTCCACTCAGCAACATTTATTGTACCTGGCGTTGATGCAATGGTGTTAACTAATGGCGCAAGAGTTGAGTGGCTAAACAGTTTTACTTACTTTGCTAATCGTTCATTGTACGCATATGATAGTAAAGCTGGACGTAGATATACAGGTAAATCAAAAGTAACACTAGCAGGTGTTACAGGAACATTTGCCCAAGGTAACACACTTACAATTACATCAGCAGATGCTTCAACTGTACTTACAGGAACAATTGATAGCGTAGACGGCAATGATGTTTACGTACAGGGATATTTAGACTTAGGTGGGTTTGACCTAACACCTCAAAGTATTACAGACGGCACAGCAACAGCAACAAGCATTGCAAGTTTTGACTTACGTGAGTTTGGTGCAGAAGTTAGAATGATTGGTAGTGCAAGTATATACGGAAACTTTGGTCTTGTTGGCGATGGTCCGGGTGTTATTGTATACGCCATTGGACACAACTTAGCATATATTGGCAACGGTAAAGAAGTAACAAATGAGACTGATTCAGTTATACAAGCAAACGAAGTTGTTGATACAAACGGTGCAAAAGTTCGTTATAACTCAGTTGACCATAAAGGCGACTTTAGAGTTGGTGACTTATTTTATATTAATCAAGAAACTGGTGCTGTTGAATTTACTGTTAGCGATTTCCAAATACAAACAGAAAATGGCGTAACATTTACTACTGGTTCTGACACTACATTTGTCAACGGTACAAAAGTCGAAACCGGCGACTGGCGCATTAGTGACAATATTATTGAAACACTTTCTTTAGATTCAAACTTCCAAGCTGCAAGTGGTGAAATAAACTTAAATTCAAATGTTAACATTGATGGTGCATTAGATGTTACTGGTAATGTAACAATTGGCGGAAACATTACTATTGGTGATGAAGCAACAGATACTATTCAAATTATTGCAGGTATTGATAGTGACATTAGACCAAAAGTTGGCAGTACATATAATTTAGGGTCTGTAAGTAAGTCCTGGAAAAATTTATACATTAACGAAGTTAATGTTGACGATATACAAATACGTGAAAATTATATTACAACTACTACAAGTAATTCGAACCTAGAACTACGTGCTAATGGAACTGGTAAAATACTTGTACCAAATAACAATGTACAAATAGATAATAATTTAACTGTAAGTAGCACTACTAACTTACAAGATACAACTATTACAGGTACACTAACTTATATTGGTGATAATACACAAACTGGTGATACAACTATCACAGGCAATGTAACTATAACACAAGACTTAGATGTTACAGGATCAGCACAGTTTGAAGAAATTCTTGTAGACGATAACTTTGTTACAACTACTACAAGCAACACAGATTTAGAATTACGTGCTAATGGCACTGGCAAAATACTTGTACCAAATAACAATGTAGAAATTACAAATAATTTAACTGTTGGCGATACAGCTTATGCTAATAACTTAACACTAACTGGATTAATTACATCAGATAGTTTAACAACTGGCAATGTACTAATTGACGACAACTATATTACTACAACACAATCAAACAGTGATTTGGATTTACGTGCTAACGGCACTGGTAAAATACTTGTAGCTAATAATAATGTTGAATTTGATCAAGACTTTGACATCGCAGGTACTTCTACATTAACTGATGTTGTAATACAAGGTAATGTCACACAGATAGGTAATACTACACAAACCGGCAACATAGCGTTAACTGGTGATTACAGTGTAACCGGTAGTGTAACAATATCAAGTACAGCGCAACTTGAAAACATTAAAATTGAAGATAACATTATTACAACTACAGATAGCAATAGTGATTTAGATTTACGTGCTACTGAGTACGGAGATATTGTAATACCGACAAACGATGTTGTTATTAATAATGACTTATATGTTACAGGAACAATAAGTGTTGGAGATATCAATAGTGCAGGAACTATTACAGCTAATAGATTTAGTACTGGTGATATACTAATTGACGACAACGTTATTAAAACTACACTTTCAAATTCAGATTTAGAATTACGTGCTAACGGTACTGGTGATATAGTTGTTCCAAGTAACGATGTTATTTTATCCCAGCAGCTAACAGTTAATGGGTCTACTACACTAAAAGATACTAATATTAATGGCACAGTTACGCACGTAGGCGATGTAAATCAAATTGGTAATATTAACTTAACTGGTAACTTAGATGTAACTGGCGAAGTAATTATTAGTGCTAGTGTTATACAATTTGAAGAAATTCAGTTAAGTGGAAATAGAATAACTACTACAGATTCTAATGCAGATTTAGAATTACGTGCTAATGGCACAGGTAGAATATTCATTCCAAACAATGATGTTGAAATTACAAATAATTTAAGAGTTAACGGTTCTATTATAGTTGCAGACATTACTAGCACAGGTAATATTACCGCAGATACATTTAGTACAGGCGATATATTAATTGACGATAACTTTATTACTACAACAACATCAAACAGTAATTTAGAATTAAGAACATCTGGAACAGGCTCGGTTATTATTGATACCTTTGCTTTTAACGGATCAACAATTACTACAACTGGTGATTTAAATATTAATCCAGGTAGTGAAATAGTAAACATTAATGCAACAGGTGGACTAAAGTTACCAGCGGGTACTACAGCACAACGTCCAGCAGACTTACCAGGTTACGTTCGTTTTAATTCAGACTTAAATAGATTTGAAGGTTATAATGGAACAAATTGGGTTAACTTAAAAGGCGTTGAAGATTTAGATGGTAACACAAAGGTTACAGCAGAATTAACTGAAGGCCTAAACGATCAAAGAATTAGATTTTATATTGATAACAATGTTATTGTAACAATTGATCAAGATAAACTCGAAGCACCAAGGGTTGATGTAGACGATATTAGAATTGACGGTAATGTTATTACTACAACTACCGTAGATACGAATTTAAGTCTTACAGCCAATGGAACAGGAAATGTTAGGTTTGATGACTTTGCATTTAAGGGTAGTACTATTACTAACACAGTTAATAATAGTATTACACAGTTTTCAAGTACTGGAGACGGATATGTTAAATTTGGTGGAACATACGGTGTTGTAATACCAACTGGATCTAGTGGTGACAGGCCACCGATTAACTTTAGTGATTTGGGTCAAATGCGATTCAATACAGACGACAGTCGTGTTGAAATTTGGGACGGAGCAAACTGGGTATCAGTTGCAGGTAGTTCATCAGGTATTACAAGAAATGACGCAGAAGAAATTGCACTATCAACAGTGCTAGTATTAGGATAAAGACATGGCAACTACATTTAAAAACAAAGTAGTAACACAAATAGGTACAGCTACCCAAGAAGTCCTTGCTACTGACGACAACAAGCGTATTACTGTTGTAGGATTCAGTTTAGCAAACTTAACTGACGGTGTAGTACTACTTGATGTTACATTGCGCGATGAAGATAGCGCAACAGGATATTATGCAAAGGAATTAATTTTACCACCCAATACAAGTTTACGTGTATTAAATGGCGGCGAAAAACTAATTCTAACACCAAACAACAACTTGTACGTAAAGTCAAATGTTGATAATAGCATTGATTGCATTTTAAGTACAGTAGAAATTGTTTAAGGAGATATAAGATGGCATCAACACACTATGTAGGACAAACACCGGGTATATCAGAACTATTAGGTGAAGGACAACCGAGATACTTTTACGCATTACGTAGAACAGAAAACGGCACATTATTCTTTGCTAAGATTGATCAGCTCAAAGATGTTGACACAATTACAATTAACAATCCAGGCGCATCAGCAGATGACTTTACAGAATTTGAATACGGAGTTGACTTTTTTGATGGACGTATTGAAGCAGATCATAGTCGCCCATATGATAATTTACAATGGGATCAATATCGCTGGGACAATAAAAATGCATATTATTATGTAAATGAGCAAGGAGAGTTAGTTGTCCGAATTAACCAAGCATATGTCTATGCAGCTTCTCAAATTGTTAACGAAAATGACGGCTACTGAAATAATAATGATGGCATCAAATACTAATAAATACGTAAAAGAAATATAGGAACCGCAAGAAATGGCTGAATTTAAAATAAGTAGACTACGTTTTTCCTGGGTAGGGGAATGGGTCGACAACAACGCATTCAATAAGGATGAGATTGTACAGTATGAAGGTAAAGCATATGTATGTTTAATACCGCATACATCTGCAGGCTTTTACAGTGACTTAGGAGACATTGAACCTAAATGGGAATTAATGATGACAGGTCAAACCTGGAAAGGTCCTTGGACACAATTTTCATTTTATAGTTTAGATAACATTGTAATCTTTGGTGGTATTGTTTATAAATGTAACACAGCACACGTAGCAGGAGCGGTCCTTGATACGGATATTGAAAAGTGGGATGTTTATGCAGAGTCTAAAACTTGGACAAGTGAATGGACTTCGGATACATCATACGGTGTTGGTGATCTTATTCAATACGGTGCATCAGCATATGAATGTATTATTTCACATACTTCGGCAGAAACAGATTTAGAAGGTTTAGAAGCAGACTATGTAGGCTTAGATAGTACACTAGTTAAATGGAAACTTATTAAAGAAGGTGTACAATGGCGCGGCACATACAATGTAGACAGTGAAGACAGTGCGCAAATTAGATATAAGTTAAATGATCTTGTAAAATACGGACCAAGTGTTTATAAGTGTACTGAAGGACATGCTCCAGCAATAACTCAGCCAGAAAATTATGGACTGTATACAAGTTCGGCAATTACTCCGCTTACTGGTAATGGTAGTAACTTCTTTAAAAAGGAACTAACTGTTAGAGGAGTTAGATTAGTAGTTGCAGGAGATGTAGGATCTCAAGAAGCAGTTCCAGATGCGTTTATTGAAAAAGTAGCACAGATGTACAGACTACTAATTGATAAAAATGGCGCAGGCATTAACGTTGCATCTCAAGAAACTTTAATTAATACATTAAGCGGCACTGCAGGAACTTGGCATGCATCAGCTGGCCCAACACTACAGCGAGTAGCACGTGGTTCTGGTAACGACTATTCAACAAACTTTTTAACAGACGACGGCATAGCATTCTGGAACTTGTCACCATTATTTGATAGCCATGTAGCAAACGATATGGTTTGGTATTTGAACTCAACAGGTGTAATTGGCACAGGCGACGTTGATGCAGGAGAAGTATTAGAGCATGTTATGCATACAATTCACATGCACGGACTTGATGCTGTGTCATTAAAAATGTATCCATACATTAGTGCAGATTGGGCAACTGGACCATTATATGCAGCAATGGAAGAAGCATACGACGGCGGCTTTTGGGATCCAGCAGGGTATGCTGTAGACTGGCGTACAGACGGCGAAGAGTTTCAAGTAGCAGCTAAAGAATATCTATACTTGTTAAACTTTGCTATGTTTGAATATACAGAGTTATGGGACGGCGGAAGTCTTTCTCCAGAGTGGGCAGACACAATGCGCACACCAGCAGATATCCAAACAAACAACCCATTAGGTTATGCATTACATAATACATATATTGCTCCAGTAATTAGTAAACCGTCACTTGCAACTATTAGAAATATGTTCCAAGATGGAGACACCGGCAACCCAACACTATCAGGGCCATCAGGCTATATTGTAGAATCTAACATTGAACTTGGCACACTACAAGATACATTCAATAGTGCATATTGGGAACTATGGGTTCCAGGACTAGATTTTGACGGTGTGTATAGTGCCAACTCAATTTATCAGCCAGGCGACATTGTTCTTTACGGTGGTTACTTGTATCAAAGTTTGGTTATTAATAATATTAACAATGTACCATCCTTTAATGCAGAAGATTCTACAGACCAGTGGGAACTAGTTAATCAGGCATATGATGTAACTGGTGTTTGGTCAGCTGCAACACCGTACAGAGTTGGTAGTGTAGTAACATACGGAGGAGATCTTTATGTTGCTATTACTGATAGTACAGGTACAGTACCTGGTGATTTTGAAATTGATGCACCATATCAAACTGAAGGTTCGTCCGGAACAACAATAAAATTACAAACACAAGATTCTGCTAATCCATTAGCTATTACAGTAGGCATGTCGGTTATAGGCGAAGGCTTTGGACAAGGACAGACAGTACAATCAGTTGCGACAGATGGTGTAACTACAACAGTTATACTAAACGAAGCGCCAGATGGTACTATCACAGATAACGCTATACTAACATTTGTTGGCACTAATTGGGTATACTGGGAATTAATGATTCCAGGATTTAATTGGGAAGGCAAATGGGCAACCGGTACATTATATAATCAAGACGATATTGCATATTACGGAAACGCAACATATGCGTGTACTAGAGAACATACATCAGCATTAGTTAATAGACCAGACTATGATTTACAAAATAATTATTGGACATTATACTTACAGCATGATAAAACTAACTCACTAACACAAAAAGGTGAGATAATAATTCAATCAGGCGGAGAAAAAACTGCCTTAGCAATTGGTGAACAAACAAACGTGTTAAAGGTTGTTGGCGATTTGCCGTCCTGGACAGAAACTGATTTTACTCCAAATGTGTATTACATTGCTACTAACGGTATTGATGCACCAGACAGAGGAACAACAGCAGATACAGCCTGGAAAACAGTTAAGTATGCATGTGATCTTGTAGCAGAAGGCACACGCAAGCCAAACGAAAAAGCATTACTTGAAGCAAACAAAGATTGGGTTATTGCAGAAACATACTACTGGTTCTTATATCAACAAAATACACAAGAACTTCCATTTGATGCATCAGTAGACTTTAGCGAGTATTCAACTAGGCGTGATTTACAATATACATTTGATGGCGTAGTAACTGACTTAGCTCGTGGACAAAATGCAAGAACGGTACAGAACGCACTAACATATTTTGATTTAGAAAGTACTAACCAATATGCTAACGAAACTGTTGCACTACAAGTAGAATATTATTCAGCTACGCTGGCACAACTATTTGTTAATATAGAATTTGCACTAACAAACACAGCACCGGCTGTAAACTATCAGCAACTTGAAGTTGATAGACTAGGTCGTAATTTAGATTATGGAATTAAGACACAGTATTTTAATAATGCGTTGACTATTGAAGCTGATACAATTACTGTTGTAAATATGTTAGAAAAAATTATTAGAGAGCCGCTAGAGGCTGGCTCGCCTGATAGTATTCCTCCAGCAAACCAAGGAGCGTATACTACGATTAATCTTAAATCAGGAACATACGAAGAAATACTACCTATTGTACTTCCAGAAAGATGTGCGCTTAACGGTGACGAACTACGTGGCGCAGCTATTAAACCAGCAAACGTAATTAATACATTATGTACAAGAACATTTGGATTTATTAACCAATTTATTGTTGGCTCAACAGTTAATATGGAAAATAATACTAAAGTACAATTTGTATCATTAAACCCAATTGATGAAATTAGTACAAAAATTGGTGGTCCAAACATTGTGCAAGGTACTACATATTATATAATTGGTAGTAGTATTACTGAAACATCATTTAGTGTATCAGCAACACCAGGTGGTGATCCGGTTGAACTACAGACTAGCATTGGTTATATGTACGTATACGGCGGCAACGCATTAAATGATATGTTCTATGTACAAAACGCAACCGGTATTCGTAATATGACACTAACAGGTCTACTAGGAACACTAACACCGCAAAATGCATACGAAACAAGACGCCCAACAGGCGGAGCATATGTTAGTTTAGATCCTGGAACAGGACCAACTGATACAAGAGCTTGGATTACTTTAAGATCTCCATACGTTCAAAACGTAACAAACTTTGGTAAAGGATGTACCGGGTTAAAGATTGATAGTACATTACACAACGGCGGCAATACGTCAATAGTGTGCAACGACTTTACACAAATTATTTCCGATGGTATCGGCATATGGTGTACTGGCGGCAACGCATTAGTAGAAGCGGTATCTGTATTCTCATACTATAACTATGCAGGGTACTTTGCTGAAGACGGCGGACGAGTTCGTGCTACTAACGGTAACAGTTCATATGGCCAATATGGTTGTATTGCAGAAGGATTTGACGATTCTGAAATTCCAGCAATAGGTAATGTTAACAACAGAGAAAATGAAGCTCTTGCTATTGTAGGTCCAGTAGGTCCAGAAGCTGAAATATTAAAACTACAAATGAATCATGCAGGTGAAGAATATTATACTAAAGCAACTAACTTAATGCGTTATAGTAATAACCTAGTAGAAACAAGCGTTTGGAGTACAGACGGTAATCTTAACATTACTAGAGCAAATACTACACCTTTTGAAAACGAGGGTGCTTGGAGAATTGAAGGTATTACTAGTTTGTCAAATTCAAGTTATTTTTGGCAAGACGTTGCAATTTCACCACAAGGTAGAACATATACTAATGTTCCAGGAGAAAACATTGACGGCTCGGGTGTTGATGCAACATTTGATGTAACAGTGTTTAGTGATAGATACGAAATAGCTGTTAACAATGGCGGTAGCGGATATGTTGTAGGGAACGAAATATTAATTAATGGACAAAACTTTGGTGCACAACCTACAGCTAATGACATTACTGTAACAGTTACTAATCTTTCCATTACAGCAATTTTAACAGTTTCGCACGTAGGTACAGTTCCAGTAGGAAGTGCATTACAATATACTTCAAGCATATATGCTAAAAAGTCATCAGCATCATATTTTGATATGTATGCAGAGTTTACTGGTTATGATGCAAAAACATCAATTGTAAGGTTTAATTTTGATACAGGAATAATTTCTACAGTTACATCACCTAATGGCGGAATTGTATCAGACAACTTCAAAGCAGAATTTGTTGCAGATGGATGGTATAGAATTTCTTATACATATTGGGACGAAACAGCTCAAAATACATCATTGCGCTTTAAAATATATCCTAGAGGTATTGATGGTATTACAGGAACTACAAACTTTTACGGCGCACAATTACAGCAAGGTGGATTAACATTCTTCTTAGAATCAATAGGTGATAGACCATCGGCATATGCTAACGTTAATATTAATGGAGCAGGTAAAGACATACAGATTGTTGCTGACGAACTAAGAAGTGGTTCAGTGTTCCAAACCCGTATACTTGAAAGTAGAGCATTTACTCAAGGTGGACTTGGATATAAATTCCAATCAAACAACGCACAGTCAGGTGATGCCGAACAAATAACAATTGCAGCATCAGAAGTTGCTACACCGGCACAGTACGAAAACATGCGCTTAATGGTTAATAGCGGACTAGGTGCAGGACAGTATGGTGTTATATCAAGATACGATGATACATTAAAGAGAGCATATGTACTAAAAGAATCATTTAATAGTTTAGAAATATTATCTAGTAATAGTGTTACAGACAGATTTACATTAGCATCTGAATCAGATTTTCACACAGTGTATACTGGACAACGAATTAGATTTACACCAACATATTTTGATATTAAGGTTAATTCAACAGCACAAGATACTGTACAAGTATTAGGTACTCTTGGAGATTTAAACAACTATATGTATGTTTCAAGTACAGAAAAATTACGTGTTAATCAAAAAATTAACTTTACTGGAACAACATTTGGTGGAGTCATTACAAACTTTGATTACTTTATTCTAAGTATTGTTGACGGGACGACTATACAAATATCTACCACTTTAGGTGGCAGCGTGTGGCCAATGTCAAACATAAACATTGAAGATCCACAAGGAGCTCCGATTGTATTAACTACTGAAACAGCACCGTTTACATTAAACTATCCGTCGGGTACAAGTTACTTAACTGGAACTAGTACAGCTGATATGGAAATTGCATATCCTATACAGTTTACAGGAACTAGCCTAGGCGATGTTGTTTTAGGTAACATATACTACATACATGAAATTTATAATGCTACGCAATTTTCTATATCATCAAATATAAACGAATTTGATGCAACTGCAACTGATGCATCACTTAATACAATTACAATAGCTGATACTTCAACATTAGTACCTTTAAACGCTGTTGTATTTAAATCAGGAGTAATTGGCGGCTTAGTAGAAAAACAACAATATTGGATTAATAGTATTGTTGACGGAACAAACTTTACTATTTCAGATACAGTAGCTACAACTAATGCAACAGCAACTGAAGCAATATCAAACCTAATTACAGTAACAAGCACAGCAGGATTTGTAGCTGGATCTCCAATTATATTATCAGGAAATACATTTGGCGGCATTGACAATGATCGAGTTTATTATGTGCAGGTTGTTAACGATGCAACATCATTGACACTTAGTTTAACACCTTCAGGATCAGCTGTGCCGTTATTAACAGCAACGGGCGAAGTTATTGTTAGAACACTTTCTAATACAGTATCGTTAACAACCGCTACTGGTACAATGAGTACTGTAGCACCAGGTGTTAAAGAAACAGTTACAGCAGGCGGCGGCTCGACAATGGAAGCACAGTTTTATACTGAAACATTTGGCGGCATCAATAATAATAATTCGTACTATGTACTTGAGAAGTTTGAAACAGTGCCAACAGTAACATATGCACAAGCTGGAAATTGGGACGTAACTACTTCGAATTGGAACTCTAACACAGTTCAGCTTGAAATTGATCCTAGTGCTCCGGACGCATTTTTACAAGACATACAAGATCTTAGAACTGGGTCAGTGCTTACTTTTGTTGATTCTGTTCAAGGAACAATTACTATTACATTAGATAGTGATTGGGACGTAACTCCGGAACTTGGCATAAGTGTAAATGCAACAACTTTAGAAACAGCACCAGGACTTGGCGCACAAGAACTTACTTCATTAACTATAGACATTGATGATTCAACAGTAGTTAAAGAGTTTACAGTTGAAAGTGTGCTAGATAGCGGCACACCAGCTGCACTTGTTACAGACGTGGGTTCGATGCAAATTGGTGCTGTTGGTTGGGATCATGTTAATCCTGGAACTCCTACAACAGGC
>TARA_B110000503_G_scaffold90108_1_pt1 | contig 18360 bp, 14 predicted proteins | sample TARA_B110000503 | Tara Oceans TARA_B110000503 (sample SAMEA4397472) | marine metagenome | biome: Polar Biome; feature: [SRF] surface water layer (ENVO:00010504); material: water (ENVO:00002006), including particulate matter (ENVO:01000060) such as... | depth 5 m | reverse complement strand
AATATCGTTAATCCGCACGACGAACATTGCCGTGGGTAGTGGTAGCTGGATTGAATCAAGCGAAGTGGTTTTCAGATAATTCCTACACCGCTCCTACATGAATGAGATTAGGAATGTGGCGATATGAGCCAATTGTCGTAACCTATTGATATCGTTGGTGGCCAGAGGTGGAATCGAACCACCGACACAGGGATTTTCAATCCCTTGCTCTACCGACTGAGCTATCTGGCCATTTGTCCAAACGAGCGCGTATTAGACCGAAGGCAGGGCTTTGAGTCAAGGTGTCCGGAGGCGTTCGTGGAATTATATTATGTGTTGGATGATGTGCGGGGAGTCTTTACGTCGGCAAGATGGTTCGAAAGGGGTAGATTCTGGGGTTTAGCGTAGGTCTGAATGTGGTATATTCTGTGACAGAGTGATGTGATTCAAGCCCGCAGTGACGGGGTGTACAGGCCTTTGAGTGGATTTTATGGGGAAGTTAACGGGTGTTTTGATAGGTCTGATGTTGGCCATGCCGGGTCTTGCAGATGAAGACAAGGTACTGAATGTCTATAACTGGGTGGACTATATTGGGCCAAATACCATCAAAATCTTCGAGGCTCGAACGGGCATCAAGGTCACCTATGATGTTTTTGACAGCAACGATGTATTGCAGGGCAAGTTGCTGGCGGGGAGTTCTGGGTTTGATATAGTCGTGCCGACCTCGGGATACCATGCACGGATGATGCAAGCGGGCGCATTTCAGCGCCTTGACCATACCAAGTTACCCAATTTGAAGCATATGGATCCGGTGCTGATGAAGCAATTGGAGCGCTTTGATGTGGGGAATCAGTATGGGATACCCTATTTGTGGGGTACGACGGGTCTCGGTATTAACCGTCAGCTGGTGACTCAAGTGCTGGGTGAGGACGCGCCAGTGGACAGTTGGGCGCTGGTGTTTGAGCCAGGCAATCTGGAAAAGTTGAAAGCCTGTGGTGTTTCGTTCCTCGACGCCTATGACGAGCTGTTCCCTGCGGTTCTGGCTTATCAGGGGCTGGATCCAACTGCTCAAGACGCCGAGTTGTTCAAAACAGCGGTGGTGCCGATGCTTGCTGCAGTCGGCCCCCATGTCACTTACTTCCATTCATCCAAGTATATTAATGATCTGGCTAACGGTGATATCTGTGTCGCGTTGGGGTGGTCAGGGGATATTCTGCAGGCCGGTAGGCGGGCGAGCGAGGCGAATCTGCCGTTCACGATTGAGTACCATATGCCGAAGGAAGGTACGGTGCTGTGGTTCGATATGCTGGCCATTCCCGTCGATGCGCCACACCCTGAAAATGCGCTGAAGTTCATCAACTTCTTGATGGAGCCTGAGATTATTGCAGGTGTAACCAATCAGGTGCGTTACGCGAATGCTAACTTGAGCGCTAACAAGTTTGTAGACAAGAGCGTATTGGAGAATTCAGGTATTTACCCCACTAAAGCGATGAGCGAGAAAAACTTTATCTTGCCGCCTTACCCGCAAAAGATTGATCGTAAAGCGCTGCGCATGTGGTCCAGAATCAAGACCGGTCGTTAGTTATAGTCATAGCTGAGTAAAAGGTGAATCGCCAAGTAATGAATGAAGCTGAAGTGCAATATGCCGTTGAGGTTGTGAACTTATCGAAGCATTTCGATGATGTGGCGGCTGTGGATCAGGTCAACCTGAAAATCAACAAGGGCGAGATATTTGCCCTGCTGGGTGGGTCTGGCTGTGGTAAGACAACCTTGCTACGTATGCTGGCGGGTTTCGAGAAGCCCAGTCAGGGCGATATCAAGATTAACGGTGTGTCGGTGCTCAACAGTCCGCCCTATCAGCGTCCCGTTAATATGATGTTTCAGTCTTACGCGTTGTTTCCCCATATGACGGTAGAGCAAAATATTGCCTTTGGTTTGAAGCAAGACAAGCTGCCAGCCGCGCAAATTGTTGCGCGGGTGACTGAGGTGCTTGGACTGGTGCAAATGGAGAAGTTTCGCAGCAGAAAGCCCGCCCAATTATCCGGTGGTCAACAACAGCGGGTGGCCCTGGCCCGTAGTCTGGCGAAGAAGCCGGCGTTGTTGCTGTTGGACGAACCGATGGGCGCGCTCGACAAAAAATTGAGAATGCAGATGCAGTTGGAGCTAGCCAATATCATTGAAAGTGTTGGCGTAACCTGCGTGATGGTCACCCACGACCAAGAAGAAGCCATGACCATGGCCGACAGAATTGCCATCATGGATCAAGGTCGGATTATGCAGGTGGGCCAGCCGCGAGAGATTTATGAGTTTCCGAACAGCAAGCTGACCGCAGAGTTTATTGGCTCTATTAACTTGTTCAAAGCGGTGGTTGCAGGTGGCGAACTGACCTGTGACGAGTTGCCCGGAAAGGTGGTGGCAGGTGAGGCCAATGCCGAATTCGAAGGGTCGTGCTATTTGGCGTTGCGGCCGGAAAAAATTCGTCTTGAGGCGGCAAGAAACCTCGACGCGACAAATTGCGCCGCCGGTAAGGTGAATGATATCGCCTACTTAGGCAGCCATAATGTGATTCACGTGCGTCTCGATGCAGGCGCAGGACAGGGTAAAATAGTCCAAGTGCATGTCAGTAATTTTGCTCGCCATGCCACGCAGACCTTCGACTTTGAGCAATCAGTGGTTCTGTCTTGGGATCGGGATGCCGTGGTGTTGATCAAAGCGGATCAGCCATGAAAGGGGTCTTTGCCCACAAATTTTGGGTTATCGCTTGGCCCTATATTTGGATGCTGGTGTTTTTCGCTCTGCCATTTGGCTTTATTCTGAAGATCAGTCTGGCGGAGTCGATGATTGCGATGCCGCCTTATAGCGACATCTGGTCCTGGTCTGACGGGCACTTCACCTGGCTCGGATCCCTCGACAATTACCGGTTCCTGCTAGAAGACGATCTGTATTATCTCGCCTACTTCAATTCACTGAGGCTGGCAGCGGTGTCGACGGTGCTGTGTTTATTCGTCGCCTATCCCATGGCTTACGGGATTTCGCGGATGGAGGAACCCTATCGCAGTTTGTTTCTGCTGTTGGTAATCCTGCCATCCTGGACTTCCTTTTTGATTCGTATTTATGCCTGGATAGGCTTGTTAAAAACCAACGGCTTGGTCAACCACCTGTTCATGTCGGTGGGCTTGATAGATGAACCGCTGACGATGCTGCATTCCGACTTTGCGATCTATCTGGGTATCGTTTATGGCTATCTGCCGTTTATGATTCTGCCAATTTATGCCAACTTGATGAAGCTGGACCATTCGCTGATTGAGGCGGGGTATGATTTGGGCGCCCGACCCTGGAAAGTGTTCCTGACAATTATTTTGCCATTGTCGATGAGTGGTGTGGTGGCGGGATGTTTCCTGGTGTTTATTCCGGCAGTCGGTGAATTTATTATTCCAGAGCTGCTCGGTGGACCCGATACGCTGATGATAGGCAAGGTGCTTTGGCAAGAATTTTTTGTTAACCGAGACTGGCCTGTCGCCTCGGCGATTGCCGTGGTGATGCTGACGTTCCTGATTATCCCGATCTATTTCTACCGTCGCTTAGAGATGAAGCAATTAGGGGTGGGGGAATGAAGATTTCACGCTACTTGCTGTTGGCAGGGTTGGTGTTTCTGTACTTCCCCCTGCTGGTGCTCGTCATCTACTCATTCAATGAGTCGCGGCTGGTGACGATCTGGACCGAGTTTTCCGTAAAGTGGTATCTTGAGTTGCTTGAAGATCGGCAATTGATGGACGCGTTTTTCTTGAGCCTGCAGATTGCCTGCTCCACGGCGTTTATGTCGGTGTTACTGGGAACCATCGCGGCTTATGTGCTGGTAAAGTTCGGACGTTTTCCTGGCCAGACCCTGTTCAGCAGTATGATCATTGCACCCCTGGTGATGCCTGAAGTGATTACCGGTTTGTCCTTGTTGTTGCTGTTTGTCGGTCTGGGCAATTGGTTAGGTTGGCCGGCGTCGAGGGGCGCCATGACAATTTGGATTGCCCACGTGACGTTCAGTGTTGCGTTTGTCACCATCGTGATCACCTCGCGGCTCAGAGAAATGGATAGCTCGTTGGAAGAGGCGGCAATGGACCTGGGTGCGACGCCGCTGAAGGTGTTTTTCGTGATTACGTTGCCTCTAATCAGCCCCGCGCTGATATCGGGCTGGTTGTTGGCGTTCACCCTGTCTCTGGATGACCTAGTGATCGCCAGTTTTGTCTCGGGTCCGGGTTCAAGCACGCTGCCGATGGTGATCTATTCGAGCGTTCGCCTGGGTGTCAGCCCTAAGATTAATGCCTTGGCAACAATTTTTGTGGGATTGATTTTGGTGGGGTCGTTTGTTTTCTGGTGGTCTATGCAGCGTTGGGCACGTTATAGTGCGGCTAAGACGCCAGGTCAGCAGTAAGCCCGCTGGAAGGGGTTTACTGCTGGCCTGACCAAGCCTAGTAGGCGAGGGATTGGATTAGAAGTCGAGACTGTATCTCAGGCCGAATACTCTGGGTCGTTTCGGTCCAAAGAAGTGCGAGGGAATAATGCCGCCGTTATTGTTTTGGCCATCAAAGGTCTCGGCGTTGGTTAGGTTTTCTGCATACAACCCGACCTTCCAGTCATTGTCAGACTCGTAGCTGACCCTCAGTGTGACATCGGCATAAGAATCAATTTTGGTTTCCTGCAGGTTTTCAAAACCACCGCCCCGTTCTGATTCCCAGTAGACTTCTAAGCTGGTGGTGATTGCGCCGTTACTGGCGAGCGGGAAGTTGCCGTTAAGTACCGCTGCGCCGGTGAATTCTGGAGCCCAAAACAGACTGCTGCCTTCACAGCTGTCTTGTGTGTCGCCACCACAGATACTTTGTAGCTGTGTGGCCTCTGTATCGAGACTGGATAGTGCCAGGTAGAGGTCGAAGTTGTCGTTCAAAATGGTTCTGACACTGCCCTCAAAACCCCAGCCATCAACCTGGCCGACATTTTTAACCGCTGCTGCGCCGCCGTCAAAAACCAGCACCTGCAGGTCCTTATAATCGTAGAGGAACGCAGACAAATTGAGTTCAGTCCGGCCATCGAACAAGCTGCCTTTATAGCCAATTTCCCATGAATCGACAGTCTCGGGGTCGAATGCATTCGGCCGATAACCATCAGCCTGAGTCAGGTCGGTTGCGCCGCCGCCAACGGGAGTGCCGGTGGCATCTTCCAGGGCAAAACTACCAAAGCCGCCAGACTTGAAGCCTTCTGTATAACTGGCATACAACATAGTGTCATTGTTCGGCTGAAACCGCACGATCCCCCGGGCCTGAGTGTCGTTCCAGGATTTGCTGTCAGAGACGGCGCCGTCTGTGGCAAAGGTATAGGCCCAGTAGGGGCCCAGATCACTTTCCGGTGTCGGTACATTGATGGCGAAGTCTTTTTTGTCGTTGCTGTAACGAACGCCAAGACCAAGGCTCCACTGTTCCGAGAGGTCGTAATTGACGTCGACATACGCGCCCCAGCCCGAGTAGTCGCCAATGATACGACCAGTTTCTGTCAGGTTGCCATCAGCGCTGGGTGAGAACCCAGAACCGTAGTAAGCGTATAAATCCGCACAGCCGGTAAAGGTCGTGCCAGAGTTATAGTAGGCCCCGTAGTACTGGCAGAAGTAGTCTTCCGCACCGGAAAACTTGAATAAGGTGTCGATGTTCTCTCTATAGTAGGATGCGCCGGCGTACCACGATAAGGCGCCGTCATTGTTCGACGCCAGGCGAATTTCTTGTTGAAAATAGTCGCCTTTTTGGTCTTGTCCGTAGTTGTTGATGTTCAACGGTGTACCGTCGTAATCCTCTGTGTAGTAGTACTCGTGATCTTTATAGCCGGTATTGGAAGTTACTGTTGCAAAGCCCAGGTCGTAATCGAGCTGCAAGCCCAAGGTCAGAATCTTGGCGTCATCTCGATCACCGCCAGAACGATCGACATTCGCGTCTTGCTCACCGCCGCCTAAGTTGACGTCGCCCAAGGCGGCTTCAAAGGTTTCCCAAATCACGCCGGTCTCTATGGCTCGATAAACTGAGCCCGATTGCTCCCGGTCTTCATATTCGGCGGTGCCACGGGCCGTGAGGTTGTCGCCGATAAAGGTTCCGGACAGGCGCAGGGCAGACTTGTCATGGGCGATGAGTTGGCTGCCGTCAAACAGGTTGTCGACAAATCCGTCTTGCTCGGAATGATAGCCAGCAATCCGTAACGCAAAGCTGTCGTTGACAGGAATGTTTACAGCGCCTTCGGCTCTAAGCCGATTGTTCTGGCCTGCATCCAGGTCAAGATAGCCGTCCATTTCATCGGCAATTTTTGCTTTCGCGGTATAGACGCTGAAAGCACCGCCGATAGAGTTTCGACCAAACAAAAAGCCTTGCGGACCACGAAGGATTTCCGCTCGCTCCATATCGAACAAGCTGGTGACTGCTGAACCATTCCGTCCTTCGTAAAGATCGTTTTTGAAAAACGCTGCTGAGGGGTCACCGCCAACGCCAAAGTCTTGGGTGCGCACACCGCGCACACTGATGGCATCAATAAAGCTGTCTTGGCTATTGCCAGAGACGCCAGGGGTGAATGACACCAGATCCTTGACGTCGTTCAGGTTAACGTCTCTGACGAAATCACCGGTTAAGGCCGTAATGGCCAAAGGCACGTCTTGTACCGATTCACTGCGTTTGGTGGCCGTAACGACCACTTCTTCGAGCACACGGTTCTCGGCACTGGCCTGAGCAGCGAGGCCCGAGGCGATGACCATGGCGATGCCATGGGCCAAGGGTGAAGGTCTGAAGCGCAAGCCTGGTTGACGCTGAATAGATTTCGGATCGATACGAGTCACAGAACCTCCAAATAGTTCGTTTGTTAGCGTTAAATTAAACGATTTGGCGCCGCAGGTATAGATCGCTGTGCATTTGTTTTTGCCAGGTTGCTAATCAGTGTGTCGGGGCTCTATTGGGGCATCGTTTAAGTCGCGTAATATTGCTGCCATAGGTGCCAGCTGCCTGGCGTAGCGGCGCCAACGACCAACAGAGCGACTGTGGGCCGGTTCCCTGACCTGGACTGCGCTGGCGGTGGAGACTGCGCCGCTTTGCTCATGAAACGCCAGGCAAGCGGGTTGCCACTCAAGGCCGAGGAACTCGATTAAGCGGCGGGCGTTGGGTTCCAGGTCTTGCACCGTATCTTCGTAGGAAATATCAATAAATCGATCGCCGAAACGTTTGCGCCAGACGCCCATCAAATGTAGATAGCGGGCGTGATGGCGCGCCATTTCCTGCTGGTCATAGGAGTGGAGATAAGCGTCAGCAAACAATTGTTTATAGCTGGCAAAGCAGGCGTCCATGGGGTCTCGTTGGATATGTACAATTTTCGCGTTAGGTAATGCCGCCAGGATCAGCGGAATCATCAAATAGTTTTGCGGCAACTTATCCACGAACCAGTCGGCGTCACCCCTTTGTTTGCGCGTGGTGTCGAGATACAGCTGGCCCAATTTAGTAGGATCAAGCGCGGCGGCGCTGGCAAAAAAGGCGCTGGAGAAGCGTTTCGGGTCTCGATAATCGCTTAGGCGGCGAACGGCCAGGCTGAGTTGCTGCAGTTCGCCCGCTGATTTCACCTGCGAATGACTGCTGATGATGCGTTCGATCAAGGTGGTGCCGGTGCGAGGCTGGCCAACCACGAATATTGCGCCCGGTGCCTCGCAGCCTGGCCCGGCTTGGGCGAGCCAATCGGTGGTGAAGGTCTTCTGCAGATCTTCAAACATCTGAATTTCTGCGGCTTCATCAAATTCCACGGTGCTGCGTCGATCCCGTGCGCCGATATCAAAGGCATCAAAAGCTTCTTCCCATTCCTCTAGGTCTTCGAGCTCTTTACCGATGGCGTAGGCGTAAAAAGCCCGCGCTCTTGGCGACAAATGACCGGTATTAAGGAATTGCCGCATGGTGGCAATATGCGCGTCGTCACGAGCTCGCCGGGTGTTGGCCAGGACCCAGTGTGCTTGCGGGCTATTGGGCTGGATTGACAGTAAATTTTCTATGATAGTGACGGCCTTATCGGTATTGCCTCGATAGACCAGGTTATTGGCCAGGTTCAGCAGAAAGGGCGGGTGTTTGGGTTGCTGGCTGACGGCAGTCTCAAAACTTTTGCCGGCCGCATCAAACTCGCCGATTAAGGAATACACGGTGCCGATCAGATCATGCACCATCGGGTCATTGCTGGAGGTCTTGACGGCCTCTGTGAGCGCAGCATCGGCACGCACGACCTGGCCTTCATTCATAAACAGGCGGGCCAGCTGTGCCCAGGCCGCCCCATGACTGGGGTCGAGAGTGGTCACAGACCCGAACGCTTGAAACGCGGTCTTGCGATCCTGAGCCTGCAGGGCCGTGAGCCCCACGAGAAAGTGGGCCTGGGGTAAGTCTGGCTGGATCGCGAGGGCTTGCTTGCAGCACTGCGATGCCGTGTCAATATCGCCCTGGGTAAGGGCTTGAAAACCGGTACGCAGCAGCTCCCTTAGCTTTTGTTCGCTGACAGTCATAGTTGCAACAACCCTTTGTGGATAAGGCCTGAATCAGGGCATAATGTCATGTTTGATTTATCCAGACAACGCAATACGACTATAGGCTGACTTCGAAATGACGACTGATATCTCTAGCGCAAAGCTTTCCAGTGCAAAGCTGAAGGAGATGGATCGAAAGACATTATTACATCCTTTTACTGACTACCAACAATACGCCAAAACGGGCGGGCGGGTGGTGACTCGAGCGGAACATATTTACATTACAGACTCGGACAATAAGCAGTTGCTCGATGGCATGTCGGGACTCTGGTGTTGCAGTCTGGGTTACAGCCAACCGACTATCAACAAAGCGATTCAAGAACAGTTGGCGCGTTTACCCTATTACAACAGTTTCTTTAATTGCAGTAACGATGCCGCGATTGAGATGTCCAATGCGCTGGTAGAAATCATGCCGGATCATTTGAACCACATCTTCTTCACCAATTCCGGCAGTGAAGCGAACGACACCAATATCCGTTTAGTACATCGTTACTTCGATGCCTTGGGCAAGCCCGGTAAGAAGAATATTATCGGCCGGCATAACGGTTATCACGGCAGTACGATAGCCGCCGCCAGCCTCGGTGGTATGGGTTATATGCATGAACAGTTTGTTGGTTTGACCTATACCCACCATGTGCAGCAGCCTTATTGGTATGAAGAGTGCCATGACATGGATGCAGAGGCGTTCGGGTTGGTGGCCGCCAATGCCCTGGCAGCGAAGATCGACGAACTGGGCGCAGATACCGTCGCGGCGTTTATTGCCGAGCCCATCCAAGGTGCCGGTGGCGTGATTGTGCCGCCGGCGAGTTACTGGCCAGCGGTTGAGAAAATATGTCGTGAGCGAGATGTCCTCATTATTAGTGACGAAGTGATCTGCGGGTTTGGTCGCACGGGTCAGTGGTTTGGCTGTCAAACCTATGGCTTCACCCCGGATCTATTAACCTTCGCCAAAGGCGTGACTAATGGCTATCAGCCGTTGGGCGGTGTTGCCGTGTCAGACAAAATCGTTGAGGTGTTACAGTCGCAGAGTGTTGAATTTTCTCACGGTTTTACTTATTCCGGGCATCCAGTTGCTTGTGCAGCGGGTCTGGCGACCCTGGAGATATACAAGCAGACGGATATTGTTGGCACCCTGAGCAAAGACCTGGCCCATTACTTTAATGAGCGCTGGCGACAGTTGGGTGATCATCCGATCGTCGGTGAGGCGCGAACCCAGGGCATGTTGGGCGCCTTGGAACTGGTTCGGGACAAGTCTTCCCGCGAACGTCTCGCGCCAGACTCGGCCGCCTCTGGCTTCTGTCGAGATCGAGCTATTGATCATGGGTTGATGGTGCGTGCCGTCAAAGACACGATGATCAGCGCGCCGCCTTATGTGTGTAGCAAAGCGGAAATCGATTTGTTAATCGATCGATTGGCCAAGGCGCTGGACGAAACTGCCCGTCACTATGGTATCAATGAAGCATGAGACCCTTGGTTCTGGTGCCTTGTGATGTCAAACACGTGGAGGGCCATCCCTTCCATGGTGTTGGCGAAAAATACATTAACGCTGTCAGTCACGGTGCTGGTGTTCAAGCCCTGTTGGTGCCTGGCATAGGCGCCGGACAAGATCTTCTGTCACTGGAGCAGGACACCGATATTGACGGTTTGCTGGATCTTGCCCAAGGACTCTTTTTGACGGGCAGCGTGAGTAACGTTGAACCGGGCAGATACGGCAACTCAGATGCACCCGCTGATATCAAGCAGGACCACCAGCGTGACGCCACAGTTTTTCCATTGCTGGCGCGAGCGATCGCGCGCAAAATTCCGATACTCGCCGTTTGTCGCGGTATCCAGGAGCTGAATGTCGCGATCGGAGGCACGCTCTATCATGCGGTGCATGAGCAACCGGGCTATGCCGATCATCGCGAGCAGGACGGCCTCTCGAGAGAAGAGCTGTATGCGCCAGTGCATGACGTGGATGTCGTCACCGGGGGTTTGCTCGAACAAATTGTCGATGCGCCCTGCTTTGCGGTGAATTCGTTGCATGCGCAGGCGATAGCGATATTAGCGCCGGGTTTGCGAGCAGAGGCGATCTCTAGAGATGGCGTTATCGAGGCAGTCTCAAAAGATGGCCAGTTCTTGTTGGGCGTACAATGGCATCCCGAATGGGCCTTTGCCGAGAATCCGCAGTCGAAGGCGATCTTCGCAGCTTTTGGTCAGGCGGTTCGACGCTTCGCCGAAAACCGATAAATTAGGCCGCGATTGAGCTGTTAATTATCCACCAAAGTAACCATTTTTCTCTCATTTACTATTAGGAACTATCTTTATGTCAGCGCTACCGGACCCCATCTCTGCCCATGTTGAGTTGCTCTTCTCTGACATGAACGGCGTTCCTCGGGGCAAAGTGATTGATGGCGCCACCTTGAAGCCAGGGTATCGCCCCCATATGGGTTTGTCGGTATTGTTTCAGACCATTACCGGCGAGTACGCAGATATTCTTGATCGACTCAACCCGAAAGACGAAGACATGCTGTTAGAGCCAGACTGGTCTACCTACAGAGCAACGCCATGGAAGGAGGATGACCATAGTCAGGTGATCTGCCGTTCCTTGAGCAAGAATGGCCAACCAACCACCGTCGACTCCAGAAATATTTTGATAGAGGTGCTTAATCAATACGCGCAAGTGGGCTGGTTTCCTATTGTTGCGCCTGAAGTAGAGTTTTATCTGGTGCAGCCCGTGCAAGATCCGCGAAATGCTCTGGTACCCGCCACTGGTCAAGATGGTCGGCTTGAATCGGGCGGTGAGTCATTCAGCATCGATGCCTTGGATAAGTTCGAAGATTTTTTTGCGACGCTGCGGCAATCCTGTGCGAAAGCGAATATTCAGCTCGAGGGTTTGATTCACGAAATGGGACCCGGGCAGATAGAGCTTAATGTGGGTCATGGCGACGCGTTGGATAAAGCCGATCAATTATTCCTGTTGAAACGTGCAGTTAAGGCGTGCGCCTTAAAGTGCGGTATGACGGCGACATTTATGGCGAAACCGATTGAAGAGGCGGCTGGTAGTGGCTTGCATATCCACACCAGCATGAACGATGCTGAGGGCAACAATGTGTTTGCTTTGCAGGATGGCCAAGCCACTGCGATGCTCAAGCATTACATTGCGGGTTTGCAGTACTACCTGCCACGAGCGTTTGCGCTGTTTTCACCCACCATTAATAGCTACAAGCGATTCGTGCCTGATCTGTCCGCGCCGGTGAATTTGGAATGGGGCTATGATAATCGAACTACAGGTTTCCGAATTCCCTATGACACCGATGAAAATGGCCGGGTCGAGAATAGAATAGCTGGTGCCGACGCCAACCCTTATCTGTTTACTGCCGCGACGCTCGCCTGTGGGCTGTTGGGCATTCGTGAGAAGCTTGAGCCGACTGAACCAGTGGAAAGCAATGCTTACTATTTGAATCTGCCACCGGTATTCCCTCGTGATCTGGGCGCCGCCTTGGTTGAGCTACAAAATTGTCAGCCGATCATTGACCTGATAGGTAAAGATTTCATTGACTCATTCGTATCGATCAAGCAAATGGAGATTGATCACTTTCAGGCGGAAATTTCCTTGTGGGAGCAACGTTATCTGTGTGAGTCCTTGTAGCCATGGGGTCTCGGCGGCAAGGTGGTGATCCTCGTGTTGGTTACGATGAGTCATGGTATTACGCCACTGCCAAGGAGTTGGTGCAGCATCCGCAGTTGACGGAGTCTGTCGATGCGGACGTCTGTATTGTTGGCGCAGGTTACACGGGATTGTCGGCGGCGATTGAGTTGGCCGAGCAAGGCTTCAAGGTTGTGGTTTTAGAAAGTCATCGCGTCGGTGCGGGTGCCTCAGGGCGCAATGGTGGCGTTCTGGGTATGGGGCAGCGCAAGGATCAAGATGAACTTGAAGCCATGCTCGGCCTCGATGTGGCGAAGCAAATGTGGCAAGTCGCCTGCGATGCCAACGAGTTAGTCAGAGACCGTATCAAGCGCTATGAAATTGACTGCGACCTGACTGACGGCGAACTGCATGTGGCTCATAGGGCGCGCTATGTCGATGACCTGCGGCGTTATAATGATCACTTGGCCGAGCACTACGGATATACCGACCGCCGCCATGTGAGCCGCGAAGAAGTTCGGGCCATGTTGGGTGTGGACTCATTTTATGGTGGTGCCCTCGATTTTCGCTCAGCTCACATTCATCCCTTGAATCTGGCATTGGGCCTCGCTCGTGCAGCGAAGACATTAGGGGTGCAAATATTTGAGCAGTCAGCCGTGCTCGACTATCAGAATCCGGCGACTGATCAAGTGCTCGCGAAGACGGCAGCCGGCGAGGTCAGGGCGAAATACCTGGTGCTGGCTTGCAACGGCTATTTGGGCAAGCTGGATCGGCAGGCGGGCAAATATCAGATGCCCATTAACAATTTCATTCTGGCCACAGAACCCTTAGATGCGACGCGTGCCCAGCAACTGAACCGCGATAATGTCGCGGTGGTAGACACCCGGTTTGTGGTCAATTATTTTCACAACTCCCCAGACCACCGATTGATTTTTGGCGGTGGCGAAAATTATTCACCCTTCTTTCCGCGAGACATCAAAGGCTTTGTTCGCCAGCATATGCTTGAGGTTTATCCGCAATTAGCGGATGTGAAGATTGACTATGCCTGGGGTGGAACCTTAGCCATTACCATGCGACGGATGCCGAGTTTCGGTCGAAGTGGAGCCAACGTTTACTGGGCCCAAGGCTATTCTGGACATGGTATCGCGATGGCAAATATGGGTGGTAAGCTGATTGCCGAGGCGATTGCTGGCCAGGCGTCGCGGTTCGATCTGTTTGCCAATATTCGCCACATACCTTTTCCGGGCGGTCGCTGGCTACGCTGGCCTGGCCTCGTGGCGGGTATGCTTTATTATTCGCTGTTAGACAAGTTTTAGGTGGCTTCACCTTGCAGTTTTTTTAGCGCTAACAGGCCAATAAAGTCGTGAGCAATGGTCGCTGCGGCGATCGCGGTGATCTCTGCATGATCATAGGCGGGTGCAACCTCAACCACGTCCATGCCGACAAAATTCAGTTTGCCAAGACCGCGCAGTATGCCTAGAGCCTGTGCTGACGACAGACCGCCGGCTACCGGTGTGCCGGTGCCGGGTGCAAATGCCGGGTCAAGACAATCAATATCGAAGGTCAGGTAGGCAGGGTGGTCACCGACAGTATCGAGAACCTGCTGGATCGTTGCCTGTTGGCTCTGCTGGTGCACCGTGGGTGCATCAATGACGGTGAAGCCGTGGCTCTCATCACTGAATGAGCGAATACCAATTTGTACCGAGCGAGACACATCGATGAGTCCCTCGCGTTTGGCGCGCAGAAACATAGAGCCATGATCCAGGCGTTTGCCGTCATCTTCCCAGGTGTCGACGTGGGCATCGAAGTGAACCAGAGCCACAGGACCATATTTTTCCGCGTGAGCCCGCAATAGCGGGTAAGTGACAAAGTGATCGCCGCCCAGGGTGACCATCAAGGCACCGCTGCTGATGAGCAGCCGCGCATGCGCCTCAACGGTTTCTACCAGGTGCTGCGGGTAACCCGAGTCGAGTAGGCAGTCGCCGTAGTCAGCCACAGCCAGAACCTCGACTGGGTTGATGCCAAAGGGAAACGCTCGACCGATGAGTTCTGCGAGCTGCACCGAAGCGGCGCGGATGGCCTGCGGGCCCAGGCGTGCACCGGGCCGAAAGGTTGTGGCCGAATCAAAGGGAATGCCAGAGATGACGACATCTGCGCCGTCGATATCCTGGGTGTATTTGCGCCGCAGGAACGATAACTCGCCGGCAAACGTGTTGCCACCCTGAACGTGCTCGATAAATCGCTGGCGTTTCGGGTTCTGCTGATTCATGGGTCTGGCCTGTGATGACTGATGGGCGCCGATTTTGGACTGACCGAGTGTTCGGGTCAAATGCTATGACGTAAGTCGCAAGGTTGCTCGTGCTTTTTACTCGTGATCATTGGTGTTGTGAACAGGTGTTGTGAACAGGTGTTGTGAGCAGGGGGCGTGATAACAGGCTGCGTGAATCGGGCCCCGCTCATTGCGCTGTGTGACAGGACCGGGCAGTGGACTGGCTAGGGTGATTGATTACTGCTTGGTGAAGACCAGTAACTGGTTGTTGGCGGGCATCGGTGTGTCTGACATCAGACGAAAGCCCTGTGATTGGGCGCTAGCTTGCAGGGTCTCAATATCACGAATGCCACTTAGGGGGTTGCGCGCTTTAAGCCATTCATCGAAGGTCGCGTTTGAGTCAGCGGTGAACTCGCCCAGGTATTTGAAAGGACCATAAAGACACAGTTTACCGCCTCTTGGCAGGGCGCTTGCGGCGCCTCGGAACAGGGGTGGCAGCAGTGCTGCGGGCATGATGTGCACGACGTTGGCGGCATAGATATGATCTGTGGGCGGGAAGTCTGATGTGGCGATGTTCAGATATAGCGGCGGGCTGACATTCAAAGGCGCGAGACGTTCGATGTTTTCAACCAGGCCGGCAAAGTATTCACCTTGGTCAGTGGGCTGCCAGGTGAGGTGTGGTAGCGCTGTCGCCAGATGCACCGCATGTTGTCCAGAGCCACTGCCGATTTCAAGGATTCGCGCAGGTTCCAGGAAGAGTGACTTGAGCTGCTCAAGGATGGGTGCCTTATTGTTGTCGGCGGCTTGAGAGAACTGGGTAAATTGGTCGATGACAGTGTCCTGTGGTCGTTGGCGGCTGAGATGCCAGTGGGACAGAATTTAAGCTTCCGGTGCGGCGTCCGGGGCCGTGTAGCCTTCTACGCGGTCAATCTTTTCGCCAGCAAGGAACCGGTCGCGCTGTTCGTTCAAATACTTACGGGCCTCCTTATCCATCAAGTTAAGATGCTTTTCGTTGATGAGCATGGTTTGAATGTGTTGCCATTCGAGCCAGGCCTGCTCGGAGACATGATCGAAGACCTGTTGACCTTTGGCGCCGGGGAAGGGTTGTGCATTCAGGCCGGGCAAGTCTTTTTTTAATCGACTGCAAAATACTGTTCTGCTCATGATGGTCCTCGCATAGCGTAGTGGTTTTGGGAGCCGCCTTATGGCTTCTGTAAGCCTTTGAGCTGGGCAAATATTCGAGTCACGGGTCGCGTCAAGCCAATGGCCTGGGTTGCCTGGAGATCATACCAGGTCAGCCTGTCTGGCTCGCCGATCTGGTGACTCGACCGAGAAGATCTTACGTGAAGTGGCGTGATATCTAAATGGAAGTGGGTAAATGTATGCCGAAAAGGCAAAATCACTTGGGCGGCGACCGGTTCCAGTGCTTGGTTTGCCAGCACCGCGTCTAGCATCGCGGGCTCTGTTTCCGGAAAGCCCCAGAGACCGCCCCAGAGACCACGGCTAGGGCGTTTCTCCAGCAAAAATTCACCCTCACGGTTTTCAATGACAAGCATATAGGTTGATCTAACTGGAATCGCCTGACGGGTTTTTTTGCCTGGCAAGCGCTCGACCTCATCAGTCTTGTGCGCGACGCAGGTCTCCAGCATAGGGCATTGGTTGCAGTCAGGTCGACTTCGTGTGCAGAGCGTCGCGCCGAGGTCCATGATAGCTTGAGTGTAATCATTGACCCGAGTTGTCGGGGTCAGGCGTTCTGCAATCTCCCAGAGGGCATTGGCCACCGGGGTTTGGCCGGGCCAGCCATAAACGCCAAAACAACGAGCCAGCACGCGCTTGACGTTGCCGTCGAGAATAGCGGCTCTGCCACCGCAGGCGATGGAAATAATAGCGCCGGCCGTGGATCTGCCGATGCCGGGCAGGGCGACCAGCTGTTCCAGGTTGGCGGGAAATTCACCATTAAAATCGGCGATGATGGTGCGCGCGGTTTTATGTAGATTGCGGGCGCGGGCGTAATAGCCGAGCCCAGTCCACAAGTGCAGCACTTCGTCTTCGCTAGCATCGGCCAGTTGGTCGATGGTGGGAAAGCGTTGCATGAAACGTTCGAAGTAGCCGATGACGGTAGCCACCTGAGTTTGTTGCAACATGATCTCAGACACCCAGACCCGATACGGGCTAATCTGCTGTTGCCAAGGCAGATGCTTGCGGCCGCTGGTGTCAAACCAGCGCAAGAGTCGGTCACTGAAATCTGTGGTCATGTGCCAAATAATCCTTTGAGGAGTTCCTTGGCCTTATCTTGCAGCTCAGGCAAGCGGGCTTTGAGCTTCTCTTGGCCTTGGCGTTTTAGCTCTTGCTTAATAATGTCCGTGACCAGCGCTTGGGTATCCTTGCTGTTCGGCAGGCACAATTTGGCCGGTGAGATATCCATGGCGCCGACACAATGCAGTGGCCAGCGCAGGCCTGCCAGCGGTGGTTTGACGCTGAATTGACTCGTCGCACTTTCTTGTAGCGTGATCCCAAGATCGTAGTCGAGCTGGTTCTGCCAATAGTCGATGCCGCCAGTGCCGACAATCTTCATCGTCTCTAGTTGGACGTTCAATTGCTGGTTGGCTTCGATCCCGTCTGTCAGGGTTAAAGTACCCACTAAGGATTCGAATGGCATGTTATCTGGCCACTCGCCAATACCTGACGACTGACCGCGCAGGCTGTCAATCACACCAGCAATTTTCTTCACTGGGCTGACATCGAGGCTGCCCTGCTTGATCAGAAATTGGTTCGAGCCGTTCATGCTATCGAGCACCTCACTCAGCATGTGACCCCTGAAGCGAAGATCGGACGCGAGTTCCATGTTGCCAGTAAGCCATTCAAGATCCGTCAGCGCGGTGATATCGACGCCGCTGACTGTCAGGCGTGAGGTGCTTGTTGGGGTGGCGTCGGCAGGCATGCGGGCCACAAAGTGATGTTTGATCTGGCCGCTGTAACCACTTGCGGTGGTGGTGACTTCAAGCTGCTCGCGGCCGTTAAGGACAGTGAACTCGAGATCGTTGAGCTGATAGGTATCGTAATTCAATTGAACCATATGAATTCTCCCATCGAGTGAGTATTGCTTCAGGCTATCGACGGGTAGCACTTCGCTATCTACAGGCAGCGACAGCGCATTGTTTTCGCCAGTGTTATTCTCAGCGTCTGGTGGCAGATAGTCGCTGAGGGTTAATGTGTCGAGGCTCAGGTCAAAGCGGGCGCCGCTGACATCGCCGAGTTCCGCGCTCGCTGAGCCTTTGATGCTCATGGCGTCGAGCTTGGCCATGATGTTGGTGAGATGTATGGCTGCTGGCGTACCCTTGATGTTAGCCGTCATCTCAAACTGGTTGAGAGCGTCGGGGTTACGAGTTTCAATGGTAGGCAATTGCAGTTTCGCCAGTAAAGATTGGATGTCAAAGGGCTGAATATTCACCGTGCCCTTGAGAATGGGCGTGGTCTGCATCTGGGTGATTTGCAGGTCGATGGTTGCCTGCAGGCCGGCCAGTTGGATCTGGCCGGCCTGCAGGTTGGCAGTGCCTTGGCTGAGATCGGCATCGCCGTTCAATGTCATGCTGGCTTGGATATCACTCAGGTCGGGCAAGCGGGTCAGACTCTTGATGGCCAGTTGGTTAAATTGATATTGGTCGAGCTGGCGACTGAACGTGATATTACCAGCGCCTTGAAAAGACGAACTCAGGCCCGCCAGCGTGTCTTCTGCGGACACGTCGAACTCAATAAAGGTCGTCTCATCGGCGCGGACTGCACCTGTCGCCAGGGATTTTAGGTTGATCACATAATCTGCCGCCGGCGCGTGGTAGCGAATGATCGCGTTGCTGATGTTCATGTGAGCGATGTCGAGATTCAGGTTTGCGCTGCTATCACTTGAGTCAGCTTCGGCGG
>TARA_B110000503_G_scaffold45867_1_pt1 | contig 18488 bp, 8 predicted proteins | sample TARA_B110000503 | Tara Oceans TARA_B110000503 (sample SAMEA4397472) | marine metagenome | biome: Polar Biome; feature: [SRF] surface water layer (ENVO:00010504); material: water (ENVO:00002006), including particulate matter (ENVO:01000060) such as... | depth 5 m | reverse complement strand
CAGAACGGCCAAAAATAAAAGCATCCATTAATTTTTGCGAAGGATTTACCCCGAATGCTGCCTCAATTTCATCGCTAAAATCAAAAGCGTAGTTGGTAATAAACTGACCATCGCCATTGCTGGTATTGGCGTTGTTAGGATAAGTAATTGGGTTAACCGCTAAGTAACCAAAAGCTTCGTCAAAGGCATGTTGTCGAGCCGTACCTTCTGAGGCATAATCAGAACCTGCAGCAGTTTCATTGTTTCCTGCTGGGTTTTGCGCTCCTGCTTGAGTGGGTCTCAAGTAATCGTCAACTATTTGGTCGTACAGTAAAGCTCCATATAATCCTTTTTCTAGCAGTTGGATGTATTCTAATCCGTTTGCACTAACATGTCTTTTGTTGCTGCCTGTTATAATCATTCCTGCACGCCCGTTTACAGCACTTACAGCAAAATTAGCTTGACTCGAAAGTCTTAAACTGTCTGCTAGTTTAGCAAATTGATCTGCAACCGATGTGTTTCCATTGTCGAAGTTTAGTTCGTCAATTTTGGTTCTAATGTCAGAGTTTCCTTGAGCGGCAGCACTGGCAAATTGGTCTAGGTTAGTATTTCCCAACGCTTTTCTGATGTCCCAATAAATAGGTTCATTTCTTGAGGAATCTACAATTTCTTGTAACTGTGCTATTCTTCTTATTTGTCCGCTATAAGCTGCCGGCGCGAAAACTCCAGTAATGTCATAGGTACTTGGTTGTGTAAATGAACCTAGATTGGTAGCCCCTAATTGATCTACTTGGCTGGCAGTAAAATTAACTGCGCTTGGCGGAATTAAAGGTGTTATTGCATCTTCATCATCTTCTGTACAAGAAGTTAAACCGGTCATGGCAACCAGAATAATTAAACTAATTTTATTGAATGTTAGCTTTTCCATGTCTCTTATTTTTATTTAGACTAAATCTAAATAGCGTTCGTTTTGAGCCACAAATTTACCCCTAAAGTTCTGTGTGTTCAATACCACGCATAGGGTATTTTGTACTAAAAACGAATATCAGTATTTGGCAATGCTGTTGTTATTCGCTTTTGCTCTTGTTGCGAAAGCTTGTTGCCAATAAGAATAAGTGTTTTTAGTGAAGTCCAGTTCGATAAATCTTCAGGTAGTGCTGTTAATTGATTATTTGCCAAGTTTAAGAGTTGAATATTTTTGAGCTTCGACAATTCTTTGGGAAGTATTTGAATGTTATTGTCGCTTAAAGACAAGGTTGTTAACCCCTTTAGCTTTTTTACATTACTAGATAAAACGATAATTTGATTCTTATCTAAATTAATGGTTTCTAGTTTTTTCAATTTACAAATTGATTCTGGAAATTCTGAAAATTGATTTTGAGAAGCCGCCAATAATCTTAGTGATTTTAGCTTTTTGAACGAATTTGGAAAAGTGCTTAATTTATTTTGGTCTATGTCTAAGGTGTTAAGTGTTTTTAGTTTACCCATTTCTTCTGGCAGGGCTGTAAGTTTGTTCTGTACTAAATGAATTAATTTAATCTCTTGTAAGTTACTTATCTCTGCTGGTAGTGTCTTGAATTGATTCTTAGAAGCGTTTAAAATTTCTAACTCCTTTAACTGTCCAACTTCCTTTGGTAATTCTAATATTTTGTTTTGTCGTAGGTTTAACTCTTTTAGCTCATTACATTCGAATATTTCTACATCTATAGTTGTTAAACTATTTTTCATCAAGTTGAGAAATTTCAAATTGCTAAACTGATTAATTCCTTTTGGTACAGCAGTTAATTCTTTATTTCTAAGATTTAACAGTTCCACGGTAGTTGTTGCTTCGGAAGCTTGTTCAACGGAGAAGTAAATTACACTATTAGCATAGTCTCTGTTATAAATCGGCTCTCCATTTTGTGGTTGAGCTGAAATAGAAGTTAAGAAGAGTAAAGTAGAGAAAAGAGTAAAAAAATGTTTCATTTTATAGATTTTTAAATACAAGAAAAGGAAGGCGAATTGACTCGCCTTCCTCTGCTTAGTAGATGGATTAATTTATTTTACAACAATCATCTTTGTTGTCATTTTATTTCCACTGGTAACATGCAAAATGTATGTTCCGCTATTGTGGTTACTTAAATCAATTTTGGCACTGTTTTTAAGGTTTCTGTTTTCCAGAACTTTCTTGCCAACAAAGTCATAAACAACGACATCAAAGGTGTTGTCTAATCCTGATAACGATATGGTAGTAACACCATCTGTTGGATTAGGACCAACTTTTATTGCTGCGCTTAAATCAAAAGATTCAATGCCTACTGTTCCAAAATTTACCGTTTGAATAACCGTGTCTCCCTCGCAACCTGAAGTGTTGGTTTCAACAACTTTCAAGTCAACACTTCCAGGAGCGGCTGGCCAAGTTACTTGAACTTGATTCGTTCCTTGTCCTGAAACAATCGTTCCAATTCCTGCATCCCAAAGGTAAGCTGAACCTGCAGTATTTGTAACTGTATAAGTTTCTGTTGCCAGAACAAAGGTGTTGGCATTTCCGCTGATAGGACTCGTTACCACTGCAGCAGTAATTGCACTGTCTGCAAGGGTAAGGTCTGTCTGGTAGTATTTGTTTGGAGCAGCGTTATATTCGAATATAGATACATGGTACGTCGTATTCGGATTTAATCCTTTTAACGTAAGGTTTGAATCTAATCCATCGTAAATTACAAAGTTGTTTGATCCTAAATTGTCTCCATTCCCTAAGGTATCGCTTACTCTGTAAGAAATTCCATCCATTGGAGTAGCGTTCACCGGAGTAGCTTCTTTTGCTACAACAACGTGACCGTTTCCGCTACCAGTGTTGAAACTAAAGTTAACAGAATCACAAGCAGTAGTAGTAAAGCTAAGGTTTGATGCAGCCATCATTGGAGCATAATTTCCTAAGAATTCTTTTCTAGCGATTACTACAGTTGTGCTTTTTGCCATGTCCGCTCCATAACCAGAAGCATCCATTTGGATTGTGCTTGAATTTGCTCCACTTGGGTGTTGTACTGAGACGAACATGAATTTGTAATCAGGAGTAAATGTCATTCCACAAGGTTCTGAACCTGCAGGTAATTTTGCAAAAATGTCAACTTGAGGACTAGCTTGTGTGTGATTTGGCCCAACCATCCAAATGTGGTCTCTGCTGCCATCTTGCAAAACATATAGGTTTCCTAAATCATCAAAACAAAGATTATCGTTTCCTGACGCCCAAGGCTCTGAAACAACACCTGAACCATAATTGATTAGGTAATCTCTTCCACCTACAAAGGTTTCAAACTGATTAATTGTTGTATTGCTAATATCGGCGAAACGATAAACACGATTCCAACCTTTAGCAGTAAAGTAAATTTTATTATCAATTGTACCTATTTCTGCATCTTCAATTCCATTAAAGGTAGTAGCTCCTAAACTAATTGCTAGTGAATTAGAATTGTTTCTGTCAGCCTGAGTTGTGTTTGGAATAACAATCCAAGAACCTGTAGTTGACAGAGGCTCACCATTAGACGCCATTCCACTGTCAATTTTTAATGCATATAATGTACCTGCTGATAAATCCATAGGATTAGTTGCTACGAACTTGAACATACATCCTGATCCTACATCTACTCCTTGATATGCCGTTACGCTATCTGATGCAATGGCAACATTTTCGTGGTTCATTCTACCCATTGCCCAAAGCTTCTCTTGTTTACCAGGAGTTCCATACTCTTTTACCTTTCTAGTTACCGGATCAATCTCTACTTGCCAGCCAACATCCTCATATCCATCAGCATTTGCATCTCCTGAGTTTCCTGTTTCTTCAGATGTAATGAACGTTCCCCAAGGAGTAATTCCACCTGAGCAGTTTCTTGTAGTGGTAACTAAATCGTTGTTGTAAAAATCAACAGCTTGTGAAGAGTCTACTGTCCAAAGCTTTACAGAATCAATGTACCGTAAATCCAAAATAGATACGCCTCCAGGAGTGTTCTCATGGTTTATACCTAGGAATCCATCAACGCTACTTCCTGTTCTCGCAATGTAACCTGTAAAGTCATTGTTTCCCGGAACGGTTGTTCTAACATTGGTGTTTGAGTAGGTGTCTCCTTGCTCAATTAACACTTGAAAAGCATGGGTTTCAGGGATTACGAAATCGGGTCCTTGAGCTGTTGGGAATAAAGATGTATAACAAGAAACATGCAAATCATTAGGTCCGTTGCAGGCTCTTCTGGCATTTGGTCTTTCTTCAATAACTAAATCGAAGCTAAGGTCAGAGCTTGAACTATCTCTTTGATGAAGTTCTACTGCAATGATATTGTCTCCTTGAATAAAAATACTTTTAGATACTGTAGTAGCGTAAAAAGTATTTTCTGCAGCACCGCTTACGATACTTGAGGCATTTGTTCTATAGTTTACCGGACCAGCAGGCATATTAGAACGCACTATTTCAGCGCCATTAATGTATACTATAGCTCCATCATCTCTTTTCAAGTTCAAAATCAAAGAATCTGAAAGAACGCTGATGTTGCTAATGTTGAAACGCTTTCTAAAATAATAGGTAATGTATTTGTTTGTTGGGTCAGGTCCAAATGATAATTGAGTTGCAACCGGATCGCCATAACCTAAAGGAGAAATTCCTTGGCCCCAAACTGTATCATTAAAGTTCAACGTTTTCCATGCGATACTGTCTAGACTAGTTCCGTCATCCAAGAAATTCCAATCATCACCGCTAACAACTGGATAAGCAGAAGTAGTTAAAGGAGGTAATTTTCCGGTAACTTCCATGTCAAAACTCAAGTCTGAAGAAGTTCCCGCTTGCTGATGCAATTCAACAGAAATTACATTTGTACCTGTTGATAATGTATTGTCAACAGTAAATCGGTAATATGTTGTTTCGTCAGCACCGCCAACAACAGCAACAGCCGTAGTATCAAATCCAACAATACCATTTGGCATATTTGTTCTGAAAGCTTCAACACCATTAATGTATACAATTGCACCATCGTCTCTTAAAACATCAAAGATTAAAGAATCGTACTGAGCTGTATTTGCTCCACTAAAAGTGTGACGTAAATAAGTAGTTATGTGCTTATCATTAGGGTCTGTTCCAAAGTCAACCGTTGTTGAAACTGGGTTGGAGTATCCTAACGGAGCATCTCCAAATGACCAAGTAGAGTCATTGTAACTGTTTGCCGTCCAAGCAGCACCTAAGTCTAATCCACTATCATCATATTTCCAAGAAGAGCCTTTAGTTATTGGGAAACTACCAGTAATAAAACGAGCTGGAGGTATGTAAGTAACAATTAGCTTTGGCGCACCTGACACAGATCCGTCATAAGACTCAGCAGTTCTCTTACTGCTGTTAGCATTATAGCCTGGAACGTTAACCACTGATGGGTCAACTGCTCCAAATGCCATTGCATTTCCGCTAATCCAACCTGTTCTATTTACAATTGTTTGAACTTGTGAAGCTAAATCTGGCGTTTGTTGGTCTAAACCGGCTATCCCGACCGTTGGCCAAGCTGGAACTAAATTCCAAAAGGTTTGAGTTGTGTTGAACGTTCTACCTGCAATGTTGTTAGTGGTAGCTGTATAAGCGGCTGCATTATCTGTCAATTCTGCACCCCAGCTAATATTCACAGTATCTGTAGAGTTTGTTTCATCCACTTGAAATTGAATGAACGCAGATTGTATAACTGATCCTTGAGGAATAGAAACATTCTGAAAACGTAAACCTATTGCTTGGATTGAGCTTCCATCTGTTGTGAATTCTAAGTCAGTGCTTGTTAAATCCATTGCACCAGTAAGTACATCTTGCTCTGCATCATCGTTGCCCGACACAATAGGAAATACTGTGGTTATAGGGGCCGAATAATAAACGATTAATTCAGCCGATTGTGCTCCTGTTCCGTTATGAGCTTCTGCCGTTCTTTCACCAGTTCCTGTAATTAGGAATGTTATTGGATTTCCTTGATTCCAACCTGGTCTGTTTATCATTGAAGAAACTAAAGAACTAATATTGGTTGATCTTTGATCGTTTGTTTTTACTCCAACTGTATTCCAAGCTGCAATGTTATTCCACATTACGCTGTCAGTTGAAGTTGCTCTTGAAGATATATTAAACGCTGCAGTTGTAAAGGTTGCTGAACTGTCGCTATCTTCAGTTTTAATAGTAACCGATGTTGAGCCAGCATCTATTTCGTCTACTGTGAACTGTATGAAAGCTGAATCGATAATGGCATTTTTGGGAAGATTAACTGTTGCAAAGCGCAATCCTACAAACTGATTGCCATCGCTGCCGTCCACAACTAGTTCTATGTCTGAACTTGTTAAATCCATTTGTCCGACACCGGAAGTTGCATTTAATCCACGTTCTTCAGCATCATCACTGTCTGCCTGAATACCTGTTTGAAGTATTAAATTGTTTTGTGCATGGAGGTGACTCATGCAAAGAAATGCTCCTGCTGCGAGGGCCATTCTTCCTAAGAAAGTAAAACTTTTTTTCATGGTGTTTTGTTTTCGAGAATTAGGGTAATAATTTATATTACAAAACTAGAATGAACTAATAAGGTTAGTTTGAACTGTGGATTATGTTTGTCTCAGTTCGACCTTAAGCATAAGTTAATTTATGCTAAGAGATATTAATTTTTTAGACTATAAAGAGGTTAAAAAGTTCTTTAGATATTGGTTACAAAATGATTCTACGGTTATTCTGAATATCGTTTCGATTTGTGATTACCTTTGAATTTCAAATAACAACACTATGCTTTCAAAAAATATAGAACAATTACTGCAAGATCAAGTCAAAAAAGAAGCTTCTTCTTCTCAAACCTATTTAGCTATGGCATGTTGGGCAGATACTAAGGGTTTTGAAGGTGCTGCCAGCTTTTTATATGCTCATTCTGATGAAGAACGACAGCACATGTTAAAGTTGATTAAGTTTTTAAATGAAAGGGGATGTCAGGCAAAAGTGCCTGATTTAGAAGCTCCTAAAAAAGATTTTTCTAGTTTAATGGAAGTATTTAAAAGTATTTTGGAGCACGAAATTATAGTCACTGCAAGCATCAATAGTATTATTACTGCTTGTTTGCAAGAGAATGATCACTTAACAAATAATTTTATGCAATGGTATATTTCTGAGCAAATGGAAGAAGAGCAATTGGCTCAATCTATTATTGGCAAGTTAGAATTGATTGGAAGCGATACGTCAAGTTTATACTTGTTCGACAAAGAATTGGGAGGTCTAGCAGGAGCGGAGCGCTAGATTGAAAAATTTATAGTAGAAGAGTAAGGTTTTGCGATAAGTATTATTTCGCAAAAATCTGACTTTTATCTTTGAATGCTTTAAACTCCAATGCGTTTCCTTCAGGATCTAAAAAGAACATAGTTGCTTGTTCTCCAATTTGCCCTTCAAAACGGATGTAAGGTTCAATAATGAACTTCGTATTGCGGGCACTCATCTTCTTAGCTAACTCTTCCCAAACTTTCCAATCTAGTACAACACCAAAGTGAGGAACGGGAACAGCTTTTCCATCTACTGGATTCGATGAGGTTCTGTTTTCGTGGGTTTCATCTACATGAATTACAAATTGATGCCCAAAAAAATTGAAGTCTACCCAATGGTCAGAGCTGCGACCCTCTTCACAACCTAAGACATCTCTATAGAAGGTTCGACAAGGCTCTAAGGCTTTAACTAGGATTGCGAGGTGGAATGGGTTCATTGTATGAGATTATAATGATTGAATTGTTAGTTTTTACGGAACTTTAAATTAGTCCTACACTCATGGCATAAACCGTTAACTCCGATACGGATTTAACGCCCAATTTTTTCAAGATGTTCTTTCTGTGCGAATGAACCGTGTGATGGCTGAGGTGAAGTTTTTCACCAATCTCTTTGTTAGTTAAACCACTTGCAATCAGCGATGTTATTTCATTTTCCCTTTCCGTTAAGGTTGTTGGTTCACAATTTTCAGGATCAAATTTTTTGTTCAATGCGATATCGATTACCTTGTTACAGTAAAACTTTTCGCCTCTGACAATTGCGAAGATAGCCTGAGTTATCTCGGCTGTATCGCATTGCCTTGTTAAATAACCCTGAACACCTTTTTCTAGGACTTGTAGCACGTGTTGAGGGCTGTGTATTTCAGAAATGATAAGCACTTTCTTGTTAGGGTACTTTTCCTTCAATTTAAGCGTCGTGGCAACGGTAAATCGCTCGGAAGAGGAAAGAGGGTCAATGACTACTAAATCGTAATCGGCCTCGTCTAAGCTTGCGAACAGGCTTTCTTCATCTGCGGCATTTTTAATAGAATCTATTCCATCTCCTTTTTTCAAAATAGCATTTAAGCCATTAGCCATTAGCACATTTGCATTCGCATGTAGAATTGTTATTCCCATTTATTTAGAATGATTCTAAACAACAAAGAAACGAATGAAAAGTTCAATATCCTAATGGTTTGTTTTTAGGAATTTGTTCTTGACCTGAATTATTAAGGTCAAGGCTAGTTAATACCAAAGCTTAAGGAATAGTTAATTAGAATTTATTAGTGATAATCAGTATGGCTCATGATATGAGCCGATTAAAAGAAACCCTATTTTCTCAACTTTGGGCAGTAAATACCCAGATTAAACTGGTTACAAAATGATACAAGATGGGAGTTTTGAAAAAACTAAATCTTTTTCAACTTCTTGCCTGTAACCCACCAAGCATCTTTTACATCTTTTACACGAAGAGCGCTAGAAGTCTCAATTGCAGACCGCATATCTTGTGGTTGATCAATAATTACATGAAACCAAGAACCTTTTACATTTTGAACGACTCTTAATTTTTGAGTGTGTTCATATCGGGCTAAGTAACGTTCTGCTCGTTCTTTCGATTTTTCTGACGCTAACACTACATAATATTCGCCATTCTCTATTTCTTCAAGCTTAGAATTAATCTTATCTATCTTAGCTTTATTAGAGTTAGGTATTCCATTCACCTTGATTTCATCAACCGAATTTAACAATGACTGCATTTCAGTTTTAAGACTTTGAATCTCTTTAAATATCAAGGTCAGCTTGTAATTAACACTATCCCCTGAGATGGACTTCGAACTTCCAAGTAGATTATCTAAGCGTTCGTTGAGTTCGTTTATCTTTTGATCATTTTTTTCAACGTTTTCTTCTGTCTGAGCAAATCCTGCTAACGAAAAGCAAAGGAGTGCAAGTGTTATAAAATTTTTCACTACTTAATGTATTTTTTCTCTAGTTCAATTATTTGATTTTCTAATAGGGTTAATCTTTTCTCAACTGACTTTGCAGTTATACTGTCATTTTCCTCTTTCAAGTTCCCAAGTTCAAGTTTAATTTTTTGGATTTCTCCAATAACTTGGCTTTTACTATACTGATTATTTTTATCTGCCAACATTTTGCTAAAAGTGTCAGAATATTTCTCCAACATTCTTATTGTCGCATTTTTTTCAGCTTGTTTTACAGGTAAGAAGCTAATGCGAACTACAATTTCATTTGAGTTTGCAGAAATGTTACTGAACTCTGAGTTGTTCATTTCATAAGCATAACCAATACCGAATGGTCCAAGGTCAAAGCCAATTCCAAAGGTTAAATTATCTGTAGATTGATAACCGACTTGCGCCCAAATTTTATTTTTGTATTCCCCTTTTAACAATACATCATAGCGATTGTCAATTACAGGTAAATTTTGATAAATTACAAGTGGACTAATGGAAAAATCAGAATTTTCAAAATTATATTTATAAGAAGCTGTTCCCACAATGTGCTCTGAAAGAGGTTCTCCTCCAATAACTAGACTTGGTGCACTAAGTCCAAATTGAAAATTACTATAATCGTAAACTAATCCAACTCCTACAATGAATTTTGTTTCATCATAGAAGCCACTGGCTAGTGTAGGATCTGCTTGGTCTAAGAATTCAGAATTTTGAATACTTGCTGAGTTTAACATTCTTCGAACAGCCCCTGCCGAAATACCAAACCTTAAATCAGAGTTTTCGTCAAACTGAATTTGGTAGCTATATGCCGCATCGTATTTTGTTACTTCGTATGCTCCTCTTTTATCAGATACAATTCTTGCTCCAATTCCTTGTGCATTGTTGATTGGTGCATGTATTCCGAACATTGTGTTTCGCGGTGCGTCACTTAAACCGGCAGCATAGGTTTTTGTATTTAAAATTGCCGAAATGTTTCCATTATTACCTGCGAAGGCAGGGTTTATATTGAAACGATTCATTATGTAATTATAATACCCATAAGACAGCTCTTGTGCGTCGATGGCAGCAACGCTAAATAGCGCTAAACCAAGGGTTAGTAATTTTATATTTTTCATAATCTTCAATTTAATGGGGAATGGTTTTATCTTTTTAAAGTAATTACTCCTTTAAAGTTTTGATTTGCGTTAGTTGGGTTTTCGAAGTAGTAATAATAAACTCCTTCAGGTAATTCAGTGCCATTAAAAGTACCTTCCCAATCGTTGTTATAGTTGTTAGAGATGTTGTAAACGATCTCTCCTGAAACGCTGAATATTTTCAAACTGAAATCTGAGTACAATTCAACATTCTGAATCTTCCACGTGTCATTTCTCCCATCACCATTGGGTGAAATGTAGCCCGCTGTTGGTAAAGTTCCTTCGATTAAATCTAATATTTCGATGTTTACCATAGCAGTATCTTTCAATCCTCCTGCATCTGAAACTTCAACTTCAATATCATAAGAAGTATTGATTTCGTAATTGAAAGTTCGGGACGCTATCAACTCACCTGCTGCAGCGTCTATTCTAAAGTCTATTTGACTTCCAATAATACGAAAGCTGAACACATCGTTGGCGTCTAAATCTGTTGCGGTTACAGTACCAACTACTGTATTTGGAGTACTGTTTTCAGAAAGTGAAAAGAACTGAGGATCAATATTTGGACTTTCGTTACCGTTAGTTAAGGCTATATTGAATGTTTTCTCCAAACTTCCTCCTTGACTATCTGTGGTTCTGATTCTAATAGAATAAGACGCTTGTGTTTCAAAATTAAAAGTGCTATTTGTTTTTAATTCACTCCCTTCAATTGCGAAACTAGAGTTTCCTGCATCACCAGAACCCGCGACCAAGCTATAAATAAAAGTACTTGTTGGATCTTCGTCAACACTAGTCAATATGCCTACTCTCGTGCCAATCGAAGCATTCTCATTCACCGTGGTGTCAGATAGTAATATATCAGTTGGCAAATCATTTTGGTTGAGTATGCGAATTACAAAACTATTTTGTAGTGTTCTACCACCTTTATCTGTGGTTTCAATTCTAACGCTTCTTGTTCTTGCATTATTGAAGTTAAGAACAGAGTCTACTTCTAGTAAACTACCATTAATTCTGAAAAGTGCATTGTCGTTTGCTCCTTGTCCTGCTACTAAACTGTATGTAAAGTTATCTGTAGCATCAGCATCTGTTGTGCTTAAGTCGGCAACGAAGGTCCCAACAGGCGATTTTTCAAAGATGCTGTCTGCCGAAATTGCTAAAGCGGTAGGTGCATCATTACTGTCTACAACATTTACAGTTAATTGACGGCTGAAAGTAGCCCCTGTAAGATCGCTCGTTTGCACTTCAATAACGTAAAAGGTTTTTGTTTCGTAATCGAAACTTCTGCCCGTTCTTAACACATTCCCTGAAATAATAAAAGAAGCGTTATCGTTTGTTCCTAGATTGACAAAAGAGTAACTAAAAGTATCAGCGCTGTCTTTATCAATAGTGCCGAAGCCGCCAATAAAAGAGCTTTGTGGTAGATTTTCTTTAAAGTTATTTGGGGTTAAAATAATATTAGTTGGAACATCGTTACTGTTTGTAATGTTAATGGTGAATACTTCTTGATAAACACCTCCAAATCCGTCATCTGCTTGAATCCTCACCGAATAAGTATTTCTTACAGTAACGTCGAACGTCATGTTTGTCAATAATTTATCAGCAGAAATAGAGAATGACACGTTGTTAGTGTCACCAACTCCTGCTACTAAAGTATAGGTGTGACCATCTCCTGCATCTGCATCAGTGGTGGTAAACGATCCCACTTCTGAACCAATTATCGTGTTTTCCGCAATAATGTTATTAGAAAGCACCATGTCGGTTGGAATATTGTTTACATCTTTAACGAAGATGGTGAATGCTTTTGCGAAGGTTCCGGTGTAGCCATCATTTGTTTCTACCCTAATCGTATGTGCAGCCTGAGTATTCAAGTCCAGCACTTGAGACGTAAAGATTGAATCGTTTCGTATACTGAAATTACCGTTGTCTGCGTCACCAACTCCATTTACCAAACTATAAGTAAAAAAGGTGTTGGCGTCTTGATCTGTGGTTATCATTTCAGCTACAAAAGTCCCTGCAGGTCTATTTTCATTTACACTCGCATTTGATAGCTGCAGATCAGTAGGAGCGTCATTGGCGTCAATTATTCGAATGGTCAACTGCTTTGTATAAGTTCCCCCGTTAAAATCGTTTGTTTGAATGTAAATGAAATAGGTATTTGTACTCTCGTAATCAAAAATTTGTTTTGTTCTCAATTGATTCCCAACAATATTGAAATCCGAATTGTTGTTTCCTGCCACGTTATCAAAGCTGTAAGCAAAAGTTTGACTAACATCTTCGTCGGCCGATGTTAACGTTGCGACGACTGCGTTTATAGGTAGGTTTTCTGCAACTGAATCTGCATTGATTAATACGTCTGTTGGCGCATCGTTGATATCGTTAATTGTGATTTTAAAAGTGTCTACAAATAAGTTGTTAGTCATATCAGAGACTTGTAATCTAATATTATAAATCGACTTTGTTTCAAAATTAAATGCTGTGTTTGCTCTAAGTACATTGCCACTTAAATTGAATGCGCTATTATCTGACCCTCCTGCCCCTGTAACAAAGGAATAGGTAAATGTGTCATTTGCGTCAGTATCGATAGCTGTTAAACTGCCAATGGTTGCATTCGGTAATTGATTTTCATCAATTTGGTTGTTTGATAAACTTAAACCTGTAGGAGCGTCATTTACATCTTTCACAAAAATGGTAATCGGAGTTTCATAGCCGCAACCAAGGTTATCGGTAGTTTTTAATCGTATAGAGTAGCTTGGGTTATTTTCAAAATCTGCAGTAAAGTTTGCAATTAAATCAGCCCCCGAAATACTAAACAATCCGTTATTAGCGCTTCCTATACCACTAACTAGGCTGTAAGTATGCGTTTGTCCAACATCAGGATCTGTAGTTGAAAAGGTCCCAACTGTTACTCCGGTAACTTGGTTTTCTAGCAATGTATCTGAGCTAATTGAAAGTAAGCTTGGTTGTGAGTTGTTGCGAATTGCTAAAGGATTTAAAGGATTTCCATATATTGCATTGTCTTGGAAAGCAATGGTATCAACGCTTACGTAGACGGAGTCTGAAGAGAGTTGATAGAACTTTAAACTTATTTGTTCTCCGTTGACCAAATCACTATAAATAACCATACTTGCCTCGTATCTACCACCAATCACTGTCGATGTGAAGGCGGTACCTCTAAGTGAGTCTCCTACAAAAGCTCCTAATTGGTTAGACGGGCTTTGTAGTTCAACGCAGTTTAAATTCAATATAGCAGTTACAGTCATACTGTACTGAAAACGATTAGGGTTAACTGACCAACTGGGGGCCTGAGCACTTATAAAACCTGAAATTAGTAGTAAACAAGTTAATGCTAAAGAATTGATGATTTTCATAATATAATTAATTCTAGTTTAGTAATTTTTTGTTTCGAGTTTTAAAAGAAATACATTGTCATTGTTTAATAACCTTTGTACGCAACATCCTCATGTTTAGAAAATGTTGTCCACATAACGGATTATTTTATTTTAACTAATTTTTCTGTAATTATAGTTTCTCCATCTGTAAACTTCACGGTGTATACACCATTGGCTAAGAAATATAGTTCAGCGCCGTTTAACTGCCACTTTTTGTTGTCATCAACATTTTCGCTGAAAACAACTCTTCCGTGTTTATCTACTATTTCTAATTGACCGCTTTCAGAGATTTCGTTCGGCACAACTATTGTCACGAATCCTGAAAATGGATTAGGATAGCTATAACTTTCACTTTCTTCTTCTGCTGTTAATGTTGTCTTGAATTGGTCGCAATCAACTTCTGCAAACAAATTAAATCGTAAAGGATTATTCACTGCTCCTTGCACTTTATTCTTTTCAAAATCAAGTTTTGCATCAACAATCATTTGGTCGCCTGTTACCTGATTAATCATTTTAAACGTGTAAGTTTCATTTCCTTCACCAAATACAGTAATAAAATACTGGTTACCATGCTCTTGGTTAACGAACTTAGTAGAAGCTACCCATCCTCTTAATTCTTTATTTTTGAATGCAGCTAATGCCCAATTTTTGTTTTCTAATAACTTTTCGCACGTATTAATCTTTACAATTGCGTTCGTACTAGCTTCAAATTGATTTGGGTTAAGCGAGTACAAAGTTGGAAGAGTTCCGTCTAGCTTTTCTTGAACTGGCTCTTCTTTAATTCTAAGTAACCCTCTTCTTGGGTAAACAAAAGTTGAACTATTAGCAGCTTTTAGAAGGTACCCTTCGGTTGGTTCTAACGTTGTTAAACTACCCAACCATCCTAAGGTTGATAAGTACACAGCGAATGCTTGTTGAGATTTAATCAAGTCACCATCTGTTGCATTATAATTTGCTAAAGCAGAGTTGATTTCGATGTTCTTTGTCGAGACGAATCCAATTCGATTCCAACCCTGAGCGACAGTAATTGGAACTGTATCAGGATCGATAGCTAAGCCTTTATAAGCTAATGTATCTGTTGTTGAAATATAAATTAGGTAAGATTGACTGTTGTTTAACCCATTTCTCGTTAAACTTCCCGACCATCCCTGAGTTGGACCGCCATACTGAGCAATAGAATTCGTTCCAATTGTTTTAACAACATCTCCTGAACTAAAATTCATTCCTTGAAAGAAGGAATACAGACTTGCCATTTTAGTATCAGTTAATGGGAAAGAAACCCAGTTCCAACCGGCATTAAGAACAATCGGCTTTGATAGGTTATTTACTGCATCAAAGATTTGAGGGGTCAAAAGACTACCTGTCAACGAATTCTCAACAAAATAGAGATTAGGGGTTACATTTTCGTGTAGTTCCCCTTCTGAAGAGTTCCAAACTTTAAACTTAACAGAGTCTGCATTATTACTGTACACGTCTAAGAAACCGATGTACTTGTCCAAACTAGGAATGTATTGCAGAGTAGCCTTTCCTCTTATTTCGTTATTAATATAAGCTACTAATATATCCTCATCATTCACGCTGATATTACTGTTAATGGCAATTTGCCCAATTATATTCATGCTCTTTGCGTAAAGGCTAGGATCAAAGGTGAAACTTGGAGCTGTTTTTCTAACTTGCAGATTAACATTTAGTTTTTCAGCATAACCAAAGTCAGTTGTTAAAAGTAAATCTTCTTCGTACGTGCCAATATTTAAGGCCGAGTTCACTGTGAATGTAATTGCTTGGGTGCTCTGAGGAGAAATAGTTCCATTAGAAGGAGTAACCGTTAACCAAGCAGGGATATTACTTATAGAGTAATTCTTAACCTGACCTCCACTATTAATTACTCTAGTTGAAAATGTCAATGTATCATTAAACTCTTTGGATAGATTTTTTTCAGCGTCTTGCCACTTTACTTGGTTTTTATTGATGTACGCAATCCAAGTTTTAGGAGACTGCATTTTGTTCCCGTGTAAATCCTTAATATTTCTTACTGAGATATTCAATGTTACATTTTCAATATTCCCAGGATCTTCATTCGTATTGATAACAATTTTATCATTGTTTACACTCCATGTAAAGTTGATGTTCTTCACAGGTCTTTGTAACGCAATTGCAGGTGATTGTGCAGAAGTTACAAATGCTCCATTTTGCGCCACTAAGTCTAACAAGCTAAGTGAACCATCTTTAAAGTTAGGAGTAAGGGTTGAAACACCTAGTTCAAGCTTATAGTTTTCAAAAGGATAATATACCAATAAGCCAAATTCATCCCCTTTCAATCGGTTGAACATGTCTAAATCAATGTTATCATTTAATCTAGCTGAATTCCAAATCCGTACTTCATCAATTGAACCATTAAAGTATTGATCATATGTTTCAATTGTTCCATTGACAGAATACCGCGCTCCAATTGCGAGTCTTGGTGCTCCAAATCCGTAAAAATTATCAGCACTTAAAGTATTTTGTTGGATGCCGTCAATGTAGGCAGTAGCGTTCGCTGCTCGATTTACTACCAAAGCAAAATGGTGCCAATTGTTATCTGCAAAGTTAGCTGATACGGCTGTAAAATCAGTACTATCATTTTTAACATGAATCGTATTATCAGTTGCTATCTCAATGTTCCATCCATTTCTGTTAGACCCATTCGGAGTAAATCTACCTCCCCCGTTTGAAAGCATCGACATAGTTGATCCACCGGCAGTTTTAAACCAAAATTCTATGGTAAGATCCATCTCATAGGATATAGCCACTGTTCCTGCACTGTCTAGTAAGGCAAAATCATCTGTCCCATCAAAAAATGCACTGCTACTTTTTGGGCTTATCTCCCATTCCGCAAAAAATTCTGCATTTCTAGCTCTCGCTTTGTCTTCCACTATGCTTCCTCTACCTTCTTCGATTGGCCAATAGCCAACTAGGCCCGGCTCTCTGCCTGTAAGATTAACGTTCAGTCTACTCGTAATAATAGAACTGCTAAGCGCTATGTTCCAAATTCGAATTTGATGCGCACTACCGTTAAAGAATGAGGAATTAGTTTGAGAGTTTTTACCAAAATACGTTTTACCTCCGCTTGTAAACGAAGAGAAGAAATTGTTGTTGCTGCTCGAAACAGTTGCAGAACTAGAGCGGTCAAAAATTTCTAGATTTAAATTGGGTTTATCGTAAACAACGGAGTAATGATGCCAAGTGCTATCATCTAAAACAGTAAAGGTAGAAGCATACGTTTGGTTTCCAACAGTAACTTCAACATTATTTGCTCCATTAAAGCCAACGGCAAATAAATTATTAGGAGTATTCCCCTGAGAGATAACAACTTGATCTGTTCCTAAAACATTTCGTTTAGCCCAAAATTCAACAGTAAAACTTCCTGAAGCAAAATCAAACCCGTTTGCTACTTGAAGGTATCCTGTAGCTCCATCAAAAGAAGCTGTTTTATCGTGTCGAACTGCCTGACCATTTACAACTCCTGATAATTGGAAGTTGTCTAGCGTAATAGATCCCGCTTCAATGGGTTCGTTGAATTGAATAGAAATGTCATCATTTGGATCTAAAACTCCGTCAGCAGGAGTGGGTGTTCCAAATGCTTCGGGGTTTACCCTATCAGCGACACCACCAATTACAGGTGAAAATACAGTTTTGTCCGGGTTGCCAGGGATTTCACATGTTGATGACGCCCTTATTTGATAATCTTGATCAATTAATTGTGCCATGTCAAGATTGTAGGTGATATACGACTGGTTTTTCGGGATTTCTAGTGGACTTGTGTGTTGAGGATATCTGACACCTATATTATTGGTATCTGCAAACCATTCTTCTGATAAGGAAATCCAAGAAGCTTGAGCAGCAGGTTTGAATTGAATACCAATTTTTTCTAACCCTCCATAATTTATATCATATCCAGATATTAGTAATGGTAAGGTGTCATTGAATGAATTATTTAAAACAAATTGATCTCCTGGACTGGCAATAGCAATGTCTGTGCATGATGGTAAGAAATTAACAGAAACATAAACTGTGTCTGCAATATCTTTGTAGTTCGCAGTGCTATATGAATATTGGCAAGTTGAATGAAATATAAGAGCTAAGCTATCATATGTAATAGCGGTAGCACCTTTAGTTATCGTGAGTTGCTTACTTAATGAAGCTTGCGCTGGAACTGCAAATTCTCTGTTCGGGTTAAGCCCATCAATCCGTAGTATCGCGCCATTTGGGTTTGAGGCTTCAAGAACTGTCAATCGATAAACCTCTTGTTTTAATCCATCGTTTATTAGACTTAAATTAATTACCGCGGAACCATCTGCAGGAACGTTATAGATTGTTGATGGGGAGGCAGTTATTCTTGGTTGTTCATATTGAACAGTCGCCTGATCTATGATGGTACCTGGGAGATAGTATTTTGATTTGTATTCTTCTTGATGTGGACAAGCTGTGTTCCCTGCTCTGGTCTTAAAGATTGTTCCAAATCCTTGTGTAGATTCAAATACATCAACGGTAAAGTCATCTAAAGGGTTTTGGTCATCCAGCGTGTAACCAAAAGTTGTAGTCGTCCCTGTGGATGAGGATGTCCCTTTACTAATATTTTGAGTCAGGTTTAATGATTGCGCGACGCTCATTCCGGCACCTGCAACTTCAACGGCTATTTCTAGGGCTGCCGTTTCTGTTAAATTTAAATTATAAGTTCTTGTTCTTGTGTCTGTTATTGTTGAAGAACTTGTGTAAGCGATGGAAGA